>WNFJ01329879.1_pt4 | contig 54034 bp, 50 predicted proteins | sample 5400461 | NCBI WGS metagenome assembly WNFJ01 (sample SAMN13153349, study PRJNA577476) | soil metagenome | isolation source: 115 cm saprolite on Douglas fir-dominated hillslope | place: USA:California | collected 2013-09-17
GGATGACGTAGCCGCCACTGAAGTCCAGGGCGCCCTTGCCCGCCCAGTAGCCGCCGCCCCAGAGCAGGAACGCGTTCACCGCGTAGGCGAACGTGATCCAGAGCGGCACGAAGATCAGCCAGACAGAGAACTTGATCCGGCCGACCACGCTGCCGATGAACAGGATCGGCGTGATGGCGGCGAACACGAACTGGAAGTAGACCAGCGAGCCCTCAGGGAACCTGAACTTCGGAATCAGGCCGTCGAGCAGCGGGATGCTGGCCTGTCCCTGCTCGCCTCCCGACCCGATGACCGCGCCAGGCTTCCCAACGAGGTGAAGGCTGCCGCCGATCCACGGCGACCCGAACCCCATCTTGAAGGCCCACAGGACCCACACGATCAGCGTCAGGCAGAACGCGCTGAAGACCATCATCATCGTGTTGACTGCCCACTTGCGCTGGACGATCCCGCCGTAGAGGACCGCGAGCGCGGGGATGCTCATCAGACCGACGAGCGTTGCAGCTGTCATCTGCCAGGCGTTGTCACCGCTGGTCAGCCAGCTTGCGTAGGGTGTAAACAACTCACGACCTCCAAGGGCCCTTGCGGAAACAGCCCTCCCCTGAGCAGGCCGCGTCCGTCGGTCAGGTGCTGTATTAATGTGTCCCACAATGTGGTTTCGGTGGCGTTTCCTGCTTGTTACGCGCACGCGACGCGGGGTCCCTGTGTGTTTCGCGGATGTTTCGGTCCGGCCCGGCCGACCCATCCTGCCGCCGATGTGCAACTGTCACATTCCGGTAACAGTGTCGGTCGGCACTCTTGAGGGCCGGCCGCCGAAGACTTAGGCTCCTGGCAATCGGTAAGCGCTTACCCTCGGGGGCCACGCGGAGGGACAGCAGGGGTCGGCCGACACGGCGGACCCAGCTCGGCAGACCAGCAAAAGAGAAGCCAGGCATCTTGGCCGTATGCGGTAAGCGCTTACCATAGCCCGCCCGCGTGATCTTCGGAAGGAGCTCGATGGCGGACACCCGCGAGATGATGAGCTCGCCGCCCACGATCTACGACGTCGCGCGGGTCGCCGGCGTGTCGATCGCGTCGGTCTCGCGGGTTCTCAACGGCCGCCGCAACCCGCGCGCGGAGACCAGGGAGCGCGTGCTCCAGGCGGTAGCCGAGCTCGGGTTCGTCCCCGACGGCGCGGCGCGTGCGCTGAGCGGCAGCCTCAAGGAGGTCGTCGGGGTCGTCATCCGCCGGGTTCGCTGGGTTCCGACGAGCGAGGGCGGCTTCGCCGAGGAGGACGAGAGCCTCATATTCACCGACGTGATCAACCGCGGCATCGAGTTCGCCGCCCAGCGCCAGGGCTTCAACCTCCTGGTCGCATCGGTCGACGTTGACGATCACGATGTCGGCGGGAGGCTGATGGCCCTCGCCCGCAAGAGCGACGGCCTGATCCTGCACGACCGGGTGCTCGAGCCGGACCAGCTGGAGCAGCTCTCCCGGCGGGTGCCGGTCGTCACACTGGCCAACGTCGCCACGCCGACCACCGCCAACGTGCACAGCGACAACCAGTCCGGCATGCGCGAGCTGGCCACGCACCTGCTGGCCGACCACGGCTACCAGACCCTCGCCTTCGTGGCCGGGCTGGCCGACAGCCCGGACAGCCTGGCCCGCGGTGAGACCATCGCGGCGCAGGCGGCAGACGTCGGCGCCACGCTCCTGACCGGGCCGCAGTGGCAGGGCAACTACTACGCCTCCGGCGGCGCCCGGGTGATCGAGCGGCTGCTGGCGAGCGGGGACTCCCTGCCCCGCGCGATCGCCTGCGCCAACGACCAGACCGCGCTCGGCGTCATGTACGCGCTGGCCCAGCGCGGCGTCGACGTGCCGGGGGACGTGGCGGTGACCGGCTTTGACGACATCCCGATGGCCAGGCACCTGCGACCGCAGCTCACCACCGTGCGCCAGCCGATACAGGAGATCGGCGCCACCGCGTTCGACGTGCTGCATTCGATGATCAGCCACGGCGCCCCGGCAGAGCGTGACGTCGTGCTCCCCACCCGGCTGATCCTCCGCGAGAGCTGCGGATGCCCCTCCCAGTCAACCTCGCCCGCGTGGCGAGCAGCATGAAGGGAGCCGGGCCGTGCACGTGATCAGCCGCAGGATCGGGTTCTATATCGCCACGGCCATCGCCGCCGTCACCGTCGACTTCCTCATCCCGCGGGTCATGCCGGGCAACCCGGTCGAGGCCGTGCTCGCCCGCATGCAGGGCCAGGTGGTCACGCCGGCCACGCTGCGCGCGCTGGAGCTGCAGTTCGGCGCGAACACCCGGGAAGGCATCTGGGGCCAGTACACGCACTACTGGAACAGCCTGGTGCACGGCAACCTGGGCACGTCGACGAGCAACGGCCTGGTCCCGGTGACCACCGTGATCCGCGGCGCGCTGCCGTGGACGCTCGGCCTCGTCGGCACCGCGACCGTGCTCAGCTTCGTGGCCGGCACCCTGCTCGGCGCCCTGGTGGCCTGGCGGCGCGGGAGCTGGCTGGACAACCTGCTGCCGGCCACGACGTTCTTCCAGGCCGCGCCGTACTTCTTCCTGGCTTTCCTCGCGATCGACCTGTTCGCCATCAAGCTGGGCTGGTTCCCGCCCGGGAGCGCCCGGGGGAACCTCGACTACCCCGCCTGGAACTGGACGTACATCAGCGACGTTCTCAATCACGCCGTGCTGCCCGCGCTGACGATCGTCGTCGCCTCGGCCGCGGGCTGGATCGTCAGCATGCGGAACGTCATGATCACCACGATGGATGAGGACTACGTCCTGATCGCGCAGGCCAAAGGCCTGCCGAAGCACCGGGTGATCTGGTATGCCGCCCGGAACGCGATCCTGCCGAGCATCTCCGGCTTCTCGCTGGCGGTCGGCTTCGTGCTATCGGGCGCGCTGCTGACCGAGATCGTCTTCAGTTACCCGGGGCTCGGCTTCATCCTGCTCAGCGCCGTGCAGAACAGCGACTACGCGCTGCTCCAGGGAATCTTCCTGGTCATCACCATGGCAGTGCTCGTGGCCAACCTGGCCGCCGACTTCGTGTACGTGTTCCTCGATCCGCGTACCCGACGGGAGGCCTGAGCCATGGCCGTCAGCACCGACACGGACTTGCGCGGCGAGCCGGCCGCCGACCCGGGCCTGATCCCGGCACCGGAAGCGCCGGCCCGCCGGCGGCGGCTGCCCAGGTCGCCCAAGGTCCTCATCGGCCTGGGCACGCTGGCCGTGTTCCTGGTCATCGCCGTGATCGGGCCCTGGATCGCGCCCTACAACCCCGCCCGGAGTTTCTCCACCACGGTCAGCTTCCCGCAGCCCCCGTCCGCCGGGCACTGGCTCGGCACCACCCAGCTGCAGCAGGACGTGCTCTCCCAGCTGCTCGCGGGCGGCCGGAGCACGATCCTGGTCGCGTTCGTGGCCGGCCTGGCGGCGACCGCGTTGTCCGTCCTGATCGGCGTGACGGCGGGCTACGCGGGAGGCCTGGCCGATGACCTGCTCTCGATGCTGGCCAACTTCTTCCTGGTGATGCCGGCCCTTCCGCTGCTCATCGTCGTCTTCGGCTTCCTGCCCGCATCCCAGGGCGGCGACGACGCGCTGATCGGGCTGATCATCGCCCTCACCGGCTGGGCCTACGGCGCCAGGGTGCTCCGGGCCCAGACGCTGTCCCTGCGCAGCCGGGACTACGTGGAGTCGGCGCGCATCATCGGCGAGCGCCGCTGGCGGATCATCGGCTTCGAGATCGTGCCCAACCTGATTCCGATCCTCGCGTCGTCCTTCCTGTTCACCGTGCTGTACGCCGTCGGCACCTACACCGCCCTGGCCTTCCTCGGCCTGGTCAATCCCAACCACTGGAGCTGGGGCGGGATGCTCTTCTACGCCCAGGTCGCCGGCGCGGAGATCCCGCCCGGGCTCGCCGTGGCCTTTCTCGGCACCTCGCTCGCGCTGCTCAACTTCGGGATCGACGAGTTCATCAACCCGCGGCTGCGCGCCGCGGGCCTGTCCCGCCGCCGCGCGCGCCGGGACGGGCTGACCGGGGCCGCGCGCCCGCCCCGGCGGTTCGTGCTCGGCGTGACACCCGTGGTGCGCTCCGCGCCGGTGCTGGTGGCCAACGGCGCGGCATCCCGCCATTCCTCCGAACGCGACGGAGGCCGGGCGGACCTGCCCGCCGCGGGCCAGCCAGACGCCGGCCGCCACAGGCGCGGAAGGAGGCCGCTATGAGCGCCCGCCGGGCCGATGGCCAGCCGCTGCTCGAGGTCCGCGGGCTGTGCGTGGACTACGGCGCGGGCCCGGGCGCTGTGCACGCCGTCATCGGCGCCGACCTGGTGCTGCACGCCGGAGAGGTGCTCGGCCTGGCCGGCGAGAGCGGCAGCGGCAAGTCCACCCTGGCCTACGCCATCACCCGGCTGCTCAGGGCCCCCGGACTGATCACCGGCGGCAGCGTGAGCTACCACCCGGGTCCCGGCGGCACCGTGGACCTGCTCGCCGCCGATGAGGGCGCGCTGCGCGTGCTGCGGTGGTCCCAGATCTCCGTCGTGATGCAGAGCGCCATGAACGCGCTCAACCCGGTGCTGTCCATCCGGTCCCAGCTCACCGACGTGCTGCGGGCTCACCAGCCGGGCATGCGCACGGCGGAGCGCCGGGCGCGGGCCGCCGAGCTGCTGGCCATGGTCGGCATCACCGCCGACCGGCTCGGCAGCCATCCGCACCAGCTGTCGGGCGGCATGCGGCAGCGGGTGATGATCGCGATGGCTCTGGCCCTGGAGCCGCAGGTCGTGATCATGGACGAGCCCACCACCGCCCTGGACGTGGTCACCCAGCGGGAGATCCTCGAGGAGCTCATGGCGCTGCGCGAGCGGCTCGGGTTCGCCGTGCTCTTCATCACGCACGACCTGTCGCTGCTCATCGAGATCGCGGACTCGATCGCGGTGATGTACGCGGGCCGGGTGGTGGAGCGGGCCGACGCGACCGCGCTGTTCCGAGCGCCCCGCCATCCCTACAGCCTGGGCCTGCTCACCTCGTTCCCGGCACTGCACGGGCCCAGGCGGCAGATGACCGGCATCCCGGGCTCGCCGCCCGACCTGAGGCGGCTTCCGGCCGGATGCGTCTTCCACCCGCGCTGTCCCTACGTCATGGACCGGTGCCGGACGGACGTGCCTCCGCTGCTGCACCTGGACGATGGCGGCGGGCGGGTCGCCGCCTGCTGGCTGCAGGACGGGTCGGCGCCCGTGCCCCCCGAGCTTGCGGTGCCCGTGCCCGGCGCAGGCCTGGCCGGCGCCCGGGCGACCGCCCGGAGTCCCCTAGAGCCCACTGTCCCGGCTCGCGGCCCTGTCCCCGCCGCGAGCCCTGTCACGCCAAACGCGGGGAGCCGGCCATGACGCAGCTCGGAGTAGCTGCCCCGACGCCCGCAACCGGAACGCCGGTGCTGGAGGCGCGCAACCTCACCAAGCACTTCCCGGTGCACCGTCCGGTCTCCGCGGGCCGCGCGGCGGGTCGGGCCCGCCGCCTGCGAGGGCTGCGCCGGCCCGGCGAGGCCGGCCACGGGAGCCGGAACGTCGTGCACGCGGTCGAGGACGTCTCGCTCGCGCTGGCCGAAGCACGGGTCACCGCCGTGGTCGGAGAGAGCGGCTCGGGCAAGTCGACACTGGCCAGGCTGCTCAGCGGGCTGCTCAAGCCGACCTCCGGTGAGCTGCTCTTCTACGGCAGCCCGGTGCTGTCCTCCGGGCGCGGCCGGCGCGAATACGCGCGCCAGGTGCAGATGGTGCTGCAGGACCCGTTCTCCTCGCTCAACCCCGTGCACGAGATCCGGTACCACCTGGCCCGGCCGCTCCAGGTGCATGGGCTGCTGCCGCCGGGGGTCAGCATGGACGAGGCGATCGCGGGCCTGCTGGAGCGAGTGGCGCTCACCCCGGCGGATCAGTTCATCCGCAAGTACCCGCACGAGCTGTCCGGGGGCCAGCGGCAGCGCGTCGCGATAGCCCGCGCGCTCGCGGTGCGGCCGCAGGTGCTGCTGGCCGACGAGCCGGTGTCGATGCTGGATGTCTCGATCCGGCTCGGCATCCTCAACCTGCTCGGCGACCTGCGCGAGCGGGAGCGGCTCGCCATCCTCTACATAACGCACGACATCGCCTCGGCCCGGTACCTGGCCGACACGATCACCGTGATGTACGCCGGGCAGGTCGTCGAGTCCGGGCCGGCCCAGGCCATTACCGACCAGCCCGAGCACCCCTATACCCAGCTGCTGCTCAGCGCGGCACCCGACCCGGACCGCGCGGAGCCGCCGGCACTCGGCGGCCGCGGCGCCCCGCCGAGCCTGGTGGCACCGCCGTCAGGCTGCCGCTTCCACCCGCGCTGCCCGCACGCGATGGCCATCTGCGCCGACAGGGCCCCTCGGGGATTCGACGTCGGCGCCGGCCACGTGAGCGCCTGCTGGCTGCACGCCGACGACCTGAACGCCGCGCAGGCCAGCCCCATCGCCGGCCGGCCGGCCGGCGATCAGACCGCCCCGCACAGTTCCACGCCCGCCCCGCACAGTTCCACGCCCGCCCCGGGAGAGGGGAAGGAGGAGACGTAGTGAACCGGGATAACCCGTAGCGGGCGGCAACCCAGTCGCCGAGGACAGCACGTGACGCAGGCAGGCACAGGGGCAAGCCCGGCCGGCCAGCGCCGCCGAATTGACAACAGACCCCGACACGGTCGTTCACAACAAGCCGGCGACAAGCCGGCCGGGCACAACGGAGTTTAAGCAATGCAGCATGCACTAATAAAGAGCCTGGCTGTGGGCGCCATCCTGAGCATGGCGGTGGCAGCCTGCAGTAGCTCCGGCTCCAAGACCAGTACCACGTCGTCATCGGCCACCGGCAAGCCGCTGGTCGTGGATGACACCCCCATATCGCCGATGACGGACACCTTCAACCCGTACTCCGCGACGTCCACCGGCCATGTGGTGACCGCGGACGCCCTCTACAACGAGCCGCTGTTCATCTGGAACATCCTGAACCCGAGCCAGGCGCCCTTCCAGATCCTGGGCACCGGGTACACCTGGTCCAATAGCGGCAAGACGCTGACCCTCACCACCCGGTCGGGCGTGAAGTGGAACGACGGCAAGCCGTTCAGCGCCAGCGACGTGGCGTTCACCTTCAACATGATCAGGACGCATCCGGGCCTGAACACCGACGGGACCCCCGTGCCGGCCAGCGCCACCGCGCCGAACGCCACGACCGCGGTACTGACGTTCAGCCAGCCGGAGTACGCCAACCTGTTCCTGATCGGGCAGACCTATATCGTGCCGCAGCACATCTGGTCGAGCGTGAACCCGGCCACGTTCGCCGACGCGAGCCCGGTCGGCACCGGCCCGTACATGCTCGACAGGTTCACGCCGCAGGGCTTCGCGCTCAAGGCGAACCCGACCTACTGGAACAAGAGCGCGGTCCACGTTCCCGAGATCTCCTATCCCGCCTACACCCAGAACTTCAACGTCGTCAACCCGCTGGCGAGCGGCCAGATCGACCTGGCCGGCAACGATATCGCCAACGTGCAGGGCGTCTACCTGGGCAGGAGCCCGGCTAATCACACCTGGTTCCCGAGCGCTCCGTACCTGACCGCCAACAACGTGGTCTCGCTCATCTTCAACGTCACCAAGGCACCGCTGAACGACCCGGCGGTGCGGCAGGCGATCAGCTACGGCATCGACCGCCAGCAGCTCTCGGCGCAGGGCGAGACCGGCTACGAGCTGCCGGAAACCTCCACCAGCGGGCTGCTGCTGCCCGCCGCGAGCAGCTACCTGAGCCCGTCACTGGCCAACAACCTCCCCTCGGCCGGCGACCCGGCCAAGGTCAGCTCCATCCTCACGGCCGACGGCTGGAGGAAGGTCGGCGGAAAGTGGACCAAGAACGGCAAGACGATCAGCTTCTCGATCTCCGACCCGATCCCCTACAGCGACTACTACCTCGACGCCCAGGACGTCTCGAAGCAGCTGGACGCACTCGGGTTCAACGTTACGGTCAACGGCATCGGCAACCCGGCCGTCTGGCAGAGCGATGTCACCAACGGCACCTTCGATACCGCGATCCACTGGAGCAACCAGGGCCCGACGCCGTACCAGATCTACGACGGCATGCTGGACGCGAGCCTGACCGCTCCGATCGGCAAGCCGGCCGCGAACGACCTCGGGCGCTGGCGCGACCCGGCCACGCAGGCGGCTCTGGCCCAGTTCGCGAGCAGCAACAACCCGTCGGTCCAGCACGCGGCGATCTCCAAGCTGGAGAACATCATGACCACCCAGGTCCCGGTCGCCCCGCTGCTGCAGGGCGCGGCGTGGTGGGAGTTCTCCACCCGGGACTACACCGGCTGGCCGTCGTCGGGCAACCCGTTCATGAACCCGACGACCAACTCGCCCTACCTCGAAGAGACGATCCTCCACCTCACGCCGGTCTCCTGATCAGGGCACCGGACCGCGAGGCGGAAGGACGACTGCAGTCACCATGACAACCCAACACCCCGGGCAGCGCCCGCCCGGCCGGGAGACCGGCCGGGCGGGCGCCGGGAAAACCGCGAGCCCGGCGGCCGGCACGGCCGTCGCCGAGCCCGGAGGCCGCGAGGCGGCCGACCTCATCGCCGCGTTGTCGGTGCAGGACAAGGTGCTGTTGCTGACCGGCGCGGACAGCTGGCGCACCCAGGGCGCCGAAGCGCTCGGGCTCAGGCAGATGATCACCTCCGACGGCCCGGCCGGGGTGCGGGGCGTCCTGCTGGACGAGCGCCATCCGTCGTCCAGCCTGCCCTGCCCGTCCGCGCTCGGCGCCAGCTGGGACACCGAGCTGGTCGGCGAGCTCGCCGCCGCCCTGGGCGCCGAGGCGCGCAGCAAGGGCGTCGACGTGCTGCTCGCACCGACGATCAACCTGATGCGCACGCCGCTCGGCGGCCGCGGCTTCGAGTGTCGGGGTCGCGTTCGTTCGCGGGGTGCAGAGCGCGGGCGTCGCCGCGACCGTCAAGCATTTCGTGGGAAACGACTCGGAGACCCAGCGCAGGACCTACGACGCCCGGATCGCGGAGCAGGTACTCCGCGAGCTGTACCTGGTCCCGTTCGAGGCCTGCGTTCGGCAAGCCGGGGTGGCGCTGGTGATGGCCGCCTACAACAAGGTCAACGGCGTCCGCATGACCGAGCACGCGCGCCTGCTGCGGGATGTGCTCAAGGACGAGTGGGGCTTCGACGGCGTGGTCACGTCCGACTGGGACGCCGCGCGCAGCACCGCGGCCACGGCGCTGGCCGCGCTCGACCTGGTGATGCCGGGTCCGGACGGGCCATGGGGCACGCAGCTGGCGCAGGCGGTCGCCGACGGCGCGGTCACGCCCGAGGTGCTGGACGACAAGGTGGCGCGGCTGCTCCGGCTGGCCGGCCGGGTCGGCGCGCTGAGCGATCCCGATGGTGTCCGGCCCCTGCGCCCCGCGCTGGTGAATCGGTCGCTGCTGCGCCGGGCCACGACGGCGTCGCTGGTCCTGCTGCGCAACGAACACGGCGCGCTTCCGGTCGATCCCGCCGCCCTGAGCCGGGTGGCCGTGATCGGCCCGAACGCGGTCCGCCCGGCCATCCACGGCGGCGGCAGCGCGGTTGTCATGCCGGTGACCGTGTCCACCCCGGCTGTCGCGCTGGCCGATGCTCTGGCCGGGCAGGCCGAGGTCAGCGTGTCCGAGGGATGCCAGACATGGGTGATGGTCCCTGAGCCTGCCGCGGGCTCGCTGCGCGAGCCGGAGACGGGCGAGCCCGGCCTGCGGCTGGAGTTCCGCGCCCGGGACGGCGCCCTGCTGGCCGCCGAGCACCGGAATTCCACGGCGCTGACCTGGTGGGACCAGGTACCGCCGGGCATCGGCTGGGGCGAGGCAGGCAAGATCGTGCTGGTCACCTCGTTCCGGCCGGACTCCGGCGGACCGCACGTGCTGGGCGCGGCCGGTGTCGGTCACCTGACGCTGACGATCGACGGCACGGTCGTCGCCGACGGCGCCACCGTCCTCCCCGACGACCCGGTGGAGGCCATGGCGCGGCCCGGCGAGATCCGGGCCAGGGTCACGCTCCAGGCCGGGCGCGAGGCGAAGATCCGGCTCGAGTACACCCCGGCCGCCGACGGCGAGGGCCCGCTGGCCGTCCGGCTCGGCATCGTAGCCGCCGCCGATGAGGACGAACTGCTCGCCGAGGCGGAGCGGGCGGCACGCCAGGCCGACGCCGCGGTGGTGGTGGTCGGGTCCGCGGCGATGACCGAGAGCGAGGGATTCGACCGCGACACGCTCGCGCTGGCCGGGCGCCAGGACGAGCTGGTCCGACGGGTGGCCGCGGTCAACGCCCGGACGGTGGTCGTCGTGAACGCGGGGATGCCCGTGCTCATGCCGTGGGCGGCACAGGTCGCCGCCGTGATCTACGCGTGGCTGCCCGGCCAGGCCATGGGCGAGGCACTCGCCGACGTCCTGCTCGGCCGGGCCGAGCCCGGGGGGCGGCTCCCGGTCACCCTGCCGGCCAGCGAGGCAGACTGCCCCGTCCTGCACGCCGTGCCGCGCGACGGGCTGATCACCTACGACGAGGGCCTGCTCATCGGCTATCGCGGCTACGACGCGCGCCTGTCCCGGCCGCATTTCCCGTTCGGGCACGGGCTCGGCTACACGACCTGGGCCTATGAGTCGGTACGGGCCACGACCGCGGACCTGGAGGCGGGCGACGATCTCGATGTGATCGTCACGGTGCGTAACACCGGACCAAGACCGGGACGCGAGGTGGTACAGGCCTACCTGGCCGGGCCGCCGGGTGATGCCACCCGGCCGGTGCGGGAGCTGGCCGCGTTCGGGACGGCTACCGCGGGGCCCGGCGAGTCGGCCGAGGTGGCGCTCCAGGTGCCGGCCAGGGCTTTTGCCCGGTGGGACGAGCGCACGGGCGGCTGGCTCTGGCCGCCCGGGCAGTTCACGATGCACGTCGGGAGGTCATCGCGAGACCTGCGGCTCGCGGTCCAGATCACCTCGGTGCCGTCCGGCTCGCGGCCGGTCCAGCCGGGCTGAGCAGCCGGGCTGAGCAGCCGATGCGGCCGGGCTGAGCGGCCGGACCAGTCAGCTGCCGCCCTGGGCCCGCCCGCGGCTAGGCGCGACGAGCTCGGCCTCGAAGCCGTCGACATTTTCCAGGTAGGCGGCGTAATGACCTTCGCCTCCCGCATACGGGTGGCGGTCGGCGAACATCAGCCGCCAGCCGTTGGTCGGCGCGACCGCGACCAGCTTTTCCACCTGCTCCTGGTCGGCCACGTGAAAGGCGAGATGGTTCAGCCCCGGGCGGCACCGGTCGTGGCGGCTGGCGGTGCGATCCGGTGACTGCTCGAGGACTATGTAGGTGCTGCCGGCCCGCCAGCTCCGGCCGCCGGGCCAGTCCCCGAACGGCTGGTAGCCCAGCTCATCCAGCAGCCATCCCCAGCTGGCGACGGCCCGATCGAGATCCGGTACCCAGAACTCGATATGGTGGATCGTCCCGGTGACCACGCGCTCGCCCGCTTCAGCAACGCCGCGCTCAGCCCGCGCAGGATCCTGTCCCCGGTCTGGCTCTGCCATGACCGGAGCCTTGCTGCGGGGTGAGCCCGTCGGGCCGCTGTCCGGTGACATATGCGATCAGCTCGAAGTCCTTGTCGTGTGTGCAGCATGGTAACGGTTCGAAGGGATCCGCCGGCCTGAACCAGATCACATGGCGGAATCCCGGGCCATGTTAGCTCTTCGAGCCGCTGCCGCCGCGGGCCCGGCCGCCGGGCAGTGCAACCGAGCGGGCCCCGCCGGCGCCTGGGATATCCGTTTTGCGGGAGCGCCCGGCTGAAACGTGGTCAGAAGCGGTCGTGGGAACAGCCGCTGCTGACCACAAAGCCCGCCAAGCGGACCGGACGGGCGGAATTTTGCCCGTTTCCTTGCAGTAACACGCGCCACTGTAGCCAGGCAGGAATCCCGGTCATCGGGCTAGGCCCGGCGGGGGCGGGCTAGGCCCGGCGGGGGCGGGCTAGGGCGGGGGCGGGCTAGGGCGGGGGGGCGGGCAAATTGACGAGCCCGGCGAGCGACGCCCGGTGCCGGTCCGCGGTGCCGAACCCGATCGAGGAGCTTTTCGCCCGCTTCAGGTACAGGTGCGCTGGGTGCTCCCAGGTGAAGCCGATGCCGCCGTGCAGCTGCACGCACTCCTGGGCGGCCCGGACCGCGATGTCCGAGCAGGCCGCCTTGGCCAGTGCGACGGCCACCGGCGTGTCAGGGTCGCCGCCGGCCAGGCAGGCGGCCGCGTACCTGGCCGCCGCGCGGGCCTGGGTCACGCCCACCCACAGGTCGGCGAGGCGGTGCTTCAGTGCCTGGAACGACCCCACCGGGCGGGCGAACTGACGCCGCTCCTTCAGGTAGGCCACGGTGATCTCCAGGCACCGCTCGGCCGTGCCGAGCTGCTCGGAGGCGAGCACCGCCGCTCCCGCGGTCAGCGCGGCGGCCACCGCCTGGTTCGCCGTCTCGCCCGAGGCGATGCGCCGGCCGGGCACCTCGTCGAGCGTCACGTCCGCCAGCTGCCTGGTCATGTCCAGCGACACCACCGGGACCAGCGAGACCCCGGCCTCCGCGGTCCGGACGGCGTACAGCCCGTAGGGCACGCCGTCCGCGGGCACCAGCAGCACATCAGCGGTCAGCGCGTCGGCGAGCCCGGTGACCGTTCCGGTGAGCCGGTAGCCGCCCTCGTCGCCGGCCTCCAGTGCCGCCGCCGGTGCGCCCAGCCTGGCCGTCGGCTCGGGCCTGGTCCCCGGCGCGGCTGCGAACGGGACGGCCAGTGCCGCCGTGGTCGTGCCGTCGGCCAGGGCGGCTAGCAGCTGATCGTCGCCCGCAGCCAGCAGCGCGGTGGTCGCCACCACCGCGGAGCCGAGATACGGGACCGGGGCCACGGCGCGCCCCGCTTCCTCGGCGACGACGGCCGCCTCACGATACGACGCCCCGGCGCCGCCGTTGCGCTCCGGAATGAGCAGGCCGGCGCAACCCAGATCGGCCGCCAGAGCCCGCCACAGCCCCGTGTCGTAAGTCTCGGGGGTCTCGGTCCTGGCCAGCACCTCGCGCCAGCCCCCCCGGTCCTGGAGCAGCGCGCGGACGGCAGCCCGCAGCTCGGTCTCGGCCTCGCCGTACAGCAGGTCGGGCAGCCCGGCGGCCGGGCCGGACCCGGTCCCTCCCGTGCTCGCAGGCGGCGCGGTGCCCGTGCTTGAAGGCCCCGTGGTTGAAGGCCCCGTGGTTGAAGGTCCAGTGGCTGAAGGTCCAGTGGCCGCAGCCCCTATCGTCGTGCTCACCGCGGCAGGTCCTTCCATGGCACGTCCTTGTCCACCCGGATGTCGGGCGGCAGCCCGAGCACCCGCTCGGCGACGATGTTGCGCAGGATCTCCGAGGTCCCGCCCTCGATCGAGTTGCCCCTGGAAGTTGGCTCCCTCCGGCCGGCGCATCGTCCAGTCGTCATAACGCAGCCCGTCGGGGCCGGTCAGCTCCACTTCGAGCTCGGATATCTCCTGATTCAGCCGGGCGAAGACCAGCTTGGCCCCCGACCCCTCAGGACCCGGCTTGCCCGCGGCCAGCTGCTGGCGCAGCCTGGCCCCGGCCAGGCGAGCCACCTCGGCGTCCGCCCACAGCCGCAGCAGCCGATCATGCAGCCCCGGCGTGCGCAGCTCGGGCCGCTGCCGCCAGGTCCGCGCCGCCGTGCCGATCATGCCGCCCTCCCTGGGCACCGCTCCCCCGCCGATCGCCACCCGCTCGCTCATCAGCGTCGCGGTGGCCACCTTCCAGCCCTCGCCGACCGCGCCGAGCCGGTCCGAGTCACCGATCGCCACGTCGGTCAGGAACACCTCGTTGAACTCGGCGTCGCCGGTGATCTGGCGCAGCGGCCTGACCTCCACGCCGTCCGCGGTCATGTCGCAGGCGAAGTAGGTCAGGCCCTGGTGCTTGGGCACGTCCGGGTCGCTGCGGGCGAGCAGCAGGGCCCGGCGGGCAAAGTGCGCCGAGGACGTCCAGACCTTCTGCCCGGTAACGATCCAGCCGCCCCCGCTGGTGTCGCGCACCGCCCGGGTGGCCAGGCCGGCCAGGTCGGAGCCGGCGCCCGGCTCGCTGAACAGCTGGCACCAGATCTCCTCGCCGGTCCACAGCGGGCGCAGCCACCGCTGCTGCTGCTCCGCGGAGCCGTAGGCCAGGATCGTGGGGGCGGCCATGCCCAGGCCGATGCCGTTACGTTCTGGATGGTTGGTCGGGGCGCCTGCGGCGGCGAAATCGCTGTCGACGGCCGGCTGCAGGTCGCGCGAGAGGCCCTGGCCGCCGAGGCCGGGCGGGTAGTGCACCCAGGCCAGCCCAGCGTCGAACCGAGCCCGCAGGAACTCCAGCCGGTCCGTCGACGCCGGGTCGTGGGCGGTCAGGAAGTCGCGAACCTGGCCGCGCAGGTCATCGGGGGTTACCACGGCGTCGGCCCCATCCTTCTGCCTCCCAGCACGGCATTCATCAGCACGGCATTCATCAGCACGGCATTCATCAGCACGGTATTCATCAGCACAGGGGCCCTCCGGCGACGTAGATCACCTGGCCGGAGACGAATCCCGCGCCCTCGCTGGCCAGGAACGACGCCAGGTGCGCGACGTCATCGGGCTGGCCCACCCGGCGCACCGGGATCTGGGATGCGGCGGCCTTCTGGAACTCGCCGAAGTCCACGCCGACCCGGGCCGCGGTCGCCGCGGTCATGTCGGTGGCGATGAACCCGGGCGCGATCGCGTTGGCGGTGATCCCGAACTGGCCGAGCTCGATCGCGAGCGTCTTGGTGAAGCCCTGCAGGCCGGCCTTGGCGGTGGAGTAGTTGGCCTGTCCGCGGCTGCCGAGTGCCGAGCTCGACGACAGGCTGATGATCCGGCCGAAACGCTGGTCCACCATGTATTTCTGGGTCGCGCGGCTCATCAGGAACGCTCCCCGCAGGTGCACGCCCATGACCGTGTCCCAGTCGAGGTCGGTCATCTTGAACAGCATGTTGTCGCGGATCACGCCGGCGTTGTTGACGAGCACCGCGGGCGGGCCGAGCTCGGCCACGACCTTCTCCACGCCCGCCGCGACCTGATCAGCCTGGCTCACGTCGGCTCCGACGGCGGTCGCGCGCCCGCCCGCGGACATGATCGCGTCCATGGTCGGTTCGGCGTCAGCCTCCTTCAGGTCGAGGACGGCGACCGCCATCCCGTCAGCGGCCAGGCGACGGGCGATGGCCGCGCCGATGCCGCGCGCGGCACCGGTAACGATCGCTACCCGCTGCCGATCCCCCGTGGTCTCCGGCGACTCGTCTGACATGCGTGCCTCCTGCCTGTTGATGTGCCCTTAGGGCTGGTCGCGGAGCTTGCTCCGCTCGCAATCGTTGAAGGGGTCGTCCCCTGTAGGCCTAGGGATAGCTGTACTGCTTCAGCTCGCGCCGGGCTAGCGAGCGCTTGTGAACCTCGTCCGGCCCGTCGGCGAACCGCAGCGTCCGGGCGTTGGCCCACAGGTGGGCCAGCGGGAAGTCCTGGCTGACCCCCGCCGCGCCGTGCACCTGGATCGCCTTGTCGATCACCCATTCGGCCATGGCCGGGGTCGCGATCTTGATGGCCTGGATCTCGGTGTGCGCGCCCTTGTTCCCGACCGTGTCCATCAGCCAGGCGGTCTTGAGCACCAGCAGCCGCGCCGGCTCGATCCGGACCCGGGCCTCGGCGATCCAGTCCTGGATGACGCCCTGGCCGGCCAGGGGCCCGCCGAACGCGGACCGCTGCGTGGCCCGCACGCACAGCAGCTCAAGCGCCCGCTCCGCCATCCCGATCAGCCGCATGCAGTGGTGGATGCGGCCCGGGCCGAGCCTGGCCTGGGCGATCGCGAAGCCGTCGCCCTCGCCGGCGACGAGATGGCCGGCCGGCACCCGGACGTCGCGGAACTCCACCTCCGCGTGGCCGCCGTGCGGGCCGTCGTCGAAGCCGAACAGGCGCATCCCGCGCTCGATCGTGACCCCGGGGGTGTCCCTCGGCACCAGGATCATCGACTGCTGGCGGTGCCGCTCGGCGGCGGGCTCGGTCTTGCCCATGACGATCAGGATCTGGCAGCGAGGGTCCATCGCGCCCGACGACCACCACTTGCGGCCGTTGATCACGTACTCGCCGCCGTCACGCTCGATCCTGGTCGCGATGTTGGTGGCGTCCGAGGAGGCGACATCGGGCTCGGTCATGCAGAACGCCGACCGGATCTCCCCGTCGAGCAGCGGCCGCAGCCAGCGCTGCTGCTGCTCGGCGCTGCCGAACTCGGCGAGCAGTTCCATGTTGCCGGTGTCCGGGGCGGCGCAGTTCAGGGCTTCCGGAGCGATCGACGGGCTGTGCCCGGTGATCTCGGCGAGCGGCGCGTACTGCAAGTTCGTCAGCCCGGCGCCCTCGGGATGATGGGCCAGGAACAGGTTCCACAGTCCCCTTTTCCTGGCCTCGGCCTTCAGCTCGTCGATGACCGGCGGCCGCTCCCAGTGGCGGCCGGCGGCCGCCGCCTCGGCCACCTGGTCGGCGAAGACCTTCTCCGCGGGGTAGACGTGGGAATCCATGAACGACAGCAGCTGCTCGCGGAGCTCCTCGGTGCGTGCGTCGTAGCCGAAATCCATCTGCCGCCTCCATGAGTCCGGACAAGCGTACCTACCGACCGGTATGACATAACGGTACGGTCCTGGCATGACACAGGTCGAGACGGTACGGGGTCCGGTTGACGTGGCGCGCCTGGGGACGACGTTCATGCACGAGCACATCTTCGTGCTCAACGAGGAAATCCGGCAGAACTACCCGGCCGACTGGGACGAGGAGGAGCGGGTCGCCGACGCGGCCGCGAAGCTGAACGCGCTCAAGCGGAGCGGGTGCGACACGATCGTCGACCCGACCGTCATCGGGCTGGGCCGCGACATCCGCCGCATCCAGCAGGTGGCGGCCCGGACCGACATCAACATCATCGTGGCGACCGGCCTGTACACCTATGGCGACCTGCCGTTCTACTTCCGCTACCGAGGCGCGCAGAGCGAGTCAGCGGGCACCGACCCCATGACGGCCCTGTTCGTCTCCGACCTCACCGACGGCATCGCGGGCACCGGGGTGAAGGCCGCGTTCCTGAAGTGCGCGATCGAGGATCATGGCCTCACTCCCGGGGTGGAGCGGGTGCTGCGCGCGGTCGGCGCCGCGCACGCGGCGACCGGCGCGCCGATCACCGTGCACACCCATCCCGCGTCCTCGTCCGGGCTCGAGGCGCTGCGGATCCTCACCGCCGAAGGGGCCGACCTGACCAGGGTGGTGATGGGCCACAGTGGTGACACCGCGGACCTGGACTACCTGGCCACGCTGGCCGACGCGGGCTGCCTGCTGGGCATGGACCGGTTCGGCCTGGACATCCTGCTGCCCTTCGAGCAGCGGGTGGATACCGTGGCAGAGCTGGCCAGGCGCGGCTACGCGGACCGGATGGTGCTCTCGCACGACGCGTCGTGCTACATCGACTGGTTCCCGCAGGATCTCATCCCAGCCTTCGCGCCCGCCTGGCACTACGGCCACCTGTTCGACGACGTGCTGCCCGCGCTGCGCGAGCGAGACGTGACCGAGGCTCAGATCGAGGCGATGCTCGAGGCCAACCCGCGGCGCTACTTCTCCGGCCCGTCCGGGACGTGATCGCCGGCCGTGGCCCGGCCGCCCCGCGCGTTCGGGCGCCCTATCTGAGCAGCAGCCCGCTGATGCGGCGGCCTGCGACGTACAGGCCGGTCAGGCCCATGACCGCCAGGTAGGCCACAGGCCAGAGCAGGCCGGGCCCGACCGCGCCGAGGGTCAGGCCGCGGATCAGGGACACGCCCTGGTAGAGGGGGGTGCACTCCACCACGATCTGGACCGGCCTGGGATAGACGCTCAGCGGGTAGAACGTGGTCGAGAACAGGAACATGGGCAGCGTGGCCAGCGTGACGAACTCGAAGTGCTGCCAGCTCCGCATGAACGTGGTCGCGGCCATCCCGGCCCCGGCGAACGCGAAGCCGACCAGCAGCGCCGCCGGCAGCGCCGCCGCGGCCCAGGCCGAGTGCGCCAGGCCCATGGCGAGCATGACCACCATGAACGCGGCCGCGTACAGCCCGCCGCGGATCAGGGCCCAGCCGATCTCCCCGAGGGCGATGTCGCCGGAGCGCATGGGGGTGGCCAGCGCCGCGTCATAGAACTTGTTGTACTTCAGCCGGAAGAACACGTTGAAGGTCGAGTCGAAGACCGCGCCGTTCATCGAGGACGTGGCCAGCAGCGCGGGGGCCACGAAGCTGGTGAATCCCACCGGGTGCCCGCCGGGCCCGCTGACCTTGCCGACCAGCTCCCCGATGCCCACCCCGATCGACAGCAGGTAGAACAGCGGTTCGAAGAAGCCGGAGACGAGCACGACCCAGGCGTGCCGGTAAGCCCGGGCATGCCGCTCGATCAGGTGCGCGCTGCCCCGCCCGCCCAGCTGCGCCAGCCTGCTCAGCCGGGTACTCCGTGTCGCAGTGCTAGACATAGAGCCGCCGGCGGTAGGTGCGGTGCCCGGCGGCGATGCCCGCGGCGGCGAGCAGGATCAGGTACGTAACGTGCAGCAGCGCGCCGCCGAGGGTGGCGGTGCCGAGGCTGAGCGACCGGCACAGAGCCACGCCCTGCCAGAGCGGCGTGGCGTAGGCCGCCGGCCTGACCCAGCCGGGCAGCTGGCTGACCGGGAAGAACGTTCCGGAGAACAGGAACAGCGGGATCATCCCGAACCGGAACAGCATCGCGAATGACTGGTCCTTAGTCCGGCTTACCGCGTAGGCCTCGACCGGGGCGGCGAACGCCAGCCCGGTCAGCACCGCCACCGGCACCGCCGCGAGCACGCCGGGCGAGCGGACGGCGCCGAACGCGGCCATCACGGCGACGAAGATCACGCTGTTCATGGCCAGCCGCATCACGGTGAACAACAGGTGCCCGTGGAAGATGTCGGCGGGCCGCAGCGGCGTGGCGGCCGCCGCCTGGTAGGTCTTCAGCCACTTCACCGAGCCGAGCACCGGGTAGGTGGACTCGCCCATGGCAGTCTGCATCGCCCCCGCGGCCAGCAGCCCGGGAGCCAGGAAGACCAGGTAGCTGACGCCGCCCAGGCTGCGTGTGCCCAGGCCGCCCGCGCCGTGGCGGTCGACCAGCGCGCCGAGGCCCAGGCCCATCGCGCCCAGGTAGAGCACGGGATTGAGCACGCTGGAGTAGATCGAGCCTCGCCAGGTGCGCCGGTAGTTGGTCAGCCAGAACCGGAACTCGCGTATCGCGAGGGCTCGGCTCATCAGTCCTCGAGCCGCCTGCCGGTCAGCCGGAGGAACACGTCCTCCAGCGTGCTGCGGCGCACCAGGGAGGTGAGCGGCTCGAGACCGAGGCCGCGGACCGCGGCCAGGGCGGTATCTCCGTTCTGCGTGTACAGCAGGACCCGGTCCGCGAGCACCTCCATCCGCTCCGCCGGTGCATCCGCGAGCTGCGCTGGCCCTAGGCCCGGAGGGGACGACCCCATTTCAGCGGCCCGCTGCGGAGCAAGCTCCGCGAGCTTCTCGGCCGCCTGCTGGTGCTCGGCCGGGTCGAACCTGAGCTCAAGTACCTCGGGAGTGGAGTACCGCTCGATCAGCTCGCGGGGCGAGCCCTCGGCCGCGATCATGCCACGGTCCATCACCATCAGGCGGTCGCAGAGCTGCTCGGCCTCGTCCATGTAGTGCGTGGTCCCATACCGCGTGCCTGGCCTGCGGGTCCAGCCCGGTGGTCGGCTCGTCGAGCAGCAGGATCTCCGGGTCGTTGATCAGCGAGCGGGCGATCGTGAGGCGGCGTTTCATCCCGCCCGACAGCGGCTCGACCTGATCGCCTGCCCGGTCAGCGAGCTGCACGAACTCCAGCAGCCGGGCCGTGCGCTCGGCGATGACGTCTCGTGGCAGCCCGAAGTAGCGTCCGTAGATGAGCAGGTTCTCCCGGACGGTCAGCTCCACGTCCAGCGTGTCCTCCTGGGGGACCACGCCGAGCCTGGCCCGGATCGCGGGCCCGTCGGCGACCGGATCCAGGCCGAGGATGGACAGCTCACCGCCGCTGGGCGGCGAGACGCAGCCGATCATGCGCATGGTCGACGACTTGCCCGCCCCGTTCGGGCCGAGGAAGCCGAACGCCTCGCCGCGGCGCAGGTCGAAATCGATGCCCGCCACCGCCACGGCGTCGCCGAATTTCTTCGCCAGGCCGCGGGCATGAATAAGCACGTCGGGAGCGGGCATCCTCGTGACACTACCCGGCAGATGCGGCAATTCCGAAGGGATATCCGGTCCCCAAGACGGGGCAAGCCGTCCCACGATGGGCAAGGCCAGGTATAAGGGGCGTCTGGTTTTCGGCGGGTTTCGCCAACCGGTGGCGCGTTCAGGGTACCCTCACAGAGTCACCTCGGCGGGCCTGAGGGGATACGGGGAAGGAAGGCAGCCAGGTGAGTCTTGTCGGCGGGTTGTACGAGCGGTTCCGGCACCTGATCCACGAGTTCGCCAAGTTCGGCATCATCGGCGGCATCGGGTTCCTGGTGACCGCGGGCGTATTCAACCTGCTGATCTCCAACCACGAGGCCACCTTCACCGCGAACGCAGTCGCCACGATGGTGGCCGCGGCCGTGACGTTCGTGGGCAACCGTTACTGGACGTTCCGGCACCGTGAGCGGACCGGCATGGGCCGTGAGACCGTCACGTTCATCGTGCTGAACCTGATCGGGATAGTGATCCAGCAGGCCTGCCTCGAGCTCGCCAAGCACGAGTTCGGGCGCCACGACAAGGTCACGCTGAACGCCGCGTTCCTGGTCGGCGTGGCGCTGGCCACCATGTTCCGGTTCTGGTCCTACCGCAAGTGGGTGTGGCTCGCGCAGCCCGCCGACCCGGGACCGGCGCATCGCGCGCGGCGGATGGCGCCGTACGGCCCGCTGCTCGGCCAGCGAGATGAGCGCGTGCCGGAAATGGTGCCGCCCGCGCCGCTGAGCCGGCCTGCTCAGCGCCAGGCTGGCGCGCCGCAGGCTCGAGCAGGGCGACGGAGCCCGCCGCGGCACGCCCGCTTAGGCTAGATCACCCCTAGCAGCCCTGCCCGGCGCGGGAGATCAGGCTCGACAAGGACACGGCGAGGGCCGCACGGCCCTGCGCCGCGGTCAGCTTCCCCGTCGCGACCAGCCGACTCACGACGTGCACCTCACGGGCCCGCGCGTTCGCCGGATTGGTCAGCGGGTCGTCCACGGACGGGCCCTGCACCATGCCCGCCAGCAGCGCCGCCTGCGGCCAGGACATCCCGGCCGGCCGCACCCCGAAGTACCCGCAGCTCGCGGCGGCCAGGCCGTAGAAGCCATTGCCGAAGTAGGCCACATCGCCGTACATCTGCAGGATCTGCTGTCTCGTATACGTCAGCCACAGCTTGACCGCCAGCGCCACCTGCTCCGCCTCATCCGCCGCGGAGGCGGAGCTGCCGCGGGTGTAGAGCAGCTTGGCCAGCTGCTGGTAGAGGGTGGCGCCGCCTTGGGCGCCGCGGCCCCTCACCAAGGAGATTCCCACCCGCCCGACCGCGAACAGGTCGATGCCTGGCTCGGAGTAGAAGCGCTTATCCTCCGTCGCGACCAGCGCCGCGGCAAAGCGCGCCGGGACCGGGGGCCCTGGGTAGGCCACGTGGTGAGCCTGGTCCTGGGCCCGGACCAGCGCGGGGGCGTTGCCGGCGGACGGGGTGACGATCAGCAGGCCGCCGAACGCCATGATCGCCAGCAGGACCGGGGACACGACTACTCCGATCGCCCGGAACAGCAGCCTGCGGGCCCGGGGCCGCCTGCGGCCCGGCGCGGCCGGACCGCTCGGTGGCCGACGGTAGGGCGCCGGACCGTATCTCTCAGATCCCTCAGGTCCGTATCCCTCAGGGCCGTATCCCTCGGGGCCGTATCCCTCGGGGCCGTATCCCTCGGGGCCGTATCCCTCGGGGCCGTATCCCTCGGGGCCGTATCCGCGGCCTGGGGGTGCGCCGACGACCGAGCCGGCGCGGGTGACGGGGTCGACGACAGGCACGCCGCCGACAGGAAGCGGCAGCGGAACCGTCGCGTCACCCCCGTTGCCGCTCTCGCCCGCTGGTCCCCAAACCGTCATAGCGCCGCCCCCGAGTCTGGCCCCGGTTGACTCTGGCCCGGGATAAGACAATTCTTCCGCATCATTCTTTGACGCAAACGGGTCGGCCCTCCGCGTCGTGCCCCGCCCGATGACACCATGGGCCCGGTCACGGACCCGGCGCCGCCGCGATGCCGTCGAGATGAGCCACCACCTCGGCGACCCGGTAGCCGGCCCGGTGCCGGCGCGGTCCGGCCCCGCCCTCCTGCCAGGGACGGGGACCGTCCAGCGGCCGGTACTCGACACCCGCGGCGTCCAGGCGGCGCGCGTGCGCGGCCAGCCGATCACGCAGCGGCGAGCCGGCGCGCTGCGACAAGCCCGCGCCCTGCGACAAGCCCACGCCCTGCGACAAGCCCGCGCCCTGCGACAAGCCTGTGCTCTCTGACAGGCCGGCCCCGGCCGACCAGGGGACTGGCCCGCCGGTCCAGGCCACCTCCGCGAACGCGCAGGCGCGCGGGAACGTCATGTATTCGAGCGCGCGGCCATCCCGGATGTACTCCGTCCAGACCTGGAACTGGGTACCGATCAGCCGCCCCGCCGCCGTGGCCGGCCAGTCCGCAGGTGCTGGGCTGAACGCGGCCACGTCCTGCGCCCGGACCGGCCCTCCGATCGCGGCCGGCTCGCGGTCGTCATCGGCCTGGTAGTAGTCGAAGTACGTCGGGAACACCGGGGCCGCGATGACGTCGTGGCCAGCCTCGGCGGCGCGCCGGGCGATGTCCATCCCGCGCCAGGCCATCACCACGGTGTCCGGCCGCAGCCCGCCTCCCGGCGTGCCCGAGCCGCTGGCGAAACCCTCGTCCCAGACCACCGCCCGCGCGCCGAACCGGTCGGCCAGCAGGTCCGCTGTCTCCCGCAGAAAATGGGCGTGCAGATCCCCGGCGCTGGCCAGGCCCAGGTCGCGGCGGTAGGCATCGATTCGCGGGTCCGCGCGCCAGCGGTCGAGCACGCACTCGTCCCCGCCGATATGGACGTATCCGGCCGGGATGGCCTGGAGCAGCTCGGCGAACACTACCTCGAGGAACCTCATCGTCCCCGGGAGCGGGGAGATCAAGTGCGGCAGGATACCCCAGTCGGCAGCCACCCGAGGCGGCTCGCCCGGACCAGCGCCGAGTTCGGGGACGGCCGCGAGCAGGGCCGATGCGTGACCGGGAATGTCGATCTCGGGCACCAGGGTCATCATCCGCTGCGCCGCGTACGCCGCGAGCTCGGCCAGGTCGGCGAGGGTGTAGTAACCGCCGTGCGGCGTCTCGTCGTAGACGGGGGGCTGTTCCCCGCCGAGGCTGATCCGCGTTCGCGGCCGGTGCGAGCCGATCTCGTGCAGCGCGGGGTAGCCGCGGCTCTCGATCCGCCAGCCCTGGTCGTCGGTGAGATGCAGGTGGAACCTGTTCAGCTTGAGCGCCGCGAGGCTGTCGATCAGCGTCAGCAGCTCGCGCTTGGGGAAGAAGTGCCTGGCCACGTCCAGGTGGGCGCCGCGCCAGGCCAGCGCGGGGGCGTCCTCGATCTCGGCGCACGGCACCGACCAGGCCTCGCCCGGCACCGGCGCGGCGCGCCAGGCGTCATCGGGCAGCAGCTGGCGCAGGGTCTGCGCCGCATAGAACGCGCCCGCGGCTCCCCCGGCCGTGATCCGGATCTGCCCTGGGCCGATGTCCAGCCGGTAGCCCTCCTCCGGCCGGGCTGGATCGATGTCGACCGTGATCTCCTGGGCCGGGTGATCGCCCGGCTGACCGTCCGGGCGGCCCTGGACGGAGTCGTCGGGCCAGGGCCACGACGCGAGCGCCCGGCGAACTGCGGCCGCTGCCGACCCGGCATCGGGACCCGCGGCGACCGAGCGCCGCGAGCCGAGAGCAAGAAAGCCGGGCTGGGGGCGGACCGAGGCAGGGAAGGGCAGCAGCGACGCGAGGCGATCGGGCACACTCCCAGGCTTCCAGACGGCCCGACCGGCCCGCCCGGCGGTGCCGTATCAAGAACCAGTGCCTGCCCGTCTGACGCCGGCAGATCCGGCGTGCCCGAGCTCGTGCAGCTGGACGGCCAGGGCTACCCGGTCTTCCCCGACATGCCGGTGCCGCACTGGCTGCGGTCGGAAGCGCAGCAGGCCGTCCAGATGTGCCCCTCGATGGCGCTGAGGCTGACCGTCCCGTCCCCAAGGAAGCCCCCAAGCCAGCCGTCTCCAAGCGGGGCAGCAACCTGAAGCTGATCGCCAGCAGCCCCACCGAGTCCGACCTGGACGTCACCGAGGCCCGGATCGCCGACCTCTCCGACGTCGGCCGCCACATCCCCCGCCCAATCAGCTAGGGCCGAAGCCTGTGGCTGACGCCGTCCCAGCTAGCTGGCAGGCCGCAGCGGGCTGGCTCCGCTCCCGAGGGTGGGATCGAGCGAGTCTAGAAGGCTGCTCGCGTCTCCAACGACGAAGTCGCGGTAGGTGCGCAGCGACAACGTCGCCTTGCCAGCGGTCGCGTCGACGGGGATCAGGTAGAGCAGCAGGTCACCATCCACCACGAAGAACAGTTCCACCTCGTCCGGGCCGTAGGGGATGAAGTCCGCGGCCTTGGGGGATCCGTCCGGGCGGTGGCCGATGCGTCCGATCCAGTTGCCACGAGCGTCACGTGATGTTGCGCTCTTCGCCTGGACTCGCTTGAGGCCGTCTGGCATATCCACAATCAGGTCGTAAGGTGCTGGCTCATTCGGTGTCGACACAGGCCTGCCACAGAGCAGGAACCACGCCGCGGCAATGCTCGTGGCGGCGTGCCGCAAGTGGTCGAGAGCAGGCCGGACAGAAACGTCGATGCCGATCGTTTGGCGGCCGGTCTTCGGGCCCAGCGTGATATTGCCGAGTTCCAACCCAAGCCGCCAAGCAGCGGCCCGAACCGAATCACACGACTTGTTGGCCGTCGACAGTCCCAGCCCCGTAAGGAGTTCTGCCCAGGTCTCTGCTGTCTTCGCGGCCTCTATCAGCGCCTGATCAGACCATCTGCGCTGGCCAACGAAGTGACTCGTGTCGATCCGATGACGCTCCACCTCGCGTCGCAGCGCTCGGCGTGGCGCGGTCGACGACGGCCTGTACCCGAACGTCCTGAGTAGATCTGCCCACGAAGTGGCCTGCTTGGTCGCTATACGAAGTTCGTCCTCAGTCCAGCGAGGGTCAGGGGCCGACGCATCGCCCGGCCGCTCCGCGGGCCTCACCTTGGCCGCCTGCAGCGGTCTGGAGGGCCCTTGGCCGGTGCCCGCCTGACTGCCGCGTTCCTGGAGATCAGGCGAGGGGTTGGCGGATGGCGGCAATATGGCCAAGTCGCCGCAGGAGCCCGCGTGCCTGGCCGCGTGACTTGGCCGACCAGGCCGCGGCTCGAATCCCCCTGGCCGGCCGGAGAACATGCTCGCTGCGCTGCCCACCATGAATTGACGGTACGGCCCGAGGCAGATCCCTGTCCGGCCTGCTATGGCAGCCCTCGGAATCAGGTAGAGCATGAGCTCGCCATCGAAGATCGCGAAAAGATCCACTTCATCTGCGCGATAAGGCCGCCTCTGATTGTGCCTGTCGCCTCCGCCGACGTGGCGGCCGATGCCCACATGCCAGGAGCCCGAACTCTCAGCGCAGGTGCTGGTCTTCACTTGGACTCGTTTCACTCCGCTGGGCGGCGACTCCAAGAGGAGATCGTAAGGACGGGGCTCTGCCGGAGCAGCTGGCCACATACCGCGGACCAGGAACCAGGCCGTGACGAGCGACTGGGCAGCATCCCGCAGATGAGCCATGTCGGGAGCAAGCACGCTCACCTCCTCTGGCAGCTTCGTCTGCGTTCGCGAGGGGCGAGCCAGATGGTCCAGGGCTAGGCCGAGTTGCGCGGCCCTGGCCTTCACTTTTTCCCTCGAGCGGCGAGACTCTGGCCGCATCCCCAGCGCTGACAGCAACTGCGGCCATGAAGCCGCCTCGTCGAGCGCGGCTGTTAGCCGCGCGTCTGTCCACCGCACCCCAGACCCGAAATGGCTGGCATCCAGGCCGAGCCGCTGGGCTTCGCGCTTGACTACGTGGATGGGACCATTCTGATAGAGCCCTAAGTTCCGCAGGACTCCGCGCCAAGATTGCGCTTGGTAGACCGCCATGGCCAGCTCGTCGTCGGTCCAGGTACGTCGATTCCTTGCAGCATCAGGCACAGATTTGAATATAGCGGCAAGCACTGACAATTCCCCGGCCACAATGACCTAGGGAGCATTGTCGGGACGGCGGGACTTGAACCCGCGGCCTTCGGTCCCCCAGACCGACGCCCTACCAAGCTGGGCCACGTCCCGATCTTGGTCCGGCCCAGGCCAGACACGAGACGAAGCCTACCGCAGACTGGCAAGCCCGGTGCCACGGCCTGAAGCGATCGCGGTCGTTGGCGGCCTGGCCCTAGCTCGCCGCGGCGCGGATCTTCCCGGCCAGTTCGCTGGCCCGGGCCGCTGCCGAGGCCGCCCCGGGCTGGTCGGCCGCGGTGGCCAGCAGCGAGGCGCGCTTGGACCACGCGTACGTGCTGCACTCCCTGACCGCGATCCGCTCGCTGACCAGGGCGAGCGCCAGATCCGTGCGCGAGGCGCGGATCGCGGCCTCGAGCAGGGTGCGCTCCACCGCGTCACGCTGAGCGTGGCTGCCGCCGAACTCGTGCACCCGGGTCCGGATGGGCAGCAGCTCGTCCAGGACCCGCTGGTAACTGCCGCAGCCGAAGTGCAGCAGGCTGCGGCACACTGGCAGGCCCACGGCGGAGGTCATCTGCCAGCCCGTCGTGGCCCGGTCGCCCTCTGCCACGACCCGCTCCAGCGCGGTGATGACCTCCTCGGCGCGGGCGAGATCGCCGGTGCCCACGAACGCCATGATCGCGTGCATGTCGTTGAACGGGTAGTAGCCCGGCGCGAGCAGCCGTGCCCACGCGTCAGCCAGCGGCGGCCAGCGGCCTGCCGCCGATATCCCTTCCAGCTGCAGCCGCCACAGCAGCGCCGTCGCGTCGAGCAGCTCGAGCGCGACGTCCTGCGATCCGGCGTGGTGCAGGACGCGGTCGTAGACGGCGAGCGCTCCCGGCACGTCGTTCCCCTGCAGCAGGTACAGCGCGTAGTGCCAGGAGTTGTGCACGTTCAGGAAATTGCCCGTCTGCCATTGCGGCTCGCGATCTCGCAGGAAGCGGATCCCCTCGGGAATCTGCCCCTGCATCTCGTGGGTGTGCACGACGGCGTGGATCCCCCAGACATCATCGGGGTTCTGCTCGACCGCGCTCAGGCCCACGTCGGCAGACAGCCCGTAGAGGTTGCACTCTTCCAGCCCGAACGCGTACATGCCCTGGACGAATCCGAGCTGGCGGTCGTCGTCATGCCAGGCGCCGAGCGCCCGGCCGATCCGGTCCCGGAGGTTGACGGCGTCGCCGGTGAAGAAGTCCACCTGATGGCCGACCGCCAGCGCCAGCAGGTCGCGGGGATGCTGCACCGAGATCTCGCCGAGGAGGGCTCCGGCGCCGGCCATGTCGCCCGCGGCCCAGCGCCGCGCGGCGGCCAGGTGGGCCCGCTCACGAGGCAGCAGCGGGGGGTCGCCGGAGCTCGCCGGGCCGAGAGCCTCCCGCGCCCCGGCCACCGCGCCTTCCTCGGTGGACATCAGGGCCAGGTAGGCACGGAAGACGCGGGCCATCAGGCAGCCCGGATCGGCCGCGGCCGCCTCCGCGACCACATCCACGACCTCGGGCTGGAAGCGGACCAGGTGATCGAGGGCCCGGTCGTAGGCGGCCACGGCCTCCGCCGAGCCGGTCATATGCAGGCCTCGCCCGTCAACGGCCATGGCAGCCTCTCCGTGTTCGCCCACACCCACCCTGGCATTAATCCTGCCCGGCAGGACAGAGCACCGGTGCTGTCGCGCAGCACCGGTGCTCCGTCGAGATGGCTGAGAGCCGCCGCGGCTCAGGCGGCCAGGACGGCCTCGATCTCCAGGTGGAGGGTGATCTTGTCAGCGACCACCACGCCGCCGTTCTGCATGGGGGCGTTGAAGTTGACGTTGAAGTCGCGCCGGTTGAGCTCGCCAGTACCGGTGAACCCGGCCCGGGTGCCGCCGAACGGGTCGGGGCCGAAGCCGTTCAGCTCCAGGATCAGCGGCACGCGCCTGGTGACGCCCTTGAGCGTGAGATCGCCGTCGAGCACGTAATTGCCGTCCTCGAACCGTGCGCTAGTCGAGCGGTAGGTCATCGTCGGGTAGGTCTCGACCTCGAAGAAGTCGGCGGACCGGATGTGCTCGTCACGCTGGTCGCTGCCGGTGCTGATCGACTTCAGGTCGATCTCGGCGGTCGCCGAGGACTGGAACGGGTCCTCAGCCGTGACGATCTGGCCGGAGAAGTTGCTGAACTTGCCGCGGACCTTGCTGACCATCATGTGCCGGACCGAGAAGCCGATCTCGGAGTGCACCGGATCGATCGTCCATGTGCCTGCGACGTAGCCGGGGATGGTCGTCGCCGTGCTGCCAGCGGTCATAGAAGCTCTCCTAGTGGGTAGTTGGTTGAGTACTCAATCGTTATCACGCCGGACGCTAATTTGTCAAACGCTCAACCATCGCGAGGTATGCTGGTACGGTGAGCACGCAAGAGACCCGGTGGCTGACCGCCGAAGAGCAGCGGGCGTGGCGGGCGTTCCTGACCGCATGCCAGACGCTGTTCAACGCCGTCGACGCGCAACTCCTGCACGACGCGAAGATCCCCCACGGTTATTACGAGATCCTGGTGCGCCTGTCCGAGACGCCAGGCCAGGCGCTGCGGATGACGCAGCTGGCCGAGGCATCGACTTCGAGCAAGAGCCGGCTGTCGCACGCCGTGGCGCGGCTGGAGCAACGAGGCTGGGTCCGGAGGACGAACTGCCCCACGGACCGGCGCGGTCAGATCGCGCAGCTCACCGACGAGGGCTTCGCCTCCCTCGCCGCCGCGGCGCCCCGGCATGTCGAGCAGGTCCGGCGGTCCCTGATCGACCAGCTCACCCCGGGGCAGATCGAGCAGCTGCGCGAGATCAGCGAGGCGATCGTCGCGGCCGCCGACCCCCAGCAGGCCGCCGAGGGCTGCCCCGCCGAGTCCGAGGGCTGCCCCTCCGAGCCCGAGGCCGACGACGCGACCGGCCTCGGCACCTGCCCGCCCTAACCCCAGGCAACCCGCGCGCGCCCACGCCAGCCCCCGCCGCCCAGCCCGCCCGGCGCCGGGTCGCCGTCGTGCACCGGTCACGATCGCCGGGCCCGGCAGACGTCCATCCGGTCCGGCTGGCTGGTGAGCCCTGCTGAGCTCTTCGGCCGTATCCTGGGAGCAACGCGTTGACGGAGACGAGTAGCGCGGGATCGCGTGAGCCGAGAGAGCCGCCGGCAGCTGCGAAGGCGGCCTCACGCCCCGTACGTGAAGACCCTCCCGAGCACGGGGAGGAACGGCTGCCGCAAGCCGGCGGCAGGCCCCATGCCCCGTCGGCTTGCCCCCGTGACCGGGCCGGAACGAGGCCGCCCCTGACTAGCCCGCATGGCCAGCCCGGCGGTGGCGAAAGTGCGGTGGCACCGCGAGTTCCCTTCTCGCCCGCACTCCCAAGGGGTCGTCGAGCACATCCCCGGAGGAGTGCGATGATCTCCCGTGTTCTCTCAGAATCGCCGGCTGGCTGCACCGCCGGCGCGAGCTGAAGTCCGTGACGTTCCTGATCGTCAGGGACCGTTCCGGCCTGGCCCAGGCCGTCCTGCCCGCTCCGGTCCCGGCCGGCGAACCTGCCCCGGGCCTGCCGGAAGAAACGGTGATCGAGGTCGCCGGAACGGTCTCGGCGAACCATCAGGCACCGGGCGGCGCCGAGCTCACCGGGCCGCTGATCACGCCGCTGTCCGGTCCCGCCGCGCCGCCGCCATTCGACCTGTACCGCCCGTCGGTGACCGCCAGCCTGCCGACCATCCTCGACCACGCGCCGACCACGCTCCGGCATCCTGTGCTGAAGGCCGGGTTCGAGATCGCCGCAGCCAGCGTGGCCGGCTTCCGCGAGACCATGGACCGCCTGGGGTTCACCGAGGTACACACGCCGAAGATCGTAGAATCGGCGACCGAGTCGGGGGCGAACGTATTCGGCATCGACTACTTCGGCCGGCCCGCCTACCTGGCCCAGTCGCCGCAGTTCTACAAGCAGGCCCTGGTCGGGGTGTTCGAACGGGTCTTCGAGGTCGGGCCGGTGTTCCGGGCCGAGCCGCATGACACCGCCCGGCACCTGGCCCAGTACACCAGCCTCGACGCCGAGCTCGGTTTCATCGCCGACCATCACGACGTTATGGAGATACTGCGCGAGGCGGTCGCCGGGATGGCGGCGGAAGCTGGCGCACGGGCCCGTTCTGGCCTGGCTCTTCTCGGGGCGATCCCCCCCGCGGTCCCGCGGCGGATCCCTGAGATCCATTTCGCGGACGCGCAGGAGCTGATCGCCGGCCACCCCGGACGCGATCCCCGAGGCGAGCCGGACCTCTCACCGGCGGACGAGCGGTGGCTGGGCGACTGGGCGCTGCGCGAGCACGGGTCGGAGTTCCTGTTCGTGACCGGCTATCCGATGGTCAAGCGGCCGTTCTACACCCACCCCGACCCGGCCAGGCCCGGGTACTCCAACGGCTTCGACCTGCTGTTCCGCGGTATGGAGCTGGTCACCGGCGGGCAGCGACTGCACCGGCACGCCGATTACCTGGCCGCGCTGGCGGAGCGGGGCGAGGACCCGCGGCCGTACGCCGGCTACCTGCAGGTTTTCGAGCACGGGATGCCGCCGCACGGCGGCTTCGCGATCGGGCTGGAACGCTGGACCGCTCGGCTGACCGGCGCCGCGAACGTGCGCGAGGTGACCTTGTTCCCCCGCGACCTGCATCGCCTTCGCCCGTGACGGACGCTGCGGCGAAGATCCAATGGCGTGGCACGGCTGGCGTGCACGGGCGTGGCCAGGAAGCCTTGATCGCGATCCCGATCCCGCGCACCGTAACGCTTCGGTGTGCGCCGGCTCAGTACGCGACCGTGATCCGGCGGCGGAATGCCTTGCCGTGCTCCAGCTCGTCGGCGAACGCGATCGCGAAATCGGGGATGCTGATCCGGCTCTGGCCGACGTCATCAACCAGCAGCTGGTCCCCGCCGACCCGGAACTCCCCGGTCCGCTCCCCCGGGCCGATCACCTCGGCCGGGCTGATATAGGTCCAGTCCAGATCCGCGATGCCGCGGTACACCTCGTCCAGTGCCCTGGCGTGGGCCAGGGCCGTCGGCCTCGCCACCGGAGGGAAGTCGGGAGTGTCCACCAGGCGCTGGCCTGGCGCGATCTCAAGGCTGCCGGCCCCGCCGACCACGACGAGGCGGCGCACCCCGGCCCGGCGCAGCCCCTCGGCCAGACCGCGGGCCGCGCCGAGCATGCTGTCCTCCGGGCTCTCGCCGTTGCTGCGTCGCGGGCCGGTCGCCGATGCGACCGCGTCCTGGCCCGCGGCGAGCCTCGCCACCGATGCCGGGTCGGAGGCGTCGCCGGTGACGGTTCGCACGACCAGGCCTTCGACCGGCATGCCGCTCCTGGTGGCGGCGGTGACCGTATGCCCGCGCTCGAGCATCTCCGCCGTGACCGCCCGGCCGATGGCGCCCGAGGCGCCGATCACGAGAACCTTCATGCCTCCCACCTCATCACGGGTTCCGCGCCCGTTATGCCATAACGCCCAGCGCCCGACCGGGGCCGACGAGCATGGCTGGGTCCCGGGGCCGGCTTCGCGCCGGATCAGCGCATCGGCCGTGCGGTCACCCGCTCAGGGGACAATCAGGACCTTGCCGACCACGGCCCCGCCCTCGACTACGTCGTGCGCCGAGGCGATCTCGTCCAGCGGGAACCTGGTCACCGGCAGCTCGGTGAGCGCCCCGTCGGCGAGCGCGGCGGTGATGTCCCGTACCGCCTGGCGGAGCGCCTCCGGCGGCACCCCGTACAGCAGCACGAACCTGAGCACCACGTTGGCCGTCATGCAGGCCCGGACCGGCAGCACCGGGTCGGCGGCCTCCGCCGCGTAGGTGACGATCCGGCCGCCGGAATGCAGCACAGCCAGGTCGAGCTGCAGGTTCGCGCCGAGGGCCACCTCGACCACGTGGTCGACGCCGCCAGGGCCCGCGAACGACCGGATCTGCTCCACGGCGTCCGGCTCCCGGTAGTTCACGACCAGGTCCGCGCCGGCTTTCGCGGCCAGCTCGGCCTTGTACGGCCCGCTGACGGTGGTGATCACTCGCGCCCCGGCCCGCTTGGCCAGCTCGATGACGAAGTGACCCACCGCGCCCGCCCCCGTCTTCCCGTCGACCGGCCCGTCGGCGAACAGGCACCGGTGCGCGGTGATCGCAGGGACGCCGAGGCTGGCCCCGAGCTCGGCCGATGCGCTGTCGGGCAGCGGGACGGCCCGCTGCTCCGGGACCACGGTCCACTCGCCGGCGGTCCCCCACCGGCGCCCGGCCGCGGCCATCCACAGCCACACGCGCTGGCCGTTGCGACCCGGATCCACGCCCTCCCCGACCGCGTCGATCACCCCGGCACCGTCGTGATGCGGAATCTGGAAGCCGTCGATCGGCCGCGGCGTCGCGCCGCTGCGGGACTTCCAGTCCGTCGGGTTGATGCCGGAGTACTGCACCCTGACCCGGACCTCCCCCGGCCCGGGCTCCGGCCGCTCCACGTCCTCTACCCGCAGCACCTCCCGGGCCGCCCCATGCCGCTCATACAGCGCAGCTCTCATCGCCGAGAACGCCTCCAGACTCGTCTGACTTCTCGCCAGTGCGATTCTCTCATCCGATGGATACAGTCCAGCCGGACGGAACGGCACACCAGCCGGACGCTCCTCACTGCCCAAAGCCGCCCTCCAAATGCCACCGCTCACCCAGGCTCGACATGCGACAAGCCATAGGGCGGGTGAGCGGCAGGAAGCCCAAGGCTGCCTGGAACGCCAAGATCATTTCCTCTGGTCAGTCATCCCGGAAATGATCACGGGAATCCACCAAGCGGGCCCGCCTGGTAGCCGATCAGGCCCGCATCGACCCAGTGCTGCCGGGATGGTGGCGGGAGGGGCGGTTTCCACGTCCACAGCACAGGCGGCGCGCATCGGTACGCGTCTACACCAGCTCAACATCCGTAACGGGCATATCAGCTTGCCCCGTCGCCCTCAGGTTCGGGCAGGGCCATGGCCGGGCCATGGCCGCACAGGCACCTGAATATTTACCCGCGCAAGTGGGCTCTCACGGGCCTCTCCTGGGCTTGATGAGCCAGGCCATGGCATGGCTTCAGGCTGCTACATCCTGGCACCCCAGCCGGTCAGAGGGCTAGCTACGAACTCTCTGACTCGTCAGAACCGCCAGAAGCGTCAGGAAGCACGTACACCTTGCTCCAACCCGTACTTTTAGCCTGGCCGAGCGCAGAGTCTGCCGCGCCGATCAGCTCGGCCAGGGCGCGTCTTGACTCGTTCAGGACGGCCACCCCGATCGAGACTGTGAGCCGGAACACGTATCCAGCCTGGGTACCCGACTCAATCGCGATCGGCTCGCCGGCAATGTGATCGCGCAGCCGCTCGCTGATCCTCTGCGCCTCCTCCCGATCCGTATGCGGAAGCAAAATGGCGAACTCCTCGCCACCGAAGTGGCCGATCAAGTCATGGCCCGGCAACTGATCCTTCAGCATGCTCCCGACGTCGCGAAGAAGCTGATCGCGCACAACATGGCCCGCCGTCTCGTTGACGTCCTTGAAATGATCTATGTCGACCATGGCGAGCGCAAGAGGCGTGCGGGCGCGTAGCGCACGGAAGAACTCGACCTCTGCCTCGTGCTGCCAAGTCCCGGCGTTGAGCAAACCGGTCTTAGAATCAAGGCGAGCTTCGGTTACAAGCTGCGCATGTATTAGGTAGCGCCTATAGAGCACTACCGAAGGTAGCGCAAGAATCATTAGCCAGGAATCGATTGAAACCACAAGCGCTAGGGAAACTGCCAGGCTTAGTTCGATTAGATCGGAGGTAATAGCCTGAAGATTGCCAAACAAATCACGGATTCGTGCTTTCCCGTCGGCGAACTTGATCGCGACGAGGATAAGTCCGTTGTTGATCAACCAAGCCATCACGCCGCACCCTGCGACCAAGCCCGTCCATCTGAGCGCATGAACCCCAGATCCAGGCAAAGCTCCTGAGGCTGTGCGATCAACCTCATGGAACAGGAGAGACGCAGCGCCATAAGCTAGGCTGATCGTCGCGTTACTGAATATACGACGATAGACGAAGCCGCGGCGCACCCTCAATAGTTTGTAGGCAGTAAAGAGCACGGGAGCTAGAAACGCATATATAGGCGGCAGGACGACCGCGGCCGTCAGATACCAGACCGTCTGGAGATCTCTTCCTACAGTGCCGTGCACCTCCCTGACGGTCCTGGTCGACTCAATTGCCACAAATCCGCAGGCGATCACGCCCGCGAAAATCAATACTTCTTCTGGTTTCCATTGGCTCCAGGCAGCGACGAACGAGCAGACACCTATGGCAAGTGAAGTCACAATTAGGATGTAGCTCCGCAGTGGCTCCGCAAGCGCCGAGACAGGCAGCCCGCGAATGCTACGCCCAGCACGGCGCAAGCCGCCCCCCACCGCTCTGGGCAGGAGGAAGGCAGTCATGGACCCTCCCCGGATGCAGAGCTGCTCAGTGCAACAGGGTACCAAGAACGATCAGGGGAACCAATGCCGCATAGTGACAGGAATGTTACTAGGCTGTCAAGGTCGGACGACAATTCGCCAAGAACCTCCCACAACCGTCTATCCGTATCGACAACGGCATCTCCGCCCAGGAAGGAGCCGGCCGTGCGCAACGAGTGGCAGTAACCCCGGCCCACCCCGCCAGCCCGCCCAGGAAGGAGCCAGCCATGCGCAACGAGTGGCAGTAACGCGCCGCATCCTCAGAGGTTCTGAGGTCATCTTTTGACAGGCATGTGTCCTGGATGACGGTGCCAGGCCATCGCCAGGGCGGCGGCCAAGACTGCCCCGAGACCGCCGCTGATGGCGATGGCAGTGGCAGGCGAGATCGCGTTGGAGGATGCGGCCGCGCCTGCGAGAACGATCCACAGGCCCTGTGACACCTGCATGCCCCCGTTGGCCAGGCCGAAGGCCTGACCTCGGCGGTCGGGCGGCACGGCGGCGACAAAGGCGGCATTGGCCGCCAGCTGGTAAGAGGCGCACGCCCCGGAACCGGCGATGATCACCAGCGCGGCGATCATCTCTGGCTGCAGCCAGCACAGCAGCAGCAGGCCGCAGGCGGCGGTCGCCAGCGGGCCTATCAAGCGTTGCCTGGACGCTGGCGGAACCAGGCGGCCGAGCACTACCGCGCCTAAGGCCGTGCCGAAAGGCCCCGCGGCGAACACGAGCCCCGTGCTGACCGGGATCGGAAGCGAGGTGTGGAAGCTGGCCGCGTACGGCGCCGCCAGGCCCATCGGCACCACGTAGAACGCAACCAGCCAGCCCAGCAGCATCAGCGTCCGCAGCGTGCGGTCGCCGAGGACCAGGCGCACCCCGGCGGCCATCTCCGCGAACTGAGACCGGCGGCCGGCCGCCGCGTGAGCCGCAGCGGGCCGCTGGCGCACCCAGAACCGAACCAGCAGGGCCGAGGCGGCGAACGTCGCCGCGTCGGCCAGCAGGGCGGCCCGCACTCCGAGAACCGCCACCACCAGCCCGCCCAGCGCGAAGCCGGAGACCATGCCTACCTGAAGGGTGGTCTGCGTGACGGCGGTGCCGAGGACGTACCGCTCGCCTGGTAGCACGTCGGGCATCATCGCTGAGCGCGCCGACTTGAACGGCGAGTCAAGGAGAGTCACGAAGAACAGCAGCGTCACCATGATCCACAACGCCGCGGCGGGCGGCGCTTTCAGGCTCACGAGCGCCATGAGGCAGACCAGCACCGTCCGGGCCACGTCGCAGGCCACCATCACCTGCTGCCTGGGCCGCCGGTCGGCCAGCCCGGACAGCGCCAGGCCGCCGATCACCCACGGCAGGAACGTGACCGCATAGGTCAGCGCCGTCCAGAGCGCCGAATGCGTGCGGTCGAAGACCAGCACGGTCATGGCGACGCGGGCCAGCTGATCGCCGGCCACCGACAGCAGCTGCGCCAGCCAGAGAGCGCGGAACTCCCTGACCGCGAAGACCTCGCGGAACGTGGGCCGGCCGGGGCGGGAGGGCGCGCGGCTCGCAGCGGTCCGAGCCGCACCATCCACCGCGATCTCCCGCTCCATTCTCGGCACGCCAGGCAAGCCGTCGCCTCATGATTTCTCAACGCCACCCAGCCTGCAACTAGAGGTGGCCAGAACTTTACTCAGCGCGAGCCTGATTGGCGGCGCGACCAATAGGCCTGTGCGGCTGTCCGGGGCAGCGCCGGATCTGGCGCGCCGGCTGCCTGCAGGGGTCGCATGCGGATGCCCGACCACGGCGACGTGCCAGGGAGGGGTGCGAGCGCTTTCATGCGTTATGTGGATATTCAGTAATGTCTCAGCATCCTCCCAGCCGGGACCTATGGTCCTCCGGGCTCGAAGTCGGCACAATCAGCTAAAGAGCTGGCAAAAGACATGCCTCGCGCGCGGCAGCGCGGGTGATCGACCTGCGAGGGGGGCTGGATGCGCCGAGGCGTCGGGCGCCCCGCGTCCGCTGTGCGCATGACCATCGTCTTGGCCATGAACCGGACGGCCTGGCTGGCGAGCGTTGTGGCGACCGCGATCGGGGCGTACCTCGTCTCGCCGGTGGCTCAGGCAGCAGGCCAGCCTGCCGCCAGGCGCAGCATCACGTTCAACGGGACGGCCGCGGTCGGCGCGCTGTTCACCAGCTCCAACGGCAGGCTGGGCTCGCACTTCTGCACGGCAAGCGTGGTCAGCAGCCCGGCAGGAGACCTGCTCATCACCGCGGCTCATTGCCTCCAGGGCAAATCCCTCAGCCCGGCCGGCAGCATCGTCTTCGCGCCCGGTTATCACAACGGCAGGTTCCCCTACGGCATCTGGGCCGTCACGGCGGAGTACGTCGACGCCGCATGGTCGAAGGACCAGGATCCGGATGATGACGTCGCCTTTCTCGTCGCGGGCCGGAAGGGCACCCGCATCCAGAGGCACACCGGCGCCGAGACCCTGAAGATCGGCGAGCCGGCGCAGATCGTTCGGGTGACCGGGTACCCGAGTCAAACCGACGAGCCGATCACGTGCACGGCTCCCGCGAGCAACTTCGACAACGCCCACGAGATGGTCTTCGACTGTGACAACTACACCGACGGCACCAGCGGCGGCCCGTTCCTGGCGGGCGTCAACGCCAAGACCGGCAACGGCTGGGTGATCGGAGTTATCGGGGGCTACGAGGACGGCGGGGACACCTCGAACGTCTCATACTCGCCCCGGTTCTTCTCCAGCATCCTGGCCTTGTACAGGACCGCGATCTCGGCCCCTAGGCCGCCGTCACGCTGACGCGGCTCCGGCTGACCTGTCAGCCTGACCCGGGGGGGCCGGGCACGAGCCGGTCCAGGTCCGCGAGCTCGTCGGCGGACGGTATCCAGCTCGCCGCCGCGGCATTCGCCTTGACCTGCTCCGGCGACGTCGCGCCGGCGATCACCGACGAGCAGCCCGGCTGGGCGGCCAGGCCGCCGATAGCCACGTCGAGCACCGTGACACCGTGCTGCTGTGCCCAGCCGATCAGCGCCTCCACCCGGTCGAGCTTGTCGTCGGTGATGTAGTCTCCTCGGCTGGCCAGCCTGCTGCCCTCGGGGGGCGGGACGCCACGCCGGACCTTTCCGGTGAGCAGGCCATTCGCCAGCGGGAAGTAGGGCAGCACGCCAAGGCCGTAATGCACGGCGGCGGGCACGACCTCGGCCTCGGCGCCGCGCTCCAGCAGGGACCAGTGGTTCTGCGCGGAAACGAATGCCGCGGTGCCAAGCTGGCGCGCCGCGCCGGCGGCCTCGGCGAGCTGCCAGCCGGAGAAGTTGGAGTGCCCTATGTAGCGGACCATGCCCCTCGTCACCAGCTCACTCAGAGCGGCGAGGGTCTCCTCGATCGGCGTGTCCGGGTCGGGCGTGTGGATCTGGTAGAGGTCGATGTGGTCGGTTCGCAGCCGGCGCAGCGACTGCTCGATGGCGCGCATGATGTAACCGCGTCCGCCCTTGGCGCCGGCGGCCGGCCCGTACCCCATGTCGAAGTTCCGATGGCCGAACTTCGTGGCCAGCACGACCTGATCGCGACGGCCGGCCAGCACCTCGCCGAGTATCTCCTCCGACCGGCCGCCGCCGCCGTAGCTGTCGGCGGTATCGAGCAGCGTGATCCCGGCGTCCATGGCCGCGTCCACCACAGCGCGGGTCGCGTCGACGTCCAGCCTGCGCCCGAAGTTGTTGCCGCCGAGGCCGGCCACCGAGACCATGAGCCCCGATGTGCCCAGTGACCTGTAGCGCATGGCCCGCCTGTCTCCCGGATCCGGATTCACCGCCCAGCCTGATCGTAGCGATAGGCCAGCACGCCGGGGAAACCGCGCGTAGAGTCACCCAGCAACGCCTGTCACAGTCGTCACTCGTGACAGTGCCCCAGGCAGGCGTGGCCACGGACCCAGCCCACACCCGAGCGAGGCCAGCAAGCTTCCGTCTGACGCAGACTTAGGGGTAGCGTGAAATCGCATATGCGATATCATGTGGTAACGGCCGCAACCGAACACATGCATCACGCAATTGTTCCCGGAAATCTCATCTGAAGATGCGCAGCTAGCCTGGACTCACTGGCGTGCCGACCGCGGCTTCGCACGCGGCGGCGTGAGCGGGTCCGCAGCGGTAGCTCGGGGAGCAACCCCGGGAGCTGAACAGGAGGGAGCGCGACTCATGGTGGAGGGGGCTGGCGGGCCCACAGTTCTGCGTATCCTCCTCGGCACACAGCTGCGCCGCCTGCGCGAGGCACGCGGAGTCACCGCTCAAGAGGCGGCACGGGCGATCAGAGGATCGGAATCCAAGATCAGCCGCATCGAGCTGGGCCGGACCTCGGTCCGGGAAGTCGACATCATCGACCTGCTCGGCCTGTACGGGATCACTGACCCCGCAGAACGGGAAGAGTTGCTGACCCTGGCCGGCCAGGCGAATCAGCCCGGCTGGTGGCACCAGTACCAGGACGTGCTGCCTGGCTGGTTCCAGGCCTATATCGGCCTCGAGGAGTCGGCGGAGTCGATCCGCAGCTATGACTCGCAGTTCATCCCCGGCCTGCTGCAGACCGAGGAGTACGCGGCCGCGGTCATCGCCCTCGGCGAGTTCTCCCTGGACGAGGCCGAACGCCTGGTCTACCTGCGCAAGGAGCGACAGCGCCGGTTCGGCTCCGGCGGCCTGCGGCTATGGGCGATCGTCGATGAGGTGGCGCTGACCCGGCCGGTCGGCAGCACCCAGATCATGCGCGCCCAGCTCGAGTACCTGTCCGGCGTATGTGACCAGCCGGGCTTTGCCCTGCAGGTCGTACCCGATTCCGCTGGCGCCTACCTGGCGCCGGGGAGCTTCAGCATCCTGCGCTTCGCCGTCCCGGACCTGCCCGACGTGGCCTACGTGGAGCAGCTGACGAGCGCCATGTACCTCGACAAGCCGGTCGACGTGGACCGCTACGCCGCGGTCATGGACAAGCTCAGCGCCACGAGCGCGCCTCCTGAGGAATCCAAAGAGATTATTCGTACACTGCTCGAGGATATGGAGCGATCCCCATGAGCAGCATCCGCAATGGCATGGACGCGAGCGCCCTGGCGGGCGCGACCTGGATCAGGAGCCGCCACAGCGGTCCCACAGGCGGCAACTGCGTGGAGGTCGCCTTCCTTGCCGGCGGTGAGATCGCGATGCGCAATTCCCGGCATCCGCGGGGCCCCGCGCTGATCTTCACGAGGTCGGAGTGGGATGCGTTTCTCGGCGGCGCCAAGGACGGCGAGTTCGGCCGGCCCGCGTCATCCTGAGCGAAGCCGGCGCCCCCCCCGCACTCCCGTCATGGGGCGGGACTGCGGGAGGGCGTCGGCATCAATTCCCGTCGGCTAGCTGAGCGGCAGGTCGAACTCGCCGTTCTTCACGCCCGCGATGAACGCTGACCACTCTTCACGGTCGAACACGTGCGCGGCCTTGTGTTCATTCTTGGAGTCGCGGACCGCGACGCTGCCTCCGGCCAGGTGCGCCACCTCCACGCAGCCGTCGGAGCTGCAGGCACGGCTCCTGACCCAGCGGGCCTCACTCAGATCGTGTGTCATTCGGGTTCCTTTCATCAATCAGACAATCTGCCTGGCCAGCGTGCTGATGAGGTCGGTCGAGTCGCCCGGGGACAGGGCGGCCGCGCGCAGCAGGTCGAACGCCTCGGCGCGGGCGCGGACATCTCGCTCACGCTCAAGGTAGGCCTGTCCGGCGACACCTTCTGTATAGACGACGTCGGGGTCAAAGCGCTCGGGAAACTCGATGATCGCGAAGGGCCCGTTCAGGGACGGGTGCGGCCCACTGCAGAACGGAAGCACCTGGAGCGTGACGTTCGGCCACAGGCTCGCATCGGCCAGGTGGTTGAGTTGCCCGCGCATGAGCTCGGGCGAGCCCATCGTCCTGCGGATCACGGCCTCGTCGAGGATGAGCCATAGCTCGATCGGGTCCGCGCGGAGAATCACCTCCTGGCGCTGCATCCGCAGCGCCACCAGGCGCTCGATCTGCTCTGGGGTCTGCCTTCTGCGCACCGTGGTCATGACGACTCGGGCATAGGCCTCGGTCTGCAGCAGCCCGTGGACCACCAGGGACTCGTAGGCGCGCAACGAGGCCGCCTCCGCCTCAAGGCCGACGTAGACGCCGAATCCTGTGGGCAGCACGTCCTCCCATGCCGCCCACCAGCCCTTGCGGTGACCCTCGCGGGCCATGTCGATCATGATCTGCCGCTGCGCGGGGTCGTTAACGCCGTAGAGATCAAGCATGGCCGACAGGTAAGCGGTCCTGGTGGGCGCCTTACCGGTCTCGATCCGCGACAGCGTCGAGGCAGCCAGCCCCAGCTTGTCGGCGACCTCCTCCAGCTTGATAGAGCGTGCTTCGCGCAGACGCCTTAACTCGGTGCCAAGCCGACGTCGGCGTACCGTTGGGCCGATTGACGCGGTCATTCGGCCTCCCCTCCTCGAGGGCACGCTGAGCAGTTCCCGGCTCCGAGCGGAGCACGGGCACCGCCGTGCGGCTATTGGACTCTGGATCACGATAGCGGAAAACAGGGTCACATGGGATCCCAATTGAGATTTCGTCTGTCAGACTTGTACCACGCACTTGCGTGGCATGCACTCCCAGACCATGATGAGTTCTAGGGTTTCGAGCCTGTGCCGCGCCCTCCCGGGCCCAGGCGCGGGCCCGTTAGCGATGCGGCCGGCGATGACATTCCGCGGCAGCCGGTCTTGCGCCGGGGAGGGGAGCGGACTGAGATGGCACCATCAGCCACCGGGGCCAGCGACGCCACCCAAGATCTGGCCATGATGGCGAGTGCCACGGTCCTCGGAAGGATCACGATCCCCGGACGTCCCGAGCACGTCTGTGCGGCGCGCTCGTTCGTGGAGAAGTCTCTCGGCGAGGCCAATCCCTCCACCGACGTGGCGGTTTTACTGGCCTCGGAGACCGTCACCAATGCGGTGCTGCACAGCAACTCCCGCCGCCCGGGCGGGACCGTCACGATCACGGTCATCGAGATCGGCGGCGGAAGGCGGATCGAGGTGACCGACGAGGGCTCGGAGCTGAGCACCCCTGTGGTGAAGGGCCACAGCTGCGTTTCGGGCGGGCACGGGCTGTTCCTGGTGCAGACGCTGGCCGACCAGTGGGGTTACGACCGCGACGAGGCCGCAACCACCGTATGGTTCTGGCTGGCCCGAGGGGGAGACACCGCCGCGGCTGCTACCCGGCCCGGCGTGATCTCGCCTGACGGCCGGAAGATCCGGCGCGCTTCTCCCGCAGCCGCATCGACAGATGCACCGGGCTGCCACCGAAGCCGAACTCCTCCCGGAGCCTGCGCTCGATGAACCTCCGGTAGCCGGCCTGCAGGAAGCCCGTCGTGAACAGCACGAAATGCGGTGGGCGGATCCCGGTCTGGGTCGCGAAGAGGATCTTGGGCTGCCTGCCGCCACGCACCGGCGGCGGGGTGGCCGCGATCAGCCCCGCCAGCCACCCGTTGAGGCGGCCGGTCGGCACTCGCGTCTCCCAGCCCGCCAGGGCCAGCTCAAGCGCCGGGACCAGCCGGTCGGTGTGCCAGCCGGTCGCGGCGGAGATGTTCACCCGCGGCGCCCAGCGGGCGGTGTGCAGCTGCCGGTCGATCTCGCGCTCCAGGAAGTGCCTGCGGTCGGAGTCGACCAGGTCCCACTTGTTGTAGGCGATGACCAGCGCGCGCCCCGCGTCGATCACCATCGACACGATGCGGAGATCCTGCTCGGCCAGCGGCTCGCTGGCGTCTACCAGCACCACCGCCACCTCCGCGCGCTCAAGCGCCCGCTCGGTCCGCATGGCGGCAAAGTAGTCGGCGCCCTGGGCCTCCCGCACCCGCCTCCTGATCCCCGCGGTGTCAACGAACCGCCAGACGCTGCCGCCGAGCTCGATCAGCTCGTCAACGGGATCACGCGTGGTGCCCGCCGCCGCGTCGACCAGCACGCGCTCCTGTCCGGCGAGCCTGTTCAGCAGGCTGGACTTGCCGACGTTGGGGCGCCCGAGGAGCGCTACGCGCCGCGGGCCGCCTTCCGCGTGCAGCGGCTCGGCCGGCGCAGCCGGCAGCGCGTCGAGAACCTCGTCGAGGAGATCTCCGCTGCCTCGCCCGTGCAGGGCGCTCACCGGAACCGGCTGGCCGAGCCCCAGCGACCAGAGCGACGCGGCCGCGGGCTCCCCCGGGGCGTCGTCGACCTTGTTAGCGGCCAGAACGACCGGCTTGCGCGATCGGCGCAGCACCGCGGCGACGGCCGCGTCGGCGTCGGTCACGCCCACCACGGCGTCCACGACGAACAGGACGGCGTCCGCCGCTTCCACCGCTACCCGCGCCTGCGCGGCCACCCGGGCCGCCAGAGACTCGGAGCCCTCCACAGATGGCTCCCACCCGCCGGTGTCCAGCAAGGTAAAGGCGCGGCCGCGCCAGGTGGCATCGTAGGCGACCCGGTCCCTGGTGACCCCGGGGGTGTCCGCGACAACCGCCTGCCGACTGCCGAGGATCCTGTTCACCAGGGTCGACTTGCCGACGTTCGGCCGGCCGACGACGGCCACCACCGGCGCGGGTTCCTCGTGACCCTCGGGCGCCTCCCCGTCGGGGTGCCCGCCGCGGCCGTCGGCGGGTCCGGGCCCGCCGGGCATCACCTGGTCCACGCGCCCGCCCTCCTGCAGTCCGCGAGCCTGACGATCTCGCGGATGACCTCGTCCAGGCCCAGGGCTGTGGTGTCGATCTCGACCGCGTCGGCCGCCCTGGCCATCTGCGGCGCGTCGGAGGAGTCCCGCCGCGCTTGCTCGGCCCGGGTCACCGCGACCGTGGCGGCCGGGTCGGCGGCGAGATCGGCGGTGCGCCTGCGGGCCCGGACCGTCTCGCTGGCGGTCAGGTACACCTTCACCGGCGCGTCGGGCGCCACAACGGTCCCGATATCCCGGCCCTCGGCGACGATCCCCTCCCCGGCCGCCAGCGTATCCGCGATGATCCCTTGCTGCATGGCGACGAGGTGCCTGCGGACCTGCGGGATCGAGGCGACCGCGCTGACCGCGTTGGATACCTCGCGGGTCCGGATGAGCCCGGCCACGTCGCGGCCGTCCACACAGATCGCCGGGGCATCCGGATCGGTGCCCGCCTCGATCACCGGACGGGCGAGACGCGCCGGGGGGTCGTCCCCCCGGGCTAGCCCGGCGTAGCCGTGCTGGCCGCGAGGGTCGGCCTGCCGGCCCGAGCGGACGGCAGCGGGGGGTTCCGGGGGGTCGTCCCCCCGGGCTAGCACCGCGGCCACCGCATCAGGCTCCGAGACGTCCACGCCGCGGGCGAGCAGCCACCAGGTCAGCGCCCGATAGGTCGAGCCCGTGTCCAGGTAGCGCAGCCCCAGGGCGCGCGCGACGCCCCGGGCCGCGGTGGACTTGCCGGAACCTGCCGGGCCGTCAACCGCGATCACGAGGCCGGGGTGATTGGTCACGAAGGCGATGCTACCGGCGAGCCGGCCAGCCGCCTGCCGCCAGCGCCTCAATGAGCTTATCCGCGGCCTGCGGCCGGACCGCGATCTCGGCCACGCCTGCCGGCAGGCCCGGCGAGTGCTCGATCCTCACATCCTCGATGTTGATCCCGGCCTGGCCCGCCGCCTGGAAGAGCCTGGCGAGCTCGCCCGGCCGGTCGCCGATCACCACCTGGACGATGGCGTAAGCGGGAGCGGGCCCGCCTCGCTTGCCCGGGATTCTGGCTACCCCGGCTCCCCCGCGCTCCAGCAAGCCGGTCAGGTCCTTGACCGACCGCTCGTCGCCCTCGGCGATCCTGGCCAGCGCGCCCGCCGCCGCGGCGAGATCGGCCGCCAGCGCCTCGAGGACCTCACCCGCATGCGCCGCGTTAGCCGCCAGGATCTGCGTCCACAGCGCGGTGTCGCTCGCCGCGATCCTCGTAACGTCGCGGAGCCCCTGGCCCGCCAGGGCCAGGGCACCCTCCGGCGCGTGCTCCAGCCGGGCGGCCACGGCGGCGGCGGCCACGTGCGGCGCGTGCGAGACCAGGGCGACCCAGCGGTCGTGATCGGCGGCAGACATGCGGACCGGCTGCGCGCCGCAGGCCCGGGCCAGGCCGGCGACGGCCTCCACGGTGCCGGGCGCAGTCTCCGGCAGCGGGCAGATCGCCCACGGACGGCCGAGGAACAGGTCGGCTCGTGCCGCGGCAGGACCTGAACGCTCACGTCCGGACAGCGGGTGCCCTCCCGCGAAGCCCACCAGGTCGCAGCCGAGCTCGCGCGCCCGGGCCAGCGGCAGCTCCTTCACGCTCGCCACGTCGGTGTAGCAGCGGGCCAGGCCCCGAGCCTGAGCGGCGGCGAGGGCGGGCGCGACGGCCTCGGGCGGCATGGCGAGGACGGCCAGGTCGGCCGGGCCGCCGGGCGGACCGCCATCGGGCAGCTCGGCGCCCGCCCCGATATCCGCGGCCAGCCTGGCCGCCGCGGGATCGGAGTCCGCCAGCCAGACCGTGGCGCCGCCATCGCGCAGGGCGAGGGCCACCGAGGTGCCGATCAGCCCCGTGCCGATCACCACTGCCTGCCGGGGGCCTCCATGGTGAGGGCCGCGCCTCTCCGGTTCGCTCATGCTGTGTTTCCCGCTCGCCTCGAGGGCGCCTGGTGCCCCTCCGGCTCGCTGATGGCGGTCACTGCGCGATGTCCAGGCGCAGCGCGGCGGCACCGCGCAGGTATACGTGCTGGATCGCCGAGCGCGGCGCCTCCGTCTCCACGTGCATCATCAGCCGGACCACGCGCGGCATCGCGCCGGGCACGTCGATCTCGGCACAGCACAGCAGCGGCACGTCCTGGAAACCCAGCTTGCGCGCGGCGAGCGCGGGAAACTCTGCGTTCAGGTCACTGGTTGCGCTGAACACGACGCTGATCACGTCCGCCGGGGTGAGCCGGTTGCGCGTCATCACTTCGGCCACCAGCTCGGACGCGCCCTCGAGTATCGCCGCGCTCTCGTTCGCGTCGACCTGGACCGCGCCCCGGATCGCCCTGACCGCCACCTGCCGAGTCCTCCTTGCCCTTCGTTCGGGTTTCTGGAGGTGTATTCCATGATCCTGGACCCAGACCCGTCATATACGTGGGTTTCGGTCCACGATCATGGAGGTCAGCCGGGGAGGCTGCTGCCACCGTGACCCGATCACCAGAATCCGCGGGAAGCCGTCCTTCCCGCCCTCGCCCCTCCGCCCGGTGAGCTACCAGGTTATAGGCCTACCGCGGCGTAGAGGTCGCCTATCTCCCTCGTGCTGAGACGCCGGGTGGTGCCCGGCCGGAGTGAGCCGAGCGCGACCGGGCCCACGTGGGTGCGTACCAGTCGGCTGACCGGGTGGCCGACCTCGGCCAGCATCCGCCGCACGATGTGCTTGCGCCCCTCGTGCAGGGTGATCTCCACCAGGGCCCGGGTGCCTGCCCGCTCCACGACCCGGAACCGGTCGGCGCTGGCCACCCCGTCGGACAGCCTCACCCCGGTGATCAGCTGGCGCCCCAGGTCTCTCGGCAGCGGGCCGGCCACGTCGGCCAGGTACGTCTTGAGCACGCCGTAACGAGGATGTGCCAGCCGGTGCGCCAGCTCCCCGTCATTCATCAGCAGCATGAGGCCCTCGGTGTCGTAGTCGAGCCTGCCGACGTGGAAGAGGCGCTCGGCACGGTCGCCGAGGAAATCCGCGATGGTGGGGCGGCCCCGGGCGTCCGACATCGTGGTCAGGACCCCGGCCGGCTTGTTCAGGGCGACGTAGACGAGATCCTCGCGCGCGGGGATCCGCCGTCCGTCCACGCGGATGACCTGGCGCTGGGGATCAACCCGGGCTCCGAACCGGCGGACGATCTCGCCGTCGACCTCGACCCGGCCTTCGCCGATCATCTCCTCGCAGTGCCTGCGGCTGCCCACGCCGGCCGCGGCCAGCACCTTCTGCAGCCGGATACCGCCCGGAACGTCGACCAGCGTGTCGTGGCCCTCGTGGGCCCCCTGGTCACGACCCCGCTGGCTCATGACCTGCGTCTGGCTCGTCGTCAAGGTGATCGGGAAGGAACGGGGCGAGCTCGGGCAGTGCGTCGAGGCCCGGCAGCCCGAGTCGCTCCAGGAAGTACGCGGTCGTCGCGAACAGGATCGCGCCCGTCTCGGGATCGGTGCCGGCCTCTTCCACCAGCCCGCGCAGGACCAGCGTGCGGATCACCCCGTCGCAGTTGACGCCGCGCACGGCGGACACCCGGGCGCGGCTCACCGGCTGCCGGTAGGCGACGACGGCCAGCGTCTCCAGCGCGGCCTGGGTCAGCCGAACCTCCTGGCCGTCGCTCACGAACCGCTCCACGACGGGAGCACACTCCTCGCGCGTGTAGAAGCGCCAGCCGCCTGCCACCTCCCGCAGGTCGAAGCCGCGCTGCTCCCCGGCGTAGGACGCGGCCAGCTCGCGCAGCGTCCCGGCCACCTCCGCGCGCGGCCGCTCCAGCACCTGCGCGATGACCACCTCGGAGACCGGCTCGTCCGCTACGAGCATGATCGCCTCCAGGCTGGCCCGCAGTCCGGGGACGCCCTCGCCGTCAGCTCCGGCTGACGCGGCCTGGTCATTCCCCTGCCGCTCCGGGGCCTGGTCGTCGGGCTGGGAGGGTATGGCCAGGCCGTCCGCCGGCCCAGCGGCAGCCTGGCCTTCCGCCGGCCCAGCGGCAGCCTGGCTTTCCGCCGCGGGCGCGCCGCTCGTGTCGCCCAGGTCGGGGGCGGATCCGTTCTGCATCGCTACTCGCCGGCTTCCTCGGTGATGGTCAGGTCGTCATGATGATCGCCGGCCGCCCAGCTCACGTAGAGATCGCCGAGCGGGACCAGCTGGTCGAACGAGACGCGGTCGTTGCGGTGCAGCTCGAGTACCGCGAGGAAGCGCGCGACGACCTCATAGGTGTCGACGCAGTCCGCGGCGAGCTGCCGGAACGTGGCCCGGCGCAGCCGGGCCAGGCGCTCGGACAGTATGCCGACCTGCTCGGGAATGCTGGTGCGGGGCATGTGCAGGTGCGCGGTGGAGACCACGGGCGGCCGCCGGGGCGCCAGGGTGCGGGCCGCGATCGCGGCGAACTCGGCCGGGCCGAGGCCGAGCAGCACCTCGGGCAGCAGGTCGACGAAGCGCGGCTCCATCGGCACCCGCCGCGGGAATCGGCGGCCGGCGGCCGCCATCCTCCACCTCCTTGTAGGCGCGGTACTGCAGCAGCCGCGCGAACAGCAGGTCCCTGGCCTCGAGCAGGGCGAGATCCTCCTCGTCGTCGACCTCCCCCGCCGGCAGCAGCCGCGCCGCCTTGAGGTCGAGCAGGGTGGCGGCGACCACGAGGAAATAGCTGGCCTGATCCAGGTCCCATCCGTCCGCCCGGGCCCGGATGTAGCTGATGAACTCGTCGGTGACGCTGGACAGCGCGATCTCCGTGATGTCCAGCTTGTGCTTCGAGATCAGGGCGAGCAGCAAGTCGAAGGGGCCCTCGAAGACGTCAAGGTGCACCTCGAACCGTCCAGCCGCCCGGGTGTCGCCCGGCTCAGCGATCATCGTCACTCCGGCCGTACCCCTTCGGGGGACGACCCCCCCAGACCCCCCCGGCGCAGTGTCGGCCCGGGCAGACGACCCCCCCAAGCCCCCCCGCTCGAGGTCCCTTCGCAGAGCCGCAGGGCCACCAGGCTCCGGTCGCCCTCAGCATCCAGGTCGGCCAGCAGGACGGCGAGCGCCTCGCGCACGATCCGGCCGCGGTCCACGGTGAGGCCGAGGGCGCGGAGGGTCAGACGGGCGCGTTCCAGGTCGAGCAGCTCGCTTCCGGACAGGTAGACGGTGATCTTCTGGGAGTGCAGCTCCCGGCCGCTGGCCTGGCGCTGGACTTCGACCGCGGTGCCCCGGCCCGCCGGACGGAGCAGCTCGGCGACTCCCGGCAGGCTTACCCGCCGTGAGCGGGAACCGCGAGGTCGGCCTGGTGCCACCGATCCAGTACCTCCTTCGCGAGCTCGCGGTAAGCATGTGCCCCGTTGGATGTCGGGTCGAAGCGGGTGATCGGCTCGCCCGCCACGGTGGCGTCGGGGAACCGCACGGTCCGGCTGATCACGGTGTGGTAGACCTTGTCGCCGAAGCCCTTCACCACACCAGCCAGGACTTCCCGGGTGTGCAGCGTGCGCGAGTCGTACATCGTCGCCAGCAACCCGTCGAGCACGAGCTTGGGGCTGATCCTGCTGGACACCTTGTCGATGGTCTCCATGAGCAAGGCTACGCCGCGCAGCGCGAAGTACTCGCACTCCAGCGGCACGATCACCCCGTCCGCGCAGGCCAGCGCGTTGACCGTGAGCAGCCCGAGCGACGGCTGGCAGTCGATCAGGACGATGTCGTAGTCCGGGAGGACCGGCTGCAGCACGCGGCCGAGCACGAACTCCCGGCCGACCTCGTGGACCAGCTGCACCTCGGCGCCGGACAGGTCGATGTTGCTGGGCAGCAGGTCCATGCCGTCCACATTGGTCTTGAACAGCACATCGTGGGCGGTGATGCCGCGCTCCATGAGCAGGTTGTAGATCGTCGCGTCGAGCTCGTGCGGCTGGATGCCCAGGCCCACCGACAGTGCGCCCTGCGGATCGAAGTCGACCAGCAGCACCCGGCGGCCCTGCTCGGCCAGGGCGGCACCGAGGCTGATGGTCGTGGTGGTCTTGCCGACCCCGCCCTTCTGGTTGCAGACCGCCGCGACCCGGGCCGGGCCGTGCGTCAGCAGGGGCTCGGGGTCGGGGAAGGCCGGCACCGGCCGGCCGGTAGGGCCAAGCACGCCGGGCCTGACCTCCAATGTTCGGAACGCTGCCACAGCCTACTGCACCTCCCCAGCGGTTGCCCGCATGCGCGTGCATGCGTCCGCTGAAACCCGGACTCTAGCGCGAGGCTAGGGCCTGGGCTTGGCGGCGGCAAGCCGACTCACCGTTTGCGCGGATTCGGACCGCGCGGAGCTTGCTCCGCTGTGTCTCCTGCTCGCCTCCGGGGCGCCTTTGAGGCACCGCCTTCCCTCGTCGCTCGTTCCTCGCTCCTCAGTCCAGGCGGCGCCGCGCCCCTCCGGCTCGCTCATAGGGGGCTGAAGGGGGGTCGTCCCCCCTGGGGCTGATGGCCCGGGGGTGCGCGCTGGCGTAGACCTCGCGGAGCCTGTCCACGGTCACCAGCGTGTAGACCTGCGTGGTGGTGACCGAGGCATGCCCGAGCAGCTCCTGGACGACCCTGACGTCGGCGCCGCCGTCCAGGAGATGGGTGGCGAAACAATGGCGCAGCGTGTGCGGCGATACCCCGGCGATCCCGGCCCGCTGCGCGGCAGCCCGCAGCACCGCCCAGGCGCCCTGCCGGGTGAGCCGCCCGCCGCGGGCGTTCAGGAATACCGCCGGGCTGGCGGAGGTCCTGCGCGCCGCGGTGGCGAGGGCTGGCCGCGCCCTGACCAGGTAGTGCTCCAGCGCCTGCCGCGCGTAGCTGCCGACCGGGACGATCCGCTGCCTGCCGCCCTTTCCCGACAGCCGGACGGCCGGCGGCCCTGGCGCTGACAGCACGGGGGCCGCCAGGTCGAGGTCATCGATGTCCAGCGCCGTCGCCTCCGAGATCCGCGCGCCAGTCGCGTAGAGCAGCTCGAGCAGCGCGCGGTCGCGCAGCGGCCGCGGCCCCGCGCCGGTCCCCGCCGCCTCCAGCAGGCGCTCGACGTCGGCGACAGAGATCGCCCGCGGCAGCCGCCGCGGCGGCGCGGGCGGCCGGACCGGCCGGGCCGGGTCGGACGGCGCCAGCCCCTCGGCCGCCGCGAACGCGTGCAGGCCGCGCACCGCGACGACCGCGCGCCCGGCCGAGCTGGCCGCCAGCGGCGGGTGGCCGGAGTCTCCCTCGCGCAGCCCGGCCAGGAACTCGGTCACGTCCTGGGTCGTCACCTCGCTGATGCCCGCCCGGCCCGCCGCTGCGACCACGACCGCGTAGCGCCGCAGGTCCCTGCGATAGGCCTGGAGCGTGTGGGCCGCCAGGCCGCGCTCGACCATCAGGTGGTCGAGGTAGCGCCTGACCGCGTCGTCGACGCTCGTGCTCCGTACGGCCTTCAGTTGAGTGCCTCGCTGGTCGCTGTCCAGGGCAGGCCATGTGCCTCGGCGACGCCGCGGTAGGTGACGGCGCCCTCATGGGTGTTCAGCCCCGCCGCGAGCGCCGGGTCGGCGCGCAGCGCGGCCCGCCAGCCGCGGTTCGCGATCTCGAGCGCGTAGGGCACGGTGACGTTGGTCAGCGCGTAGGTCGAGGTGTGCGGCACCGCCCCGGGCATGTTCGCCACGCAGTAGAACAGCGACTCGTGCACCATGTAGGTCGGGTCGGCGTGCGTGGTCGGGTGGGAGTCCTCGAAGCAGCCGCCCTGGTCGATGGAGATGTCCACCAGCACCGAGCCTGGCTTCATGCGCGACACCTGGTCGTTGGAGACCAGCTTCGGGGCCCTGGCGCCCGGGACCAGCACGGCGCCGATGACCAGGTCCGCATCAGACACCGCCCGCTCGATCTCATACGCATTGGACGCAACGGTCTGGCAGTGTCCCTGGTAGATGGCATCCGCCGAACGCAGCCGGCCGACGTTCTTGTCGACGAGCAGCACCTCCGCCTGCATGCCGAGCGCGATCGCCGCGGCGTTCATGCCGGACACGCCCGCCCCCAGGACCACCACCTTGGCGGCATAGACCCCGGAGACGCCGCCCATCAGGACGCCGCGCCCGCCGCCGTCGCGCTGCAGGTGGTGGGCGCCGACCTGGGGCGCCATCCGCCCGGCCACCTCGGACATCGGGGCCAGCAGCGGCAGCGACCCGTCGGCCAGCTGGACGGTCTCGTAAGCGATCGCCGTGATCCCCGAGTCGAGCAGCGCGTCAGTGCACTCCCGGGACGCGGCGAGGTGCAGGTAGGTGAACAGGACCTGGCCCTTGCGCAGCCGGTGGTACTCCTCAGCGATGGGCTCCTTGACCTTCAGGATCAGGTCGCCGGCCCGCCACACCGCATCGGCGTCCGGCAGGATCGTCGCCCCGGCGGCGGAGAAGTCAGCGTCGGGAAGCAGCGAGCCTGCTCCCGCGTCCTTCTGGACGAACACCTCGTGCCCGGAACGGACCAGCTCGTGCACGCCGGCCGGCGTGATCGCCACGCGGTACTCGTGGTTCTTAAGTTCCCTGGGAATGCCGACCTTCATGGCGTCGGTGTCCTTCCTGGTCTTCGTGGCCTGCCGGCCCCGTTGCCGGGCAGGTCCACTCCGAGCATGCCTCGCAGCCCCGGGTCAGCGCTCGGGGACGTCCGCGTCCCGCAGCGCGGTGAACCCGCCCTGGCGCGCCGCATACGCGGACAAGATACCTATGGCCGTGACGCCGTTGTGCAGCTCACCGGCCAGGACGCGGGCCACGGCCCCATCCAGCGACACCCAGGCCGGGATCAGGTGAGCCTCCTCGTGCTCGGGCACGTACGAGCGCTCGGACTCGGGAACCTCGGTCAGGCCGCGGGCGACGAAGATCCTCAGCCGCTCCGTGCTGATCCCCGGCGACGAGAACGAGTCGGTGAGCACCTGCCACGTCGCGGCGCGGTACCCGGCCTCCTCAAGCAGCTCGCGCTCGGCCGTCACCCGCAGCGGCTCGCCCGCGACGTCACGCAGGCCGGCCGGGATCTCCCAGAGCAGCCTGCCGACCGGGTGCCGGTACTGGCGGATCAGCAGCACCCGGTCTTGGTCGTCCAGGGCCACGATGGCCACGGCGCCCGGGTGCTCGAGCACCTCCCGGCCTACTACCTCGCCGTCCGGCATGCGCACCATGTCCTTGCGGAGGCGCACAAGGCCGCCATCGGCGAGCACGGCGGACGAGGCCACCGGCCAGCGCTCGGCTACGTCGCGGATCTCCACCTCCTCCGTCGCCGTGTCTCCCGCTCGCCTCCGGGGCGCCATAAGGCGCCGCCTTCCCTCGTCGCTCGTCCCTCGCTCCTCAGTCCAGGCGGCGCCGCGCCCCTCCGGCTCGCTCATGCTGTCTCCCGCTCGCCTCCGGGTCCCCGCCCGCCTCCCCATTCCCCCTTCCTTCGGCTCGGTCACGGGGTCACGCGCTCGCGGCGGCCCGGCGGCCGGCCGCGGCCAGGGGATCGGCGGCGGGCACCGCGCGCGAGCGCTCCAGCGCGGCGGCCACGAGCCCGCTGAACAGCGGATGCGGCCGGGTCGGCCGGGACAGGAACTCCGGATGCGCCTGCGTCGCCACGAAGAACGGATGGACGCTGCGCGGCAGCTCGACGAACTCCACGAGCAGCCCGTCGGGCGACAGCCCGGAGCAGACAAGACCGGCGTGCTCCAAAGTCTGGCGGTAGGCGTTGTTGACCTCGTACCGGTGCCGGTGCCGCTCCTGCACGATGTCCGTGCCGTACAGCTCGCGGACCAGGCTCCCCTCGGCGAGCAGCGCCGGGTAGAGGCCCAGCCGCATGGTGCCGCCCATGTTCTGCTCCCCGGCCACGACAGCCTCCTGGCCCGCCATCGTGGCGATCACCGGATGCGGCGCGTCGGGGTCGAACTCCGCGCTGTTGGCCCCGTCCAGCCCGGCCAGGTCGCGCCCGACCTCGATCGCCATGCACTGCAGGCCGAGGCAGAGCCCGAGCAGGGGGATCCCATGGGTTCTGGCGTACTGCACGGCCCCGATCTTCCCCTCGATGCCACGCACGCCGAAGCCTCCGGGCACCAGCACCCCGTCCGCCCCGTCGAGCTGCCGCGCCGCTCCCTCCGGGGTCTGGCAGTCGTCGCTGGGCACCCAGCGGATGTTGACCCGGCAGTCGTTGCCGAACCCGCCCGCGCGCAGCGCCTCGGCCGGCGACAGGTAGGCGTCGTGCAGGTCCACGTACTTGCCGACCAGCGCGATCGTGACGCTGCGGGCCGGGCGGTGCACCCGGCGCAGCAGCTCATCCCAGTCGCTCCAGTCCACGTCCCGGAACGGCAGCCCGAGCCTGCGCACCACATAGGCGTCCAGGCCCTCGGAATGCAGCACCTTGGGAATGTCGTAGATCGACAGTGCGTCGACGGCGGACACCACCGCTTCCTCGTCCACGTCGCACATGAGGCTGATCTTGCGCTTCAGCCCGCCGCTGATGGGCCGGTCCGACCGGCACACGATCGCGTCGGGCTGGATGCCGATGCTGCGCAGCGCGGCCACCGAGTGCTGGGTGGGCTTGGTCTTCAGCTCGCCGGACGGCCCGATGTAG
>WNFJ01290006.1_pt1 | contig 53944 bp, 43 predicted proteins | sample 5400461 | NCBI WGS metagenome assembly WNFJ01 (sample SAMN13153349, study PRJNA577476) | soil metagenome | isolation source: 115 cm saprolite on Douglas fir-dominated hillslope | place: USA:California | collected 2013-09-17
GCCTTCGAATGGGGATGCCACGTCTGATAAGTGAATCGCGCTGCCATAGCGCGTCTGACTCTCGTACGGTGACTAAGCCGCCAGCCTCTCCAGAGCAATCCGCGCTACCGCCGATCGCGCTTTCGAGTTGGCTTGCCGCGTCTGATAAGTGAATTACGCAGTGGCTCAGCGTCTGAGCCGGGGACGCGAATCTGGCGTGAATCCGGCGCGTAGCGCGTCTAATCGCCCTCCATGTAAGAGGCTTCGTCGACATTCAGGTGATCCGATGGGGTCGGGCGGCCGCGTTTGGTCAAGCGTGTGGAGAGCCCGGCGTGGCTAGCCCGGGCGCGGTGACGTCAAGGCTCTGACCGATCGGGTCTGGGTCGTCCACCGCGAGTCTCGGACGAGGCTAGAGCTCGATCTCAGTGGCCCTGGTTGGCTCATTTGGATGGTCGCCTCGAGTGGACATGCGTAGGCGCGAAAGAGCCAGCCCACCGAGGATGAGGACTGCACCGGCCGGCTGGTTCCAGACGATCGGCTCCCTAAGGAGCACAACGCCGGCTGCGGTGGAGACGATCGGAATTAGGAAGGTGACGCTGGCCCTCGCCGTCGCTCCCGCCTCGCGGACGATCGAGTAGTTCAGCACCGCTGCGAATCCCGTTCCCAATACGCCCAGGCACGCCACGCCGGCGACCGACTCGAACGACGGGTGGGTCGGTAGCCCCGCGAACCAGGGGGCGACCACGGCCACCTCGACGGTGGCGCAAATGAGCTGCGCTGTGGCCAGTGAAAGGACGGGTTCCCGGCGGGGTGCCAGGAAGCGACGGGTATATGGAGTGCCGATGGCATAACACCCCGCGGCTGCGAGGCATGCGCCATTTCCAAGCAGCGACACCTTGCCGATCCCCGCCCATGGCGCGAGGACGGTGAGCACGCCGACGAAGCTGACCCCGACGCCGAACAGGACTTTCCGCGTGGGCTTTTCTTCGGGAAGGAGCAATGAGGTCGTAAGGAGGGTCATCAGCGGAGCGGTCGCATTCCAAATCCCGGCAAGGATCGATGAGGCATGGAGCTCACCGACGGCAAAGAGCGAGTACGGAGCAGCATTCATCAGGGCTGCGGCGACGGCGGCGTGAGCCCAGGTTCGGGGGCTACGCGGGAGCGATCCCCGTTGGGCGAGAAGTATCCCGCCGATGGCTATGGCGCCCAGCGCCATCCGCAGCGCCGCAACCCACAGAGGCGCAAACGATCTGTCCCCCAGCTTGATGAGGAGGAAGCTGAAACCCCATACGAAGGCCAGCGTGCCGAGCTCCACGTGCCAGCGCCTTAGCCTTGGGAGTGCAGTCACAGATCGGAACTTTATGTCCTGATCGCTTCGTTCCAGGACGAAGCATCCTGGTCCTAGAATCTGATGGCGTGAGGGTTCCTAACCTTGCTATCTGCCAACGATCCGAGCTTCGCCGGCGGAGGGGCGACGCTGACATCGCCTCGATCGGGACCGTGCTCGGAGAGCCGGCCCGTTGCCGAATCCTGATGGCGCTCGACGGGGGCCGCGCCCTTCCGGCCAGCTTCCTGGCCGCCGAGGCGGGACTTGCCGGATCGACAACGAGCGTCCACCTCTCAAAGCTCGTGGCCGCGGGACTCCTGAGGGTCGAAGCGTCCGGCCGGCATCGCTACTACAGCCTTGCTGGGCCCGAGGTTGGTGAACTGCTCGAAGTATTGACGCGAATCGCACCTACGCGTCCCGTGCGATCCCTGAGCGAGGACACTCGAGCGGCGAGGCTGCGGGAGGGGCGCACTTGCTATGACCACTTGGCTGGACGGGTTGGCGTGGCGATCATGGACGGCCTCGTCGAGAACCGGCTTATCTCCGGCGCTGGGTCGGCCTCCAACCGGACAGAACTCGTCGCGGCACCGGGCAGAGAGGTCGACTATCGGCTGACCGAGAACGGGAGGGAGTTCTTCCTGTCACTCGGCGCCGACCTCCCGGCCAAGTCCTTTCCAATCCGATACTGCATCGACTGGTCGGAACGCCGCCACCACCTGGCGGGAGTGGCGGGCCGGCAGCTACTTAGATGCTTGATCGAGCTGCGCTGGATCAGCCGAGATGTATCAGGCCGTGCGGTCGAGGTCACGGCGGCAGGCCGACGCGGCCTCCGGGAAAGACTCTCTGTCATATCTATTTAGACGCATCCCATGCCGCTGGGCTCGTCCTTACTTCATGAGCTGCTTCTGTTATTTCCGACCATCCAGACTATTCGCCAATTCCTCGAACCCTGCCCTTTCGGGCGTGATCAGCGACACGCAATCCGTCCCTGTCCTGCTGCCTGGCTTGTGTGCCGGCCGCTAGTGGATCCTCAACCATCTCGCTGTCGCCACGATTTGCGGGCCAATAGAGGGGAGTGTGATCGGGGTGCTTCATGTGAGTGTCACCGGCCCACGGTGCCTGCCCGTAGACATCATGCAATACGGGACCGCCGGTCGCTTTTTCGATCCGTTGTGCTTGGGGTCTTCGCCGGGGCCGGCTCGAAAAAGACGCTCGTCAGACCATCTGTCGCGCGTCGGCAAGGGTTCGTCTTGCAACGGAGACAAGGGCACGCAGTTTCTCGGCGGCCGCCTCCGGGTCGACGGCGACCAAAACTAAGCGGCGGATGTCGATGCTCGACATCTCATGAGGGCTCGACGGGTGATCTCCGCCGAGCCTCGTGTCGAGGGAAGGGCGTGACCCCAGATCAGATTTGAGCTGGGTGGGCCAGGCCGGAGTGGCACCGCAGCGTTTGCGCCGGTTAACGGCTAATGGACGGCTCGCGACTCGTCCGGCCGGAAGAGTTCGAGGATTTGGGCAACTGAGCGGGTCGGCGCCATGGCTTGGCGACTGACCGATTCTCGACTGGTCACGGGTGCGAGGGTTTCGTCCATACAGGGAAGTAGCGGAACACGAGCAAGCGGCGCACCGTTGCCCCGGAGAGGAGAGTTTTCGGTGGCAGCGATGATCTCTTGCATTTTCATTGTCGCTGGAATGGTGGGTGCATCACCCGGTACGGTCCTCCCATCGCAACGCGTAAGCCACGTTGACTGGAAGCGCCAAGCAATCGACTGCAAAGTCTGAGAGCGTTGCGCTCGGTGCGAGCCCAAGGACGGCGAGTATTCCGCGCAATAGCGACGTCACTTTGCCAATCGCGTCGCTGAACGGTGTTGGCGTTGCTGTTAACCTCGACGGGTCCGAACATGATTCGCCATTCGCCTCATCCCTTTGAATTGAGCAATCCGAAGCGGCTTTTCGAAAAAGGTGACGTAAGAGGGAGGCCATTCTTCTGCTCCTGGTCCGGTGGCAAGGATTCTGCTTTTGCCCTTTACTCGATCCTGAGAAGAGGTGGTCTTCCTGGTCCACTCATTACGATGCTGACCGAGAACGGCGAACGATCACGGTCACATGGCTTGCGTCCCACAGTACTTGAGGCTCAGGCCTCGGCGATCGGCGTACCAATCGTGTTTCGAGCCACGACATGGGCTGACTACGAAGAGTCATTCATCGACGCCGTGAGAGAGGCGGTGGGGATGGGAGTCCTCGACGGAGTCTTCGGCGACATGGATTTCGACGAGAATCGAGCATGGGAGGAACGGGTCTGCACCGTTGCGGGAGCTCGAGCTCATCTGCCCCTATGGCACATTCAGCGTTCGGCTTACATGACTGAGCTTCTCGAATCGAAATTCCAAGCCAAGATCGTCGCAATCAAGGAGATGACCATATCCCCTGATCTCCTCGGCCATGAGATCAACGCAGGCGTCCACAACGAATTCGCCCATTCGGGCATCGATCTTGCCGGTGAATCCGGAGAATATCACTCAGTCGTCACCTCGTGCCCCATGTTCAGCAAGGCGATTGAGCTAGTGGCAGGCGACATCACCCTCAGGGATGGCGTGTGGTTCATCGATATGAAATTGGCCGAAGACCAGCTCGGCGTCGACTGTAACTGCAGGGTGACGCCTTGACGCAATCGCGCGACCCGCGTCCACGCAAGGATGCTGAGAATAGCGTCGGCCTGGGCGCCGCTGGCGATCGATGGCCCTTTGTATTTCGGTCCCCCTCATGAACATATCCTTCTCAAGACAGTAATAGTTGAGGGCCATGCTCCTAACTGTTGCCCAGGCATGGTCCGGCGTCTGACCTCTGTGTGCGAAATTAGTAACGGCTGTGCTTGCAGAGCGGATTCCAGCCGACCACGATCGAGTTCCTATCGCAGGCAGCCGAGATCTCGCCCCGGTCAGCCGGATCTGCAAAGAGCTCGACGCTAAGGTCCACCGCAAAGCGAAACCGGGAGACGCGCGCCGAACTTTGGTAATACCAGGCTAATCCCGGGGTGGCGATCAGATTACTCAGGGAGCGCACCGCTCTGCTGGCCGCCCCGCTCCGCGCGGCGATGCTGACGCAGGTCTTTGGAGATGCTCTTAATGCCGAGCGCCTCGGCGAGGTTGGCGACCGCCCGCGTCGAGACGCCGTGGATGTAAACCTCCTGCACCACCGACAGCAGCGCCCGCTCATGCCGGCGTCGTGGCTCGAGTAGGCTCGGGAAGTAGGTGCCCTGGCGGAGTTTGGGATCTGCAGCTCCATCGTGCCGATGCGCGTGTCCCACTCTCGGTCTCGATAGCCGCTGCGGTAGCTGGTCCGACCCGCCATGCGCTGGTGCGGCTCCGCGCCGACTAGGTCGGTCACCTCGGCGTCCATCAGCTCCTGATCAAGCACCTGAACAGCGTCGCGCAGAAGTTCGGATTCCGACAACGTGTCTGCCGCGTGCGCAGTGCTCGTGACTTGGACCGCGGTTGGACTCTGCGTTGCGGGCTGGTCGATGGCGCAGCGCGGATGATCGAGCATTAGGTAGAACTCCTCATCGTCGATGCGATGCGAACGCTCGACCTTGCCGTTGAGCCGCGGCGTGGAAGGCCTGATGTAGTCCTGTCGAAGTACTCGGTCCAAGAGATGCCAGTGGAACCCGGACTGGAACTCGGCCCCATTGTCGTTCTGGATCTGCTCGACCCGAAAGGGCAGCTTTTCCAGGACGTAGTCGGCGAACTGGATTGCGGTCTTCTGGTTCAACTGCCCGTGATCTTCAGTACCCGCAGCCGCGTGCAGTCGTCGATGGCAGTGAACTGAAAGTGGTTCTTGCGCACGCCGCGGAGAGGCTCGATGACCTTGACGTCGATCTGGACTGAGTGGCCTGGTTTCTGCTTCTCGTGGCGCTTCCAGCGCTCCTTGTGGGCTTGTAACCCTGAAGCGCTATCACGACATAAGCGTCAGCCAGTCGGGGTACATCGCGATTTTGAACGGGCCGAAGTGGTGTAGTTCTGGCGGAGGTAAATGATCCGGTCCACCACCGCAGCTTCGGTCGCATGGGGGTAAACAAGAGGCCGGCGAGAGCGGTCGCGGAGGCCGTTCTCCCCCAGCTCTTCATAGCGCCGGAGCCACTTGTACTTAGCTCGCCCTGGTCATGCCGTGATAGCGACAGGTAAATGCCACGTTCGACTAACCTCCTGGGCGTGGCGGATGATCGCGAGGCGTCGAGCTGCGTTCCTCGAGATCTCTCACGTTCAGTCAACTGGTCTCCTCCTTAGTCTGGCTGGAGACCTCAAGTGTCAACGAACTCCGTCAGTTTCAGACTTGGTCGGCCACGCTGGACGTTATTAGAACTTTGCTCGCGGGGTCTTCTACAGGTTCTCGGGCACCCGAACTCGCCATCCCACCAGCTGCTACGACCTGAGGCGACAACGCGCGACACGTGTCAAGCCGCATTTCCGCCCCCCTCGCCGTGTTCAAGCGTGGCCGACAGCGGCGCAGCCCCACCATGGCCGAAACCGTACGACGGGATTCAAACTCCGACCGGTGGTCGGATCAGTGACGTCCCCCCCATCGAAGCTCGGCCAACATCGTCCGCCATCTGAAGGCGCCGTTGGCGGCGGCGCCACCAGCCGACCAGGACCTAAAGCAATGCGACTGCCGGTCCGACGCTACCGTAAAGGTTCCGCGGAGCGGGGCCCCAGAGCTTCGAAGGGGCGCTGCGCTTGGATTCAGGTCAAAGGTTCGAGTCCGTTTGGGTGGACCTAAGTTCCCACAATGCGAACCCACTCGGCGTATTCGACGGCGAGGCGGTCCCGTTGTCCGACGTGGTCGACACCCGGATCGAGGAGTCCGTGGCGGCCATTCGGGAGTTCGTCGCCGAGCCGGCTCGCTCCCGACCGCCGAGAGTTGGACAGAGGCCGCAATGCGGCCGTCTGAGAAGACAATTCGGCGCCGATTCGGCAGGTTCCGAGAGGCGATCAAGCGCGCCGCGCTGACTTGATGCTGGGCGGGACCCGGGGGCGGCCGAAACCGGCCGTGCCAGTCACCGCCGCTCAGTAGAGTCTGGGTATCCTCTTCCCAGCACAGTCTTGGGTCTAGAGAACCACCTCGGTCCTACATGCCCCCGATGTCCAGCAGACGGTCGAGGTCACCGGGGCCCGACATGACCCGGACCTCACTCGCCGGGACGCGTTCACCGCAGTTTGAGCAGGTCATTTCCGCATGGAAGACCGTTCCGCAGCGCTCGTGGACCAGCTGGATTGGTGGGCCGTCGGGGGCCGCGTACTTGTCACCCCACTGACGCATGGTGGTCACCACCGGCCCCAGATCCTGACCCTTGGCTGTGAGGCGGTACTCGTGGCGAGGGGGATGCTCGCTGTAGGGCACCTTCTCCAGCACTCCGTGCTCGGTCAGGTCGTCCAGGCGCTGTTTCAGGATGTTGCGGGAGATGCCCAGGCGCTCCTGGAACTGGTCGAAGCGGGTGACCCCCAACATCGCGTCACGCACGATCAGCATCGACCACCACTCCCCCACCACCTCGAGGCACTGGGCCACCGAGCAGTGCATGTCGGCGAAGCTCTTTCGTTCCACATAGCCCAGGATAGAGGGTTGCATCATAGAACGCAATCCCCTACAGTGAGTGCGTTCCATGACAGAATCCACTCTCCACGGCGATGCCGAGGCTCACCCGTCCGCCCTGCTCGCCATTCTGTGTGCAGCGACGTTCATGGGCAGCCTGGACTTGTTCATCGTCAACGTCGGGCTCCGGTCAATCGGCAAAGACCTGGGATCAGGATCGCTGGCCGATCTGAGCTGGATCCTCACCGCCTACGGCATCGTCTTCGCCGCTCTACTCGTCCCGGCTGGTCGTCTGGCCGATCGCTACGGAGTCAAACAGGCGTTCCTGTTCGGGCTCGCGGTCTTCACAGCTGGCAGCCTGGGATGTGCGCTGAGCAGTGACCTTTGGGTCATCGTCGGGATGCGCTGCGTGCAGGCAGTCGGAGCGGCGGCGCTGGTGCCGACAAGCCTCGGGTTGATATTGACTGCGATTCCTGCCGAACGCCGGAAGGATTCCGTCCGGATTTGGGCTGCGAGCGGTTCCCTGGGCGCAGCTGCTGGGCCGGCGATCGGTGGACTGCTTGTCCAGGCGTCGTGGCGGTGGATCTTCGTCCTGAACATCCCGATCGGGATCGCCGCGCTGGTGGCAGCCGCCATTTTGGCGCCGAACATCAAGCACTCCGTTGAAACACGAGTCCCTGACCTGTGGGGCGGACTCTTGCTGATCCTGGCTATCGGAGCCCTCGCCCTCGCTCTCGTGCAAGGATCCGACTGGGGTTGGAGCTCGACCAAGATCCTCGTCGCTTTCGGAGTCAGCGTGATTGGGCTGGCGCTGTTCGCGACGCGGTCATCGCGGCACGCGTCGCCCATCATCGACCTTCAATTGTTCCGCAATCCGGTGTTCTCGTGGGCCAACGCGGCTATGTTCCTTATCTCGATCGCCTTTGGCGCCCAGCTCCTTGGCCTCGTCCTCTGGCTCCAACAGGGCTGGGGGTGGTCGGCCATCGAGACTGGCTTCGGTATCGCTCCAGGCCCGGTCATGGTGTCGCTGACTGCGATTGGCCTGCGACGATACACGGCGTCGATACCTGCCGGCATGGTTGCCGCCGTTGGTGCGCTGCTGATGGGTGGTGGAGGAATACTCATCGGCTTCAGCCTCGGCGCCCATTCCGACTACGCTGCGACCATTCTGCCGGGATGGCTCATCGTCGGCGTCGGCGCCGGTTTGGTTATTCCGACTCTAGTCGCCGCCGGTACTGCCGGCCTTCGAGCGGATCAGACCTCCACCGGCAGCGCAATCGTCCAGATGGGTCGCCAAATCGGTTCCGTCCTTGGCGTCGCCATCCTCGTTGTCATTCTCGGCTCGTCCACTGCCTCGACCAGCAACCTCGATCACTTCGTCCGTTTCTGGTGGTGGGCCGGGCTTCTCGCCTTCCTCGCCGCGGGTGCATCACTTTCTATCACCCCAAGGCGAGCGACCCTCATGGTCGTCGAGGGGAGTGAGATGCGAAGGCATCTCGCCTCCCTCAGTCGTCGAATGATCCGAAATGATCCAGGTAGATTTGGATCAATCCCTACAGCCCCACATCCTGTGGTCGACCTATGATCGGGTCACCAGATGTTGTGGTGGACCTAAGTTCCCACAATGCGAAACCCACCCGGCGTATTCGACGGGGAGGCCGTCGCGCTCACGGAGCTGTCCGATGTGCGGCCCGCGGTCGGACTCGACCTCAGCGCGTGACGCCTGCGCCGCGGGGGTTGAGCCAGCATGTTGCCTTTGGCGATACAGTTCGTTGGAGCTTCAACCGCCCCAGTTGCAGTCGAGAGGTAGGGGATTTTCATGACAAATGATCAGGTCCGGGCTGAGTTCCACAGACTCTTCCTGGAGTGGATGTGCAACGACCTCGATTCCGGCATCCGAGGCAAGGCGAATTACCTAGTTGCTCTGGGCTTATTCAGCTACCTGGAGGTCTTGGGCGGTATGGTGAACGGCCGCGGCGGGCTGCGGGAACGGCCGGGCGACAACTTCGAAGAGGCAGTCAAGCTTCTTCCCCAGCCATACCAGGACCTGAACCAGAAAATCGTGGTGCACCATCCCGACCAGGCGGATAGCGGCGGTCTGTACGGGGTGTTCCGATGCGGTCTAGCGCATGAGTATTCGCCGAAGGGCTTGGCCGTGGTTGTAAACGATCCGGGCCGGACAGAGGAGCCCCACGAGGGAATAAAGGCGGATCGGACACCAGAGGGCCATCCCTATGTGGCGGTCTTCAACAACGCGCTCCTGCGCGACTTCAAGGCTGCAGCAGAGGCAGTCTGCAAGAGGCTCGAGGCAGACGAAGAGCCGTTGATGTCCAACGTGAGAAAAGTCTTTGGTCGAGTGGCCAACTACACCGCTAGCTGGTAGCCGATTCGGCGGCCAGTTCACCGATTCCGAAGTGCACTTTGTACAGCCTATCGCTCGGGGCAGAATGTGGTGCCGTTTGCCTGGCTACCCATCACTTAGCCACTGGAACTCATCCTGATGAGCTGGATGTAACAAAGCCTTCAAGATTGGTTGCCAGCGTGGCCGATCCAGCTTTGGTCGCCGCTTCGTAGAGAGGTCCCATAGCCTCGTTCAACACCTCGTGCCACTTGAGGAAGTTAATAAGGAAAGTCTTCATAGAGACCCCGGCACTGTCGTCCGCCGAAACCTTCTGGGCTAGCAAGGTCGGTAGGCTCAAAGTCCTGGCCTTGAGCTGAGGCTCAAGCATCTCGAACTCCTCGTCAGTGATGACCTGGAGGGGATGCACCTCTGTCGCCGCGAAAGCCGTGGCGAACCGACGCCGTCCAGTCGTGACGGCTCGTCTCATCGGTTCAAGGGTGGTGGGCAGGCAAGGGAATGGGTGAAGTAGGCCTATGACTGGGTAGATGTGGCGGATTCCTGTGAGCTCAACGCCAGGCAGGACCCACCGGCCTTGCTCCAGCTCATCGATGGCTCGCGCAAGCTGCTTCACCTTAGCAATGAACTTCTCGATCTGGGTGTGGAAGCTATCGACGTCAGCGTTCTCGGCAGCGATGTTGGCAATCATGGGCGTGCCGATCTCGATTAAGACAAGTGATTCTTCTCCCACAATTGCTCCATCAAACGGCGGTTTTGCCCCTTTGCCTTTGTACGGCTTGGGCGAGGCGGAAATTACCTCTGCTTCGCCGATGAAGCGGGTTGGGCCGACGTAGGGCGCTGAGTAAGTTCGAGCCAAGAGCTCTGTCAAATAGTCTTGATGGATGATTCCGACGTACTTGGTGAAGGCCATAGCTCCATGGTCCGGATCCTGCTCGGTGAAATGCTTGTGCAGGATCCAGTAGACGCCAGTTGCGACTTTCTCCATGGCGAGGTGGAAAGAGAGCGGGATTACGGCCCCGTCGTCGAGGCGTAAGAGTGGGGTCTCGCGGAACGGCATGGTCTTCAGCCGGGGCAGCTCTAATGGCTCCGCCTCAAGAATCTCCTTGAACTCCAAAACCGTCCTCGTGAAGAGCCGCTGACAGTTCCGAAGCTTGGCTGGATCCTTGATCTGATGCTCCGCGATACGTATGACCTCGTCGAGGCCCAACGTCGCCACCTTCTGGGCATTGTCCTTGTCTACGAAGTGGGCCACATACATCAAAGCGAAGCCTAGGTACTCCTCGATTGTCATACCCGTGGCCGAGAGGAATCCGGCATCCAGATCGAGCTTCGGTGACTCCCCCTGGTAGGCTCTCGAACGAGTAACGAGGAGATCAAAGAAACGCGATAGCTGATAGCGCGGCTGCTCACCGCCGGCCAGCCCCAAGTGGCGCAGCGCAAGCATGATCACCAGGTCCTCGCTCTTCTCTTGGTCGCCAAAATGCAGGAGCTGATTGATGCCGAAGAGCAGTTCGCCAAGCAAGAGTCGCTCCCGCTCTCCGATTGGAAGCGCCGGTCCGATGGCCCCGTGTACCATCGCCAATCGCGCCACGATGAGAAGCTGCTCTTCGTGGACGAAGACGTCCCGGCGGCGCCCAAGTATCAGATCCCGGGCCTGCAAGGACTGTCCGGCCGGCGCCATCTCAGCTGCCCAAGTCGCCTGCTGCTGGCGTCGCAGATCAATGTTGCGCGGGCGGTTTCCAAGCAGGATGGTGTAGAAGGTGACGACTCGCCGAAGCAAGAGCTCTGCAGACAATTGCTGTGCGATCTCAATCAGCCGTTCGGCGGACATGGGTTTGTCGGTTAGGTCGGACCAGGTCACGAAGTTGAGCACGCCCATGCGCCGCATCCCTTCCTGGAGGCGGATGTACTCAGGTGGAAGCCAGATCACGACTGTGCCTCGTCACGTTCAACATGCTGATTGGTAGCCGCTAACTGAGTACCTGGTGCAGATACTCTGACAAAACGGCGACCATCGTTAGGTGCAGCCTGGCGTCATGAGATGTCGGCTGGTAGGACGCCTCCTGCCCCTCCGGAGCCACTCGGGGATCGGCAGATACATGTAGCTCCGCTCCCGCAAGTCGCCTTCGTCGCCGAGCGCTCCATAGCCCGACATGCGACTCTTCCTCTTCCCTCGCCAACGGGGCTGATCTTCCGCTGTAACTGCCCTGAGAGTGACCGAAGCCCGTCCACTGTAGCCAAATCCAGCCGCTCCGCTGGAAGGGCCCCCGCCGAGCATCCAGGAGATGCTTCGCGCCTGAGCCGTCAGTTGGCCATCCACGGGTGGGCTCAGTCTGACCCGTATCTAGCAGCTAACGACATGCTGAGGGAGTGGCTGGACCAGGAGGCGGGGATAGGCTTGGCGCATATGTGGGTGTGTACGCTGGCCGCCAAAGAGCCAGGGAAGATAACGCCCCCTCCCGTGAGTGCCCCGCCCGTTTACACGCAGGACGATTGCCGGGCGCTGCTCGATGCTCTACCTGCCGGGGCGCGGCCGAGGTCAGCTTCGTCCACTCGGCCACCCTCGAAACCGACGGAACAATTCGTATCGAGGCGTGGGTCTTTAGCGACGAGAGGCCGACGGATCAACAACTCCAGGCTTGGCTAGGGCGGTTGGGATCCGCTCCTCATCGGCGCCCCACTCGCTGGCAGACCGCCACTGTTCAAGATTTCGCAGCTTGCTGAAATCGTGGTCGGGCGAGCGATCACCAGGTGGGTCTGGATCCCATGAAGTCAGACGAAGCGGAGAGCGTCCTTGCATCACGCATCTTGAGGGCGTGCACCGACTCCAATGCTTCGCGTGTCCGCTCATAGGCCGGCACCGGCAGCGACCAATAGTCTCGTGTCGATCCCCTTGGGCCGGGCCGGTACAGCTTCGACAGAATACCCGGCGCCAGCTCCCTAGCCGAGAAGGCCGACCTCAGAGCATGGCCTAAGCCAGGGACGGATTCGGTGCGCTGGGCTAATCTGGAGTCTGGATGGACGAGTTCGCCCCAGGACTGTCTGCGGCTGCAATCCAAAGGCCGAGCGCCGGCGTTTGGAGCGAAGCGGCGATGGCCGGCAAACTCTTCGTTCCTCGCTGGACGTGCCGGCACGTTCATGAGCTCCGCCGCTGGCGAGCCGACTACAACTAAAGAGCTAGGCGTGGAGATCCGGTTTCGCCTGACCCTTCCTGGAGAGCCGTCTGGGACGATCGACTTGGGCCGCCTAGAGGGTTTCGCAAAGGCGTTTCGCGCGGCAACGTTGAAATCAGCTCAGGCGTCCTTGAGCATCCCGAGTTTTCGGCACTCACTGGGCGACGAGCCGCGACCCGATTACCGCCTAGTTGATCTGACCGACGGCTCGACCACCCTCGTCCTAGCCAGTAGCGACGACCGACCCGTCACGCGGGAGGCGGTCTCGAGGCACCTTGAGGCGGTAGAGGAATACGACCGTACCGGAGCATGGCCGCCTTATGTCTATCCCGGGGAGCTGCAGGCTTGGGCTGAGGTCTATCAGACGCTGTTTCGGCGGTCGTCTGGCGCGGAGGCGGTCGTGAGCGTCGACGGTCGTGATCGTCGCGTCACCCATAGCAGCGTGGAAGCCCTCGCCAGGGAGCCGATTCGCCCGCTTTACCGGGAGGTAGTCCTGATCGGAACCTTGCACTTGATTGATTCAGAGGGCAAGCGAAGATTCCAGATCGGAAACAAGGATGCGGATCTCTCGTTTGACCTAGGCGACGATCCGGTCGAGGTCATAGACCCTTTTCGATGGAAACGGGTCCGGGCACATGCTTTGTGGGAGGTGGGATCGAGGCGTGGCATTCTGCGTGAGCCACTTGAACAAACGGAGGAGCCCATGGGAATCGAAGTACTACGCGAGCTCGACGCGCCCGATTGGGTAGTCGGACTTTTGGAGCGAACGGAATCTTTCAAGGAGCTGCCGGCCGGCTGGAACGATCCCGGCAGCCTGAAGGTATCCGCGGCCCGCGTCGAGGCCGCCAAGGAACTCATCCGCCGCCTGCACGAGCGCTACGCGGATGCGATCCCGGAAGGAGCTATTCCGAGCTTCGTGCCGAACTCCTCGGGAGGCCTCGAATTCGACTGGGAGGTTCGAGACCGCTTCCTGAATGTGGAGCTCGTCGAAGGCGGCTATGACATCTTGGCCACCGAAAGGGATCGCGACCTGTACTCAGGTCCTGCCAACCAACGCGAGGTCTTTGCCTGGATTCAATGGCTACTCACCGGTGAGTCCCCACCTCGCGCGGCAGGCCCCGTGAGTGGTTGAGCCGATCGGAGACGACGAAACCTTCATCCGGCACGTTCATCCGACGCAGTGGCCGCCTGATCAGGCGAAGCCGAACAGTGGTGCTTTCCGGGACTCCGAGCTCTCCGTAGACCGCGAGAGACTCCGATCGGTCGAAATCTGTTGCATGCTGCGGCCCGACCATGGGTTCATGAGATTTGGCGTGGCCGATGTTCTTGCGATTGGTCTTGTTGTCGAGGCCGATCCGCTGCCAGATCCTGCGGGGGCGCAGGGAGGACTTCTCCCGGATATTCTGCCGCCGTCACTCGAAAACAACCCCGCCCACGCAATCATCCGAGGGATGCAGAAAAGCGAGGCGAAGAAACTCAAGGACCGGGCCGAGGTCATATTCCGCCCGGGCGAGTGTGATGCTCAGCATCATGCGGCGCAACAAGGGGGCGAAGCCGAGCCTGCCGGGGGCGGCGCCGGAACCGCGTAGGCATAGAGCGCCGGCACATTTGGTAGGCACACGCACCACTTCCGTTTCCGCGTCCTTCGCAAATGTCGGTGAGGGTCGACCCTTGTAGACGCGGCCATAAGGCCGAGACTTAAGGCCAAGGCCGATACTTGACGGGATGACCACAAGGGAGCTTGCGCGGCGGCGGGAGGAGATCAAAGCCTACTTGGCGGTCGAGATGCCGGAGAAGCAGGTTAGTCACCTCGAACGCGTGGGCGTGGATCACGTTTTTGGTCACCGCTATGAGACTTGGGACGTCCACCTGGATGACGGGCAGCGCTGGTGGGTGGTGACCAATCCGAGTAACTATTACTCACAGTCCGACTTCAAGAGCCGTGATGTTGTGCTGACCTTTCACCTCGGTCTCGCAATGCGGGTCGCGGCCCGTTATCAAGTCCCGATAACTGAACACGCCAGAAACATCTTCGAGTCAGTTTGGCGCCGCTGGGAACAGGCGGCCGAGGCCCTTGTGACAGCAGAGCAGGCAGAGCACTTCCAAACGGTCGGCACTCATCTACGGGAGACGCTGATCTCCCTCGCGCATGAGCTCCAGGCGAACGAACTCGTCCCGGATGGCGAGGAAGCTCCGAAGGCGAGCGACATGGTCGCGTGGGTTGACCTATTCGTCCGCGCCATGACACCTGGCAAATCGAACGCCCGACTACGCGCCTACGTGTCCGGGCTCGTGCAGCCTACCTGGGAATACCAGCAGCACCTTCTCCACGACAAGAGTGCAACGCGAATGGATGCTGAGATTGGCGTCGCAGCCGTCGAGCACCTGGTCGCCACAGTCACGGCGCTCGTGTTGCGAGCCGGCGGGCCCCCAATGCGTTGCGCCAACTGCGATGCCTACGGGCTGGTAGCTGGGGCCTGCAACCATTGTGGTTGGGAGGATCCGGACTATCAGGCACCTAAGATCCGACAACAGTCAGAGGCAGAAATCGCCGAAGCGCTCGCACAGCCGTGTACGCCGTCGACGGACATTTCAACTTTGATGACTGTGGATGACGTCCTAGAGCCGTCGAAGGGAGTCTCGCGCCAACGGACCCGAAGCTCCAACTGAGTCCTCTCGAACCGTCCGTTTCCGGGAATGCGTGATCCGGCTGTGATCCGGCGAAGGTCGGACAGCTCTGTGCAGTCGCGAGCCAGCGTGAAATACCGTTCGGCCATGGCAGGAGCAAAGCGCCACCACTTCATCCCACAATTCCTCCTTCGCAATTTCTCCTCGGTTCCGACTGCGAAGAACGCTCCAATCTGGCGCCTCGAAAAGGCGACCGGGCGCATCGCCGCGTTGGTCGCCTTCTGTCGAGTCACGCCATCGAATTGCCCAGGGGGTTACGCCGGCGTTGTCATCTTCCGTGCCCCTGACCTCGATGACTTCCGCCCTGAACAGTGCCGCTGGACCGCTGTTTGTCACCTCTAGCGTCACGCTGCTGCCTGTATGAATTGCCTGGAAGTCTGGTGGTGCGGTGAGGTCTTCCAGTGCACCTGTCTCCTGCGGAGAGATCGTATCCCGACCTCGGCGCGTAATCGGCGACCGGAGCTCGACCGGCAGTCGCGTGACGAGTAGCGACCACGCTCGTGGCCCTAGCTCAACCACAACTGCAGCAACAATAGTCCCGACCACGGCCATCGCTAAGAGGCTTTCGATCCCGTGCCTCGCCACAAGTCCCAGCAGAGCGCCCAGAAAGGTGCCACAAAGTACCAAGAGCAGGCTGCTAGCGAACCGTCGCATCCGGGTACCTTATGCCCTTACGCGCGCACTGTTCGCGAGAGGAGATCCATAGGGTTGGCATGGCGACCTACAGATTCCTAGGAGTCCTACATGACGATCCCCTCGGTGTCGAACCAGTGCGACACCAACTCGTTCAGTTGCGGCAACAGTACGGTGACCCTGCGATGGTGGCAGTCGAGGCAGATCGTGATTTCCATTTCGAAGTTGTAGAACGTCGACCGGAATTCCGCCAGATGCTCGAGTCAACATTGCGCGGTGCCGCGACGCCACTCGCTGCAGGACAACTTCTTGATCAGTGCACAGACACGCTGTCGTTTGAAGGCCAGTTAGCGCTTGAACTAGTGGCTCAGGACTCGGTTCTCTGGCTCGACCATGGCCGCCGTGGCCACAGCGGCAGTCTCATGGCATTCCGCCTGAAGCTCTTTAAGGATGCCTTGTCGGCTGGCCCGCAAGCCCCCTTAGACCGACCATGGTCAGTCGATATCTCCAACGCTGTTGCAGCCCTTGCAACGATCTCCGCCGCGCGGCGTCAAGCAGCGCTCCAGGCACCCGGTATTCAGGGTGTTGACCGAGATGAGCGGTGGTTCAATCTTCTTGAGGGAGAAGCCCTACCTGACGCGAACTGTTGGATTGCGATAATTTGCGGCTTAGCCCACGCCACTCAAAGTGGCGGTGACTGGACATTACGGCAGCGCCTGATCGATAACAACCGGGCCACTGCCGCTTTCTATCCGGCGGCCCAGCCGCCCGCCAATTGGTATCCATAACGGGACGGGCATCCTGCGTCGTTGTTCGTGCGCTCTCTCGTCGCGCTGGGAATGGAGCCTCCATCAAACCCAGGGGCTCATGCCATATTCGATTCTCTGTCACCGGATCACGGCCGACCGCGCACCTGCAACGACGCGTCGCACCTCCTCGCGGCTCCCGCGACCGTCCAGTGACGCCTAGCATGGGCCATCTTCACGATGCAAGGAAACCCCGGCAAGTCTGGATCCTATGTGTGGCCCCAAACACTCCGACTGCCGTCGCGTCCACTCAAGGTGGTGTACTTAGATCTGAATCACTGGATCGCACTTGCCAAAGCAATGGCCGGCCATCGCGCTGGCGAGGCTTACGTAGAAGTTCTGACAGTCTGCCTCCGTGCCTCGGAGAGCGGTGAGGCTGTCTTTCCCATATCGGACTCCATCTACTTCGAGATTTCCAAGATTGGGCCTTACCGCCAGCGGCTCCACCTATGTGAAGTCATCGAAACGATGTCCCGGTTCATGGTGGTGACATCTCGTTCTGTCGTCTCGACGCACGAAATCGAGTCCCTGCTGGATCGTATCGCGGGCCCTAATCCGAAGCCGATCAACTCGATGGACTATCTCGATTGGGGGGTGGCTCGGGCGTTAGGGATGGTGGGTGGCTTCAAGGTTAGGTCCAGTAGTAGTGGCGAAGACCTGACCCCGGCGGTTCGCAACGCGCACCCTGATGGCCCCATGGCCTTCGATCTGCTACTCGGCAAGGCTGAACTCGAACTCAACAGGAGGGTCATTGCGGGACCGGCGCCTGATGAGGAACCTGAATTGCGCAAGGTGGGTTGGGATCCGACGGGTGCGTTCGAGGTCGCCGAGAGAAGAGCTGCACAGGAAATCGAGCAGGTCCGACGCTTCGATCAGGACCCTAGGTGGCGGCGAGGTCGGATCCGAGACGTTGTAGCGGCCAGAGAGGTTTTGATCGAGATAAATGAAGTGCTCTCCAGAGGTCTCTCGGAGCGTGGCACAACACTCGAAGCCATTTTCCCTCGGCTGGAAGACACCCGCCTTGCCTTCGATTCCATGCCCAGTTTCGATGTTGCGGTAACCCTAAAGACGGCATACCACCGCGACCATGTGCATCGATGGACGCCGAACGATATCCATGACATCGATGCCATGGGTTCGACGCTTCCCTACTGTAACATCGTCGTGACCGACAAGGCGGTGGCGTCGCATGCGAACCGGACCAACTTGGCCGAACGCCTCGACACGATCGTCCTCTGGCGCCTATCCGAGCTGCCTCAGTATCTGTGATCAGCTCCGAGCGATTGCGGGGCGGGCACCATGCCTTGCGACGGCCAGTGGCCGCCTAGGCGAGTCGACGTCTTCGAACGGTGGGATCGCAGCGGCTAGTTGCCGTGTTCAGCCCTTGAATGCAACTGTACGGCCCATCGCTGGCTTCGCGGACAGGACCACAACGCCGCTTCACCTCCCGATGGCTCGCCTCGCGATCATTGCCATGCGGTCCGACTCGCGCCACGAAGCGGCAGCTGCGGGAAGATCGTGACGCTCAGCCACGCCCGTCAGTTCTGCGCTATAGCCAGCATGATCAGCTCCGACCAGCAGGTACTCCCATGCGCTGAGCCCGTGCGTCGCCAACTCAATCCACCAGAATGCGCTAGGAACCTGGTCGCTGTGTTCCGGCAAGAGGATCCTGGCCCCGGGCGTCGGGTGACCGCCGACCTCGCAATGGCGTCCATAGTCCCCAGCTCTGAACCGTCCATCGGAGCGATCCCGAAGATGCTTGGGCTGCCACATGCGAAGGCGATTCTCCCGGGTTGCTCGCAGCCAGGCGGCTGCTTCCTCATGGTCCTCCGCAAAGGCCCACGCGAGATATTCAACTTCGACGATCTGCCGGAGCAGCGCGCAGGCGGCGTAGCAATTGTCCGAGTCAAGTAGTTGGGCTGTGCCGGCAGTAAGCCGGCCAGCGACCTGAGCGACGGTGGCCAAACCGACGGTGGAATCACTCCCGAAACCAAATGGAGAGCGCCCCTCTTTGCGGTCGTGTCCGATGAGGTACCCACCGACCCAAAGGAGTGCGCCAGACTCGCTGAAAACCTGGGCCAAAATACGGCAGAGTCCCTGGCGCGACTCGCCCGCAATTGGGTCAGCCTCGGCATCTACTAGGAGGCGGCGAATGAGTGCTGGATCTTCCACTCAGCCATTGTCAGCTAGCCCCTTAAGCTGTGGATCGTGCCCTGGGTTTTAGGTCGCGACCTGACATGTAGCGAGTGCCATGGCTCACCGCCGGATCGTGGCGATGGGTTCGGGCAATGTCCTGCATGCGGCGGAGTCTTGATAATGCCGGACCCGCGGCCGGGCGAGCTATGGACCGTCCAGCTCATCCAGGTCAACGAAGACCTGTCACCCAGACCTAGGCGCCGACGCCGACGGATCGAGCTAAAGGAAGGCCACAAAGTCCAGGCAGACGGGTCTGTCGCCAAGGTTTACCGCTGTATCAATCAGGTGGAGGATCGCTACATCGAGGAGGTCAAACGGGACGGCCGTTTCGTCCACAAGGTCGATGAGCGATTGAGTGACCATCGCGGTCACGGCTCAGCGCGATCATTGCGAGCTAACCAGAGTGCACGTTAATACGGTCGAGCGTGCCGGCCGCTCGCGCACTCTGCATCGAGAGTGTCGGCGATGCGGGCACGTAATCCAGGCAGGGGAGCGGTATCACTACCTTGATCACTGGCGCGCTGAGCGCAGCTTCTGGTGTCGAGATCACATACCCCGTCCGTCCGACATGGTTGTCAGCCCGAACAAGCGGCGCCTTTATCTGGCCCAGGAAGCGTTAGAGGACGCCGCTCGGTCATGGGAGCCGTCAGCCGGTACGGAACCCATCTTGGTCGCCTTGGAGTGTGCCGTGGCCGAAGCCCATGCAGTTGCCCTGGCTTACCCCCTTCCGCGAGGTAATGGCCGCCCGGATCATGACTCCGACCTAGAGGAAAAGGCTCTGCATGTCGAGGGCTGGGCAGTGACACTCAAGACTCTTCGTGAGAGATTGAGCGCCGAAGACGTGGTCATCGAGAACCTTCGCGAAGAAGTTCTGGAGGTGGCAGCGAAGGCGACCATCTACGACAACTGGCATTACGCCGAGGAGTAGCTGCGGAAACAATCGTGACCATGGCTAACATGCCATTCGGGGCGAATTTGGCCGGTGGATCGAGCCGGCCGACCTAATCGACCTAGGCGTGGTCGAACAGGAGCCTTAGGCTGCCGTAGGCTACGATCGAACCCATGTTCGATCGTGCCCGTGCGGTTGCCCAGGTCGGAGTTGGCAATTGCGCTTGCGCTGGCTGCCGCGGTGAGCTCACCGACGCCGCCTTGAGTCGAGGCAATTGGCGCTTCTGCCGCATATGCCGTTGCGCCTGGAAGGTCTCCGCAATAGACGGTCAGACTTATGCAACCGCAATCCATTCGCCCGCCCATGCCATAGACACAAAAGACGCCGATCCTCACCGCTGACCGCCCAATCCAGAGGAACTCGCGCGTCTCGAAAGAACTGGCGGCGCACCCGTCAGATTGACGCGCCGAACAAGCACGCCCGATACTCGGTGACACATGGCCGAAGCTGTCTCTAGTCCAGTTCCGCGGGTAGATCTTCCCAGCGGTCAGGTAACCCTGGAATCGCTCGATGACCTAGCGGCCCAACTTAACCAGCTGGCCACGGAAGCGAAGCAGATCCTCCAGAGCTCAGAGGCGCCGATCGGCAACGCTAGGCTGAAGTTGGAACAGGCCGGCGAGTTGCTGATGGCCCACAAGACCGAATGGGATACCAGCGCGGTCGCCGATCAGATCACTGCGGCCACCCAGTTGCAGACTGACGTTTCCCAACTCAACCAGCAGATCCAGGAACTCGGCAGTAGGCCCCACACCGGTCTGGGTGGCTTCCTCCACTCGCTAACCGACGGACACCATGAGCACGAGCTCGAGACTCGGCGGGCCAAGGTACTTGACCAGCTTCGGGCGGCTTTAGCCACATTCATCGAGCAGGTGCCAGTGAAGACGATCCCGGAAGCAGATGCTTTGCGGGCAGATGCAGAGCTAGAGCTTGCCCAGGCGAAGTCGCTTATCGATCAGCAGCACGCCAAGATCGAAGAAGGCAAGGCCCTCGGCGATGAGATCCAGCGGCGACGGGCCGCGATGAAGGCGATGGGCTTCGACTCCCTCTACACGGCCGCCTGGCTCCAAACTCATGGCCCCACTCCCGTCGATAGCCCGCTCGCACTCAAGCCAAAAGAGCAGGCGTACGTCTCAGTGCCGGCAGTTCTCGCCAGGCTCACGACTCGAACCCGCTACGCAGGCGGTAGCCAGGGGTTCAGCTTTCCCATCGGGCATACGGGCATCCGCTACCGAGTCGGATCCTTCAGCGGTCACCCGGTTCAGAGCAGTTCCATCACCGACGTCGACGAGGGCACTCTCGTGCTTACCAACATGCGAATTGCCTTCATTGGAAAACTCAAATCGGTCATTACTCAGCTGCCCAAGCTCGTACACGTCGAGTTGTACGACGACGCCCTTTCAGTCTTCCAGGAGGGCCGGGAGAATCCGAACTTCTACAAGCTCACCGCTCCGCAGTACTTCCTGCTCTACGTGAACTGGATCCTTGATAACAACGGTTGAAGCCGCCGGTCGATTCGGGGCCCAGCCTCGTGGCGATCGAAGCTAACCAGCCTTTTGGATCAGACCCAAATCAACCAGATCCACTGAGTCGATCCACCAGCTCAGGTCGCTTAGCCCAGCCGTGATATCGATTCGATACGTCTTGGTATCGATCGAACCAACCTCAACGACCTCACGTGAATCAACAACCTCTCGCGCCCGCGTCGGATAGCCGGCCGGATACCGGTACAGCATTCTTCCAGCAGCCTGGACGGCTTTGTCGCGATAGCGCTCGAGGTTCTCCGCGCCGATTACGTTTCCCTCGTAGTAGATGGTTATCTCGCCCGTGGCCAGAGGTAGGCCCACAATCGCTGAACCACGCGCGAGCTTGGAGCTGAGCGCAGATTCCGGGTGCGGCACGTATAGGCCCAGGCGCAACGGGCTCGCGATCTGAGGTTGCACGATCATGAGGCTATCCGAAATCGGGCAACCTTAGAGTCGGCTTTTCGGTGCTCCACGCGCAGCGCGCTCTTACAGTGGCTCGCCTGGCGGAAATAGTGCAAGTGCAAGCGCGGAATCGAGCAGCCAGTCTGTGTCGCGGTTCTCACGGGTCGAGCGCTCGCGCATCTTCCGAAGGTGATTTGCAAACCCCTCCCAGAGCGCATTGTGAGGTTTGCAGAGCGGGACGTGAAGGATGAGCTCACCGCCGAGCTTGAGCGGTTGCCTGATTGATGCAACGCTCGTGCAGTCCTTCACACAGCAAGACGACAATTAGCAACTCCCTTCTCTGGGGACGTTACATGCACCGAAAGCATTCTCGCGGAGCCTTCTTGTTCACTAGCATGCCGATGGCGGCTATGAATTTGGATCCATAGCCTCTGAGAGGCCCTGCGAAGCGTCCTCGCCTTGGCGGGCTCGTTCCACCAACGCTTTGATATCTTCGGCGGCTTGCGGATTCTTGAGCGCTTTGCGCAACAACTTAAAGGCCTCCTGTTGGATGCCCTTGTCGGTAGGCTGGCTTCGCGCATCTCGTAGTTTCGAGGATTGGACGCTGTCCACACGCAGGCGACGCGATGCTCGGTTGACCTTCTCCTTAGCCACAAGACCGCGCGAGTCTGCCAGCTCCTTGAGAGCTTCAACTGGATCGAATTCTTTGAGTATTGACTCGTGCCACAGTACCGTCACGACGCTGTAGCCCGGATACTTCTTGCGTCTGGCCTTGACAGGATTGTTTTCCATGATTTAGTTCGCCCTTGAGTGCATTGAAAATCCTACCTTCAGTTGGCTGGCTTGAAGCGGAAGCGGATTCCCGTGCCAGCAATTCGAATGAGTTCTCGTCCACGCCGGCCCAATGGGTTAGGAAGCGGGAAGATTCGCCGCGTGTCGCTGCTGAGGGCACTCGCGATATACAGCACTCTGTATCGATCACCCAGCTTCTGGGCTGCAGCTACCTCCGTCTCACCGAACTCGAACTCGAACTTGTCTGAAGACGTCGAGGCCTTGACTTCAAAATAGCGCTTTCCTTGTTGAGTGAGAACCTCGAAGTCGTAGCCAAGGCTATCGTCCCCACTTCCTCGCCGAAGGGCTATGCCCCCGTTCCTTGACTTCCATGAGTCCTCCGTTACGAACTCGTGATGCCGCTGGAGCCATAAGAAGGCGAGCTGCTCGCCCGCCAGTCCAACGGCGTCCTTCTGAGCCTGCGTAAGGTCTTCTCGGCGGTGTCCCGACCCGCGGGGGCCACCGCCACCCTCTCGGCTTGTCGAAGGCAGGACGGCGGCAATCCGGGCTAGCCGTGTCGTAGTTGCCAGGAAGGCCTCGCTGACGGAGCCGCGGATCATTGTCAGGACGGCATCGAGATCGTCCGCGTTCACAGAGGATCCGTCAATACGAAGGGTCTTGCGGCGCGCTTCGCGCTCCGCTCTGGCGCGCTCGTCCTCATCAAGTTGCAGACGTACTTCCTCCTGGGAAAGACCGAGCACCGCTAGATCAGATGTGCGTGCCATGTGGTCGGGCCAGGCTCCCACTTGCGCAGCCCGCTTGAAAAGCTCCGGGACGGCAAGCACATCGAAGTCAAGAACGCCATCAGAGTCCATCGCAGTAACGAGGTTCTCGGAGAATGTCACTCCCTTCCACAGCTCTGGCGGGTCCACCTTGGACTTGTTGGACCAAGCCAGAACGATTGGACGAACCTCCTTCGCCCAGCCCACGACCGCAGTTCTGTTCCGCTCGACAACATTCGCATGAGTCAAGAGTTGCCGGTTCACGGCCTGCTCCAGGTCTTCGATGCCTGCGTCCTTTAGACATTCGTTTACGCGCGCACGGATGACTTCCCCTGGAGGTGACTCGAACTCAACCAGCCATGTCTGGCCGACGGTAATGAATGAAAGCATCCGCAATTCGACGTATCGACCCAGCTTGGTCCCAGCAAGAAACTCTGGGTAGAAAGCTGCGCGCACGCGATCGAGCAGCTCCCCTCTGTGTGCGGCAACAAACAGTTCAAGCGCAGCGAAGTGGCCAGCCGGATCGAACAGCGGCCTATACGACCCACCCAGTGCTGTTAAGGCGGCGTTGAATGACTTGTAATCGATGCTCAGACGATCCCGCACTTCCTGCAGCCCACTCGCCGACTGCGCGATTGCCACGAGGTCGTCGGCTCGCTCGGTCAGATTTACGGTTCCGAGAAACCGTCGCAGGTCATCTGCAGAAGCAATGCTGTCGTCGTCCAGCAGCAGGCGCGCAGCCTCGAGTCCCGCCAGATGGCAGATGACGGGTGCAAGCAGCCTGATGGTCTCGGTGCTTGTGCCGCGCAAGGCGGCGCGAGCTTCCGCTACGCGCGACACATTGACTCCAAATCCGGCCGCCAATGTCTCATCCGTCCAACCACTACCTTCGCCGTCAAGGGCATCCAATCGGCGGAGGGCAAGCTCCAGAAATCCGGCCAAACGAGGCGACCAAGCTAACTCACACGCCGCAGGGACAATCACGATCAAAGAGGACGCTGTGATCGGCTGGAGAGATGCGGAACACACTATGGTCGGCCTCAGCGAATCCCGGAGAGGCAAGACGTACGGCCCGACCAGTTGCGGCGCGGCGACCCCATCGATTCGAAGCTCGAGTTCATTCACCCAACGCAATCGGATCCGAGTCAGAGCATCCTGCAGTCGGCGACGTGACTTATCCGTTTGCCTTTCAAAGGGGTCTGGGTTCAGCTCGTAGCCCAGAACCACGAAGTCATAGAGCCAACGTCGCGTCGAATCAATGAATAGTTCGTCCGAATCCGAAGAGTCAAAACGATGGCCGTCGCAAACAACGTCGAACACAGCTTGCGAAAGCCGCCGCAATCTCTCGCCCATCACGGGTTCGAGGACTACAGCTGCGCGCTCTCCCAGGTCGGCGGTCGCAAGTTTTAGGACCGGAAGCTGGAGATACTCGGTCAATTTCTCGGCAAGCTCATCGTCGGAGTTCGCGACATATGCTGGGCCCGCGTCTAGCTTCGAGACGCTACAGGCCGCCACACGGTCACCCGCCGCGACTGCTATCCAGCCCTCGTCGCCAGGCGCAAACGGAGAATGCTCTTGAGCAACAGCCTCCCCCCACGCCTTCTCATAGGCCTTACGAAACGCATACAACTGCGCTGGGCTCATCGTTGAGTCGTGGAGCAAGCGTCCGAGATGCGCCACTAGCGAGGGCGAATGTTCTGGCAGTCCCCAGATTTTCAATCCATAGTCAGTCAATCGCTGCCGTAGCTTCTCGTCGCTCGCGATGATGCGACGGATTTCGATCGGCACCAAAGGAGCGTAGTTCGGCTTGACGTCACGAAGGCGATGTGCTCGCGCTCTCCAGGGATCGTCATCGGCATCCACTCAATAGTGCTTATGAAAGTGGAAGCCGGTGTCGGCCAAATGATTCGATCCGGGTACTGGGCACGGGGGTTCGCCCGCTTTACCTCGATCGTCCAACCAGCCGCGCTGGTCATCAACGCGACAAGGATTAGCTTCGCGTAAAGAGTCTTTGCCCGTACAGAGAAGCTGGCGTAGTCGCCTTGACCCGGGAGGCTCCAAGGCGGGGCACCTACACGGTACTCGTCGTACCACGTCGGCCGCGGTAATGCAGTAAGGGCAGCAAGCCAGCTCACCCGCACGCTTTCGGGCACCTGGTACCGCTCGGCGAGCCATTCGGGGGTCAGTTGTGGACCCAGTGTCGGGGACACCGCGTGTGGTTGCTTTGCAACTAGTCGCAGAGTCCGACCTACCCCAGCCACGCGCAGAAACTCGCTCCACGCATTGAGATCCTCGACAGCGAAGCCGAACTTCGTCGGCGGAACAAGTAAGCGCTCCTGGTACGCGGACAGTTCTGCAGATACGTCCGCTACTTCAGCGATTAGTTGGGTCAGCCACTTTCCGCCATCTTCCGGCCAAGAATCCGAGAAGTAGGCATCGCGTGCCGCCCTCCAGCCACCCACCGTCGGAACCATGAGGTTGAGCGACCCTAACGAGACCCCCTGATCACTTTGTGGCCTAGCTCGAAACAGTCGATAGGTCCAGAGGAGCAAGTCGCTCCACGATTGTGGAGACTTCGTTCTCCCCAATAGGTCCCTGACGTAATCAAGGAGTGTGCGTACGCGAAATTCACGGACAAGATCCCCGTTCTCTAGGAACTGGCGCGCCTTCTTCTTCTGTCTACCTTCTCGCCATGTCAGCTCCGGATGCATGTAAACGAATCGGCTGCGCAAAGATCGTGGAATATCCAGCTTGGCCGCCGGATCGACATCCTCGTCATCGTCCGTTGATCGCGGTGCGAAAAACACCGCTGCTTGGCGTGACGCTGTTGAACTTGCTGCCTTCCGACCGGCGGGGCGCAGCGTCCGTTCATCGTCAAGCAATATCCTCTTGCCGGCAAGGGCCTCCGGCGCCGCCCCGAATATCACTGCCAGCTCTTCGTAGTAGGTGTCCCATTCGGGTATCGATCCGGATTTCAGGTCGTTGGCCAGTGCGGTAGCCCAATGAGCCTGCTGTTCCCATGTTGGTGACAGGTCACGATCGACAAGAGTTCTAGCGAGCGCCCGGAGGCGCAATACCCTGCTGGTTGCGAGGTGCGGCTCTACTAATTGGGCATGCGTACACTTCGTGATTCGCACGGCGGAGAAGCGTTGGTGGGTATTGGCCCACACATTTGTAACGGCGAGCGATCCGAAACGCTTCCCGGACGACACGACAAGAGGAATGAACTCGAACGCAGACAGATCCTCGCTCGCCTCGATCGCGAACGCGGTGGCCAGCAGGCCTGTGTGTTTGTCGTCCCACGACAGCGCATCAAGGACCGCGTCCGAGTGCAATTGATTGCGATGGAGCACCACCGCGACTCGTGCAGCCGTGGTTGCGGCTGCCTTGAGCAGGAATGCGTTGACCGGAATGGATTCGTCGAGGCTCCTGCGGCCCAGATCTGTAACAAACGGAGCATTCAAATGGCCTGGGAACGGCGCGGCTGCTTTGTCCATAGGGAGAAACGTGTAGAACGCACCATCGTCCAAGACAGAGTCAAGGCGTAACGCAACAGAGACAGGTGCATCCTCGTGCCACAACTCCCATCGATCATCTAGCTGGTGGCTGCGGGTACTCTGAGTCAGCTGCTCCCGGATTTCCGCTGCTGGTATGAAGGACGTGCCGATAAGAAACGTCTGATCGGCGACCTCGACATAGCCCAGGTGTAGAGCAGGAGACTGTGCGGCCGGAAGAGATCGACTCTCCCGTCGTTGAGACACTCGCTTCAATGATCCCCCCGAGTTCGTGTCGATTCGTAGCTCCTCGATGCGATCGAGAAATAGCAACGCTGGGGCGTTGGCCGTAATCAACGCTTCGAGATGGCTGGCGACGCTTTCTAGAGCAGCCTCGTCGCGAATGGGAAGGCGGACAACGGTTGCGACACCTGCGCCCGAGAATTCCTGAACTTGCGACGGCTGTTTTGATATGGGTACGGGTAGGCAGTAAGGGGACACTTCAGAGACGACCCGCTCGAACCTCTCCGGATGCTCGGCTGTGAGCACGCGGATGTCGTGATCGGAGGCAAAGCCGAAGCAGAAACCAGTGAAGCCATCGCCGGCAACGGCGCCTGGCCGCGCTGAATAGATCTCAGGCCGGTCTGAGACCGACAGAACGCTTCTGAAGCCGACACCTTTGTGACCGATTCCGGAGCCGGGCTCTTTGTCGCTCATGCCTAGCTCCGCAAGCGATCGAAAGTTCGACAGCGTGAACGGGCGCCCAGTATTTGCCACATACAAGCAGCCGAATCGTTCCTCGTCTCTATCCAGACCTATCCAGATGAGTCCAGGTGGGCCCTTTGGATCGTGCGCATCCGATGCGTTTTGAATGAGTTCAATCAGAAAGCGGTCCCGGTACTCGAGGGCTGTGAACGCGGTGAACCTCTTTTGGGTGGCCGCCCATCGAGTTTCGGTTTTGAAGACATCCTCGACGTAAGTCCTTGCCTGCCGCCAGACCTCGAAGGCAGGATCATCTGGGAAGGTCGGTTCAGTCGGATGCGGCGGCGGACCAGTCGCGGGCGGAGCCGTTGTCATTGTTTGAGCCGGCATCTGGTTGATGCGTTCGTCTGGTCGTCGGGTAGACGCGTAGCGGACGTGTAAACCCGAGAAAAAGGGCTGATGTGAACTCTCTGTTCCAACCAGAAGCGTAAGGCCATCCCGCGAGAACCTACACCGGCGCCGCGGCTGGCGCTGTCGGCTCGATGCGAACCACCCGACCGGCCGAGACGAACACGAACGACACAGCGACCGGCGTCATGCCCGTGATCGCCCGGACGAGCTCCGCATACGCATCACCCTGGATCCGATAGCGGTCCATTCGACCCTCCAGCTCGTCCTCGCGAAGGTCGTCAGTCTTGTAGTCGACGATCTCGTAGCCTTCCGAAGTCTGGAAGAGGAGGTCAATGAATCCCTCGAGCACCTGGCCGCCACTCGGAGCTCCGACCGGAACCTCACGCCAAAGCCGCCCACTCGCCACTGCTCGCCGAACGGGCTCGCTCTCGCAGGCTCGTTTAGCCAGACGCGCCACTTCTTCAGATCGCTTCGGAATCCCCTCGGCCGCAGCCTGCGCGCGAGCGAGGGTGTCGAGCCCTTCCTGCGAAGCCAAGTCGACGACTTGAAGTACGGCGTGCACCGCTCGGCCGACCGAGGTTCCGCCACGGCCGCGCTTGAAGCGGGCGGCGTCCGGCTCCGTTCTCGCCTCCTCACTTTCGGCAAGAGTCGCCCGCGACGTAGCGGTCACGAAAGCCGAGCCGACCGCGGCGGCGAGCGTAGCCTGGCGCCGCGCGACCCACGTTTCCTCGTCCGCAAGGACTTGCTGGGCGGTGGCTGCTGTTACGGGCGTCGGCGCCGGCCGCGACATAACGTCCATCGGCTCAATTTCCCGGACGTCATCGCCCATCCCGGCCAGCGTCTCCGCGAACCCCAATGCGAGCACGTCCCTCGCCTCATCGGCTTTGTGATGGAGTCCGAGCACAAGATGATCGCGCGCACGCGTCGAGGCTACATACGCGAGCCGAATTCCCTCTGCCTTGTCTAGTTCGCGTTCAATGTCGCACGCGTCCTTATATGCAGGGCTCCACCATTGCCGACCACGAACATCATTGATCCCGGCGTGAACTTCTCCTCGAATGCCATCACCAATGACGTTCGGGCTAAAGAAGGACCGCGACGACCCAAGACCAGTCATGATCACGATCGGGAACTCAAGGCCCTTAGCCCGGTGCACTGTCAGCACCCGCACTGCCTCTTCGTCACTCTCGACAATCGATCCCGAAACATCACGGGCTTGGCTGCGGCTCAGACCTTCCATCCACTCCACAAATTCCCGCAGGGTCGTCCGTCCCGTCGATACGAATGCTCGCGCCCGCGCCGTCACATAGCGGTAACGACGCCAGGATTCGCGGGGACGGCGCTCACCAAACGCAGCTGCAATGAGCATGCGGTCATCTACGAATCGCTCCACCAATGCGGCGACAGAACTCCGGTTGCGGACCGCGTGGAACGAGGCCAGATGCTCGAGCGAGGCTCGGACGCGTTCCACCGTGCCATCACCCGGATATTGATAGTCGAGGCGACCTCTTTCTGCAGACCAACGCACTAGCTCGGCGTCACTGCAGCCATAGATGGGCGAGCGCAGCGCTGCCACCACTGCCACCTGGTCAGACGGGTCGTCTATCGCTCGCAGCGCCGAAAGTAATTCACGCACCTCTTGGGTGCCGACAACAATTTCCCCACTTTCGATGCGATATGGGATGTCGCGCATCTCGAATGCGCGCTCTAACCGTCGAAGGTTGGTGCGACTTGGGATCAACACACAGATGTCTCCGTGTCGCGCCTGGCGTTCGACCCTACCCTTTGGTCCTCTATCGGAGACCTGCCAGCGGTCCTCCATGATTCGGGACACACAGGCGGCGACTGCCTCCGCTTCCTGCTCCCAAACTTCGGGGGCCTTTCCGTCAACTGCCCCGCCGAACCGCCAAAGAGCCGGCCCAGCGGATTGTGCGTCGGCCCCCAGGTGCTGATAGTGCGGCTGGGCACCGGCGACGAACAGCATGGTGCGGTCGAAGTGACGGTTCACAAAGTCCAGCACAGCGGGCACCGACCGAAAGTTGCGACTCAGCACCAGCGGCACGGAAACCAGCTCGCGGATCGCCTGGTAGAGCGCGATGTCGGCGCGGCGGAAGCGATAGATGGATTGCTTTGGGTCCCCGACCAGGCATAGCTTGCCCGGCTGCAAGGAAATCTGTCGCCAATCGCTTGGCAGCGCTATCCCGGGCTGGGCGCACAGGTAGAAGGCGATCTCCGCCTGCAGCGGGTCAGTGTCCTGAAACTCGTCGATGAAGATCCGCGTCCAGCGTGATTGCACGCGCGCCCGCACCTCCTCGCTGTCGCGCAGGAGGTCGCGCGCCCACGCCAGAAGGTCTTGGAAGGTTGCGACTCCGAGCCTCTTGCGTTCCTCGGCGTAGGCGAGCACGAAATCGCGAAGGGTGTCGAGCAACGCGCAGAATAGCGCCGAGCGGCGCGATTGGAGCGCTTCGTTAGCGTCGTCTTCAACTCCGCTGAGGATCTGCTTCAGCTTCTTGAAGGCGCTGACGCCTTCCACTGTTCCCCAGCCGTCTTGCTTGCCCTTGACAGTGATCTTTTCGATGCTCTCCAGTGCCAGCAGAGCTTGGTCGGATGAAGACGCTTCGGCGAGGCGCTCACGCGCAAAGGACAGTCCTTCCACGATCTGAATTGCCTGGTGGCCGGCAGGTGCGTAGGCCAAGAGCAGCTGTGCCTCGCGGATGTCGGCGGCCAGCGCGTGAGCGGCACCAATGGGATCCGCCGCTGGTGGACACTCCCACGAGCTCGTTGGGGAGAGAAGGTCGTAGTTCTCGTGAAGGGACTGCGCGAGCGTCTGCATCCGATCGGGGCCGAGTCCCATCAGGAGCGCCGTCCGGACCGTGTCCCGGTGCGAGGTGTCGTCGGCAACTCCTTCAAACCACGATCGGAACCGCTCCTCGAAGTCGAGCTGGGCCTCGATCTCGTCGAAGGTCCGGAAGTCGGGAGGCAATCCTGCGTGCAGCGGGTAGGTGCGAAGCACATCGCCTGCGAAGGCATGGATCGTATCGATCGAGGCGTCGCCGATCGTCGCGCTCGCGCGCACGCATCGAGCGCGTTCCTCTTCACTGCGTGCCCTGTCGAGGGCCGAAGCCTGCAACGCCTCGCGCACCCGGGTGCGCAGCTCAGCCGCAGCCGCCTCCGTGAACGTGATGGCGACGAGCTGAGCCATCTTGATGTGCCCGAGAGCCACGAGCTCTGCGATCCGGCCAACGATGGCGGTTGTCTTGCCGGTCCCGGCCCCGGCGTCGACAAAGATCGTCCTGTCGAAATCGGTTAGCAGGGTCCGACGGGCGAGCTCGTCGGCCGCCAAGAGCTCAGGTTGCACTGCTTAGCTCCAGGTGGATGAGGGGGCCGGGTCGGTCTCGCTTCCGCTCCCTCATTTGATCGCGCCCCGTCGGGCAGATGCGGTCGAACGGGCAGTAAAAGCAGTTCTGCCAGCTGGTGCGATCCCGCCGGCTGTCGTCGGGACCCGGCACTTGTGGGAACGCCCCGGCCCGAAGGCCGCGATCCATTACGTCGAGGACATGGCGAAGCCGTTCTTGATCGTCCGGCACGGGCAGGAACCGGAAGTTGCCCCTGGCGCTGACAAACCAATAGCCGCTGTCGACGCTAATGCCCGGGTAGCGGGTACGAATCGCTGCGGCGTATACCGACGGCTGTACCTTCGTGCCGGCGACTAGAGGATCGTCTATGAAGGCGCGCTCCTCGTAAGCCTTCCCGGTCTTGTAGTCGATGAGACGAGCCTGCTCCGGAGCCGCCGGATCGGGCCCCAGGTCGATGCGGTCTATCCGTCCGCGCAGCCGCGCGGTACGACCGCCGCCAAGATCCAGCACCAACTCGTCCCACGAATCGCCGGGCATTCCAAAGCCCTGCTCAAAAAAGTGTGGCACGAGACTATCCGCACGCAGCTCCACGTCCTTGCGCAGGAAGGTTTGGAGGTCGACGAGCATCGCCCGCCTCTCGTTCTCCCATGCCAATCGGTGACCAGTAGCACCGGCCTCCTCAAGGCGCGCGAACTCCTCCTGGGCGATCTCCTCGATCCGGCGCATGTCGTGGGCGCCATACGCCTCGGCCGCGCGGGGACGCCCCTGGGCGCCCAGCTCTGCGAAAAACCTGCTGAGGATCCGGTGGACGAGGGTCCCTCTTGCTGCCGCGCTTATCGCCCAGGCGACCTCCTGTTCTGGCCGCTCTGTCGGCTCGACACCGATCACTCGCGCGAGCATGTAGCTAAACGGGCAGGCTGCCCATCCCTCGACGCTTGAGGGCGATTGCCGACCGGCGCCGAGACCGGCCGAGAGCTGTTCCGCTCGGCCGACCTCAGCCTCGACATTGCCATCGAACTCTGTGAAAAGGTCCGACAGCCGAGCGGAGCGTACTTGCAAATGACGTTGCAGCGGCAAATCGACGCGGGCCGCCAAACCGGAGTGCGAGAGGGACGATCCGCCTGCGCGCGCCAGGGCGACGCGCCACTCAGCAACGTTCAGCCATGCGGGGGCGGCCTGAAGTCCCTCGTCCGGTGAGTGGACGACCCGACCGTTGAGAGCGTCCCTCCCAGCGCGCAGAGAGCTCGCCGTGACCGGCCGTTCACCTTCAGGCAAAGCTAGTTCCAAAACCCAAGGCGAGGGGTAACTCGGTCGCAGGTCGGTGTCCCAGGCCGGGAACGAAAGATATACCGACCCCCCGGCCGCCGCGGCGATCGCGGCCAAGAAGTCCCGCCGCTCCTCCGATTGTCGGCGCTCGGATCTCCCGAGGGGGTCCGGACCTCCATCAGGAGGAAAGACGGGGTCGGGAGGGGCGGGCCGAGGTAAGGCCCGCTCGGTAGCGCCAACGACGAATACAACGTCGAACTCCATGCCACAGAGGGCACTGACGGGTCCCACCGCGACGCCGGAACCGAGCCGCCCCTCCGCCTGGCGTCGTCCATCGAGCGTCGCCTGAACCGCCTCCACAAAGCGGTCCAAGCTGATCTCACCTTCGACCGCGCTGGCTGATGCCATCTGCGTGAGCAGTTCGCCAATCATCTCGTCGGCCTCACGCTGGCGCTCGGGCCAGGTCTCGGCTACGGGTACAAAAATCCGACGCACGCGCTCTGCCCACCTTGCGAGTGCCACCCAGGTCACCTCGGAAGGTGCGCGTGTCTCGGATTCTGCCCGCTCGATGAACGCGGCCATTCGCTCGAGCGCGCCAGCCTCGCGCCGCCGGTAGCGGATCGCCCCCTCGCTACGGCCCGCGCGCTCCATGCCGTCTGCTTCCGCCCGAACGTCCTTGGCTTGCAAGCGGAGACGGTCCTGCCACTGCCGCGCTCCGCGAACGACCGCCGCCCGACGCGAGAGCCGGTCCCAATCCCCGATCGAAACGTGTCCTGGGTCGGCCTCCGGCAACGCTCCGAGCCAGGCGAGCACGTCGACGCGAGCAAAATCCCGCTCTCGCAGCCGGAGAAGTCCGAGCAGGCCGCGCCCGGCCCAACTCTCCGACAACGGCCGCCCGTCGATGCCGGCCCACGACACGCCTGCGGCATCGAGCGTGTCACGGACAAGCGGACCATACGGATCCTGGTCGCGGTAGACGACTGCGGTCCGGCTCAACTCCACACCGTTTTCTAGACAGCCGAGCAGCCGGCGCACAACGGTCCGTACCTCCTCGGCCGCATCAGGCGCAGCCAGCAGAGACACTTCCGGGACCTTGGCGGGCGCTGCTGGTTGTTCGTGCCAGTTCAGGCCAAGAGCTTGGGCGATGGCCTCCGACGGGCGGTCGGCGATGGCGTCATCGAGGCAGGTAAGGGCGATATCGATAGAGGTATGGGCCGAGAGCGCCTTGAGGAACCTGGTCTCCGCAGGCGTTTGGCCAGCAGGTAGATAAACGAGAACAGAGCCGACCTCATGGACTAGCCGCGCGGCATGAGCGCCCGAAAGGACTCGAGTGGCGGAGGCGAACAGATCATGGTCGTCGTAGAGGTTGGCCGCACGGATGACGTCGAGGTACTCGCGGAACACCGCGAGTGCCACCTCGGCCATTAGACCCCAGGATCCCAGCTCTACAAGCCGCCCCGAATCCAACTCGGCTGCCCGGAGCTCGCGAAACAACTCGCTCAGGGTCTTAACCAGCGCAGGGTGCGTGCCCACTTCACCGAACCCTTGGCCCTTCCGGCGAACGGCCTCGAGGATGGCGGCCTCCTCCGCCGGCTGCGTCAGCGGCGACCTGCCAGCACTAGCGAGGTCGGAGGCTCCGAGCGGCTCGACCAGTCGGCCCATCACGCCGAAACGGACGTTTGCGTAGCCCGTACGAGCGAGGGTGCGGCGGATGGCTAGACCGACGTGATTGGAGGACACGACTACGGTGATCGGCGTTAGTGGATCTTTCCCTTTGAGCCCGATGATCTTGGCGCTGAGCCAGGCGAGGGAGGAAGGTCCGGGCCGCACGCAGGTAGCGTTCATCGATCAGCTCGCGTAGCACGCGAACCGATGGCTGGTGCCGAGGGCCGGATGGCTCCAGGTCACGCGTCGAACTCTATAGCCGGCTGGTCCTCAGCCTCCCTGGACGCCTGTGTCCTGACGGCCGGGGTCATGTCGCCGAGATCGCCGTACGCAGCGCCGAAGAGGAGCTCGGTCAGGCAAGCTAGTCGCCGCGCGCTGTGTGGAAGGTGGTCCCGCGAGAAGTTGCGGCGGGATCCCCCACCCTCGAAGCCGAGGCAGCCGAGAGCAATGACTGACTCCTTGCGCAATCCTTCGGACTCCGGTAGCCAGTGACGTGATCCGACCCCGCCGCAGACGGCGGAATCATGGACCAAGTACTGGACATAGCGGCTATCGTCGCGTGAGTCCTCGAAGATCACGTAGTCGTGGTCCCGAAGTTCAAACAGCATTCGGCCCAGTACCTTCTCGTACAAGAGCAGCCGCAAATCACGCTTCATGGTTGGAGCGTGGCAGGGGGCCGCGACAGCTCCTTGTCGCGGGCCCTTGACGTTGTTTGCGACCCGGTTCGGAACGGCCTATTTCGCGCTGCCGTCAGGATCGGTCGGGCGACTCCGACTGGCCCGGCGGCTCTTTCCGTAGCGCCGCTTCAGGTCGCTGGCCGAGAAGGTCTTGTCGATTGCGCCCGCCTCCAGCTCGTCGAGCTTGGCCTCGCCGGCAGCCATCTCGGGCATCTTCCCGGTCTCTAGGTAGATCTGCTCAGCCCGTTCATATGCAGCGCGAGCTGCGCTCACGCTCCTACCTGCTGCGTCGAAGTCGCCCGCCTCGAATGCGACCACCGTTTCCATCTCCGCCAGCGCAGGGACCTGCGCCAGCACCTTGGCGACGACCTTTTCGTCAATTGGGTTCTGCTCGACCAGGTCCGGGCTGCAGATCGCGATCTTGGTGGCGGTTACAGCCTGAACCTCCGAGTCGCGCTCATCCCTATACGTCGCGCACGCAGACATCGATAGTTCATTTCCAGCGATAGCAACCGGAGTTGTGATCTCGAAAATGAACTCCTTGGGGCGGACGAGGTCGCCCAGAAAGACCTTGAAACCGACACCGCAAGGCTCCTGCCGGTACCCGTTGAGATTGGTGCCCGCCGCAATCCCTTCAGGGAAATCGATCGCAACTTCGACGCCTCTGGCGGTCACCTCGGCGGCTGCGGTGAACTCCTCGCGCAGTACGGCGTCGAGGGACTTCCGCGATTCGATGTGCGTGAAATCACCATTCCCGGCCTCAGCAAGGTGGCTAAGCAACGCGATGTTGTAGTCGAACCCGAAGCCCAGCGTAGAGAGGGTGACGCCGTTGTGGGCGGCGCCGGCTGCACGCTCACTGAGTACGGCCGGCCGCTGTTCGCCAACGTTTGCCTCGCCGTCCGAGAGCAGCACAAGCTTGCACACGAACTGCTTGCGGACAGCTTTCGAGAACTGGGCGAGCCCGGACTTGAGGCCACCTTCGATGTTTGTCGAGCCGCCCGTTTCCAAGCCCTTTATGGCGGTGGCGAGGTCCGTGCGCGCCTTGGCGCCCAGCACAGTGAGTGGCTTGACCACCTGGATTGTGTCGTCGAAGACAACCAATGCCACGGCGTCGCCGTCATGCATCAGGTCGAGGAGCCGCAAAGTAGAGGCCTTGACGAAACCGAGCTTGCTCGGCTGACCTGTGTCATCACCTCCCGCCCCCTGCTGATCAGGAGTGATTGAGGCTGCGGCGGGGCTGGCCATGGAGCCCGAGCGATCGATGACCAGGGCTAGGGCGACCGGGCGTCGGTTGGGTTGGATGGGTTGAGCCGGCGGCTCAGCACGAACGAGCAGATGAAGGCCGCCACCGACTCTGGCGATGGCATTCCTCGACGGACGGATTGTTAGCTTGAGCTGGTCCTTCACCGGCCCACCATCACACGCCTCCACGACAGCTGTTGGTCGCGATTCGCGGGCCCGTCTTGGTGGGGAGCGGAACGGTTACTGGAGGCTGAAGGTCGCCTAGGTTCAGCCCGTCCGTTCGCGTCGTGCGCGTCGATCGCGCACCATTTCGACCGGGCTTGGAATATTCGGGAACGCGATCTGCGCGGCCCCGCCTTCAACATCCATTTCATAAGTCCGAGCCATTGCGCGAATCTCTTCCTGGATGTCGCGGCGAAGGTCTGCAGGCCGGACAACCTCGCAGGCTCCTCCCCACCCGAGCACCCAGTTTCGGATCTCGAGGATCGAACCAACCCGGAGGATTAGGCGAAGGCGTCCATCCGACAGAGGCTCGGCGACCTGGCTCGGATGCCAGATCGTCTCCTTAGCTCTCCTCACCGCGTCGCGCTTGAACACCAGCTCAACCTCAATTGGCTCTGCAGACGACCATATGCCCCAGGCGCCCGCAAGGTGATCTCGAACCGAGAAGCCCAACGGATGACTGAACCGATCATCTAGCACGCTGACTGCGGAGATTCGCTCAACCTTATATATGCGGACCTCTTTCGGCTTGGGATCCCAGGCCATGAGGTAACAACTGTGACCGGCTGCGTTTGGCTCGAGAAAGAGGGGCCAAATCCGTCGCTCGAACGTGTCCTTCATCGTGTACGTGATGACGACCTGACGACGCTCGGCCCAGGCTGTCGTGAGGGCGGCGAGCACCTTGGTATATGTGGGGTCAATCGGCTTTTCGGCCATCTCGTCGCCGATTTCCATAAGCGCTGGACGCATAGCCTTAGGGAGGGCGGCAGATATCTTCTCGAAGGCAGCGACCGCAAATGGGTTGGCCCGGTCGGCAAAACGAAGCATGAGCCTGGCCGCCAAGAGCAGGCTGACCATCTCCTGGACGTTGAGGTTCAGCGGGGGCAGCCAATACTCAGGCACTACCTGCCAGCGCGCTCCGTGCTTGATAAAGGGCACGCGAAGCTCCGACTCCAAGGCCGCGATGTCCCGCTGGGCCGTCCGCTGATTGATCTCCATACGCTCGGCCACCTGGCCGCTGGTCAGGCCATAAGGAACGGCCTGGAAGAGCGTCACCTCTCTTAGAAGGCGTAGAACTCGGTCCTGTTTCTCGAAGCCTTGTCGCGCCATTGCGGGCGATTATCCTCCCGGGAGCGGCGCGGCCCTCCGGCACCCGAGGTCGCCCTGGTCAGGAACACGACCTACAGCTGTCGCGCTTCCAGCCCTACCATTTCCGCCAGGTTGGAACAAGAGTCGCAGAGCGAGTCCATGAACCTGGAACGGCTGCTCAAACTGCGCGTGGTCGTTGGCCGCATTGGCGAGATGGACCGGGCACAGTGGTGGAACACGCGGGGCCAGCTTGGGCCACTTGGGGCGGCTGCCCTTAAGCGCGGACTGCCGCGAACACACCATTTCGCCCAAGCACGATCGGTTTTCGCGGTCGCAGGTCAGCGCTGTGCAGAAGTGTTCGATCCGCTGGGGTCGGTCACCTTGTGGCGGCTGCCATCGGACATAGAAGACGCCTTCGAAGCGCGTTGGGAGCACTGGCTTGACACCGCAAGCGACTGGTCAAAGTTCTTTGATAGCGTCGCCGCCCTTGATGGATCCGACCTCGCAGGAGCCTTACAAACCCTCGACCTCATCGATACCAACAATCTGAGTGCTTTTGCCAGCTTGAAGAGTTCAGCCGAGGGGCGGGCCGTGGCAATCCCAACTCCTTTCGGTAGGACCAATGCCGAGGTGACCCTTCTGGCTCTTGGGTTTGCCCGCGGCCGTAAGGGAGCCCCGTGCGTGCCATACGCCAAGGTTGGGGAATCATGAGCACGTCCTCAAGGGCAGCTACCGTGTCTTCCTTCACCGTAATCAAGGGCGCGATGATTCCCGAGACTTACGCTGTCTTCGCTGCGTGGGATTTCAAAAAATCGAAGCGTGAGAATCTCGATCTCCTGCGCCGTGAGAATTTCATCGGCGCCCGCAGTGCTGCATGGCTGCGCGACGTGGCCAACGTTTTGAACCGCCGTTTCGAGCCGGCCAGCAGGGACCGGGCGCTCGTGATTCTCGCCCAAGCCGGCTGTCCGCTCGACGAGTGGAAGCCGATCATGCTGTGGCATATCACTCGCGATGAGTTTCTACTCCGTGACTTCCTAATTAATTGGCTGTATCCACGGTTTGAAGCAGGCGTACTCAGGTTGAAACCGGAGGAGCTCAATGATTTCCTGCGGGATCTTCGCCATCGCGGGGGTGAGATCGAACACGAATGGTCGGAGCTCACACGGCGGCGGGTCGCGGCGGGTCTGCTTAAAGCAGCTGCTGACTTTGGTCTCCTAAGGGGTTCCACCATCAAGGAGTTTGGGAGCTACCATTTGCCCGAACGTAGCTTCCTTTACGTTCTCTATGCAGTCCGCGACGCTCTCGTTAGCCCCGCCAGGGTGATCTCTTCGCCTGATTGGCGGATGTTCCTTATGAGTCCAACCGATGTCGAGCGCGAAGTGCTGCGTCTCCATCAGTACAAGAAACTCCAGTACGAGGCGGCCGGCACTCTCCTCCAGTTGACGTTGCCTCACCAAACTGCCCTTGAGTACGCAAAGGCGGTTTGACCGTGAGCCTTCTCGACCCGATGCCACGGCGTATCTCTGAGGACCTAGAGCCCATCCTGGCACTTCCAGATCCACGGACGAAGATCAGCGCATATCACGACATGCCTTACGCGATCTTCAGATACGACCCGGCTGAAGAGTTCGCCCTCAGAACGCAGGTCGGCCTCCTTCAGACCCGACTCGAGCAGCGAGGCAAACGACTGACCCGGATTTCGCTCGCCGAATGCCTCGATGTCGCAATGCGATCCGAGAAACCCCTCGAAGAGTGGTTTACAACCGAACGTGAGATGGGCACGGAAACGGTGGTCGAGACCGTGCATGCCATTCTTTCCGAGTACAAGCCGCTGGTCGACCTGGTAGCAGAGAGAATGCCCGCGAATCCCGATCCTCTGCATGACATCGTGTTTATCCTGCGGACAGGGGCTCTGTTTCCGGTCTATCGGACCTTCTCGCTGCTCGAGCAACTTAAGGGTCGGGTTCACGTCCCGACAGTTCTTTTTTATCCCGGCGACCTCGATGGGGCATCCGGATTGCGTTTCATGGGGGTGCTCGAAGCCGAGCACAACTATCGACCCAAGATCTTGTGATTGGAGTTCTGCTCGATGACTGATCTGCAACTGATCAAGAACCTGTTCTCAAGCGACATCAATCGCACGATCGAAGAGGTCATCAAAGTCGATCAGAGGGACGAAGACATCCTCGTTGAAGAGATGGCCGAGTACGTCGTAACCGATTCCATCCGCTCGCGCTACATCGCGATCTTCGACAAATACTCGACGACCCTAAACCGTCCGCACGAAGGCATCGGGATCTGGGTGTCGGGGTTCTACGGTTCGGGCAAATCGAGCTTCGCCAAGATGCTCGGGCTTTCGATACAGAATCGGATCCTTGCGGGAATGCCAGCCTCGGAACGCTTCGCAAGCCGCGCGGGGGATCCGAAGGTCACGGTCCTGCTCAAGACAATCGTCGAAAAGATTCCAACCCATGCTGTGATCTTCGACGTCTCTACCGACCGCGGTATACGGAGCGGGAATCAAACCCTGACCGAAATCGCATATGGCCTCCTCCTCCAGAGCCTTGGCTACGCCAAAGACCTCGACCTGTCAGAGCTTGAGATCGATCTCGAAGAGCGAGGCCAACTCCTTGCGTTCGAGGAAGAGTACCGGCGAACCTTCGGAAAGGACTGGTCAGCCGAAAAAGGAAAGGTCGCGTTTGCACTCAGCGAAGCCGGCCAGGTGATGCATAACCTCCACCCGGAGACCTATCCGACCGCCGATTCTTGGTGGAGTGCTGCCAAGGGCCGCAGCGACATCACACCCGGAAAGCTCGCCAAGCGGGCCGACGAACTAATGAAGCGCCGCCGGCCCGGGCAGGCTCTCATGTTCGTCATCGATGAGGTTGGTCAGTTCGTCGCCCGTGACGTCCAGAAGATGCTCGATCTTCAGGCGATCGTGCAAAACCTCGGAGTTGTGGGTCGTGGCCGGTTCTGGTTAGTCGTCACCTCGCAGGAGCGACTTGGCGAGTTGGTCAGCGGGCTCGACGACAAGAGGGTCGAACACGCGAGGCTGATGGACAGGTTCCCGTCAGAGCTGCAAGTACACCTCGAGCCCTCTGACATCTCCGAGGTCACTAGCCGCCGTGTCCTTGCCAAGAACGCGGCCGCTCAGAGTGCGCTCGGGACACTCTTCGACGAGTACCGGGCGCGAATTACCGACCACAGCCGACTAACTGCCGACATCAGGCTTCCTGAACTGACACGCGACTCATTCATTGAGCTCTACCCACTCCTGCCTTACCAGATCGATCTGATCATCGGCGTCGTCTCCGGGCTCCGTACGCAGGGTGGTACCAGCCCGCACGTTGGTGGTGCCAACCGAACGATCATCAAACTCGCCCAGCAGCTCCTCATCAACCCGCAGGTCGCCCTCGCCGACCAGCCAGTTGGATCGCTTGCTCGCCTCGACCAGGTTTACGATCTGCTTGAGGGCAACATAGCGTCGGAGGTGCGGGCAAAGATCGCCTCCATCCCTTCACAACTTCAGAGCCCGCACCCGCTCGCGCAACCCGTGGCCAAGGCCATCTGCTTGCTGCAGTACGTGAAGAGTGTCCATAGGACAGCCGAGAACATAGCAGCAGCGCTTCTTCCAAACGTGTCCGCTGATTCCCAGGTCTCGTCCGTGAAGGACGCTATCCGGCAGCTTGAAGCCGCACACCTCGTTAGGAGCGGTGATGACGGCTATCGAATACCGACGCCGGCTGAAGACGATTGGGAGCGGATTCGCAATGGTGTAAGCCCAAAGCCGGGCGATGCCCACCGGATCTATCAGGAGGTTATCCAGTCACTTTGGCAACCACAGCCCTCACATCTTCTCTTTGGGGTTAAACAGTTCAAGGCCGGATTGACGATGGACGGTCGCACCGTTATCGACGGCGACATTACATTCCAGGTGCACTTGGCGGATAACGCGACGCAGCTCGAAAACCTCGCTACCGAGCTTCGTGGTCGCAGCCGGACCGAACGCAGCGACATTTTCTGGGCGCTCGCGCTCAACGACGAAATCGATGCTGAGGTCGTCGAGCTCTATCGCTCGCGGACGGTAATCGCGATCAAAGAGCGCGAAGCGAGAACGGCTTCCGAGTCAGCTCTGGTGAGCGAGGAGAGACGGCGGCGGGATGAGCATCTGACTGAACTGCGCAAACGGTTCGTAACGGCATGTCTCTCAGGAGGCGTCTTCTTTCGCGGGAACGATCGCAGCCCGGCTGAGGATGTAACCGATGTTGCTAAGGCCGCGACGGCGATCCTCGCGCAGGTCACACCCGAGATATTCGACCGATTCAAGGAGGCAGCCGCTCGGACGAGCGACGCGAAGAAGGCGACCGAAGCCCTGTTGGTTGCAGAGAATCTCCAGGGTCTTCCGGCTCTATTCAACACTCTGGGGCTCGTCCGGTCCGAGAAAGGCAAGACGGTGTTTGACGCAACAAAAGGGCCACTAAAGGAAGTCCTTGCCCGCATCGAAGAGAGGTCGAATTACGGCGAGACCGCGAGCGGTCGTCTCTTGACTGATGGATTCGAGAAGGAACCGTTCGGGTGGGACTTCGAGGTCGTTCGCTTATTTGCGCTTAGTCTCCTTCGGGCAGGATCGATCGAGGCGACAAGCAAGGGTCAGACCTTCGATTCGGCCACCGGAAGCGAAGCCGTCGAAGCGTTCTCAAACAACTCCGTGTTCAAACAGACGTCATTCAGGCCGAAGAAAGGCCCGGACTTCGCTGAGCTTGTGAAGGCCGGATCGGCCTTTGCGGACACCTTTGGCAGCGAAGTGCGGGAGCTCACGCAGGGGAGCATCGTCGCTCAGCTTAGAGATGAAGTCCGAAAAGCCAATGAGCGCGTTTCAGACGCCCTCGTCGAACTCAACTCCAATCGTCTGCCCGGAGCCGCGGCACTGGAGGCAGGGCTCGAACCCATGAAGGCCATTCTTCGAGGCTCGGAAGAGGCAGCATTGACAACGTTCAACGCCTCGCATCGATCGATCAAAGACGCCATCAAGAGAGCTGCCGAACTTAAAGAAGTCCTCAATCCGCCTCGCCTTGCCGAAATCGAAAGCGCTCGCAAGGCTCTCCGAGTGGCTTGGCCGTTCCTTGCGACCGAGCCCGACCTCGACAGCGAGTTGCACGAGGCCGCGACAGAGCTTCAGGACATTCTGGAGCGTGAAACCTTCTTCAAGGACTTCTCAAAGATCGACCACAACGCTGCAGCGATCGAGGCCGAGTATCACAAGCGCCAAGCTGTTGCAGTCGCAGCTCGCGTCGCAGCCTACGAGAAGGCACTCGAGGATCTGCACACTACGCCGGGATGGATCAACCTCTCCCCGGAGGATCAGAATGCCGTCGCGCTGCCGTTGGAGATAGGTCGGGCAAAGGGCGAGCCATCAGCTTCTATCCTCCAGGTAAGGTCGGACGCCGAGGTGTGCCCCATTCGTCTGCAGAAAGCGATCGCCGCCGTTCGTCGGATCATTGATGGCGACCGCCTAGCCACCCTTGACCTTCGTCCTTATTTCGCCGGCGGAATCGAAACAGAGGAACAGCTCGACGCGGCCCTGACCGGAATCCACGAAGAGTGTGCCCGGCTGATCGGCGCGGGTAAAAAGGTCGTGATCGGCTAAGGCCTGTCGATGGACCGCGCGACACGAAATGCAATTGAACGAGCAACTCAGCGCGCCCGACAGTTGCTCGAACAGGACTTTGCCGCGCAGCTCGAAGGCACCTACGACATCCTCCGGACTGGGTCGAAGCCCCAACACGGCGGCGCGAACCTAAAGGGCAGAGAGGCATCCCAGTATTACGCGATCATCGCCGCGATCGAGCGCAAAGAAGCCGGCGGCATGAGTGCGGAACAAGCACTCGTGGACTACGTCCGTGACGCAGCGTTCACTGCGCTCAACCGCTTCGTCGCGTTGAAGATGCTGGAAGAGCGCGGTCTTGTTCAGCAATGCATCAGCAAAGGTGAGGAATCGAGCGGCTACTCGGAATTTGTCGGCATGGCGCCTGGGATTCCTCTCCTACCCGACGGAAGCGGCTACCGCCTCTATCTTGAGAGCCTGTTTGATGAATTGTCGACAGAAGTGAAAGTGCTTTTCGACCGACGCGACCCGGCCTCGGCCCTCTGGCCACATCGAGCGGTGCTGGAGGAACTGCTGGACCTGCTCAACGTCGCCGACCTCGCCTCTGTGTGGGGGGCTGACGAGACGATTGGCTGGGTTTACCAATACTTCAACGGAGTCGATGAGCGCAAGAAGATGCGGGAGGAGAGCCAAGCTCCACGTAACAGCCGCGAGCTCGCGATTCGGAACCAGTTCTTCACGCCCCGGTATGTCGTCCAGTTCCTCGTAGATAACACCCTCGGCCGAACCTGGCTTGAGATGTACGGCGAGGCGACCCAACTCGTCAAGCGTTGCGAGTATCTCGTACGCCCAGTCGACGAACCCATTGGATCTCGGCGGCGCAAAGACCCCCGTGATCTCCGGATTCTTGATCCTGCCTGTGGTTCCGGCCATTTCCTCCTCTATGCATTCGACCTTCTACTGACGATCTACGAGGAAGCTTGGGCTCTAAAGGACAGAGGCCCAATGAGCAAGCTAACCGGACGTTCCCTTCACGACGACTATCCAGACCTGACCGGACTGAAACAGGCGGCGCCAGGACTAATCGTCGCGCAGAACCTGTACGGCGTGGACATCGATGGGCGGTGCGCTCAGATTGCTGCGCTGGCGCTATGGCTGCGTGCTCAGCGTGCGTACAAGGAAATGAGCATTCGGGCAGATGGTCGTCCGAGGATTGAGCGCACTCATATTGTCATTGCCGAACCAATGCCGGAGAGTCCTGACCTGGCACTAGCTTTCGCCACTGAGCTTGAGAGACCATTTCAGCGCACCCTTTTCGACCGGATGATCCAGGAAATGCGCCTGGCGGGAGAACTAGGGACCTTGCTCCAAGTAGAGAGATCCCTGGCCGACGACATAAGCAGAGCGCGCAGTCAGTTCGTTCAGGAGCAGCCAACCCTTGCGCTGGACCTCGCACCGAAGCTGGAGCACGGCAAGCTCGACCTTTCCGGGGTCACGGATGAGACTGTCTTCCGAGACGCCGAGGAGACGATTCTTGACACGCTCCGACAATTCGCTGAGTCAGCTGGAGGAGCGGACGCTCGGAGGCGTCTATTCGCAGGCGACGCAGCACAGGGTGTCGCATTGATCGACATCCTGCGGACCCGCTTCGATGTCGTCCTTATGAATCCACCATTCGGCGCGCCGAGTCTTGCAGCGAAGAAGGAATTCGACAAGGCCTATCCGCGGACAAAGAACGACATCTTCGCGGCCTTCGTGGAGCGCGGCATCCAGCTCTTGCACCCGGGCGGCATGCTCGGCGCCATCACATCGCGGACAGGCTTCTTCCTTTCCAGTTTCCAGAAATGGCGGGAGGAGATCCTACTCAAGGAGGCTCCGCCAGTCGTTTTCGCGGACCTGGGTTACGGCGTGATGGACGCGGCGATGGTTGAGGCAGCCGCCTACTGTCTTGAGAAGACTAGGTCACCAAGGCCATGAAGGCTGTTTTCCTTCAGGCCTTACACGATGCGGATAAGGCAACCGCCATATTGTCTGCGATTGCAGCACCACCCGGGTCTCAGAATCGGCGCCATTTCGAATTGGAGCCTCAGACTCTAAGCGCTGTACCGCGCTCGCCCTTTGCCTACTGGGTTAGCGATCGGCTTAGGCAGAGATTTGCCGAGCTGGAAAGATTCGAGTCAAACGGACGTTCAGTCAGGCAAGGACTCGCGACCGCAGACGACTTTCGCTTTGTCAGGGGGTGGTGGGCCGTCGCGGCTCGGCAGATCAGTTCTCGTTGGTACCCGTTCGCAAAGGGTGGCAAGTTCTCACCCTATTACGCGGATTGCCCTGCCGTTGTGAATTGGTGGCTGAGCGGACATGAAATCCAGAACAACCTGAACGATCGCGGCGGAGTTCGATCGAACATCTGGATGCTCCGGGATACGGCCGCCAACTATTTTCTACGTGCGGGACTGACTTGGCCACTGCGTGGGGTTCGGTATTCGGCTCATGCCGTACCACGGGGTGGGGTCTTCAGCGTCGCAGGAAAGATGGGTTTTGCTCGAGAGACCGATTTGCAGCACCTCTTGGCCATCCTCAACTCACGCGCATTTGACAGTTTCATCGGCTTCTTCGCAGGAAAGGTTGGGGGAGTCCAATACGAGGTCGGACTTATTCAGTCCGTGCCGATTCCGGCTCTCGCTCCCGCAGACGAATCGGCCCTCGACGCGCTTGCGTACCGGGCCTGGTCACTCGAGCGCCGCCTCGATACTCGAACGGAGAGATCACACGCTTTCGCACTGCCGGCACTGCTTCAGGTCGCCGGGGACACCGTGGCTGTCCGAGCCTCGGAGTGGAATGCACAAGTGCGAGCGGTCGAGTCCGAGGTCGCAGAGATTCAAGCTGCGATCGACGAGCGCTGCTTTGCGCTGTACGGGATCGACGATGAGGACCGCCGAGCAATCACTGAAGGCTTCGTCGCTAGCACCGACGACGGTCCCGAGGCGGCAGAAGTGGGCACGGCGGAAGGCGAAGAGGATGAGGACGAAGCAGAGGCCGAGAGTAGCGCAGACACTGCGGCGCTCGCCGCCGAGCTGGTCTCCTGGGCGGTCGGGGTGGCATTCGGCCGGTTCGACATCCAGCTGGCGACTGGTGACCGGCCGTTGCCTTCCGAGCCCGAGCCCTTTGATCCGCTGCCCATTTGCTCGCCGGGAATGCTCACCGGGGACGATGGCCTGCCGCTCGCACGTCCACCGGCCGGATATCCGCTCTCCTTCCCGGATGATGGGATCCTCGTCGACGACCCGGGCCATTCGCGCGACCTCACGGCTGCCGTCCGGGCCGTGTTCGACGTGGTCTTTGGCTCTCGCGCCGACGCAATGTGGCAGGAAGTGGCAGCCCTCCTCGACCCTCGGGACCACGACCTGCCGCGCTGGCTCGCCTCAGGACTCTTCGAGCACCATCTCCGGCGCTACTCGAAGAGCCGTCGCAAGGCCCCAATTCTCTGGCAACTAGGCATCCCGTCGGGCCGATACAGCGTCTGGTGCTACGCCCACCGGATGACACGAGACAGCCTCTTGTCCATCCAGAACGACCTTGTCGGGCCGAAACTTGCCACTGAGGAGCGACGACTCTCAAGCCTGGTCACCCAGGCAGGTCAGACTCCCTCCGCCCGCGAGCGCGCAGACATCGCGACTCAGCAGGCCTTCATCGACGAGCTCCGAACCTTGCTCGATGAGATCCGCCGCGTAGCCCCTCTATGGAACCCGGACCTCGACGACGGGATCGTGCTGGTCATGGCTCCTTTGTGGCGCCTGGTCCCTACCCATAAGGTCTGGCAGAAGGAGCTCCGCACCAAGTGGGACGAGCTCGTAGCCGGCAAATACGACTGGGCCCATGTTGCGATGCACCTGTGGCCAGAACGGGTCGTCCCCAAGTGCGCCACTGACCGCAGCCTCGCCATCGCCCACGGACTCGAAGACATCTTTTGGGCGGAAGGGTCCGATGCAAAATGGGCGGCAGTCAAAACGCCGACACGTCCAACTAACGGGCTCGTCGCCGAGCGCACTTCGCCAGCTGTCAAAGCCGCCCTCGTGAGCTTTGGCGACTCTCCGAGTCCGATGGCCGGCGGTAAACGCCGCACGATTTCTGGGCTGATCTCCTGATGCATCCACTGCACGACGACATCGCCCGACTGCTAGCAGATCGGTTGAAAGCGCGGTCTGTTGTCGTCTGGTACGACCCTCGGGCAGAGTTCGTGCCATTCGTCGATGAACTCCGGGGTGCGCCCGCAAACGGCGCGGCCATCACTCCCGTGATCATCGGGAGCGGGCCAGCTTCGCTTACCCAGTTCGCTGGCTCAATGTTCGAGATACGCGCTGTCGTTGAGCCGCTCGTAAGCCGAGAAGTCCCCGATCGGGTAGTTGTCTATTTGCCAGGTTGTGAGCCGGATGCGATTGGCTCTGTCTTGATGGAGATCGAAAAAGCCGGCGTGCGCTGGGAGCTGCAACTGAAGCGGGTAGCCCGAGATGTACTTCGCAAGCGATACACAGACGGTGTGATCGATGGACTCCTCGCCCCCGAAGGAGTCACGTATGCGGACCTGGCCATTGCATCGTCCGACACGGGATCCGGAGAGCAGCCGTCGCTACTTAAAACGATCTTTCATGACGCTTCGGGCAGTGACGCGATTGTCGCAGCATGGCTCGCGCAAGCAGACCGGGATGCCGACATCGAGGCTAAGCAGGCTCAGCTAGAGCTTTCGAAGCTGATCCGTTCAAGGCTCGATTTGGAGCTCCCCGAGGCAACTTCGCTCGCCAAGATGCGAGCGATCAGCCTGCGGTATGTCCTGGGCGGCGAGTTCAGGAGTGATCTGACCGGCGCGCCGCCGGGCAGCCTGGAGGGTATCCCCGTGCCGCGGACTAAGGAGAATGAAACCGCGATTCGGGATATGGCCCAACGTTTGCGGACCAGTTTCGCCGACGCTTATGCCGAACTGGCCGACCAGGTTGAAGGCGAGCTCCACCTTTCCTCCGCCTCAATCGCTCCAGAGACCTTGGGCGCGATCGACACGTTTCGCTTCGAAGAGCGGATCCTTCTGACGCATTGCGGGCATCTAATCGCAAAAGGCGATTTTGGTGCGGCACTTGGCTTAATCGCCCAACGCGAGAAATGCTTCTGGCTCGACCGTGACATCGCGCGTCGCGCGCAATGGGAGTCATGTCGCCTGATGGCAGAACTGGGCAATGTTGCGGCGGAGGTTGGGCCCGAGGTTCGCGCGGCCGGCGGAAATGCCAGTGACTGGGTTACGCGATACATGACGGCGGGCGGGTGGCTGCGTCTCGACCAGGCGCAGCGACGGATGGAGACATTCGTGGCGAAGCTGGACGACGATCCGCCGGAGCGCGCCCTTGCGGTTGTTCGCCGAGCTTACGAGGACGCTTGCCAAGTGATGGCCGATGGGTTCACAAAGGTGCTTGCGAAAGGCGGCTGGACCGTCTCGGGCGTCATGCATCAGACGCAGGTGTATCAGAAGGTCGTCGTCGATCAGCCCAGCCCTGTCGCCTACTTCCTTGTTGACTCGCTGCGCTATGAGATGGGCATCGAACTCGTCGGCCGTCTTCCAAAATCGGCGGAAGTCCGCATCCAAGCGGCAATTGCCGCCCTTCCGAGCCTCACCCCGATCGGAATGGCCGCCCTCCAGCCCGGAGCTTCAGCCAGTTTCGACGTAGTGGACGAAGGGGGGAAACTCGGGGCCAAGATCGAGGGCACGTTCCTACCTGATCTCGCGGCGCGCCGGAAGTTCGCCGCTGCGCGGATCCCGCATCTAGTGGACCTCACTGTTGGTGACATCCTCGCTTTGTCGAAGGCGAAACTGGCGGCGCAGGTCGGCAGCGCCCAGACAATCATTGTCAGGTCGCAAGAGATCGATATGGCTGGCGAGGCCGGGCTCGGCCACCAGGCCCGGCAGGTGATGGATTCCGTGATCGACGAGATTGCCCGCGCCGTGCGACGCCTCGCCGAGGCGGGGATCGAACACGCCGTCATCACGGCCGATCACGGGCATCTGTTCGTTCACGACGACCTCGACGAGTCGATGCGAGTCGAGTCGCCGGGCGGAGCCACCGTCGGGATCCATCGCCGATGCTGGATTGGGCGCGGCGGAGCCACGCCAGTTGGGTGCGTTCGGCTGTCAGCCGCCGAGCTCGGCTACGCTTCCGATCTCGAGTTTGTATTTCCCCGTGGCGCGGGAGTCTTCAAGGCCGGCGGAGATCTCGGCTATCACCATGGCGGCCTATCGCTGCAGGAGCTCGTCATCCCCGTCGTCACCATCTACTCGACACCATCGCCGACGCGCGCAGGGAAACCGGAGCGCCTAGGCGTATTGAACGTCCCAAGCACCATCACAAACCGGATTTTCAGCGTCACGATCGAGCTGGGTGGTCCGAATCTCGCTCTCTTCTCGACGCCGACTGCAGTCCAGCCGCTATTGCTCTCGGGTGCTAAACAGGTCGGGACGGTGGGCATGGCGATCGACGGCGACCTTGATGCCGCCGCCGGCACAGTAAGCGTGCAGCCTGGCAAACCTGTGACTGTGGCTTTCCTCCTCAGCGACGACACGGCGGAGTCAGTCAGGATCATCGTCCGCGACCCAGCGACCGACACCGAGCTGTACCGTTCGCCAGCAGAGATTCCCGTGCACCTTGGAGTTGGCTGAAGAGATGAGCATCGGAAGCATTCCTGCGCGCGACGCCCTTGACGATAAGGCGAACCATCTCTTCGGGGGCAAGGTGGTGCGCAAGGACCTGGTGCGCAAGGTAAAGGTCGGAGCGAATGTGCCGGTCTTCGTCCTCGAGTACTTACTCGGCAAGTACGCGGCGTCGTCAGATGAGGTTGCGATACAGATGGGCCTCCAAGTCGTCAATGAGACGCTAGCCAATAACTACATCCGGCCTGATGAGTCGACGAAAGCTCAGGTCAAGGTCAAAGAGCGGGGCACCTACACGTTCATAGACAAGGTGAAGGTGCGCCTGGTGGATTCGGACTACTGGGCCGAGGCGGTCAACTTCGGCGATCGGTTCCTTCATATCCCGACGCACTATGTCTCCGAGTTCGAGCGTCTGACAACTGGCGGCATATGGGCGCAACTCGATATGCGCTTCGAGTACGACGAGGAAACAAAAGGTAAACACCCCTTCTGGATCGATCGGCTGACACCGATCCAGATCGCGACGTTCGACCTCGACGAGTACCGACGGATCCGTCGGGAATTCACCACCGATGAGTGGCTCGATCTGATCGTCCGGAGCATGGGCTACGAGCCGGCCCCGATGTCACGGCGACTGAAGCTCCTGTTTGTCCTTAGGCTTGTGCCCCTCGCCGAGCGGAACTTCAACCTTGTCGAACTTGGTCCTCGTGGGACCGGCAAGAGTTACGTCGTCCAGGAGGTGTCCCCCTATGCCGCCTTACTGACGGGCGGAACGACCGTCGCCAACCTGTTCGGCCATATGAACGGCCGCCAGAAAGGAATGGTCCAAATTTGGGACGTCGTCGGGTTCGACGAGGTCGCCGACCTACAGAAGATGCCAAAAGAGGTCGTCACCACGATGAAGACGTACTGCGAATCTGGCACCTTCCAGCGGGGCCAAGAACCCGTATCTGGTGACGCCAGCATCTCGATGTTTGGCAACACGAACCAGCCGATCGACGTCATGGTTCAGACCGGCCACCTGTTCGCGCCAATGCCTGACGTCATCCGAGACGATATGGCGTTCATTGACCGCCTCCACGTCTATCTCCCGGGTTGGGAGATTCCGAAGATGCACAACAGCATGTTCACCGACCACTACGGCTTTGTCGTCGATTATCTGGCCGAGGCACTAAGGGAGCTGCGCAAGCACAACTTCACCGAACTCATTGACCGTGAGTTCGCGCTTGGACCGCACCTCAACGCTCGCGACCGCAAGGCGGTGCGCAAGACCGTATCAGGGTTGATCAAGCTCCTTCATCCGGACGGAGAGTTAACTCGCGACGAGCTCGCCGAACTGCTTGAGCTCGCGCTCGAGACTCGGCGCAGGGTGAAGGAACAGCTCAAGAAGATGGGCTCGTTTGAGTACTACCAAACATCCTTCAGCTACACCATTCAAGAGACGGGCGAGGAGCGCTTCGTCGGCGTCCCTGAGCAGGGAGGCCGAGCTCTCATTTCTTCCGACCCGCTCGCGCCTGGCACGGTCTACACATCGGGTGTGACATCGGACGGCACGGTTGGACTCTACCGACTAGAGGTATCAATCTCGACCGGCGCCGGAAAGCTCAAGCTCGCCGGCGGGGTATCAGGTGCTATGAAAGAGTCCATAGGGCGGGCATTCAGCTACCTTCAGAGTCGGAAGACTGAGCTCGGAGTCTCCCGCGACCTTGATACGTCCGACATCCACGTTGAAGTGGTGGACCTGATTGGGAACCACGTCGAGGCTGAGGTCGGGGTGGCCTTCTTTGTGGCCGTTTATTCAGCGATTCGCAAAGCAGCCGTGAGTCCCGCGCTTCTAGTCCTCGGAGATATGAGCGTCCAGGGCAACATCAAACCCATGCGCTCTCTGACCGAACCCTTGCAGGTCGCCAATGACAATGGGGCGCGGCGAGCTCTGATCCCGATTGAGAACAAGCGCAATTTCCTTGACGTCCCGGCAGACATCGTCGAGCAAGTCGATCCAATCTTCTATGGGGACCCCAAAACGGCGGCAATGAAGGTTCTCGGCCTAGTCTGAGCGGGACGAGCGGCCAACAGGGCGTGCGACGGGTGCCCGTTCATTGGGCTTTTACGGAACTATTCAGAAGCCGGTCGATCAGTTGGATGACTATGGCGCTGCCGCGCATCGTGATCAGCCACGTGCTCGGGATGCCTGAGACTCCCCAATAGATCCCGGCCAGGCCACCTGTGACGCAAGCCGTCGTGTCCGTATCACTCCCATAGGCGACTGCTGCCTTAACCGAGCCCTCGTACGACGACGCCGACGCGAATGCATCCCATGCGGACCAGAATGTGTCGACCACATATCCCGAACCGGTCCGCTTCGGATAGCTGGTGATCAACTCCAACTCGTCGCGATCTTCGGGCGAGGAGACTGCCCGCAGGTCGGCCAGTGCGCCTGCAAGCGCCGCTCGGCGATCGACTTGGCCCTCGAGTAACCGACGCGCAACTAGGCAGTACAGTGCGCAAGTGAGGCGAGACCTCATGTGACCATGCGTCACCGAAGAGGCGCGTTGAGCCCACTCAACAACCTGGGCAGGCCCGTTATTTGCAAGAAGTGCAATCGGAAGAATGCGCATCAGCGATCCATTGCCGTTGTCCATCTCTGATTTACCGCCGGCAACATCGGCCGGAACCCCAGAGTCAATCGCGGTTAGAGCTTTCCTCGTGCCTATTCCTACATCGAAGACATGTCCGGGCTTGTAGTCAGGGCCGTTCAACCATCTGAGAGATCGCTTTCCTTGGTCTCGGGTGTCAAAGCCCATTCCGAGCAACGAGTCAAGGAGGGCCAGGAGCAGGCCACCATCATCACTCCATGTCCCGGGAGGCTGCCCGTGGGAGCCGGATGTGCCCCACAAGACCGAGTCCGAGCTGCGACCCGGTTGGAACTCATAGGGCACGCCTAGGGCGTCCCCAATTAAAGCGCCCCAAACTGCACCGGCAAGCCGATTCGATAACGGCATCGCTTCGGGGGACGGCCACGCCTCGACAAAGTCGCACTGCGCTCGCGTTTGAGGCGACACTGAGTTAATGCCCGCCAAAGCCCGTAACTCCTTGATTCGCGCTATTGGGCCCGCCTTGCCCCCCAAGGCATGACGCTGCAGCCAGCAGCCAACGACCACACCGGTACGGCCATGGCCGCCCCAGCAGTGAACGTAAACAGCCTTACCTCGAGCGATTTCTCCATCAATCGTGTCCAGAATCGCCGAAAGAGTGGTTTTGCTGGGGACGTCCATGTCGGCGGTTGGGAAACGGCTAACGCTGATTCCCAGCTCCGAGAGTGAAGCAATAAGGTCAGGGAATGCGGCGCCACCTTTGCCTCGCTCTTCCTCAGGCTGCAGATTGACAACTGTACGAATGCCAACTTCGGCCAGCGCCTTGAGCTTCGCTGTAGTGGCAAGCGTGTCCAAGTCCCCAGGAAACGGGCCAGCCAGAAACAACCCGGGCGCAACCCAGTAGGAATTGTGGAACGGCGGATTGCGACTCAACGGCTCAGCCACCTTCCTACAGCCTAAGTTTGCTTACCCCGGGGCGCGGCGTATTCAGTTGTAAAGGTGCTTCCATCGAACGGCTGCTGGGTCAAACGTCCAAGGCGTGGTCCTTCTGAAGGTCGGCGGCTCTGGCGTGCTGACCGGTCTCAAGGTAGGCCGCCCTGAGTTTTCGAGCTAGATCCTCCCGCTCGGGCTGGCGCTCCAGCGCCTGTTCAAGCAGCGGGATCGCCTGGCTGGGCTCCTGGCGTGCCATGTGGTTTGTGGCGAGCGCACACATCAGGTCGACCCTGGCAGTCTCAGCAATCTCCCGAAGGGTCCGCACATACTCGGCTGCCGCGCCACGGCCACCGTTGGTCTCACTCTCGACCTGCTCCCATTCAGAGAGGAACTCGCCGTCGGTCTCATCAAGGATTCGGCTGGCCTCAGCCACCAGATCGCCGGTCAGCATCCCACCGCTTGCCACGCACCGCTTGGCCAGCTCCTGGAGGCGGACAATGTCGATGCTGCATTTAGTCAGATCGAGACGCAGTTCGTATCGATCCACGATCAGTCGCGAGAAGAGCACCTCCGGCAAATCCCGGTGAACCATGTCGTCAAGCCGGTCCCGTAGGCGCTTGCGCTGCTTCTCGGGTGACAAGCCGGGCGAGAGTTCATCGGCGAAGGCGCCGCGATCAACCCGGCAACCCGCCTCAAGGAGGCCTCTGACGAACAGATACAGCCAGACGAAGGCAATCACTGATTTGTGCATCAACCTTGGCCTGTAGTCCTGGCCGGCCTGCTGGAGTTCAATTCGTCCGAACGTCCGGATGGTCAGATAGCTTGG
>WNFJ01242158.1_pt3 | contig 53870 bp, 48 predicted proteins | sample 5400461 | NCBI WGS metagenome assembly WNFJ01 (sample SAMN13153349, study PRJNA577476) | soil metagenome | isolation source: 115 cm saprolite on Douglas fir-dominated hillslope | place: USA:California | collected 2013-09-17
CATCCTGATGAGCCTCGAACCAGCGGTCGCGGCGCTCGTCGGGCTCGTCCTGCTCGGCCAGTTGCTGACCGCCACCCAGTGGATCGCGATCGGCTGCGTCATGGCGGCGTGCATCGGCGCCACCCGCGGCGCGTCCGCGGGCAGGCTGGAGGCGTGACCGCGCCTGGTCCGTCGGTGCCTCGGCGGACTACATCTCCCCGAAGCGGAGCCAGCCGTCCACGCCGCGGTGGAACGCGAGGCTCGGCCGCCTGGTCCGTCAGCCTCGGCTGACCAGGTCTCCCCAATCGATAGGCTCGTACCGTGAGCGATCTACACCTTGGGCAGATCCGGCGTCATCTGGAAGATATATACCTTCCGCACGTTGACCTCGCGGGGGCTAACCAGGAGCACCACGGTCTCTCTCGCGCCATCGCGGCACTCGCGCTGTCAGAACGCACGGGCCTACCCGCGGAAACCGCACGGGGATCAGTAAGTGATCACTCCTTGATGGTGGGATCGACGGAGTGGCCTATGCGGTTGGGTTCTCATCTTCGGCAATGGCCTCAACTGCCATTGCGGATCCCCCGCAATCACACACAATGACACCGCGTGTCCCACCCGGCGCCGCCGGATCGGCCGCGGCACGCCGCGCCGGACGGCGCCGCGGATCGCGGGGGTCAGGGCACCTGTGATCCGCGGCGGCGATGGGCCGCCGGGCAGGCCGCGGCTGGTGCCGCCGATTGTGCCCGTTGTGTTTCGGACACGCGCTGGCGTGGGGCGCCGGCCGGGCCACCGCGGCGGAGGTTGGGTCCCGGGGCGCGGCCACATCGCCCTGGGGCCACATCGCCGCGGGCGACGACGGCGGCGATAACCTGGCGCCGGTCTCCGTCCAAAGACCACACCGATGGGCCATCGGTGTTGTTGCCAGAACTCGCGTGGGCGCCGGGGCCACGTAACCGGCCCGTCAGCAAGGATCTGAGGCGGGTACTCCGCTCTCGCGTCTGTGCTTCTACGATGAGCACGTGGCCGCCAACGTCAGTGCCCCAGAGGACGCAAGCGCCTCAGGCGATTCGGCCCGCCCGCCCACGCAGACGGGTACCAGCGGCTCCGGCGGGCCTTCCCGGTCCACTGCCACGCCGACCAGTGCGGCGGCGCGGCTGAGGGATCTCGTCTGGCGGCCGAGCACGGCCGGCATGCGCGGCCTTGCGCTCGCCAGCGTCGTGGCGAACGCGGGGATCATCGTCACCGGCGGCGCCGTCCGGCTGAGCCAGTCCGGGCTCGGCTGCCCCGACTGGCCCGCGTGCACCGCGCGAAGCCTGGTCGCGACGCACACTGCGGGCCAGACAACCGCCAATACCTGGATCGAGTTCGGTAACCGGCTGCTCACGTTCGTGGTGATGACCATCGCGGTCGCCGTGTTCGTCGCCGCATGGCGGCTACGGGCCGATCGCGGTGACGGCCACCTGGCGCGCCGCACCGACCTGGTGTGGCTCGCGGCCGCGCAGCCCGCCAGCGTCGTCCTGCAGGCGGTGCTCGGCGGCATCACCGTGCTGACCGCGCTCAACCCGGCCATGGTCTCCGTGCACTTTCTCGTCTCCATGGCGATCGTCGCGGTGACGGTCGTGCTCTACGTGCGGTGCGGCGAGGACACGACACCCGCCCGCCCGCTCGTGCGGGCCGACCTGCGCGTGCTCAGCGGCATGGTGATCGCGATAGCGGGCCTGATGTTCGCCGCTGGGACCGTGGTCACGGGAACAGGCCCGCTCGCGGGCAACGCGGCAGCGCCCAGGTATCACCTGCCGCTCGGCGGCGTCACGCAATTTCACGCCGACATCGGCTGGCTGTTCGGCGGCCTCGCTCTCGCGCTCGCGGTCGGGCTGAAGCTGACCGGCGCGCCGCCGCGGGCGATCAGGCTGGGCTGGCTGCTGCTCGCGGCCATGACGGTGCAGGGGGCGATCGGCTACACCCAGTATTTCACCGGCCTGCCGCCGGCTGTGGTCGGCCTGCACGTGCTCGGGTCGGTGCTGGTGTGGATCACGGCATTGCTGTTGTTTTTCGCGCTGCGCGACCGTGGCAGCGCCGCCCCGGCGGGTCAGGCGGCCGCGGTTAGCCTGCCGCGCCCGACCAATCAGGCCCCAACCGATCAGGCCCAGACCAATCAGGCCCAGACCAATCAGGCCCAGACCAATCAGGCCCCAACCGATCAGGCCCCAACCGATCAGGCCCAGACCGATCAGGCGCAGGCCGGTGAGGCCCCAACCGATCGGGCCCCGGCCGATCGGGCGCAGTTGCCTGCCGGTACCACGGCGCGGGCCCGGCCGGCGGATAACCAGGCGGCGGAACCGGCGCACGGTACGCCTCCCGCCGGATAAACCCGGACGGGCCCTGCGGTGCCCACGGGGGGGTGGGCGGCTGTGGGCGCCGGCTCAGGAACGCGAGCCTGGCCGCGTGCATCAGCCCGAGGAGCGCCTGCCTGCGTGACTCGAACTCCTGCGGTGAGATAACGCCGCGCTCGGCCCGCTGGTGCAGCATGGCCAGTTCGGTCGCGGCCAGCTGATAGTCGGCCATGGCCTTCGCGGCCGGCCTGCCGCCGCTCGCGCGGGCCCAGCGCCGTGCTATCCGGCGCCCGCGCAGCGTGGCGAGCATCTCGATGTCCTGCGGTGTCACCAGGCCGGTGGGCACGTAGGCGGGAAGACATCGCCTGATCAGCGACACGATCCTGTGCCTGTCCTGCACCAGGACGGCGATCAGGCCGACAAAGACGCAGGACAGGATCAGGTAGGCGACGCCGAGCCCGGCCAGGCCGAACTCGGACAGGCCGTTCCAGGTGCCGTGCAGGAGCATCGCGCCGGCCCAGCCGAGGGGTATCGCCCACCCGGCGCGCCGATGCGACGCGGCGTACGCGACTCCGATGCCGGTCATCGAGGTGAAGATCGGGTGGGCGAACGGTGAAAGCACGCCGCGCAGCACGAATGTGACGCCGAGCAGCTTCGCCCCGCCTATCTCCGGCTTCACCAGCGCGTCGATGTAGTAGCTGATGTTCTCCATCATCGCGAAACCGAGGCCGACCATGGCGGCGTAGATGATGCCGTCCGTCGGGCCGTCGAGTTCCTGCCTGCGCAGCCTGAGCAGGACGATCAGGACGAGCCCCTTGAGGGTTTCCTCGACGGGCGGCGCGCCGAACGTCGCGGACACGTACTGACCGGCCGTCTTGCCGAGCGCGGGCATCGTGATGTACTCGAGGCCGAGCGTGTTGATGATGATAGCGACCAGGGCGGCGACCCCGGCTCCCCACGCGAAGGCGAAGATCAAATTCACCCGTGGTTCGGGCTCGAGCCGGTCGGCGAACAGGACAAGCGCGATCAGCAACGGCACGGGCAGCAGCGCGAGCGGGACGGCGATGAGGAACGGCAGTTCGCTGTGCCCGCGCAACTCACTCTCGGCCGCGTAGATCAGCAGCACGACCAGGGCGCACGCGGCCGCGATGACGGTGCCCACGATGAGGCCGACGCTGGTCCGGCCCGGCGCACGGCCTTCGATCACTGCCTTCGGGTCGAAAACCGGCGCGGGGAAAGCCATAGCTGAGGAGCGTATATCCCTTTCCCGCATCGGGTCGATTTGGGTGACGAGTCGATCACTGCCAGAGAAATCAGTGCAGCAGCGAGTCGACGGCGACGGCGAGGAAGAGCAGCGCGAGATAGGTGTTCGACCAGTGGAACAGGCGCATCGGGCGCGCCGCGGCGCCGGGTGTCCGTGCCCGGGACGCCAGCCGGTAGGCCTCGGTGAGGAAAAGCGCGCCGAGGATCGCGGCCGCAGCCGGGTAGACCGGGCCGGTCCTCGCGACCGGCCAGAGCAGTAGCGAGCACGCGACCATCGCCCAGGAGTACCTGACGATGCTGCGGGTCACGGCGCGATCGCCCGCGACGACCGGCAGCATCGGCACTTCCGCGGCCGCGTAGTCAGCCTTGTAGCGCATCGCGAGCGCCCAGAAATGCGGTGGGGTCCAGAAGAACACGACGAGGAACAGGGGCAGTGGCGCGAGGGCCAGCCGCCCGGTGATCGCCGTCCAGCCGATGAGCGCGGGCATGCAGCCAGCCAGGCCGCCCCACACGATGTTCTGCGCCGTTCGGCGCTTGAGCAGCACCGAGTAGCCGAACACGTAGAAGACGTTCGCGCACAACGCGAGGGCGGCGGACAGCCAGTTGACCGCCAGCCACAGCCAGCAGGTGGAGACCACCGCGAGCACCACGCCGAAGATCAGCGCGGCTCGTGGTGTGACGGCCATCGCCGCCGGCGCCGCGGCCAGCGGCCGCCGCCGCGTGCGCCGCATCTTGCGGTCGATGTCCCTGTCGACGTAGCAGTTCAGCGCGTTCGCGCTGCCCGCCGACAGCGTCCCGCCGGCCAGCGTGGCCAGCGCTGGCCACAGCGGCGGAAGACCGCGCGCCGCGAGGAACATGACCGGCAGCGTGGTGATCAGCAGCAGTTCGATGATCCGCGGCTTGGTGAGGGCGACGTAGGCGCGAAGCGTGCCGCGCAGCGACCGCCGCGCTGCCGGGCCACCGCGGGCCGGGCCACCGCGGGCCGGGCCACCCGCGGCGTTGCCGCCAGATCCGCGGTCGGTCGTGGCCTGGCCGGCCGCGGCAGGCGCGGCTGAGACGTGAGTCATGCCGTATCCGCGATAAGTGGGGTCACGCACAACCTCGGGGATGCGTCTGGGACTTGTGGCTACCGCCCTCGCCGACACACTGTAGTGGGTCAGGCCGGCCAAGCCCTCGGGTGGCCTCAGCCTCGGGTGTCCCCGGGACATGCCCTAGCCGCGGCGGATCAGGCGGCGCAGGCAGAACGGCAGCAGCACCCCGACGGCCACCGGCATGATCCACCAGGCCGGTACGGCGGTACGGCTCACGGCGTAGGTGAGCACGAGGGCGACGACGACGCCCACGGCCACCAGCCAGTCGTCGCCGACGATGAAGTCGTACCAGAAGGCGAGGAACGCCCACACGCGCGACATCACCGCGTGGCCGATCGACGAACGGCCGGCCCCTGGCCCGGCGCTCGATTGCCCGGTGCTCGATTGCCCGGTGCTCGATTGCCCGGTGCCGGGCTGACCGGTGCCTGGCTGACCTGCCGGTACGTGCGCCATCACCGACCTCCTGCCTCTGCGGGCGCCGCCGGTTGCTGCGTGCCTGCGGCCTGGCGCGCCGGGGTCCTGCGCAGCATGGCGATGAGGGCCAGCGCGAACACGGCGACGGCCGGTATCAACGCGGCAAGCGACGCATCGGACCCCGGCCACTGCGCGCCCGCGCCTTCCGCACCCCAGAACGCGCCGAATGCGGTCAGCATGATCCCGACGACGAGCTTCATCGCGTTCTCCGGAACCCTGGAAAGCGGACCGCGCACCGCCGCGCCGACCGCCGCGACGATCAGTACCGCGGACACGGCCGCGATCGCCGCCAGTGGCACGTTGCGCGCGTTGCTGCCGAAGGTCAGCGCGATGAAAGCCACTTCGAGCCCTTCGAGCAGCACACCCTTGAACGAAAGCGTGAATCCGTACCAGTCAGGTACCGAGCCGAATCGCCGCGGCGCCGCCGCCGACGCCGCCGCGAGTTCCCTGCGGTAGATCTCGTCCTCGTCGTGCAGCGCCTTGTGCCCGCTCGCGCGCAGGATCGCCTTGCGCAGCCACTGCAGTCCGAAGACGAGCAGCAGGCCGCCGACCACGAGCCGCAAACCGCGCAGCGGAACCACCGACAGAGCGGGCCCGAGCGCCGCCACGATGAGCACGAGCGCCGCGAGCGCGGTCAGCATTCCTGTCGTCGCGGACCGCCAATCCCTGGCCGTCCCCGCGGCAAGCACGATCGTGGCCGCCTCCACGGCCTCTACCGTGCAGGCCAGGAAGACCGCCACGAACAAAGCTACGGCGTTCACATCCCACCTCCTAGACAAGCTGCCCGAGGTACCGTTCGATCCATATCATAACCACTGTTAGGTACGTAAGCTAACGGCGGCCATATCGCGAGTATATCTACTCCTCCAGTGTGCCCACCGGCACGCGGTTCTTGCGGCGGCCGTGGCGCGGGGCCAGCGGGCTGGCTGCCCAGGCCCAAGATAGGCTCGTGGCAATGATCGCCCTACGCGGCAGGGCAGGTGAGCCACGCGGTAGTGCCGCTGTGCGCCGCCGGTGCGGCGAAATCCAGCTCCGCAAGACGGGAGATCTCACCGTGACCAACCAGCCGCGCGCGTTCGAATGGACGGAGATCGACGGCCGGGCCGTCGATCTGATCCGGGTCCTCGCGATGGATGCCGTGGAGGCGGCCGGATCTGGGCATCCTGGCACGGCGATGAGCGTGGCCCCGGCCGCGTACCTGCTCTACCAGCGCATCATGCGGCACGACCCGTCAGACGCGTCGTGGCCGGGCAGAGACAGGTTCGTCCTGTCGTGCGGGCACTCCAGCCTCACCCTCTACCTGCAGCTTTACCTGTCCGGTTATGGTATGACGCTCGATGACATCAAGCACTACCGCACCTGGGGCAGCCGCACCCCAGGGCATCCCGAGCACGGCATCGCCCCCGGGATCGAGACCACCACAGGGCCGCTCGGCCAGGGCCTCGGCAACGCGGTCGGCATGGCGATGGCCTCGCGCAGGGAACGCGGCCTGTTCGATCCCGACGCGCCGGCCGGGCTGAGCCCGTTCGACCATCAGATCTACGTGTTCGCCTCGGACGGCGACATCGAGGAGGGCATCAGCCACGAGGTGTCCTCCCTGGCCGGGCACCAGAAACTCGGCAACCTGACGCTGCTGTATGACGACAATCACATCTCGATCGAGGACGACACCAAAATCGCGAAGTCAGAGGATGTGTGCGCCCGATACGCGGCTTACGGTTGGCACGTGCAGCGAGTGGACTGGCTCCGCCGCGGCGACGGTACCGCGCCCACGTATCACGAGGACGTGGCGGCCCTGCACCGCGCCTTCCTCGAGGCGCGCGCGCACCAGAGCCAGCCGTCGTTCATTTCGCTCCGCACGATCATCGGCTGGCCCGCGCCCACCAAGCAGAACACGGGGAAGGCTCACGGCTCCGCGCTCGGCGCGGAAGAGGTGGCGGCGACCAAGCGGATCCTGGGCTTCGACCCAGCGGTCGCGTTCCCCGCCGAAGAGGAGGCCGTCGCGCACGCGCGGAAGGTGGCCCAGCGCAGCAAGCAGTGGCGCGCGGAGTGGGACGAGTCCTTCGCCGCCTGGACAACGGCCAACCCGGAGCGCAGGCAGTTGTTCGAGCGGATCTCGGCACGGCGGCTGCCTGACGGCTGGGCAGGCGCGCTTCCCGTGTTTTCCGCCGACCCGAAGGGCCTGGCGACCCGCCGCGCGTCCGGCGAGGTGCTTAACGCGCTCGCCGGACCCCTGCCAGAGCTGTGGGGTGGCTCCGCCGACCTCGCGGAGAGCAACAACACCACGGTGGAGGGCGAGCCCTCTTTCGTCCCCGAGGAGTACCAGACCAGGGAGTTTCCTGGTAACAGGTACGGGCGCGTGCTCCACTTCGGCATCCGCGAGCATGGCATGGGAGCCATACTCAACGGCATCGCGCTGCACGGCGGCACCCGGCCCTACGGCGGGACCTTCCTCGTCTTCAGCGACTACATGCGGCCGTCCGTGCGGCTCGCGGCGATGATGGGCGTGCCCGTCACCTACGTGTGGACGCACGACTCGATCGGGCTCGGCGAAGACGGCCCGACGCACCAGCCGGTCGAGCACCTGTGGGCGTTGCGCGGCATACCCGGCCTTGACGTGGTCCGCCCGGGCGACGCGAACGAGACCGCGGTCGCCTGGCGAACCATTCTCGAGCGCGCGCACCCCGCGGCGCTCTGCCTGACCCGCCAGCCGCTGCCCGTCCTTGACCGCCTCGCGGGCGTCGGCCCGGCCGGCGGCGCCGATGGGCCTGGCCTGGCGAGCGCGGAGGGCGCGGCACGCGGCGGCTACGTGCTCGCCGAGGCGGCGGCGCCGGCCCGCGCCGGCGGGCCGGATCCTGGTCAGCCCGACGTGCTGCTCATCGCCACCGGAAGCGAGGTGCAGCTCGCGCTCGCCGCGCGCGACGTTCTCGCGGCCGAGGGAATTGGCGCTCGCGTGGTTTCCATGCCCTGCCTGGAATGGTTCGCGGAGCAGGACGCTTCATACCAGATGGGCGTGCTGCCGCCGGGGGTGCGCGCGCGGGTCTGTGTGGAGGCGGGTATCTCACAGGGCTGGCACGCCATCGGCGGGGCCGCGGGCGAGTACGTGAGCCTCGAACACTTCGGCGCCTCCGCCGCGTACATGACCCTGTACGAGAAGTTCGGCATCACGCCTGAGCGGGTGGCCGAGGCCGCGCGCTCGAGCCTCGAGAAGGCGGCGGCGGGTCCTGGCGCAGGAACCGGGGTGCCAGCGCGGGATGCCTCGTCTCCACAGGGAAAGACAGTGGGAGAAGGCTCACACTAAAGGACGTATCCAGCCACAAGGACGGCGGGCCGGCGCACCGGGCGCGCATGGCCGCCAGACAGGCCAGCTCAGGGAAGGAAGCCATACCGTGCCTCCTACGAATTCGCAGCCGAGCGACAGGCTCGCACAACTGTCCGCCGCGGGCGTGGCCGTGTGGCTGGACGACATCAGCCGCGACCGCCTTGTCACGGGCAACCTGGCGGAACTCATCCGGACCAGGCACGTCGTCGGGGTCACATCCAATCCGACGATCTTCGATCACGCGCTGAGCAAGGGATCGGTCTACAACGACCAGCTCCGCGACCTCGCGCTGCGCCAGGTCTCCGTCGACGAGGCCTCGCGGGCGATCACCACGTACGACATCCGCTGGGCGTGCGATGTGCTCCGCCCGGCCTATGACACGACCGCCGGCGTGGACGGCCGGGTGTCGCTCGAGGTCGACCCGAGAATCGCCAAGGACGAGCCCGCACGGACCGTCGCCGAGGCGCGGGCCCTGTGGTGGCTGGTGGACCGGCCCAACCTGTTCATCAAGATCCCCGCGACGCCCGAGGGCGTCCCCGCGATCGCCCAGTGCCTGTCGGAGGGGATCAGCGTCAACGTCACGCTGATCTTCTCGCTCGAACGGTACGGCGAGGTCATCGACGCGTTCCTGACGGGCCTGGAGAAGGCCGCGGCCGCCGGGCATGACCTGGCCACGATCGCCTCGGTGGCCTCGTTCTTCGTCAGCCGGGTGGACACGGAGGTGGACCGCAGGCTCGACAAGATCGGCACGCCCGAGGCCGCACAGCTTCGCGGCAAGGCGGCCATCGCCAACGCACGGCTCGCCTACGAACTCTACGAGCAGCGGTTCAGCCAGCCGCGGTGGGATGCGCTGCGCGCGGCCGGCGCACACCCGCAGCGCCCGCTCTGGGCGTCGACGAGTACCAAGGATCCGGCGTACGACGACACGCGGTACGTCGTCGAACTTGTCGCACCCGGGGTCGTCAACACAATGCCCGAGTCGACCCTGGACGCCGTGGCCGACCACGCGGAGCTGCGCGGCGACACGATTCACGGCACCTACGACGAGTCGCGCAGGGTCTTCGCCGATCTCGAGGAGCTTGGCATCGGGTACGACGACGTCACGACGGTCCTCGAGCACGAGGGCGTGGAGAAGTTCTCCGCCTCGTGGGCTGAGCTGCTCGCCACCATCGAGCAGGAGATGGCACGAGTGCGTGGGAGCAAACCAGGGCAGGCGAGCGGGCGGTGAGCACGTCTGCCGCCGCGGCCGGCGTCAGCGTCGAGACCAGGAGCGTCGCCGCCACCGAGGCCACCAAGCGCGCCGCGGCGGAGCTTGCCAAGGACGGTGTGCCGGCCAAGCTCGCCGCCAAGGACCCAGGGCTGTGGGGTCCGGAGGCGGAGTCGGTGGCCGCGGCCAGGCTGAGCTGGCTGGACGCACCCATCGTGTCCCGCGGGCTGCTCGGTGAACTCGCCGAGCTTGCCGAGCGCGCCCGCGAGGAAGGGCTCGACCACGTCGTGCTGGTCGGCATGGGCGGCTCGTCCCTCGCCCCCGAGGTGATCACCCGCACGGCGGGCGCGCCGCTGACCGTGCTCGACACGACCGATCCGCACCAGGTCGCGACCGTGCTCGGTGACCGGCTCGACCGCACGCTCGTGATCGTGTCGAGCAAGAGCGGTACGACGATCGAGACTGACAGCCACCGCCGCATCTACGAGCAGGCACTGCATGGCCTCGGGCTGACACCCGAGGAGGTCAGGCGGCGGTTTGTGATCGTCACCGACCCGGGCTCGCCGCTCGAGGAGGTGGCGCGCAAGGCCGGCTACCACGTCGTGCTCGCCGACCCCCACGTGAGCGGCAGGTACAGCGCTCTCACCGCGTTCGGGCTTACGCCGAGCGCGCTGGCCGGCGTTGACGTGGCCGCCCTGCTCGACCAGGCGGCCGCGGTGCTGCCCGCGCTCGCGGGCGACGAGGACAACCCGGGTCTGGTGCTCGGCGCCGCCCTCGGCGGTTTCGCGGTCGACAGTCACCACAAGGTGGTCATGGCCGACCACGGCGGCGGCATTTCCGGTTTCGGCGACTGGGCCGAGCAGTTGCTCGCCGAGTCGACGGGTAAGCAGGGCCTCGGGGTCCTGCCGGTCGTCGTCGAATCGGCGGAGGCGCCCGGGTTCTCCCCCGGCCCGGACACTCACCTGGTCGCGCTTGGGTCAGGTTCGCCTCCGCAGTACCCGGCCACCGCGGCCGCGCCGCCCCGGCCGGTGGATACCGCGGTCACCGGGCCGCTCGGCGGTCAGTTCCTGGTGTGGGAGTACGCGACGGCGCTGGCGGGCCGGATTATCGGCATCAACCCGTTCGACCAGCCCAACGTCGGCGAATCCAAGGACAACACCGCCGCGCTGCTCGCCGGCGCCGGCGACGGGCCGCTGCCGGTCGGCGAGCCGGCGTTCGTCGAAGGTGTGGTGGAGGTGCACGCGGACCCTGGACGGCTGCGCGGCGCGACCGACCTGGCCGGCGTGATCGACTCGCTCATCTGGTCGCTGCCGGACGGCGGCTATCTGGCGATCATGGCGTATCTCGACCGGATCGGCGACAGTGACGCGGCCCGGCTGCGCACCGCGCTCGCCGTGCGGACCACGCATCCGGTCACGTTCGGCTGGGGACCCCGGTTCCTGCACTCGACCGGCCAGTTTCACAAGGGCGGCCCGCAGACCGGCGTGTTCCTGCAGATCACCGGTTCGATAGAGCGGGATGTGCAGGTGCCCGACGCGCCGTACTCGCTTGGGCGGCTGGAGCTGGCCCAGGCGCTCGGCGACCTCGGCGCGCTCCGCGGCCGCGGCCGGCCCGCCGTCCGGCTGCATCTGCGCAACCGGGCCGCCGGGCTGAAGCAGCTGCTCGCCGCCGCAACCGGGACGCAAACCAGCGCCTGGCCCACCGGCGCGGCGCACACCAGCGCCGCGGCCACTGGCGCGGCCGCGGTTGCCGAGGCGGCCAGCGCAGCAATCACCGGCGCCGCGGGCACCGGGACCGCGGGCACCGGGACCGCGGGCACCGGGACCGCGGGCACCGGGGGCCGGGGAACCGGCCGCGTGCCAGCCAGGCATGGCGCACACCGGGGACGACGGACGGCACAATGACAGACGGGTGGGCGCGAGCGGGCGCCACAGCAGGAGGCATGCGATGAACGAACCGGCGGTGGTCCCGGCCAACCCGTTGCGGGACCCGAGGGACCGGCGAATCCCCCGTGTCGCCGGGCCATGCGTGCTGGTGATCTTCGGGGTCACCGGCGACCTGGCCCGCAAGAAGCTGATGCCGGCCATCTACGATCTGGCCAACCGGGGCCTGCTGCCACCCGGGTTCTCCCTGGTCGGATTCGCCCGCAGGGACTGGGCCGACGAGGATTTCGCCCAGGTCACCCATCAGGCCGTGAAGGAACACGCGCGCACGCCGTTCAACGACGAGGTGTGGCAGCAGCTCTCCGAGGGAGTGCGGTTCGTGCCTGGGGAGTTCTCCGACGACGGAGCCTTCGACCGGCTCGCCGAGACGGTCGCCGGACTCGACGCGCAGCGCGGCACCGGCGGCAACTACGCCTTCTACCTGTCGATCCCGCCGAAGTTCTTCCCTGACGTGGTCACGCAGCTGAAGCGCTCGGGGCTGTCGTCCGCCGGCGAGGGGCCGTTCCCGAACAACCGCCGCCCGTGGCGCCGCGTCGTGATCGAGAAGCCGTTCGGGCACGACCTGAAGAGCGCGCGCGAGCTCAACGCGATCGTGGACTCGGTGTTCCCGAGCAACAGCGTGTTCCGGATCGACCATTACCTGGGTAAGGAGACCGTCCAGAACATCCTGGCGCTGCGGTTCGCGAACACGTTGTTCGAGCCGATCTGGAACCGTGGGTACGTGGATCACGTGCAGATCACCATGGCCGAGGACATCGGCATCGGCGGCCGGGCGGGGTATTACGACGGGATCGGCGCTGCCCGTGACGTGATCCAGAACCACCTGCTGCAACTGCTCGCCCTCATCGCCATGGAAGAGCCGGTGTCCTTCGACGCGGACTCGCTGCGCGCGGAAAAGGAGAAGGTGCTCTCCGCGGTGCAGCTTCCCGATGACCTGGCCCTGGCTACCGCCCGCGGCCAGTACGACTGCGGCTGGCAGGGCGGCGTCGAGGTGCGCGGCTTCCTCGACGAAGACGGCATTCCGCCGGACTCCAGGACCGAGACCTACGCCGCGGTGAAGCTGTACGTGGATACCCGCCGCTGGGCGGGCGTCCCGTTCTATCTGCGCGCGGGCAAGCGGCTGACCCGCCGGATGACCGAGATCGCCCTCGTGTTCCAGCGGGCACCGCATCTGCCTTTCACCAAGACCGACACCGAGGAACTCGGCCAGAACGCCATCGTGATCCGCGTGCAGCCGGACGAGGGCATGACGGTGCGGTTCGGCTCCAAGGTGCCGGGCACGGCCATGGAGGTCCGCGACGTCAACATGGACTTCGCCTACGGTGAGTCGTTCACGGAGTCGAGTCCTGAGGCGTACGAGCGGCTGCTGCTCGCGGTGCTCATCGGTGACCCGCCATTGTTCCCCCGTCACGAGGAGGTCGAGCTGTCCTGGCGAGTGCTTGACCCGATCGAGGAGTTCTGGGCGGAGCACGTCAAGCCCGAACCGTACCCGGCGGGCACCCAGGGCCCGCCGTCGGCGGATGAGCTGATGGCGCGGGACGGGCGCGTCTGGCGACGCCTGTAGCCGGGCGCCGGCCGGCGAACCGCCGGGCCCAAACCGCCGGGGTAGCACCAGGACGAGGACTGACATGACGATCGATCTCACCGACACCACCACAGCACAGATCCAGCAGGCGCTCACGCAGGCCAGGCACCGGCTTGGCGGTCCCACCATGGGCATGGTGCTCACCCTGGTGATCGGCACGGACGAGACGACGCAGTACGACGCGATCCGCGCCGCCAACCAGGCCGCCCGTGAGCACCCCTGCCGCGTGCTCGGAGTCATCAAGCGGGACCCACGCTCGCGGCCGCGGCTTGACGCGGAGATCCGCGTCGCGGAGAACGGCCCGGGCGAGACCGTGCTGCTGCGCCTGTACGGACCACTGGCCGACCACGCCGACTCCGTGGTCGCCCCGCTGCTCGTGCCCGACACCCCGATCGTGACCTGGTGGCCCGGCGCCGCGCCCACCGTGCCGGCGGGCGATCCGCTCGGGGCGATCGCACAGCGGCGCGTCACCGATGTGGCGGCCGCGCCGGAACCGGTCCGGGCGCTGGCCGGCCTGGCCGTCAACTACAAGCCGGGTGACACCGATTTCAGCTGGACGCGGGCCACCGGCTGGCGCTCGCTGCTCGCGGCGGCGCTCGACCAGCCGCATGAGGAGGTCATGGGCGGCGTGGTCGCGGCGGAAGAAGGCAACCCCACCGCGGCGCTGCTCGCGGCCTGGCTCTCGCTCAAACTGAACGCGCCGTTCAGCACGCAGACCTCGCCCGGGCCCGGCATCACCGGTGTGCGCATCGACTGCGAGGCCGACGAGATCGCGGTAGTGCGGCCGGACGGACGGGTCGCCACGCTCTCGCGCACCGGGCAGCCCGATCGCATGGTGGCGCTGCACCGCAGGGACACCGCCGACCTGCTCGCGGAGGAACTGCGCCGGCTCGATCCGGACGAGGTCTACATGGAGACCGCGGCGCGGTTCGCGCTCAGCGCCGACGGGTCATGAGCGCGCCCGAGGTCATCGTCCACCATGACAGCGAGATGCTGGCCAAGGCGGTCGCGGCGCGGCTGGTGACCAGGCTCGTCGACGCGCAGGCCGCTCAGGCCAGCGCCACCCTCGTGCTGACCGGCGGCGGTATCGGCACGGCCGTGCTCGGCGAACTCGCCGCGGCACCGGCCCGTGACGCCGTCGACTGGCGGCACCTGGATATCTGGTGGGGTGACGAGCGCTTCCTGCCCACCGGCGATCCGGACCGCAACGAGACGGGCGCGCGCAGCGCGCTGCTCGACCATGTCGACACCGACCCGCGGCGCGTGCACCCGATGCCGGGACCGGACGGGCCGGACGGTGATGACCCGGAGGCCGCGGCGGCCAGCTACGCGGCGTCGTTGCGCCGCGCCACCCGGCCGGAAGATCACGGCCCGGTGCCGTCGTTCGACGTCCTGCTGGCCGGGATCGGCCCCGAGGGGCACGTGGCGTCGCTCTTCCCCGGCATGCCGGCGCTGTACGACGAACGGCCCGTGGTCGCGGTGCACGGCGCGCCCAAGCCGCCGCCGCTGCGGCTGTCCCTCACGCTGCCGTCGATCAGGGCCGCGCGCGAGGTCTGGATGATCGCGGCCGGCCCGGAGAAGGCCGGCGCGGCCCGGCTGGCGCTTTCCGACGGCGGTCCGGTCCAGGTGCCCGCGGCCGGGGCGCGGGGCAGGCGGCGCACCCTGGTGCTGATCGACCGCGCCGCGGCCGCGGGCCTGCCCGCCGACCTCGGCCGGCCCGGCTGGTGACGTGCCGCTCGCGGCGCGGCGGGGGGTCCCGGGCCATCGGGGTCCGGGGTGTCCCCGGACTGCGCCGTGCCCCGGGCAGGCACATCCGGGCTCGCCCGTTCAGGCCAGGAAACCGCGGAGCAGGGCCTCCGTCCCCTCCAGGTGCTCGGTGACCGCGCTCGTCGCGGCCGCCGGGTCTCCGGCGAGGATGGCGGCCGCGATCGCGGCGTGCTGCGGCGCCGTGTGCTCGATGTTGCGCCACAGCACGGGGATGGCGTCGAGCAGGTCGTTCAGCCGCATCCTCGCGTCCGTGCTCGCCGCGGCGAGCAGCACCGACCCACTGAGGTCGGCGATCGCGAGGTGGAAGAGGGTGTCGAGCCGCCGGTAGTCCTCCGGCCGCGCCACCGTGAGATCAGCGAGCCGGGCGCGAAGGGCCGGCCCGATCCGGTCGCGTGCACCGTGGTCGCGGACCTGGGCCGCGAGGACCTGGGCGGCGCCGATCTCCACCGCCATCCGGAACGTGAGCGCGTCGGCGAGCTGCTCGCCCTCCTCCCGCATGAGCCTGCGCAGCTCCCCTACGCTCTGCCGGGCGGGCTGGCAGGTGACGAACGTGCCGCCGAACCTGCCCCGGCGTGACTCCACGTATCCCGCCTGCCGCAGCGCGCGAATCGCCTCGCGGAGCGTGATGCGGCTGACCCCGAGCTGGGTGGCGAGCTCCCGTTCGGCGGGAAACCGCTCCCCCGGCCTGACGAAGCCCAGCTTGATCGCGGTGAGCAGGCGTTCGACCGTCTCCTCGAACGCGTTCACCGCCCGTACCGGCCGGAGCACGGCGGTCAGGCCGGAGCCCGCTGTCATGTGATCACACTCCGACGTTTCACACACGCTTTACGGCTAGGTCTTGACACGGGCAAGGATGTACTCACCAATGGTCAGTTATTAAACCATTGAGGTCCGCGTCGTGGCCTGAGCAAGGTGGCCAAGGACGTTGACCAGGGCGGGGAAGCCGCGGACGTGGAGGTGCACATGGCGGTCAACGAAGAAACTACCGCCCCCGGTGTCGGCCGGGACGAGGCGAAGCTGCACGAGCTTGGCTACGCTCAGGAACTGCGCAGGCGCATGTCGGGGTTCTCGAACTTCGCGGTCTCGTTCACGATCATCTCGATCCTGTCCGGCTGCCTGACCCTGTACGGCTACGGCATGAAAACCGGCGGCCCGGCGCTGATCACCTGGGGCTGGCCGCTGGTCGGGGTCATGACGCTGTTCGTGGGCCTGGCCATGGCCGAGGTCTGTTCCAGCTTCCCGACCGCGGGCGGCCTGTACTACTGGGCCGCCAAGCTGGCGCCGCGGAACTCCGCGGCCTGGTCGTGGTTCACCGGCTGGTTCAACTTTCTGGGTCAGGTCGCGGTCACCGCGGGCATCGACTTCGGCGCGGCGTTCTTCATCAACGCACTGCTCGACCTGCAGTTCAGCTTCGCCGCCACGCCCGGCCACACGATTTTGATCTTCGGCCTGGTGCTGCTGGTGCACGGGCTCGTCAACCAGTTCGGTGTGCGGCTCGTCGCGCTGCTCAACGACATCAGCGTGTGGTGGCACATCGCCGGCGTCCTGATCATCGTCGGGGTGCTCGTGTTCAAGCCGGCTCAGCACCAGAGCGCGTCCTTCGTGTTCGGCCACTTCGTCAACAACACCGGCTGGCATTCCACCTTCTATGTGGCCCTGCTCGGCCTGCTGCTGGCTCAGTACACCTTCACCGGATACGACGCGTCCGCGCACATGACGGAGGAGACCCGCCAAGCCGACCGCGCCGGGCCCCGCGGGATCGTCGCCTCGATCCTGGTCTCGCTCGTGGCCGGCTGGATACTGCTCATCGGCGTGACGTTCGCGATCCAGAACTACGGCAAGGAAGTCGGGTCCGCCACCGGCGTGCCGCCCGCGCAGATCTTCATCGACGCCGTCGGCCTCACGCTCGGCAAGCTGCTGCTGCTGATCGCGATCGGCGCGCAGCTGTTCTGCGGCATGTCGTCGGTGACGGCGAACTCCCGGATGATCTACGCGTTCTCCCGCGACGGCGCGCTGCCCGCGTCGAGCTTCTGGCACCGGGTGAACAAGCGGACCAGGACGCCGACCAACGCGATCTGGCTCGCGGCCGTGGCCGCGTTCCTGCTCGGCCTGCCCTACCTGTGGAACGCCACCGCGTACGCGGCCGTCACCTCGATCGCGGTGATCGGCCTGTACATCGCCTACGTGACCCCGACCTTCCTACGGCTGCGCCAGGGCGAGAACTTCATCCCCGGCCCGTGGCAGCTCGGCCGGTGGAGCCGGCCGGTCGGCATCATCGCGGTCGTCTGGGTGATATTCATCACGATCTTGTTCATGCTGCCCACCGCGAACCCGATCACGTGGAGCAACTTCAACTACACCGTGGTCGCGGTCGTTGTGGTGCTCGGCTTCGCGGGCATCTGGTGGCTGGTATCGGCGCGTAAGTGGTTCATCGGCCCGCGGGTTCAGGGCAGCGCCGAACAGCTGGCCGCCATCGAGGCGGAGCTCCGGGCCGTCAAGTGAGCCGACCGGCGCGGGAAACGGCCGCGGGGTCCGCGCCGCCGGGGTCAGGCGGGCCCCACGTGGATGGCGCCGCGGACGGTGCCGCGGACGGTGCCGCGCCGCCCCGGCCCGCCGCCACCCAGGAAGCCGTGCTCACGCTGGAGCAGTTGCGGGCCGACGCGTCGCGCGGCCTCGTCGACACGGTGGTACTCGCCTTCACCGACATGCAGGGCAGGCTGCAGGGCAAGCGCCTGTCCGCCAGGTACTTCCTCGGCCAGGTGGCCGGCCACCACGCCGAGGCGTGCAACTACCTGCTCGCGGTGGATGTCGAGATGAACACGGTGCCCGGGTACACGATGTCCTCATGGGAGCGCGGCTACGGCGACTTCGTGCTCATGCCCGATCTCGGCACGCTGCGCCGGGTGCCGTGGCATCCCGCGACCGCGCTTGTCCTCGCGGATCTCACCTGGCACGACGGCAGTCCCGTCACCGCCTCACCCCGTCAGATCCTCGCGAATCAGACCGAACGGCTCACGCAGCGTGGCTGGACCGCGCTTGCTGGCACCGAGCTTGAGCTGATCGTGTTCCGCGACAGCTACGAGCAGGCGAGCGCGCTCGGCTACCGCGGGCTGACGCCGGCCAACGACTACAACGTGGATTACTCGATTCTGGGCACGGCCAGGATCGAGCCGCTGCTGCGCCGGATCCGTAACGAGATGGCGGGCGCGGGAATGTATGTGGAGTCGGCCAAGGGCGAGTGCAACCTCGGCCAGCACGAGATCGGGTTCATGTACGCGGACGCGCTCACCACGTGCGACAACCATTCCATCTACAAGACCGGCGCCAAGGAGATCGCCGCGCAGGAGGGCATGAGCATCACCTTCATGGCCAAGCCGAACGAGCGCGAGGGCAACTCCTGTCACATCCACCTGTCGCTGCGCGGCGCCGACGGCGCGGCGCTGCTGGCCGGCGACCGGCCGTACGGGCTGTCCAAGCTCGGCGAGCACTTCCTGGCCGGGCAGCTTGCCGCCCTGCCCGAGCTGACCCTCTGCTACGCGCCGAACATCAACTCCTTCAAGCGCTACGCGGCCACGAGTTTCGCCCCGACCGCCATCGCCTGGGGCCCGGACAACCGGACCTGCGCGATGCGCCTGGTCGGCCGCGGCGGCGCACTGCGGGTGGAGAACAGGGTGCCGGGCGGCGACGTGAACCCCTACCTCGCGCTCGCCGCGATGATCGCCGCCGGGCTGCACGGAATCGACAGCGAACTGCCGCTCGGACCCGCCACCGCCGGCAACGCCTACACGTCGAGCGGTCCGCAGATACCCGACAACCTCCGCGACGCGCTGACCGCATGGGAGGACAGCGACCTGGCCCGCCAGGCGTTCGGGAGCGATGTGGTGGCACACTACGCGAACTACGCGCGGACCGAGCTGGCCGCCTACGGTGCCGCGGTAACCGACTGGGAGCTGCGCCGCGGCTTCGAACGGCTCTAGGGCGCCATGACCGAACTGACGATCATCAACCCGGCCACCGAGGAGATCGCCGCGACCGTGTCGGCCGCGGCGGCGGCGGAAGCCGACGCTGCCGTCGCGCGGGCCCACGCGGCCTGGCCGGCGTGGCGCCGCGCCGCGCCGGCCGACCGCGCCGCCCTGCTGCGCCGTTTCGCGGCCGCGGTGGACAGCGCGGGCGAGGAGCTCGCCGCCCTCGAGGTGCGCGAGGCCGGGCATCCCGTGCGGCAGGCGCGGTGGGAGGCGGGACAGGTACGCGACGTCTTGCAGTACTACTCCGCGGCGCCGGAGCGCCTGTTCGGGCGGCAGATCCCCGTTCCCGGTGGCCTGGACGTGACGTTCTGCGGGCCGGTCGGTGTGACCGCGGTGATCGTGCCGTGGAACTTCCCGATGCCGATCATGTCCTGGGGCCTCGCGCCCGCCCTCGCCGCGGGCAATCCGGTCATCGTCAAGCCCGCCGGGCTGACCCCGCTCACCGCCATCCGGATCGGTGAGCTTGCCCTCGACGCGGGCCTGCCGGAACACGTGGTACAGGTGCTGCCCGGGGCGGGGTCGGTGGCCGGGCGCCGGCTTGTCGCGCACCCGGGAGTCCGCAAGATCGTTTTCACCGGCTCGACCGAGACCGGCCGCGAGGTCATGGCCGCGTGCGCCGCGCAGGTCAAACGGCTGACCCTGGAGCTCGGCGGGAAGAACGCCAACATCGTGTTCGCCGACGCCGACCTCGAGCGGGCGGCCGCTTCCGCGCCGACCGCGGCCTTCGACAACGCGGGACAGGACTGCTGCGCCCGGTCCCGCATCCTGGTCCAGCGCAGGGTGTTCGACCGGTTCATGGAGCTGCTCGAGCCCGCGGTCCGCGGCGTGCGCGTCGGCGATCCCGCGCAGGAGAACACGGAGATGGGCCCGCTGATCTCCGCGGCGCACCTGGCTCGCGTCGCCGCCTACCTGCCGGACGCCGCCGGCGGCGGGCCGCACTCGGCGAGCACCGTCGCCTTCCGTGGCAGCTGCCCCGACGGGCCTGGCTTCTGGCGGCCGCCCACCGTGGTCATCCCGGCCAGCCCGGACGAGCCGGTGTGCACCGAGGAGGTGTTCGGGCCGGTGGCGACCGTCGTCCCCTTCGAGGACGAGGCCGACGCCATCCGGATGGCCAACGCGACCACGTACGGGCTCTCCGGATCGATCTGGACGCGCGACATCGGCCGCGCGGTGCGCGTCGCCCGCGCCGTCGAATCAGGCAACCTCTCGGTGAACTCGCACAGCTCGGTGCGCTACTGGACACCGTTCGGCGGTTTCCGGCAGTCAGGCCTGGGCCGCGAGCTCGGGCCCGACGCGCTCGCCGCGTTCACCGAGATCAAGAACGTCTTCATCGCCACCGATCCTGCGGGCACCGGTCCTGACGGCACCGGTCCTGGTGGCACCGGTCCTGACACCACCGACGCTGTGCGTACCGAGGAGTGATGAACGAGATGCTGCGGCTGGAAGGCCGGGTCGCCATCGTTACCGGGGCCGGCAGCGGGATCGGGCTGGCCAGCTCCATACGGTTCGCGGCCGAGGGCGCGACGGTGGTAGCCGTCGACGTGGACGCGGACAGCGGCCAGGAGGCAGCCGGCCAGACGGGCGGGCTCTTCGTGCACGCCGACGTCACGAGCGAGGACGACGTCCGGCGGATGTGCGAGACGGCTGACCGTGCGTTCGGCCGGATCGACATCGCCTTCAACAACGCGGGGATCTCTCCCCGGGCGGACGGTTCCGTGCTCGACACCGGGCTCGGCACCTGGCGGCAGGTCCAGGAGGCGAATCTGACCTCGGTCTTCCTGTGCTGCAAGCACGTGATCCCCTACATGCTGAGGCGCGGCAGCGGGTCGGTCATCAACACCGCGTCGTTCGTCGCCCTGATGGGCGCCGCGACCTCACAGATCGCCTACACCGCCTCCAAGGGCGGCGTGCTCGCACTCAGCCGCGAGCTCGGCGTCCAGTTCGCGCGCAGCGGTGTCCGCGTCAACGCACTGTGCCCCGGTCCGGTGCACACTCCGCTGCTCACCGAGCTGTTCGCCGCCGACCCGGAGCAGGCCGCACGGCGGATGGTGCACGTGCCCGCCGGCCGGTTCGCGACGGCGGACGAGATCGCGGCCGCGGTCGCGTTCCTGGCCAGCGACGATGCGTCCTTCGTCACGGCGACGAGCCTTACCGTCGACGGCGGCATCACCGCCGCGTACGTGACTCCGGTGTGATGGCGCCGTTGGCGCTTCGCCGGTTTGATGATCAGGTGTGATGGCATATGACTGATTCGCTGACCGCCAGGGCCGCAGCGCCGCCCGTGATCGGGATCAGCGCCTACGCGGAGCCCGCACAGTGGGCCGGCTGGCACGAGCACGCCACCTTGGTACCGCACGCGTACGTGGACCGGGTGGCCGCCGCGGGCTGCGTGCCCGTGGTACTGCCGCCGGTGCCCGGCGTTGAGCAGGTAGCCGGCCGGCTCGACGGCCTGCTGCTCACTGGCGGCGGCGATGTCGATCCGGGGCTCCACGCGACGCGGCGGCACCCGCGGACGGCACGGGTGTACCCGGAGCGTGACGCCGCCGAACTCGCCTTGCTGCGCGCCGCCTTCGGCGCCGGTCTGCCGGTTCTTGGTATCTGCCGGGGCCTGCAGGTGCTCAATGTCGTCCGGGGCGGCACGCTGGTCCAGCACCTGCCCGAACATGTCGGCCACGACGGGCACGCCCCCGGGCCCACGGCGTACGGGACGCGGGCGGTCAAGGCCGCACCGGGCAGCCGCGTCGCGGAGATCCTCGGCCGGGACGCGCTCAGCGTGCCCTGCCACCACCATCAGGCGGTCGAGCGGCTCGGCGCGGGGCTCACGGCTACCGCCTGGTCGGACGACGGGGTGATCGAGGCGGTCGAGCTTGACGGGCACCCGTTCGTGATCGCCGTGCAGTGGCACCCGGAGGTGAGCGAGGACCGCAACCTGTTCCGCGCGCTCGCCGATGCCGCCCGCGCCCGTAGCTGGAGGTCTAGCGGTCTACCGGTCTAGCGGTCTACCGGTCTAGCGGTCTAGCGGTCTAGCGGAACGGGCCGCGCCCGCGGCCGCGGGTGTACATGCCCCGCCGCAGGAAGATGAAGGCCGCTATCAGCAGCCAGACCGGCAAAAATAGCAGGCCGTGGTGATCGTGGGGACCCCCCTCGTCCAGGCCGCCCCAGGTGATGGAGGCGAGCACGGTCCCGGCGACCAGCAGGGGCACGAGCGGCACGAACCGCATCGGCAACCAGGTCAGGGGCCGCTGTGGGCGCGGTCGCTGATCCGTGGCCGAGTTCTGTGCGGCCACCAGGTCAGAACCGAGCCGGACGCCGGGCGGCAGGTCGCCGGTCAGATCGAGGAGGTCGCCCCAGGTCTTCGCCGCGTAAGCGGCGGCCATCCGCTCGTCGAACTCATCGAGCGTCAGCCGGCCCTCGGCGTGCTGGGTGCGGAGAAACTCGACGACCTGCTCCCTGTCGTGATCCGACGCGCGGATCGCACGGTCAGTCGTCATCGGTCGGTCCTCCTCACCGGGGTGTCGCTGTATCACCCATTGTGCGCCCGCATCGCCGCGCCCGCGTCCACCCAGGGGATGCTTCCGGCCTACTCCCCGCGGAGCAGGCCGGAAGCTGGCAACCTGGATCACGGGCCGCGTCATGGCGCCGTCAGGGTGCAGCCGCTGTCGAAGTTGCTCCACAGCGGCTGAACCGCGAAGGACCCGGTCGACAGTAATGGACACCTGCGGCCGCGCAGTCGGGTCGGCGCGGCCGCGCTGACCGCCGGCCAGCGGGCGTCAGGCGCACGGGCCGGGGCGTGCGGGTTACGCGCGGCGCATTCTGCCAGGCATTCGGCGTTCGCGAATGAAGTATCGAAAGTTACTGTCTGGACACCGCACCGCAGTTGTTGGCAGAGTTACTCTCGAATCAGGTCTTCCAGCCGGTTCTGTTGAGCCTTCGCAAGCTGAAGGAAGGTCAACCTGATGGGCCCGGACCGCACTCGTCTCGCCGCGCCACCCGGCATGCATGCGCAGTGCCGGCCGGTGCCCGCGTGCCGGTGTCTGGTGTCCCCTCCGGGCCGTCCCATCCCGGCACCGCCGCGGCTTCGCATCCGAAGCCGGGCCGCGCCACGACCCATCGCTCTACCACCACAACCGTGATTTCTCCCGTCGCCGATCCTGCCCCGCTCGGCCTCGCGGCCTTCGCGCTCACGACATTTCTGCTATCGGCCGCCAACGCCGGCTGGATGACGAAGGCAAGCGGCGCGGCCTTCCTCGGATACGCGTTCTTCTACGGCGGGCTCGTCCAGCTGCTGGCCGGGATGTGGGAATTCCGCAACAGGAACGTATTCGGCGCTACCGCATTCTCCACCTACGGCGGCTTCTGGCTCGGGCTCGGCTTCTGGGCCCGGTTCGCGTTCACGCATCCCTTGGCGGCTTCGGTCTTCAACCATGACCTCGGCTGGATCCTGCTCGCGTTCGCGATATTCAACACCTACATGCTCGTGTGGAGCACGCAACTGAGCGCAGCGGTGTTCGGCGTGTTCCTCACCCTGGAAGCGACCGAGATCTTGTTGTTCGTCGGGGGGTTCACCGGAAGTTCCGGGTGGGTCAAGGCAGGCGGTTACGTCGGCATCCTGACGGCTCTGGTGGCCTGGTACGCCGCCGGTATCGGCGGCCCGCTGCGGCTGCCGTCCGGGCCTCCGCTCATTCGCCCGCGGGTCTAGGCGCAGGCTCTAGCCGGCCAACCGCCGTTGGGGAGGCCGGGCCACGGATGTGGCCCGGCCTCCCCAACTGCGTGCCCGAGGCCTGCCATCCGAGCAGAACGCGTGCTCCGTGGCGGGCGCGCGGGCGAAGAGGCGTGACAATGGAATGGTGCTCATGATCGGCGAAGAGGAGTTCGAGACGCTTGTCGGCGAGGCGCTCGACAGCATCCCGCGGGAACTCGCGGCTCTGATCGACAACGTCGCTGTCTTCGTCGAAGACGAGGCCGACCCGCCGCAGCCCGGGCTGCTCGGCCTGTATGAGGGTGTGCCGCGCACGTCTCGCGGCCAGTGGTACGCGGGCGTACTGCCCGACCGGATCACCATTTACCGGCTGCCCATCTTGCGGATCTGCCATTCCCGGCAGGACGTGGCGGACCAGGTGCGGATCACCGTCGTGCACGAGATCGCCCATCACTTCGGCCTCGGCGATGCCAAGCTGCGGCGGCTCGGCTACTGACGCGCGCCGCGCTCCGGGCGCGGCACCGCCGTGCGCGCCGTAACGGCCACCTAATAGCGTGGGACAGGCGCACCGGCTATGTCACACAGCAGCAGCACGGCAGCAAGGAGGACGCCAGCGTGGACCTGCGGGAGAGACGGCAGCTTGACATGGCCGAGCAGGTGGCCAAGGTCAGGGCGCGCACGCGGCCGTGGCGGTCGATCATCGCTGTCGTGTTTGCCATCGCCGTCGCGGCAGTGTCCCGTACGTACAGCGACAGCTATGCCCACAAGTCGGTGAAATGGACCAGCCCGGACTGGCTCATCGCCCACGGCACGGCGATCGCGTTCTTCCTGCTCGGCGTGGCGGCGACCATGGGCCTGGCCGGGAAGGCAAGGGACGCGCTGCAGCCGCGCATCGGGTCCACGCACGCTGCCCTGGTCCGGATCGTGTTCATCCTGACCGGCTTGATCACGACCTTTTCCGTGACGCTCACGCTGTTGGGGTACCCGCCGACTCAGCTCATTCTTGGCGGCGCCATCCTTGGCGTGCTGCTCGGGATCGCCGCGCAGCAGACGCTCGCCAACCTGTTCGCCGGAATCGTGCTCTTGCAGGCGCACCCGTTCTCGGTCGGAGACCTCGTGTGGATAAGGTCCGGCGCGCTCGGCGGCCAGTACGAGGGCGAGGTGACCGAGATCGGTCTCACCTATGTCCGGCTGGCCACCGGCGACGGGCCGGTGTCCCTGCCCAATACCCAGGTACTGGCGGCCGCCACCGGGCCGTTGAAACCGGCGCGGCCATTGAAGGCCGCGCCGCAGATAAAAGCGGCACAGCCCCACGCGGGTTCGCCGCAGCCCGACCACGCGGGTTCGCCGCAGCCCGACCACGCGGGTTCGCCGCAGCCCGACCACGCAGGTTCCGTCGCGCCCACGGGGCAGATCCCGTGACCGGTCAGTGGTGCGTCGTCTCGTACCTGTCGATCACGTCAGAAGGGATCCTGCCCCGGTCACTGACCGGCAGGCCCCGGCTCTTCGCCCAGGCCCGGATCTGCGCGCTCCGCAGGCGGTGGGCCGCGGTGCGCCGCCGGCGCCGGCCTTGCCGCGTGGACGCCTTCCGCGCGTAGGCCGCGTACTTCTTCAGCACGTCCTCGAGCTTGTCACTGTGCTTCTTGCACAGGTCGATTTCGTAGTTCTGCCCATCGAGGCCGAAGGCGCGGGTTCGCTCCTGGCCGGGTGGGATCTCTTTCCTGTCATAGTCACACGCGTACGTGACCAACACCTTCTGCGCCACTGGAGTCCCCCTTCTCCTGTCAATTATGTATCCAGCAGAAGATGAGATAACCGCATACGGTCGCGAACTCCGGTCTGATCGCGTTGGCGTCGTGGCGGGCGTCTGCGCTGGTCATCACCTGTCGCATCCGAGATGTTACGGGAAGTACAGGTATCGCCCGGTCGCTGGGTGCCCATACACACAGTTTGCGCCGGGGACCACCGCCCGTAAGGGCTCAGGTCCCCGGCGCATAACGCCGGTGCGGAGGTCGCCTCCTCGGCGAATGGCGCGACGCGGCTCCAGCCTGACGGTATTCCGCGACGGCTAAAGGTGCGGCCCGGGGCATACTGCCACACCGGCAATGGTCCCCAACGCGGCCGGCCCCGCAGATGTTCCCGCGTCAGCGTCCGACCGCGGGCGGGTAGCCGTAGGGAAGCTCACGTGCGGGCTCGTCCTCGCCGCGCCGCGGCCCTGATTCGCCCTGCTGCGGCCGCGCCCCAGAGTAGGCGGGCCGCTGCGGCGCGCGCTCCTGCGCCGTGGACCTCCTGCCCCTTGGCGACCGCTCACCGTCGGCCGGCCCGTCGCCCGGCTCGTCGAACGGGAGCGCACCGTCCAGATATGGGTCCGGCGGATATGGGTCCGGCGGATATGGCGCGCTGCCGGCCGGCGAAGAACCGCCAGATCGGCCGGTGACCGCGGTCATGCCGACGGTCGGCGGGCCTGAATCCGGCTGCGCGGGCATCAGGCTGGTGTAGTCAGCCGCCGGCGGACCCGGCGGAATATCCGGGGTGGCGGGCGGGAGCCCGGCCGCCGGGTACCGGTCGCTGTGGCCGCCGAACTCACCAGGCGCGGTGTGTCCGGTATAGGTGCCAGGCTCGGCGTGGCTGCCGCGGGCAGCGTTCTCTGTCTGGCCGGCCCGGCCGCCCGGGTCTGGATAACCGTCGTAGGGCGCGGGCTCCGGGTAGCCGGTGTAGGGGTGGGGGGCAGCGGGCTCGGTGGGCCTGCCGTGTTCACCGCTGCCTGGGTAGCCCCCGGGCGAGGCAGGTGCCGGGTAGGCGCCGCGGGAGAGGGAGCCCGAGCCTTCGGCCGGACTGCTGTACTCCGTCGTCCTTGGGGTCGTCCATGGGGCCGTCCGTGAGTACGCGGCCGCCTGCTGGCCCCCGGGCTGACTGCCAAGCTCGCCAGGGTCGGGGTAACCGCGCTGCCGCGCGGCCGGCTGGTAGCCGCCGTCACCCAAGGGGTCGGTCGCCCGGCTGTACTCCCCCGTCTGTGGGCCCGTCTGCGGGCCCGCCTGCGGGCCGACCTGCGGGCCCACCGTCGAATAGCCGCCACGGCTGGGCGGCTCGGGCGGCCTGCCGAAGTCATCGGGGTCGGGGTAGCCGCCGTAGGCAGCCGGATCGGGGTAACCGCCGCGGGCACCGATCTCGGCCTGCGTGCCGTGTTCCCCAGGGTACGCGCCGTAGCCGCTGGCCTCCGGTTGCCTGCCGTGGTCATCGGGGGTGGGGTAGCCGCCGTAGGGAGCGGGATCGGGGTAGCCACCGCGGCCGGCGGACTCCGCTTGTCCTGGATCGGGGTACCCGCGGAACCCGGCGGCCGCGGCCGCGGTCTGCCCGCCGGGTTCCGCGGGATCGAGATAGCCGCCGCGCCCGCCTGCCTGGTCGCCCCGCCCGGCGTGTTCCCCGGTGCCGGTATATCCGCTGCCCGCGGCAGGCTCGGTGTGACCGCCCCGGGCGCCAGGCTCCGGGTAGCCGCCGTACGCGGCGGGCTCGGAGCGCTCGGCGCGCCGGTCCGGAGCACCGTAGCCAGCCACGCTGCCGTACTGGCCCGCATCGGTATACGGGCTCGCCGCCGGGTACCCGGCCGGTGAGGTCCCGGCCGTGAGCGGGTCACCAGGCGCGTCCGGCGCGGGTCCGCCGGCGGCACCGTGGCCCTGAATCTGCCTGGCTCCGGTGCCCGGCACATCGGGGCTGCCCGCGGCGGCCGCGCCCGCGGGACCGCGTTGCAGCGCGTCGACCAGGCGCGGAAGATCGGTGATCGGTACCCGGAACGTACCCGTGCAGGTCCCGCCCTGCCAGATGCTGAATACCGCGACACCGGTATCGGCGTACCAGCTGAGGCGCATGGTACGGGAGTTGCCTCGGACGTCGAAGAAAACCTCACCGAGGCGGGGCAACGGCGCTACGTCCGATGCTGACATGCAGCCCTACGTCCGATGCTGACATGCAGCCTATAGTGGCGCGGAAACGCTCGGCCTGTCCAGTCAAGATCATCTATGTGCGAATCATCACAGCGGGAATGGGCGCCTTATCACAGCGGGAATGGACGCCAACACCGCTGGTCTGGGTGGTGCGGCGGCTGCTTGGTACATCCGCGCCGCCACGTTCGTACGTCCCCGCCGCCACGTCTCACGCGCCGGAGCGCGCTACCGTCCGCGGGAGCGCGACCGCCGTCCCCAGGCCCGCCGTCCCCAGGCCCGCCGTCCCCAGGCCCGCCGGGACGAGACCCCGCCGGTACGGCACCCGCCGGGACGAGATGAAGACGCGGCTGGACTCGAGGACACGATTTGGACTCGAGGACACAGTGCTATTAATTGTTAGCCGATTATTGCCACCCGGCCTGCGCAGGAGCGCTGCGGGATGGCATGATACTCACCGGCTCACAGGAACGGCCCGAGGCGCAGCGTTCAGGTCTCAGGGGGCTGGGCCGCGTAGCCGTTCGGTCTGATGGTCACCGCACGTCGGGACGACCGGATCCGGGCGGCAGGGAACACCGGACCACCAAAGTGCGTTGCAACATGCGAACGGCCGTATACGGCACCGTGTGTGGCTTCGCCTGCTACGAGCTTAACGTGTCACGGACTGTGCAACGACCAAGCGACCCTACTGACCTATCACGTAAACCCGGTTGAGGTGACCGATACATGTCTCAGGTACGTCGGCAGACCGCTGTGCTCCCCCGCCCGAGCTGGGGCTGGCAGGATGCTGCAGCGTGCCGGGGTGAGGATCTCGTACTGTTTTTCGGGCCGGACGGCGAGCGCCAGCCGGAGCGGGAAATCCGCGAGCGGAAGGCCAAGGCGATCTGTGCACAGTGCCCGGTACGGGCCGAGTGTCTGAGCTACGCGGTCGCGCGCCCGGAGAAGTACGGCACATGGGGTGGCCAGAACGAGGACGAGCGCTCGTCCGAGCGGCGCCGCCGGATGCGCCGGGCGAACGCGGCCTAACACGCGCCCGCACAGCAGGCCCTGCCGCAGCGGCTCAGCGGCCGGTTTGACCGCGGGCGGCGACAGCGCGGTCCAAGAAGCCCGGTCCAAGAAGCCCGGTCCAAAGGGCGCGGTCCAAAGGGCGCGGTCCAAAAGGCGCGGTCCAAAAGCAGCGCAGGGCAAGAAGCGCAGCCCAAGAAGGGCGTCGGCATCCCGGGATCAGCGCGGCGCGCCTGCATCCGGATAACGCGCCGCCTCGCTGAGCAGTGCCAGGACGTCCGCGTCGGTCAGCTGCCCGAACGAGGCGTACCACTCACCCACGGCACGGAAGCCGCGCGGCAGCGCGAGCGCGACGATGTCGTCGGCCTCGGCCGCAAGCGCCGCGGCCGACCCAGGTGACCCCACGGGAACCGCGAGCACCGTGCGTGCCGCGCCCGCGGCCCGCAGCGCGCGCAGCGCGGCCCGTGCGGTCACGCCGGTGGCAAGGCCGTCATCGGTCAAGATCACGGATCTGCCGCGCACGTCTGGTGGCGGCCGGCCGCCACGGTACACCTCGACCCGGCGCTCGAGTTCCGCCCGCTCGCGCGCGACGACCCCGGCGAGGTCGGCCTCTCGAATACCAAGATCACGCAGAATCCCGCTGTCGTAGACCGGATCTCCGCCCTCCGCGAGCGCGCCCACGCCAAGCTCGGGCTGGTGCGGGTATCCGATCTTCCTGGTCACGAGGACATCGAGCGGTGCGCCGAGGTCCCGCGCGACCTCGGCGGCCACCGGGACCCCGCCACGCGGCAAGGCCAGGACGAGCGGCCGGTCCAGCGTGAGGCGCCCGTCAGGCCCGGTGAAACGGCGCCGCAGGGCCGCCGCGAGAGCACGGCCCGCGCCGCGGCGATCGGGAAACGGAAGCCGCACCACATCCCGAACGGCTCCCGCGGACTTCTCGTTCATGCCGGCCACTTCCTCGAACCGGCGGGTCGCCCTCGCGGGCGAGGCACCTGCGCGGGCGTGCGACCCGCAGGGAACCCGCTGCACGCGAAGTTCCCAGACAGCCTCCTTATCCCGCTCCTACCCCCCGCGCGCACGGCCACGCGCGGCGGATGTGATTGGGCACAGCGCCGCCTGCTGGGCAAGAATCGGTTCATGGTCTGCACCGCCTGCAAGGAGCGTCGGCATGACGAGTGCCCGGGTGGTAACTGGTGCGACTGCCAGCACCTGCCCGTCCAGCGGTCGGCCGATTCCGCACTTGGCTGGGTAAGCCAGGGCTGAACCGCGGCGGCCGGAATACGCGGTGCTGGCGGGAATACTGAGGGACCCGTGAGCCGTTGGCCTTGACGTGGGCGAACGCAAGCAGGCGATCCTGCCGGAATCCGTCTGGACACACCCTACCGAGGCGTGTGACCATGCTGGTATGGCTGCTGCGGACCCCCTGCTCGTTATGCGCAGGCATGTGGATCTGCTTCGCGTTCGCAGCGCGCTGTGTCGCCGCGCTCACTGACTGCTGCCCTTTACGATCTGGGCGCGTGCCCGTGCTACCGAGCCGCATCTTCCTGAGCTCGGCGCCGAGCTGGTCAAGCTGCTGACAAGCCGCCTCAATCCAGGCATGTGCCCGCCGAGCCTGAGGACTGCCGCATGCCGTCACTTGATTCACCGCCTGCCGCTGCCGGGACACCCGGGGCCAGGACGAGCGCCGCAAGGGCCCCGCGGCAAGGCAAGCGCCGCGGCGAGGGTCAGTGGGCCCTCGGCTATCACGAGCCACTGAACAAGAACGAGGAAAACAAGAAGAACGATGACGGGCTCAACGTCCGTCAGCGCATCATCGACATCTACGCCAAGCGGGGGTTCGATTCCATCGACCCGGCCGACTTGCGCGGCAGGTTCAGATGGTTCGGCCTTTACACGCAGCGACGGCCTGGCATCGACGGCGGAAAAACCGCCATCCTCGAGCCCGAGGAGCTCGACGACAGGTATTTCATGCTCCGCATCCGGATCGACGGCGGTCAGCTCAGCGGTGACCAGCTGCGGACGATCGCGGACATCTCGCGTTCCTACGCGCGCGGTACGGCCGATCTGACCGACCGGCAGAACATCCAGCTGCACTGGGTGAACATCGAGGACGTGCCCGCCATCTGGGCGGCGCTCGAAGCGGTCGGCCTGTCCACGATGGAGGCCTGCGGCGATACCCCGCGGGTGATCCTCGGCTGCCCGCTGGCGGGCATCGACGCCAGCGAGGTGATCGACGCGACGCCGGACATCCTGGCCACGCGCAGCCAGTGGATCGGCGACCCCTCCTTCTCCAATCTGCCGCGCAAGTACAAGTCGGCGATGAGCGGATGCGCCGTGCAGTGCACCGTGCACGAGATCAACGACGTGGCGTTCGCGGGCGTGATCGGGCCCGATGGCGAGCCTGGTTATGACCTGTGGGTGGGTGGCGGCCTGTCCACCAACCCGATGATCGGAAAGCGGCTCGACGCGTTCGTCAGGCCGGGGCAGGTGGCCGAGGTGTGGGCGGGTATCACATCCGTCTTCCGTGACTACGGCTACCGCAGGCTGCGGCACCGCGCGCGGCTGAAGTTCCTGGTCGCCGACTGGGGCCCGGAGCGGTTCCGTGAGGTGCTCGAGAAGGAGTATCTGGGCTACGCGCTAGCGGACGGGCCGGCTCCGCAGCCGCCAGCCGACGGTCAGCGTGACCACGTCGGCGTGCACAAGCAGCGCGACGGCCGGTACTACGTGGGCTTCGCGCCGGTCGCAGGCCGGCTCTCCGGCGACGCGCTGCACGCGATCGGCGACCTGGCCAGCAAGTACGGCAGTGGCCGCGTGCGCACCACCATCGAGCAGAAGATGGTCATTCTCGACGTCGCACCCGACCGCGTCGGCGACCTGTCGGCCGGGCTCGCTGCGGCGGGCCTGCAGGTCACGCCGAGCGTGTTCCGCCGGCACACGATGGCGTGCACGGGCATCGAATTCTGCAAGCTCGCGATCGTGGAGACCAAGCAGCGGGCGGCCGGCCTCATCGGGGAGCTCGAGCGGCGGCTGCCCGACTTCGCCGACCCCGTCACGATCAACGTCAACGGGTGCCCGAACTCCTGCGCCCGCATCCAGACCGCCGACATCGGCCTCAAGGGCTCACTCGTCACCGGCCCGGACGGCCGCCAGGTGGAGGGGTTCCAGATCCACCTCGGCGGCACGCTGGCCGGCGGCGACGGCGCCGGTTCGGGGTTCGGCAGAAAGGTACGCGGGCTGAAGACCACCGCGGAGGAGCTTCCCGACTACGTCGAGCGGCTGCTTCGCCGGTACGCGGAGGCCAGGGAGCCTGGTGAGACGTTCGCCGCCTGGACGGCACGGGCAGCCGAGAGCGACCTTCAGCCGTGAGGCACTGGCCCGGGGACGACCCACCGAACCCCGGCGCGGTGCTGACCCGGGGGGGCGACCCCCCGGCGCGGTGCTGGCCCGGGGGGCGACCCCCCCGGAACCCCCGGCGCGGTGCTGGCCCGGGGGGCTCCACCCCACGAAACCCCGACGAACGTGAACGAGGTAATTTCTGTGGCTGAGCGTGCGATCCCTTTTTATTGCCCCTATTGTGGCGAGGAAGATCTGGAGCCTCGTGAGCAGGATGGCAGCTGGCATTGCCGTAGCTGCGCCCGTGCCTTTCAGTTGCGATTCGCTGGTATCGGAGCTGCCCTATGACCTCCACGGAGCCCGAGACATCCACGGAACCGGAGATCTCTGAGGAGCCCGAGATCTCCAGGGAGCCCGGGATCTCCAGTGCGCGGGGCGCGCCAGCCGATCTTGAGCTCCTCGCCAGGCGGGCGAACGAGATGCTGGCCGGCGCGCCCGCCGAGGAGATCGTGCGGTGGGCGGTGCAGGTGGTCGGAGACCGGATCTGCGTGACGTCGTCGATGACCGACACGGTGATCGTCGACCTTGCGTCCCGGGTGAAGCCGGGCATCGACGTCATCTTCCTCGACACCGGATACCACTTCGCCGAGACCATCGGCACGCGCGACGCCGCGGCGGCGGTGTACCCGGTCAACCTGATCAGCGTCACTCCGTCGCGGACAGTTGCCGAGCAGGACCGTGACCTCGGCCCGCGGCTGTACGGCCGCAACCCCGACCTGTGCTGCTACCTGCGCAAGGTCGTGCCGCTCGAGCGGGCGCTCGCGCCCTATGACGCATGGATCACCGGCGTTCGCCGGGAGGAGACGTACGCGCGGCGCGGCACCCAGGCCGTCGAGTGGGATCCGCGCAGGAAGATGGTCAAGGTCAACCCGATCGTCGGCTGGTCGCAGGATCAGGTCGACGCCTACATCGAAGAGTACGGCGTGCTTGTCAACCCGCTCGTGCCGGAGGGCTATCCGTCGATCGGCTGCGCCACCTGCACGCTGCGGGCCGAGCCTGGTTCGGATCCGCGCAGCGGGCGTTGGGCCGGGACCAGCAAGACCGAGTGCGGCATCCACACGTGATCGGCGCCACCAGCGGCACCGCCGGCGCGGCCGGTGGCCACCGGCCGCTGCCGCCGCTGCTGGCCATCGCGCACGGCAGCCGGGATCCGCGGGCCGCCGCCGCGGTGACGGAACTGCTCGGCCGGGTTCGCAGGCGGGCCGGGCGGCGCGGCCTGCCCGGCCTTGAGGTCGTGACCGCCTACCTGGACCACGCGCCGCCGTCGCCAGCCCAGGTGCTCGGCGCCCTGCACGGTCGCGTCCTGAACGACGGTGCACTGCACGGCGGCCAGGTATCCGGCCGGCGCGCCGCCGGGTCCCCGGTGAGCCCGGTTGTCGCGCTCCCCCTGCTGCTCACCGACGCCTATCACAGCAAGACGGACATCCCCTCGCTGCTGCGGACGGCCGCCGCGTCCCGCCGCGGCCTGCGGATCCGCTACGGCGAGACGCTCGGACCGCACCCGCTGCTTATCAGCGCGATGGAACGGCTTCTCGCCCGGGCTGGCGTGCGGATCGGCGATCCCGGCACGGCCGTGGTGCTCGCCGCCGCGGGCTCGACCGACCCGGCCGCGACGGCGGTGATCTCCCGGCTCGCCCGCGACTGGCACGCGCTGCGCGGCTGGCACGACGTGGTACCCGCCTTCGCGTCCGCCGCGTCGCCGTCACCCGCCGAAGCGGTCGCGGACCTGCGCCACCGCGGCGCCGGGCAGGTCGTGGTGGCCAGCTACCTGCTCGCCCCCGGTGTGTTCGCCGACAAGGTGTGCACCACCGCACGCGCGGCAGGCGCAAGCGCCGTGTCAGGCGTGCTCGCGCCCGCTCCTGAGCTTGCCGACCTCGTGCTCGAGCGGTACGCCGCCGCGGCGACCGCGGCCTGGCACCTGCCCGCCGCGGCGAGCGCGGCGCGGCACCTCGCCTGACCGCTCCGCTCGCGCTCATTTGACCGTTCCAGATATGTGTGTACCCGCCGGTAACCGTAGGGTTGTCTGTATGCGACCGCACGCGACACACGAGGTGCTGAATCAGCCGCCGCCCCTGGCCGGGTACGACGTCGCCGCCGATCCCGCCATCGTCTCCGCCCTGGAGCGGGAAGGAGCCGGGTGGGCCGCATGCGAACTGCATGAACTCGGCGAGCTGGCCGGCAGCGCCGAGACCGCCACACTTGCCCGGCTGGCCAACGAGCACGGCCCGGTCCTGCGCAGCCACGACCGCTACGGCAACCGGATCGACGAGGTCGAGTTCCACCCGGCCTGGCATCAGCTGATGGACACCGCCGTCACGCGCGGCCTGCACGCCTCGCCGTGGCGGGACGCGCGGCCGGGCGCGCATGTCGCGCGCGCGGCGAAGTTCTACGTCTGGGCGCAGGGCGAAGCGGGCCACGGCTGCCCGATCTCCATGACGTACGCCGCGGTACCCGCGCTTCGCCACTCCGCCGAGCTCGACGCCAGGTTCACCCCGCTGCTCGCCGCGCGCGTCTACCAGCCAGGCCTGGCGCCGCCGGACGGCAAGGCAGGCCTGCTCGCCGGGATGGCGATGACGGAGAAACAGGGCGGGTCCGACGTGCGGGCCAACACGACGGTGGCCCGGCCCGCACCGTCGCAGGGCGGGACCTGTTACGTGCTCACCGGGCACAAGTGGTTCAACTCGGCGCCGATGTGCGATCTGTTCCTCGTCCTCGCGCAGCTGGCCGAGCCCGCCGCCGGCGCCGGCGCGTCGAACCCGATGAGCCCGACGTGCTTCCTGCTGCCGCGGGTGCTACCTGACGGCACCCGCAACGGCCTGCGCATCCAGCGGCTCAAGGACAAGCTCGGCAATCGCTCGAACGCGTCCGCCGAGGTCGAGTACGACAGCGCTCTGGCCTGGCGGGTCGGCGAGCCTGGGCGCGGGATCGCCGCGATCATCGACATGGTCAGCGCGACGCGGCTGGACTGCGTCATCGGCAGCGCCGCAGGTATGCGGCAGGGCACGGTCGCCGCCGTGCACCACGCCGCGCACCGCAGCGCCTTCGGCAGGATGCTGATCGATCAGCCGCTCATGGGCGGTGTGCTGGCCGACCTCGTCGTCGAGGCGGAGGCGGCGGCGGTGCTCGCCATGCGCCTGGCCGGCGCCGCCGACCGGGCGGCACGCGGCGACCACGCCGAGGCGGCCCTGCTCAGGATCGCGCTGCCCGCCGCCAAGTACTGGGTCTGCAAGCGCGCCGCCGTGCACGCCGCGGAGGCACTTGAGTGCCTCGGCGGCAACGGCTACGTGGAAGACTCCGGCCTGCCGAGGCTGTACCGCGATGCACCGCTGAACTCTATCTGGGAAGGATCGGGCAACGTGACCGCCCTCGACCTGCTCCGCGCCATCGTGACGGGCACCGGCGCCGCCGCCGGGCCCGAGCCTGCCGAGGCGCTGCGGACCGAGATCGCCGCGGCCAGCGGGGCTGACCCGCGGCTCGACAACGCCGCGGCACGCCTGTTCGCCGAACTTGCGGGCGCGCGGGCGGACCCGGCAGGCGCGGCCCGCCGCGCGCGCAGGCTCGCCGAGCTCACCGCGCTCACGATGCAGGGCGCACTGGTCGTGCGGCACGCTCCGGCGGCAGTCGCCGACGCGTTCTGCGCGTCCCGGCTCGACGGCGATTGGGGGCACGGGTTCGGCACGCTTCCTGGCCGAATCGACCCGGCGGCGATCGTCGGCCGTGCGCGCGTCTTGGGGCGACAGGTAAAACCAGGACAGGATCGACGTTAATGTTGTCGTCTGCTGCGTGAGCTGTGGATGACCTCTGGCTGGAACGCTGAGATGCTGGAGGGGGAAGGACACAAGGGAGACGGATGCGCATCTGGCCTGGTACCGCGTATCCGCTCGGCGCCACCTGGGACGGATCGGGTACGAACTTCGCCCTGTTCTCGGAAGCGGCAGACAAGGTCGAGCTGTGCCTGTTCGACGCCGGCGACAGCGAGACGAGGATCGAGCTCACCGAGGTCGACGGGTTCGTCTGGCACGGTTACCTGCCGGGTGTGGGACCGGGCACGCGTTATGGGTACCGCGTGCACGGGCCCTACGACCCGGCCCGCGGGCACCGGTGCAACCCGGCGAAACTGCTGCTCGATCCGTACGCGAAAGCGGTGCAGGGCCAGGTCAGCTGGCATGAGTCCCTGTTCTCCTACCACTTCGCCGACCCCACGGAGCTGAGCACGGAAGACAGCGCCTCGCACATGCCGAAGAACGTGGTGATCAATCCCTTCTTCGACTGGGGGGACGACAGGCCGCCGCGTATCCCGTACCACGAGACGGTGATCTACGAGGCGCACGTGCGGGGCCTGACGTTGCGTCATCCCGAGATCCCACCTGAGCAGCGCGGCACCTACGGCGGGCTGGCGCACCCGGCCATGATCGGCCACCTGCGGCGGCTCGGCATCACCGCCGTGGAGCTCATGCCGATCCACCAGTTCGTGCCCGAGCACGCCCTCGTCGCCCGCGGTCTCGCCGACTACTGGGGCTACAACACCCTCAGCTTCCTCGCGCCGCACAACGGCTACTCCTCCGCGGGCGAACTCGGCGAGCAGGTGCTCGAGTTCAAGGCGATGGTGAAGGGCCTGCACCAGGCCGGGATCGAGGTGATCCTCGACGTCGTCTACAACCACACGGCAGAGGCCGACCACATGGGCCCGACGCTGTCCTTCCGTGGTATCGACAACGCCGCCTACTACCGGCTGCGGGACGACGACAAGCGTTACTACCTCGACTACACCGGCTGCGGGAACAGCCTGAACGCGCGCCACCCGCACGCACTGCAGCTCGTCATGGACTCGCTGCGGTACTGGATACTCGAAATGCACGTGGACGGCTTCAGGTTCGACCTGGCGGCCGCGCTCGCCCGCGAACTGCACGACGTGGACCGCCTGTCCGCCTTCTTCGACCTCGTGCAGCAGGACCCCGTCGTCTCACAGGTCAAGCTGATCGCCGAGCCGTGGGACGTCGGCGAAGGCGGCTACCAGGTCGGCAACTTCCCCGCCCTGTGGGGTGAGTGGAACGGCAAGTACCGTGACACGGTCCGCGACTTCTGGCGCGGTCAGCCGGCCACGCTGCCTGACTTCGCGTCGAGGCTGAGCGGGTCGAGCGACCTGTACGAAGCGAGCGGCCGGCGCCCGGTCGCGTCCGTGAACTTCGTCACCTGCCACGACGGCTTCACCCTCGAGGACCTGGTGAGCTACAACACCAAGCACAACGAGGCCAACGGGGAAGCGGGCGCCGACGGCACCAACGACAACCGGTCATGGAACTGCGGCGTGGAGGGGCCCACGACCGACCCGGCCATCCGCATGCTCAGGGCGAGGCAGAAGCGCAACCTGCTGGCCACGCTCTTTTGCGCGCAGGGCATCCCCATGCTGCTCGCGGGCGACGAGCTCGGCCGGACCCAGGAAGGCAACAACAACGCCTACTGCCAGGACAACGAGCTCTCGTGGGTGAACTGGGCGGCCGCGGACGCCGATCTGCTCGAGTTCGTGCGGGCGCTGGCCCGGCTTCGGCGTGACCACCCGGTGTTCAGGCGGCGGCGGTTCTTCCTCGGCCGGCCGGACTCCGGTGACGGGCTCGGCGACATCGCGTGGCTCACCCCGTCCGGCCGGGACATGACGGACCGGGACTGGGGCGCCGACTTCGGCAAGGCGATAGCCGTGTTCCTCAACGGCGACGCCATCACCGAGCCCGACCCGCGCGGGCAGCCCGTGGTGGACGACTCCTTCCTGCTGTTGTTCAACGCGCACAGCGACCCCGTCGCGTTCACGCTTCCGTCCGCGCGGTTCGGCGCGTCGTGGGAGGTCGTGCTCGACACGGCGACAGGCGCCGTCGCGACCGAGATCCCGGTGCTGCCCGCGTCCGCGCGGGTCCGGGTCGCCGGGCATGCCGCCCAGATCATGCGGCGCGTCGACGCGGCCGCCGGGGCCGCCGGGGCCGCATTCGCCCACGGCGCCGCGGCGGAAAGCGCCGCGGCCGGCCCCGGATAACCGCGGCGCCCCGGATAACCGCGGCGCCGCGGTGGCGGGGGCGAGCCCTACCCGCCGCGGCTCACGATCGTCGCGGTGATCAGTACGACGGTGAACGTGGCTACTCCCACGGACACGTGCGCCGCGACCACATAACCGGGGAAGTGCCGCGCCGCCTGCGGCGCATGCCGGCCGCCGCGGACGGCCAGGTGCCTGGCCAGCATCGTGAAGCCAAGCAGCGCCGCACCGCAAAGCACGCCGAACGCGGCCCAGGCGAGGCGCACCTGCGCGGTGGCGAGGTACGCGACCCACAAGCCGAGCCCGGTCGCGGCCAGGGCCGGATGCGCGCAGATCAGGATGAAGGAGAACCTGGCCGCCTTGTCCGCCCACGGGCGGACACCGACCCGGGACAGCCAGATCACCAGCAGATACAGGCCGGCCCAAGCAGTAGCGATCCACAGAACAAGAGCAGCGATCCGCACCGGGCTCCCCCCGCGGACGCGCCGCGCGCACGCCACCAGATCATGGCGCTCCGCGCATGCCGCACGCGTGCGGCGTGCGCGGAGCGTCCTAGCATTACGGCGGCGGCTGTCCCTGGGGGGAAAGACAACCGGCCGCGCCCCCATTTGGGCCTCGACCGGGAACGGCGGCCAAGCATGGACCGCGGCACCCGGTCAGACCCCTGCACACGTATATCCGCAAAATGCGCCCGCGTGCTACGTCTTATTTGCAGGCATTTACGTAATTAACACAATTCTCTCTGTTACCGGTGGGACAGGAGGCAGGCTCTGCTGCCTGGGGGCGACCCCCGGAACCCCCCGCTGCGCCTGCCGACGCCACCTTGCGCAGCCGTTAGGGATATTGCGTGACACCGGTCATGAGCATGGCGGCGCCGGGCTGCGTGGCTACGGGATACGGCTGCCGCGGATGCGCCACTGTCGCCCGATCGTGCCGGGCGCTGATCTGATTGACTGCTGACCGTGCGACAGCTCTACCCGCCGGGCCAAGGCGGCACAGATGGCGGGGTCGACCTGGCCGCGGCCTATGCGTACCCGCCGCAGCCGGCCGGCCGGGCGGCCGCATGGGTGCGCGCCAACATGGTGACGAGCACCGACGGCGCCACCGCGGTGAACGGGGTCTCTGGCCCGCTCTCCGGCGAAGCCGACCGCGCGCTCTTCTGGATGCTTCGCGGTCTCGCGGACGTGATTTTGGTGGGTGCGCGGACAGTGCGGGCGGAACGGTACGGCCCCGCGCGGGCACACAAGGACTGGGCGCGGCTTCGCGCGGGCCGCCCGCCGCTGCCACCGATCGCGATCGTCACCGGCCATCTCGACCTGGACCTGTCAAGCCCGCTGTTCACGGTGGCGCCCGCGTACGCGAGAACGATCGTGTTCACCTGCGACACCGCACCGCCCGACCGGCGTGCCCGCGCGGAGAAATGGGCCGACGTCGTGATCGCCGGCTCGCGCCGCGTTGACCTCGCGGCGGTGGTGAACGTACTGGCCGGCCGCGGCCTGCACCGGGTACTCGCCGAGGGTGGGCCGCACCTGCTTGGCCAGCTCGTCACGGCGGACCTGCTCGACGAGCTCTGCGTCACGGTGAGCCCGCTGCTGGCCGGCGGCGACACCGCCCGTCTCACCGCAGGTGCCGAGCTGGCCGAGCCCCGGCGGCTGCGCCTCGGGCACGTGCTCGAAGCCCAGGACACCCTGTTCTGCCGTTACGTACGAACCAGATCATGACGCGCAGCCCGGCCCGGAGGTAACCATGCCATTGCACCGCAAAGCCGAAGCCGACCACGGCGCCGACGAGCTCGAGGTCAACCCGCTGTATGTCCACCTCGGCGAGTACCGGGTGCCCAAGTACCGGATGCCGTCGGGCAGCATGCTGCCAAATACCGCGGCGCAGGTCGTGCGGGACGAACTCATCCTCGACGGCAGTTCCAGGCTGAACCTGGCCACGTTCGTGACCACCTGGATGGAGCCGCAGGCCAGGGAGCTCATGGCGGAGTGCTTCGACAAGAACATGATCGACAAGGACGAGTACCCGCAGACCTCGGAGCTCGAGCGGCGCTGCGTCAGCATCCTGGCAGATCTGTGGCACGCGCCCACTGGCGCGGGTGCGCCCGGCTGCTCGACCACCGGATCCAGCGAGGCGTGCATGCTCGGCGGGATGGCCCTGCTGTGGCGATGGCGGGCGCGGCGCGGCGCGGCGGCGGCCGGCGCGAAACCGAACCTGGTCATGGGCACCAACGTGCAGGTGTGCTGGGAGAAGTTCTGCAGGTACTGGCAGGTCGAACCGAAGATGGTGCCCATGGAGCGTGATCGGCTGCATCTGCGCGGGCCGCAGGCGGCCGCGGCGTGCGACGAGAACACCATCGGCGTGGTGGCCATCATGGGATCCACCATGGACGGCAGCTACGAACCGGTCGCCGAGATCAGCGATGCCCTCGACCACTTGCAGGCCGATCGCGGTCTCGACATCCCCGTGCACGTGGACGGCGCGTCGGGCGGATTCGTGGCACCGTTCCTGCACCCGGACCTGCCGTGGGACTTCCGGGTGCCGCGGGTCCAGTCGATCAACGCGTCCGGCCACAAGTACGGCCTGGTCTACCCGGGCGTGGGCTGGATCGTCTGGCGGAACCCGGCGGCGCTGCCCGACGACCTCGTCTTCCACGTCAACTACCTCGGCGGCGACATGCCGACGTTCGCGCTCAACTTCTCCCGCCCCGGCTCGAACGTGATCGCTCAGTACTACAACTTCGTGCGCCTCGGCTTCGAGGGCTACGAGCGGATCCAGCGGGTCTGCCAGCGCATCGCGCGGCACCTGTCGGCCGAGATCGCCAAGATGGGGCCGTTCGAACTCCTCAGCGACGGCGGTGAACTGCCGGTGTTCGCGTTCAAGCTGCGCGACGACATCGACAGCTTCAGCGTCTTCGACCTGTCGGAGCGGTTGCGGCAGCGTGGGTGGCAGGTCCCCGCCTATACGTTCCCCGCGAACCTGGAGGACATGGCGGTCATCAGGATCGTCGTGCGCAACGGCTTCAGCAGGGACCTCGCGGATCTGCTGCTCACCGACATCCGCCGCCACGCCAAAGCACTCGCGCGCAACCCGCACGCGAACCTGCCGCTGGAGCCGCCGGGGGCGCGGCGGTCGTTCGCGCACTGAGCGCATGAGACGGCCGTGCATCCGGCGGCCGTGCGCGGCAGCGGGCCGGGGAAAGGCGCTGACCCGGGGCAGACCGTGCCCCGGGCCAGCGAAAACGATGCGCTCGAACGTGCGCTAGAAGGGTCGCGGCGCGTCCCGGCGCCGGTCGAGGGCCTCGGCGAGGATCGCCGCGCCGTCCGCGTCGCTGCGCCGTTCCTTGACGTACGCAAGGTGTGTCTTGTACGGCTCGATCCTCGGCGGTGCGGGCGGATTTTGCTGGTCGCGTCCTGCCGGGAGCCCGCAGCGCGGGCAGTCCCAGGTCTCGGGGACTGCCGCGTCGCTGGCGAAGCTCGGCCGGCTCTCATGACGGTTGGAGCACCAGAATGCGACACGCACGCGCGGTGCGGCCTCGCCCCGCTCGGCCTCTCCCATTGGTCCGGCGCCTACCCGGCTTCCCCGGATGGCGTTGCCACTACCCACGGATCACCTCTCGACTCGCATCCTTGCTGCTGTCAGCGGTTGAACAGGAAGCTGAGGACGACTATGCAGACGAACCAGGCCACCCCGATGATGACGGTGATGCGGTCCAGGTTCCGCTCGACCACAGACGAGGAGCCCAGCGAGGACGAGACGCCGCCGCCGAAGAGGTCCGAGAGGCCACCGCCCTTGCCCTTGTGCAGCAGCACGAGCACGATCATGAGCAGGCTCGTGATGATAAGGGCGATGGAAATTCCGATGATCACTTCTTGACCATACCTTCTTCTGCGCCACCTGATCCTACGCCGCCGCGCCGCACTGCGCTGGCTCCACCGCGCTGGCTCCGCCGGTCAGGGTGACCGCCGCATCCTCCCGCGTACCCCGGACCAGGCGGCCCAGGCTCCCGCTAGGCAGGGTACGACGAAAACCCGCCGCAGATCAGCCAAACCGCGATGGAGGTTCATACTGCGAATTCCCGGTACCGGCAGATCTTCACAAACTCGTTGGCATCCAAGCTGGCCCCGCCGACCAGGGCGCCGTCCACGTCAGCCTGCGCCATGATCGGTGCGATGTTCTCCGACTTTACTGATCCGCCATACAGAATACGCGTGGTGGCCCCCGCCCCAGCGCCGTGACCCGCCGAAATCCGCTCCCTGATCGCCGCGCAGACCTCCTGCGCGTCCTCCGGCGTGGCCACTTCGCCCGTCCCGATGGCCCACACCGGCTCGTAGGCGATCACGAGCCCGGCGACCTGCTCGGCCTTGATCCCGGCCAGCGCGCCGTCGAGCTGGGCGAGCGTGTACGCGACGTGGTCTCCCGCGCGGCGTACGTCGAGGCCTTCGCCGACGCAGACGATGGGCACCAGGCCGAACGTGAGCGCGGCGGTCGCCTTCGCGTTGACGACCGCGTCGTCCTCGTTGTGCCAGCGCCGCCGTTCGGAGTGACCGACGGTCACGTACGTGCAGCCGAGCTTGGCGAGCATCGGGCCGGACACGTCGCCGGTGTAGGGGCCCTTCTCGTGCGGCGACATGTCCTGCGCGCCGTAGACGATGCGCAGCCGGTCACCGATGACGAGGGTCTGCACGCTGCGCAGCGCGGTGAAGGGCGGCAGCACCGCGATCTCCGCCGCGTCGAAATCCTTCGCGTCGAGCGCGAAGGCCAGTTTCTGGACGAGCGCGATCGCCTCGAGATGGTTGCAGTACATCTTCCAGTTGCCCGCGATGAGCGGCAGCCTGCCGCCCTTGCCCGCGGCGCCCGTCACGACGTCTCCAGCGCGGTGAGCCCGGGCAGTTCCCTGCCCTCGAGGAACTCCAGGCTCGCGCCCCCACCGGTGGAGATGTGCGAGAACGCGTCAGGTGACAGGCCAAAGGACCGAACGGCCGCCGCGGAGTCGCCGCCCCCGACGACGGTGAATCCCGCCACCCGGGATATCGCCTCCGCCAGCGCACGGGTTCCCGCGGCGAAGGCGGGAAACTCGAAGACGCCGGCCGGCCCGTTCCAGAACACCGTCTTCGCGTCCGCGAGCTTCTCCGCGAAGAGCCTGCGCGTCTGCGGGCCCATGTCCAGGCCCTCGCGATCGGCTGGGATCGCGGTGGCGGGTACCACCTCGTGTTCCGCGTCCGCGGCGAACCCGGTGGCGGCGACGATGTCGACCGGAAGGACGACCTCGACCCCACGCCGGTCCGCCTCCGCGAGCACGCTGCGGACCTGGGAAATCTGGTCGGCCTCGAGCAGTGAGTGGCCGACCTCGTAGCCCTGCGCCTTGAGGAAGGTGTACGACATGCCGCCGCCGATCAGCAGCCGGTCCGCGCGGTCGAGCAGGCTGCCGATGACGGCGAGCTTGTCCGACGGCTTCGCCCCGCCGAGGACCACGACGTACGGGCGGTCCGGGTTCGTGGTGAGCCTGCGGAGCACCGCCAGCTCGGCGAGTACCAGGTCGCCCGCCGCGTGCGGCAGCCGCTTCGGCACGTCGTACACGCTGGCGTGCTTGCGGTGCACGGCGCCGAACCCGTCACCCACGTACCGGTCTGCGAGCGCGGCGAGCTGGCCGGCGAACGCCGCGCGCTCCGCGTCGTCCCTGCTGGTCTCCGCGGGCTCGAAGCGGAGGTTCTCGATCATCAGGACGTCGCCGCCGGCCAGCTCGCCCGCGGCGCCGGTGGCCTGGTCGCCGACCACGTCACCGGCGAACCGTACCGGCCGGCCGAGCAGCTCACCCAGCCGGTGCGCGACGGGCCGCAGCGACAGCGCTTCGGTGGCACGCTCGGCGTAGCTCGCGCCCTTCGGCCTGCCGAGGTGCGCGCACACGACCACCCGCGCACCGCGCTCGGCCAGCTTCGCGATAACGGGCGCGCTCGCCCTGATCCTGCCGTCGTCGGTGATGACCGCCCCGGCGGAGCTGTCCGCGGGCGCTGCGTCGGCCCGGCTGCCCGCTCCCCCGCCCACTCCCGTCTCGAGCGGGACGTTGAGGTCGGAGCGGACCAGGACTCGCCGGCCCGCGACCTGGAGGTCCTCGATGCTTTTCATACGGCTCAGCTTTCTCTGCTCTCTGTGCTTCCCTCGTCGCAGCGGTGGCCCGCGAAGGCTACGGAAGGCGCGAGCCGACCAGGCGGGTCAGGTCGGCGAGCCGGTTGGAGTAACCCCACTCGTTGTCGTACCAGCCGATGATCTTCACCTGGTTACCGAACGTCATGGTGAGCGCGGCGTCGAAGGTGCACGAGTACGGGGTGCCCACGATGTCGGAGGACACGATCGGGTCCTCCGTGTAGTGCAGGTATCCCTTGAGCGGCCCCTCCGCCGCCGCGCGGAACGCGGCGTTGACCTCGTCCTGGCTCACCTCGCGGCCAAGCTCGGCGACAAGGTCGGTGACCGAGCCGACGGCCACGGGAACCCGCATCGCCATCCCGTCCATCTTGCCCTTGAGTTCCGGCAGCACAAGCGCGGTCGCCTTGGCCGCGCCGGTGGTGGTCGGGATGATGTTCATCGCCGCCGCGCGGGCCCGGCGCAGGTCCTTGTGCGGGAAGTCGAGGATCACCTGGTCGTTCGTGTAGGCGTGGATCGTGGTCATCAGGCCCTTGACGATCCCGAAACTGTCGAGCAGCACCTTGGCCATGGGCGCCACGCAGTTCGTCGTGCAGGAGGCGTTGGAGATGACGGTGTGGGCGGCCGGGTCGTAGGTATCGTCGTTGACGCCCATCACGATCGTGATGTCCTCGCCCTTCGCGGGGGCGGAAATGATGACCTTCCGCGCCCCGGCGTCGATGTGCTTACGCGCGTCGGCGGCGTTGGTGAACCGCCCGGTCGACTCGATCACGACGTCCACGCCCAGGTCACGCCAGGGCAGCGTCGCCGGGTCGCGCTGGGCGAGGACCTTGATCGGATGGCCGGCGACCTGAATGGTGTCACCGACCGCGGCGATGTCCATGTCCAGCGTGCCGAGCATGGTGTCGTACTTCAGGAGGTGCGCGAGCGTAGCGGTGTCTGTCAGGTCATTGGCCGCGACGATCTCGATGTCGCTCTGCCCTGATCCACCGGTCCCCCCGCCTGGTTGCGCGTTCACGGCACGCCAGAAGTTACGCCCGATGCGGCCGAAGCCGTTCACGCCAACACGGATGGTCACAGCGTTCACTCCTCGTCTGTTGCGCTGATTCGCCGCGCCGCAAGCGGGGCTCGCGGCCTGCGCGCCGCGGCCCGCCGTTGACGTGGCCGGCCGCGGTTGCCCCGCGCGCCCTCTCGGGACCTGCATCCTGGTGGACCGGCACCGCGGCGTGTGGCCCGTACCTGACTTTATCGAAGCCCGGACCCCGCCAAGCACAGCGAAGTGCCAGAGATGCACCGCCCGCGGGCCGCGGGAAGGCCGCTGTGGCCTTGACAGTACGGGTGCAGGCGCCCGGTCAGGGCACGAGCATGTCGGGGGTGAGGTTGGCGTCGGTGCCCGCGAGGCCGAGTTCCATCGCCTGTTTGTCGGCCATCGCGAGCAGGCGCCTGATCCGGCCCGCGATCGCGTCCTTCGTCAGCGGCGGATCGGCGAGGGCGCCAAGCTCCTCCAGGCTGGCCTGCCGGTGCTTCAGCCGCAGTTCACCCGCCACCACCAGGTGCCGTGGCGCGCCCGCGCCGAGAATCTCAAGTGCCCGCTCCACCCGGGCGCCCGCGGCCACCGCGGCCCGCGCGCTGCGCCGCAGGTTGGCGTCGTCGAAGTTGGCCAGCCGGTTCGCCGTGGCCCTGACCTCACGGCGCATCCGCCGCTCCTCCCAGGCCAGCACGCTGTCGTGGGCACCGAGCCTGGTCAGCAGGGTGCTGATCGCGTCTCCGTCGCGGATGACCACCCGATCCACACCGCGGACCTCACGTGCCTTCGCCTGGATCTTCAGCCGCCGCGCCGATCCGACAAGTGCGAGCGCGGCCTCCGGCCCCGGGCACGTGACCTCGAGCGACATCGAGCGGCCCGGCTCGGTCAGCGAGCCGTGCGCCAGGAAGGCGCCACGCCAGGCCGCCTCCGCGTCACAGCCGGTGCCCGCGACCACCTGCCGCGGCAGGCCGCGGACCGGGCGTCCGTAGCTGTCCACCAGACCGGTCTGGCGGGCCAGGCTGTCCCCGTCCCGGTACACGCGCACCACGTACCTGTTGCCCTTGCGCAGCCCGCTCGGTGCGAGCACCACCAGGTCGGACGAGTGCCCGAACACCTCGGCGATATCCTTGCGCAGCCGCCGCGCGGTGGCACCGGTGTCGAGTTCGGCCTCGATCACGATCCGGCCGCCCGCCAGGTGCAGGCCGCCGGCGAAGCGCAGCAAGGTGGACACCTCCGCCTTCCTGCAGCAAGGCTTCAAAATTGCGACCCGGCTGAGCTCGTCCTTCACGACGCCGGTCATGGCCATCGCCTCATCCCCCCTCGAAGATCCCAGCGTAGGCCGCCGCGAGCCTGCGCGGGTCGTGACGCGGTGAACCGTCCGCCATTGCCACGTCCGCGAGCACCAGCCGGGCGCCAAGCACCTCCGCCGCCTTTTCCAGTTCCGTGATCCCTGACCGCGCCGCCAGCCGGTCGGCCAGCACGACGTCGATCCTGAGCGCGGGTGCGTGCACCGCGAGCACCTCCAGATGCGTGTGCGGGAAGAACCCGGCCGTCTCGCCCGGCTGCGCCGCCAGGTTGAGCGCCACGAGCCGGCGCGCCGTGGTGGTCACCAGAGCCGCCGCGAGATCGGGCACGAGCAGATGCGGCAGGACGCTGGTGAACCAGGAGCCCGGCCCGAACACCACCCAGTCGGCCTCGGTCACCGCCACCACCGCCTCCGCGCAGGCAGGCGGATCGGCGGGCACGAGCGAGATCGACCGGACCCGGCCCGGCGTCACCGCGCACGAGGCCTGCCCCCGCACCACGGTGATCTCGTCCGGCCGGGCCGGATCGGCCCCCTCGACCTCGGCGGCGATGTCAAGCGGCACCGCGGCCATCGGCAGCACCCGGCCGTTCGCCCCGAGCAGCATGCCCACCCAGTCGAGGCCCTGCACGGTGTCCCCGAGCAGGTCCCACAGCGCGACGATGAGCAGGTTCCCGACGGTATGCCCGGCCAGCTCACCCCCGCCGCCGAAACGGTGCTGCACCACGCGGCTCCACGTCTTGCCCCACTCGTCGTCACCGCAGAGCGCGGCGAGGGCCATCCGCAGGTCACCGGGTGGGAGCACCCCGAATTGCCGGCGCAGCCTGCCGCTGGACCCGCCGTCGTCGGCCACCGTGACGATGGCGGTGAGCGCGTCGGACACCTGCCGCAGTGCGGACAAGCTGGCATGCAGCCCGTGCCCGCCGCCCAGCGCGGCCACCTTGCGCGCGGCGATCTTGCGCGCGGCAAGGTCAGCGGCGGCATCGATCGGGGTGGCCTGCGGCGCACCGGTCGCGGCATCGGTCATCGGTTCACTCACGGCCCAGATCTCTGTGCGTCACCTGAACGTCCGCTCCGCTGCCCTCGAGGCGAGCCCCGATCTGCTCGGCGATGGCGACGCTGCGGTGCTTACCGCCGGTGCAGCCGATCGCCAGCGTGACGAAGTGCTTGCCCTCGTGCTCGTATCCGGCCAGCAGCACGCGCAGTGTCTCCAGGTACGCCGTGAGGAACTCCTTGGCGCTGGCCTGCCCGAGAACGTACTCCCTGACGGGCGGGTCAAGGCCGGTGAGCGGGCGCAGTTCGCTGATCCAGTGCGGGTTGGGCAGGAACCGGCAGTCCGCCACGAGGTCGGCGTCGACGGGCAGCCCGTACTTGTAGCCGAACGACACGATGTTGACCCGCACCGCCCTTTCCGCGCCGTCGGCGAAGAATCCCCGCATCCGCGCGCGCAGTTCGTGCACGTTGAGCGCGGAGGTGTCGAGCACGAGGTCGGCGTCGTCGGCGACACCGCGGAGCATTTCCCGCTCGGCGGCGATGCCGTCCACGACCCTGCGGTCACCCTGCAGCGGATGCGGGCGGCGGACGCTTTCGAACCGCCGCACGAGTGTCTCGTCCGACGCCTCCAGGTACACCACCCGCGGCCGGACGCCGCGGGCCGCGAGTTCGCGGATCGTGGTCTTCAGGTCCGTCGTGAAGGCCCGGCTGCGCACGTCGACGACAACGGCGATTCTGCGCACGCCGCCCTGGGACCGCGCGGCGAGATCCACCATGGTGGGCAGCAGGCCAGGCGGCAGGTTGTCCACCACGAACCAGTCCAGGTCTTCCAGTGACTTCGCGGCCGTGCTGCGCCCGGCTCCTGACATCCCCGTGATGATGACGATGTCAGGAGCCGGTGCGTGTGCCGTGCCCCTACCGCTCGTCATCCCGCTTCCCCGTCGGGTTTCTTCGTTCCGCCCGTGTCTCCCCCCGGCCCGGCACCGGCTTGGCCTGGACCGGTCTGCCCGGCACCGGCTTGCCCGGCACCGAGCGCCATGAGTACGGACTGCGCTGTGCGCGGGCCGAATCCGGGCAGCGCGGCGATCTCCTCAACGGTAGCCTCCCTGATGCCGCGGACCGAACCGAAGCGCCGTAGCAGTGCCTTGCGCCTGGCGGGACCGAGACCGGGAACATCGTCGAGCTCGCTCTCGGTGAGCGCCTTCGATCTTTTCGCGCGGTGGAAGGTAATGGCGAACCGGTGCGCCTCGTCGCGCACGCGCTGCAGCAGATACAGGCCCTCGCTGGTGCGCGGCAAGATCACTGGAGCGTCGTCGCCGGGCAGCCAGACCTCTTCGAGCCGCTTGGCGAGGCCGCATACCGCGACGTCCTCGATGCCGAGCTCGTCGAGCGCCTGCTGCGCCGCGGCGGCCTGGGCCGGCCCGCCGTCCACGACCACAAGCCCGGGTGGGTAGGCGAACTTGCGCCGCCTCGTCTCCTGCGTACTCGGCGAGGCCGCGGCGTCGCCGAGCGCGTCGAGCTCACCCATCTCCTCGCGTTCTTCCAGGTAGCGCCGGAACCGCCGGGAGATCACCTCGTGGATCGCGGCGACGTCGCCCTGTCCGTCCTGCTGGCGGACGCTGAACCGCCGGTACTCGGATTTGCGCGCGAGCCCGTCCTCGAACACCACCATCGACGCGACCACGTGGGTGCCCTGCAGGTTGGACACGTCGTAGCACTCGATGCGCAGGGGGGCCTCGTCGAGCTCGAGCGCCTCCTGTATCTCGTTCAGCGCGCGGCTGCGCGTGGTCAGGTCGCTCGCGCGGCGCGTCTTGTGCAGCACGAGGGATTCCGCCGCGTTCCTCGTCACGACGCCGAGCAGCGCCTTCTTGTCGCCGCGCCGCGGCACGCGCAGGTCGACGCGCCCGCCGCGCCGGGCGGCAAGCCAGTCGCTCATCGCCTCGGCGTCCGGCGGCAGCACCGGCACGAGCACCTCGCGCGGCACGCTCGCGCTGCTGACGGCCAGGCTCCGGTTCCCGCGCTCGGCCAGGCGGCGCTGGCCGCGCGGATTCCGGGCGCCGCGGTCAGGCCCAGCGCCGGCGGCGGTGACCGCGGCACCGGGCGGGGGGTTCGCGGCCTGGTCAAGCGCGGGATCGTCGCCGTAGACCTGGCCGAGGAAGTGCTCGACGAGTTCGGCGGTGGTAACATCCTCGACCTTGTCCACCACCCAGCCGCGCTGGCCGCGGACCCGCCCGCCGCGGACGTAGAACACCTGCACCGCCGCCTCGAGCTGGTCCTCGGCGAGCGCGATGACATCGCAGTCGGTCCCGTCGCCAAGTACCACCGCCTGCTTTTCCAGCGCGCGCTGCAGCGCCTGGATGTCGTCCCGCAGCCGCGCGGCGCGCTCGAATTCCTCGGCCGCGGCCGCCTCGTGCATCTGCCGCTCGAGCCGGCGGATGAACACCGTGGTGTTCCCGGCCATGAAGTCGCAGAACTCCTCCGCGAGCAGGCGGTGCTCGGCGGCGCTCACCCGCTCCACGCACGGCGCCGAGCACTTTCCGATGTAGCCGAGCAGGCACGGGCGGCCGATCTGGCGCGCACGCTTGAACACCCCGGCGGAGCACGTCCGCACCGGGAAGACGCGCAGCAGCAGGTCGACGGTCTCCCTGATGGCCCAGGCGTGCGAGTACGGGCCGAAGTACCTGACCCCGCGGCGTTTCGCCCCGCGCAGCACCATCACCCTCGGATACTCCTCGTCGAGCGTGACCGCGAGGTAGGGGTAACTCTTGTCGTCGCGGTAGCGCACGTTGAAGCGCGGGTCGTACTCCTTGATCCAGGAGTACTCGAGCTGCAGCGCCTCGACCTCGGTGGCCACGACGGTCCAGTCCACGCCGGCGGCCGACCGGAGCATCGCCTGGGTGCGCGGATGCAGGCCGGCGTAGTCAGCGAAGTAGGAGTTCAGCCGCGAGCGCAGGTTCTTGGCTTTCCCGACATAGATCACCCGGCCGTGGGCGTCGCGGAACCTGTAGACGCCTGGGGACTCTGGTATCGAGCCAGGAGAGGGACGGTATGTCGCCGGATCAGCCACCCAGCCACTCTAATAGCGCCGCCGCAGCGACAAGGGCGCTCGTGCCCGGCATTGCTGCGGCGGCTGGTCATCGCGCGGGTTCGCAGGGGTCGTCGGGTGTCCAGTCGAGGCGGAACCAGACCAGTGTTCGGGTGGTTCCGTTGTGGTTGCCGTAGTGGCCCCAGCGGGTGGCGAGGAGGTTGACCAACTCGAGGCCGCGCCCGGATTCGGATAAGTCTGCGATGCCGTGGTGGCGTGCTGTTGGTGTGGTGTGTGAGCCGTCGTCGATGACGGCGAGGTAGGCGGTTGTGCGGCCTGGCCAGATGATCACCTGGAAGGTGCCGTGGGCGGAGCTGCGCGTGTGGGTGAGCGCATTGGTGACCAGTTCGGAGGTCAGCAGGACGGCTGTGTCGGTGATGGGGCAGTCGCCGAGGACGCGAGCGACGAACCTGCGCGCGTGGTGTGCCTTGCCTGGTCGGGCCGGCCGGGGAAAACGCGCCGCTTGGGCTTGGCTACCTGGCGCGCGGTGGCGAGCAGGTCGAGGAGATCGGGTGCCAGTGGCCCGGTGCGCGTGCCGTTCGGCGCCGGTGGGTCCCTGGCCTGTTGCGGATTCGGTGACACATTTCCTGCCCCCTGTCGGCGGGTTCGGCTGTCGCCGTGCCGTACCTGCTGGGATGCTTCGCGTTAGCGTCTCGTACATAGGACGATATACATAGCTGCATTTCGATAGCTGTACGATAGTACCCTGCAAGGCTTGGGTGGGGAGGGCTCTCTTGGCCATTGGCTCCGGACCGACCGTCCGCCGCCGCCAGCTCATGGCGGAGCTGAAGCGGCTACGCGAAGCCGCCCGGCTCACCCAGGAAGACGTGGCGCAGCGGCTGGACTGGCACGCGACCAAGGTCATGCGGATCGAGACGGGGCGGACCGCGCCGCACCCCAACGACGTGCGCCTCCTGTTGGACGTGTATGGCGTGACCGACCGTGGTCAGCTCAGCGCCCTGGTCAAGCTGGCCAAAGACGCCAAGCAACGGGGCTGGTGGTACTCCTACCGCGACGTGCTGCTGAACCGGTATGAGTTCTTCATCGGCCTGGAGTGGGAAGCAAGCTCGATCCGCGACTTCGAGCTCGCCATGATCCCCGGCCTCCTGCAAACCGCGGACTACGCGCGTGCACTGATCACCGGCGGCCCGCTGGAACTCGACCGCGAAGACGTGCAGCGGCGCGTGGAGGTCCGGATGACCCGGCAGCGCGCGCTCGCCCGGCAGGACGGGCCACGGCTGTGGGCGATCCTTGATGAGGCCGCGATCCGCCGCGTGGTCGGCGGCGCCGCGGTGATGCGCGCCCAACTGGATCACCTCGTGGCGGCCAGCGAGCAGCACAACATCACGCTGCAAGTCGTGCCCTACGGCGCTGGTGCCCACCCCGGGGAGCTCGGCCCGTTCATCATCCTGCAGTTCGCGGAGCCCGCCGAGCCCGAGGTTGTCTACATGGAAACGGTCGGCGGCAACCTGTACATGGACAAGGCCGAAGAGGTCCGCCTGTACACCGCCGCCTTCGAGCGTCTGCACGCTGCGGCACTGAGCCCCGGGGAAACCAGAGCTATGCTTCGTGCAGGGTCCACAGCGTTGACGTAAGCGCGAAGGGAGGCGCGGGATGCCTGCGCATGACCTGTCCCGCGCTGTCTGGCGCAAGAGCGCCCACAGCGGGCAAAACGGCAGCTGCGTCGAAGTCGCGGTCATCAGGGGCACGGAGGGTCAGGGCCGCGTGATTGCGGTCCGGGACTCGAAAGATCCGTGCGGACCAAAACTGATCTTCCCCCGCAGCAAGTGGGACGAATTCACCGCGCGTGTCAAGAACGGCGGACTTGACCTCGCCTGAGCCTCGCTGAAGGTCGTCCATGCTGGGGCCGTGTCGCCACCTGTTCCTGCCACGTCTCGCCGTGGCTGGTTACTTCCATCCCGTAACCGTCTGCGGGACCACGAAGTTCACCACCCGAAGCTCGCCGTCGACCCCGGTCACGCTCACGTCGGCGGTGAAGGTGTCTTCGGGAAGGAGCGAGACCTCGAATCGGCCCGTGGCGCCGCAGGGAAAGCCGTGCCACCTCAGTCCAACCGGGCGGGCTTGGCTTAGAACCGATCGCCGATGCCTAACCGCTCGTAAGCAAGCTGGGCGCGGGCCACGCCGCGAGATGCTATGCATCTAGCTCCGTGAGTTCGCCTAAGGCTGTTGTCTGCCAGTGCAAGCCCGCCGAGCTGGACCAGAGGTACGCGCCAGGCAGGCACGAGCGCGGCGGGGTAAAACGTTTGATCAAGTCCGGGCATCAGGGGCGAGAAGTGCTCAGGCTTGGCCGTGTCGGACCAGCGGACTGCGAGATCATATATGGGCTGTTCGCTGCTGTTGCGTAAACGTATCTCGATGTTTGACAGTCCCGGCCGTGCTACGACGAAGACCTTGGAGGCTTGCGCTCTGCGGCGTTCGTCCGGCACGGCCGGTTCGATGCTGGACCGGACTTCGGCGCAGCGGGTGGCGGCGGTCGGCCGATCATGACCGCAAGTCCCTGTGGAAAGCTTGCCCAGATTCGCTAGGGCGCGCGGAAAGACCAGGTCAGCGAGCGACTCGGCGGTCAGCGATCGTCGCAGCGATCCCACGCCGGGGATGACCCGCGCCAGCACGGCTGCGTGCCACCGGTTCAGGGCCTCATGAAGCAGCACCAACGGCCGATTCTGAGACGGCGGCCACCGGAGTGCCGGCGATGGTTGTCCGCGGCGGAGGGCATTTCCCGGGAGAGCCGGGCAGGTAGCGTCGGTCAGGGAGGGATGCGGCCACCGTCCTCATGCGCTCCGGTAAGCGCGCGTTCGACGCGCCGGTCCGGTATGAGCCACATGAGCGCCACGGCGGTGTAGATGGCGATGCCGAGCCACCGGTCGGCGAAGGACAGGCCGATGCCCAGGCCGTACATCGGGAGGGAGACCCTGCCCTTGACGTCGGTGCCGATCGCGGCGGCCAGCAACGAGCTGTCACCCTCGGTGCGCAGCAGTGTGGCCTGGAGTGCGTAGCAGGCGAGCGAGGCGGCTAGCAGCACGATGCCGTAGGCGGCTACCGGGATCGGCGGGAAGTGGTTGTCGCTCATCCAGGCCGTGGCGGCCGGAATGAGCGACAGCCAGAACAGCAGGTGCTGATTGGCCCACAGCGCCATGCCAGAGATGCGGGAAACCGCCGCGAGCATGTGGTGGTGGTTGTTCCAGTAGATGCCGATGTTGACGAAGCTGAGCACGTAGGCCAGCAGCACCGGCAGATCCTCGCGCAGCGCG
>WNFJ01692916.1_pt1 | contig 53773 bp, 48 predicted proteins | sample 5400461 | NCBI WGS metagenome assembly WNFJ01 (sample SAMN13153349, study PRJNA577476) | soil metagenome | isolation source: 115 cm saprolite on Douglas fir-dominated hillslope | place: USA:California | collected 2013-09-17
GCCGTGATGGCCAAGCTCCAGGAAATGGGCGAGTTCGTGCGGTCGGCGTCCTCCACGATCGAGGCGCCGGTCGTCCGCAGGCTCAAGGAAGCGTTCGCGGCACAGCAGCCTAAGCAGGCGCGGGCCGGGGGGCGCGGGGAGGCGCGGGTTGCTCAGGCAGCCGCGCCAGCCGCACCCGCTGCGGCCGCACCCGTGGCGGCGGCGGCCGCACCGGGCGCGGCGGATGCCGTCGCGGCCCGGGACGGCATGGACAATCGAGGCGGCACGAACGGCAGCAGCCCGGCCGCGCCCGCGGCTCCGGCGGCGACGACCGGGCCGCGGCCGGCCTCCGGCCCCGCGCCCGGGCCCGGCGCCGACACGGCCGCCGGGGGCCAGCCCGCCCAGGCGCCGAGCCCGGTGCGGCCGCCGGTGCCGTTCCCGCATGGCCGGCCAGATACCCCGGCCGCGGCGCCGGGCGCCGCGGCAGCTGCAGCCGGCCCGGCTGGCACGAGGGCACCCGGCCCATCCGGCACGGGGACACCCGGCACGGGGACACCCGGCACGGGGACACCCGGCACGGGGACACCCGACGCCCCGAGGCCGGCCGTCCCGCGCCCGGGTCCCGGCACGCCGAGATCAGGCGGCTCGCCGACCCGGACTCCCTCGGGGCCGCCGGGGCCGCCCCGGCCTGGCCGCCCGCGGCCAGGCAACAACCCGTTCAGCTCGACCGCGACCGGAATGGGATCGGCGCCGCGTGGCGCCAGGCCCGGCCAGCCCGGAGCGCCGAGCCCGGCGGGCGGCGGGGCCGGCGGAGCAGCAGGCGGCCCCGCGGGCACCGGCCAGCAGGCCAGTCGGCCCGGGTCCGCAGGCCCGGCCAGGCCAGGCGGCACGCGCTTCCCCGCGCGCCCGGGCCCCGGTGGCCCCGGCGAGGCGGCGCGGCCGGGCGGGCCGCGGCCGGGCGGCCCCCGCCCGAGCCCGAGCAGCATGCCGCCCAGGCCGGTCGGCTCCCGGGGGCCCGGCGGCTTCGCCGGCTCGGGCGGGCCCGGAGGGCCAGGCGGCCGCAGCGGGCCCGGCACCGGCACCGGCACCAGGCCCGGCGGCCGGGGCGGCCCGGGCGCGGGTCCGGGGGCCGGCCCGCGTGGTGGTGGCGGCGGCGCAGGCGCCCAGCGGCCCGGCGCGGGCCCGGCCAGGCCCGGCGGCGGCCGCGGCCGGAGCGGTACGCAGGGCGCCTTCGGGCGGCCGGGCGGACGACCGCAGCGCGGCAGGAAGTCAAAGCGGCAGCGGCGCCAGGAGTTCGACAACATGCAGGCGCCGTCGATCGGCGGCGTGCAGATCCCGCGCGGGAACGGGCAGGTGATCCGGCTATCGCGGGGTGCGTCGCTGAGCGACTTCGCCGACAAGATCGGCGTGAACCCGGCCTCGCTGGTCCAGGTGCTCTTCCACCTGGGCGAGATGGTGACCGCGACCCAGTCGGTGAATGACGAGACGCTGCAACTGCTCGGCGCCGAGCTGAACTACACCGTTCAGGTGGTGTCGCCGGAGGAGGAGGACCGGGAGCTCCTCGAGGCCTTCGACATCGAGTTCGGCGAGGACCAGGGCGGCGAGGGCGACCTGGAGGCCCGCCCGCCGGTGGTGACCGTCATGGGCCACGTCGACCACGGGAAGACCAAGCTGCTCGACGCGATCAGGCACACGAACCTGGTGGCGCACGAGGCCGGCGGGATTACCCAGCACATCGGCGCGTACCAGGTCAACACCAAGGTCGACGGCCAGGAGCGGAAGATCACGTTCATCGACACCCCTGGTCACGAGGCCTTCACCGCGATGCGCGCCCGCGGGGCGGAGACGACCGACCTGGTCGTGCTCGTGGTCGCCGCGGACGACGGCGTGAAGCCGCAGACCACTGAGGCGCTCAACCACGCCCAGGCGGCCGGCGTGCCGATCGTGGTAGCGGTCAACAAGGTCGACAAGGAGGGCGCCGACCCGCGGCGGGTCCGGGCCCAGCTCACCGAGTACGGGCTGGTGGCTGAGGAATTTGGCGGCCAGTCGCTGTTCGTCGACGTGTCCGCCCGGGAGGGCACCGGCATCGACGACCTGCTCGAGGCGATCGTGCTGACCGCCGATGCCGAGCTCGACCTGCGGGCCAATCCCGACCAGCAGGCCCAGGGCGTGGCCATCGAGGCACATCTGGACAAGGGCCGGGGGCCGGTCGCGACCGTCCTGGTCCAGCGCGGAACGCTCCGCGTGGGCGACTCGATCGTGTGCGGCGAGGCGTTCGGCCGCGTCCGGGCCATGCTGGATGAGAACGGCGACCAGGTCGGTGAGGCACCGCCGTCCCGGCCGGTGCAGGTGCTCGGCCTCTCGGCCGTTCCCGGCGCCGGCGACAGCTTCCTGGTCGTCGACGACGACCGGGTGGCCAGGCAGATCGCCGAGCGGCGCGAGGCCAGGGAGCGGACCGCGATGTTCGCCCAGCGGCGGCCCCGGGTCACCCTGGAGGACCTGGAGTCGGCGCTCAAGTCGGGCGAGCGGGAAGAGCTGCTGCTCATCATCAAGGGTGACGTGTCCGGCTCGGTCGAGGCGCTGGAAGACGCCCTGGTCCAGCTGGATGTGGGCGAGGAAGTGGTGCTGCGGGTCATCGGCCGCGGCGTCGGCGCGATCACCCAGGACGATGTCAACCTGGCCATCGCCTCCGAGGCCGTGATCATCGGCTTCAACGTCCGGCCGGCAGGCCGGGCCGGCGAGCTGGCTCAGCGCGAGGGCGTGGACATCCGCTACTACTCGGTCATCTACCAGGCGATCGAGGAAGTCGAGGCCGCGCTCAAGGGCATGCTGAAGCCCATCTTCGAGGAGGCCCAGCTGGGCACCGCGGAGGTGCGGGAGGTCTTCCGGGTGCCCAGGGTCGGCAACGTGGCCGGCTGCATCGTCCGCTCCGGCACGATCACTCGCAACAGCAAGGCCCGCCTGGTCCGCGACGGCGTCGTGATCTCTGACAACCTCACCGTCGCGTCGCTGCGCCGGTTCAAGGATGACGCGACCGAGGTCCGCGAGGGCTTCGAGTGCGGCATCGGGATCGGCTACAACGACATCAGGATCAGCGACGTGATCGAGACGTTCGAGATGCGGGAGACGCCGCGCGCCTGACAGCGGGGATAGCAGAGTGTATGTCGGCGCCCTGACCCTGGACGTGATGCTCGGCGACGTGCGTTCGCTGAAGCAGAAGCGATCAGCGGTCCGGCCGCTGATCGCCGACGTCACCCGGCGGTTCCCCGGTGCTTCCGTGGCCGAGACCGGGCACCTGGACCTGCACCGGCGGGCGGAGATCGGCGTAGCGGTGGCGGCCTCGACGGCGGCGCGCGCCGTCGAGATCCTCGACGCCTGCGAGCGCTTCGTCGCGGGCCGCCCCGATATCGAGCTGCTGTCCGCCCGGCAGCGGCTCTTCACCGAGGAGGAGTGAGCGAGCAATGTACGCAGCCCGGGCGCGCAGGCTCGGCGAGGCGATAGCGCAGATCGTGGCCGAGATGCTGGAGCGACGGATCAAGGACCCGCGGCTCGGCTTCGTCACGGTGACCGAGGCCCGGCTCACCGGCGATCTTCGCGAGGCGACCGTGTTCTACACGGTCTACGGCTCCGCCGAGGAACGCGCGGCATCGGCCGCCGCGCTGGCCAGCGCCACCGGCGTGATCCGTTCCGAGGTCGGCAGGCAGACCGGCCTGAAGCACACGCCGTCGATCACTTTTGAGCCGGACACCGTGCCCGACTCGGCCAGGAACATCGAGGAGCTCGTAGCCCGGGCCCGGATGGCTGACGCGGCCGTCGCCGCCGCGAGGGAGGGCGCCGAGCCGGCCGGCGAGCCCGACCCATACCGGGTCCGTGCGGACTCCGGCGAGGAGCCGGGCCACGATCCGGACGCGGACCCGGAGACGGGCTCCGGCAGCTCGCGCGGTCCTCTCGGCGATTACCCGGCGGCTGGTGACGGCCGCGCGAGATACTCACGCCGTGAGTGAGCCCGATCCAGACGCGCCCCGCGCGCCGGGTCTCGACGCCGAATGGTCGCGGGCGATCAATGCACTCAACGGGGCCGCCGAGATCTGCCTGGCCTGCCACGTCAGGCCCGACGGAGACGCGCTCGGCTCGATGCTGGCGGTGGCGCATGCGCTGCGGGCCCGCGGCCCGGCTGAGCGGCCGCCCGGCTCAGCCCCGGCGCGCATCGTCGCCTCGTTCGGTGATCTGCCGTTCGAGATTCCGCGCATCCTCCGCTTCCTCCCGGGCGCGGACCTGCTCAGCCCGCCGGACGTCTTTCCGCAGCGGCCGCAGGTCATGGTCACCTTCGACGTCGCCAGCGTGGACCGGCTGGGCATGCTGGAGGCCAGCGCGGCGGCGGCGGAGGAGCTGATCGTCCTCGATCATCACGCTTCCAACACCGGCTTCGGCACCGTGAACCTGGTCGACCCGGCCGCCGCCGCGACCGCGGTGCTCGCCTGCGACCTGATCGACCGGCTCGGCGTGGACATCTCCCGGGACATGGCGCTCGGCCTGTATACGGGGCTGGTCACGGACACCGGCTCGTTCAGGTACTCGACGACATCGCCCTGGGTGCACCGGCTCGCGGCGCGGCTGCTGGAGACCGGCATCGAGCCGGGAGTGGTAGCGCACGAGCTCTGGGACCGCACTCCGTTCGGATTTCAGGGCCTGCTGTCCGCGGCGCTGGGACGAGCGCAGCTCGAGCCGGACGGTGCGCGCGGCCACGGGCTGGTGTGGACCACGGTGACCCGCGGTGACCGGGCCGCGCACGGGCTGCCGTTCGAGGTCGCCGAGTCGGTCATCGACGTGGTGCGCCGGTCCGACGAGGCCGACGTGGCGGTCGTCCTCAAGGAAGATGACCACGGGAACTGGCAGGCATCGGTCCGGTCCAAGGGCCGGGCGGACGTCGGGCGCGCGTGCGTGGCCCTGGGCGGGGGCGGGCATTCCCTGGCGGCCGGGTTCACCGCGCATGGCCCGGCCGACGAGGTCATGACCGCGCTGCGGCAGCAGCTCGCGGATGGGCCACCCGGCCCGGACCAGCCGGGCGCGATGGACCGTTCAGGCCAGCCGGAACGTTCAGGCGCGGGCGGGACGGGCGGAGCGGACATCGGCCGGTGACCGGGGCGCGCAGCCCGGCGATCGCGGCCAGCGGCCTGGTCATCGTCGACAAGCCACCCCGCCTGACCTCGCACGACGTCGTGGGCCGGATCCGCCGCCTGGCCGGAACCCGCCGCGTCGGGCACGCGGGCACGCTGGACCCCATGGCGACGGGGGTGCTCGTGATCGGGGTGGAGAAGGCCACCAGGCTGCTCGGTCACCTCGCGCTCACCGAGAAGGAGTACTCCGCGACGATCCGGCTCGGCCAGGCCACCGGCACTGACGACGCCGACGGCGAGATACTCGCCGAGACGTCGGCGGCCGGGCTCTCCGACGCTGCCCTGCACGCGGCCACCGCTGCCCTGACCGGCGAGATCCGGCAGGTCCCGCCGGGTTTCAGCGCCATCAAGGTGGGCGGGAAGCGCGCCTACCGGCTGGCCCGCGAGGGCGCCCCCCCTGAGCTCGCGGCCCGGACCGTGACCGTTCGGGCCTTCGACATCCAGGCCGTGCACCGGCGCGGGGACCTGCTGGACGTGGACGTCACGGTGACCTGCTCCAGCGGGACCTACATCCGGGCCCTGGCCCGCGACCTGGGCACCGCGCTCGGGGTGGGCGGCCACCTCACCGCGCTGCGGCGCACCCGGGTCGGGCCCTATGAGATCGGCGCCGCGCGCACGCTCGATCAGCTCGCGGCCTCGTTCGAGGTGATCCCGCTGGCCGTCGCCGCCGCGGCGGCTTTCCCGCGCCGGGATCTCACCGCCGAGCAGGCGCGCCTGGCCGCGCACGGGGCCAGGCTGCCGGCCACCGTGGCCGACCGGGCGGCCGGGCCGGGCGCGGGACCGGTCGCGGCGTTCGGCCCGGACGGCTCGCTGATCGCGCTGCTCACCGAGGAGGGCGGGCAGGCCAGGCCGCTCGCGGTGTTCGCTCCCTGACCGCCCGCGCCGACCCGAGCACCAGGCGCCAGGCCGACAGCGCGGCAGATCGCATGGCAGGCTTGGAGCGTCACCGCCGAGCGACCCGGGGGGAAGGATCCAACATGCACCGCTGGCAGGGCCTGCACGACGTGCCGGACGGCTGGGGTCGCTCCGTGGTCACGATCGGCGTCTTCGACGGCGTGCACCGGGGTCATCAGCGCATCGTCGGCCGGGCCGTGGAGGTGGCGCGGGAACTCGGGCTGCCGGTGGTGGTGGTCACCTTCGACCCGCACCCGGATGAGGTGGTCAGGCCCGGATCCCATCCGCCGTTCCTGTGCACCGCCCGGCGGCGCGCCGAGCTGCTGGCCGGGCTGGGTGCCGACGCGGTCTGCGTGCTGCCGTTCACCCGCGAGTTCTCCCGCCTGGGGCCGGACGAGTTCGTGCGGGCCGTCCTCGTCGACCGGCTGCACGCGGCCCGGGTGGTGGTGGGGGAGGATTTCCGGTTCGGCCACCGCGCCGCGGGTAACGTCGCGCTGCTCGCGGAGCTCGGCGAGAAGTACGACTTCGTGGCCGAGGCAGAGCCCCTGCTGGCCGACGACGGCGTCAGGATCTCGTCGACCGGGATCAGGGAGCTGCTCGCGGCCGGGGACGTGGTGGCCGCCGCGCGCGACCTGGGACGCCCGCACCGGGTCGAGGGCGTGGTGGTGCGGGGCCAGCAGCGCGGCCGGGGGCTCGGCTTCCCGACCGCCAACCTGGAGACGCTGCCGCATACGGCGATCCCCGCGGACGGCATCTACGCGGGCTGGCTCACCAGCCTCGACGCCGCAGGCCTGGAGCAGGAACGCTGGCCCGCCGCGATCTCGGTCGGCACGAACCCGACCTTCGACGGGCGCGAGCGCACCGTCGAGGCCTACGCTCTGGACCGCGACGACCTCGACCTGTACGGGGTGCACGTGGCGGTGGACTTCGTGGCCAGGCTCCGCGGCATGACCAGGTTCGACTCCGTCGCCGGGCTGGTCGAGCAGATGCGCGCCGATGTCGAAGCCGCGCGCGCGGTGGTCGCGCCCGGGTAAGCCGGGCATGCTTCCCAGGCTGGCTGGCGTACTTACCGTTATGTGGTGCGGACCGCATGGTATGGTTAATGATCGGCCGGAGTATCTGGCCCGGTTAGCTGCGCCCTCATGCGGCTAGCCAAGGGAACCTGTCGCGTCTGGACCGCGCGCGGTGGTCCCTGCCCCGATCGGCGTCCCGGGAATACCCGCCGGGCGTCCGATGACGATCAAGCAAGCAACCAGGGAGCAACGTGCCGCTCGAGACCGCCGTGAAGAAAGAGATCATCGCCGGGCACGCGACCAGTGAGGGTGACACCGGCTCGCCGGAGGTCCAGGTCGCGCTGCTGACCCGGCGGATCCAGGACCTTACCGAGCACCTCAAGGTGCACAAGCATGACCACCACAGCCGCCACGGGCTACTGCTGCTGGTCGGCCGCCGCAGGAGGCTGCTGCAGTACCTGTCCAGGAAGGACATCGCCCGCTACCGGGCGCTGATCGAAAACCTCGGCCTGCGCAGGTAGGTTGAGGGCAAGCCGCCCGCTGGGCCAGACCCGGCGGGCGGATAACTAAATACAGAAAGCAACAGAACGACGTCCCGCGGCCCCGGCCCAGGAGCGCCTAGGGCGCCCAAGGGCCGGTCCTCGGTAGTGGTTCTCGGGTCAGGGGGCGTCAGCGCACCCCGGGCCGAGGGCTTCGATCGAAGACCGGCCGGCAGCCGGCCCGGCCAGACGGCCGGAGCGTGCTCCACCAGTGGCGGGCAGACGCGGGACCTCAGCAAAAGGAGGTCTCACCCGTGACTGGAATCCAGGAGGGTGTGCATACGGCCGAGGTCGTCATCGACAACGGCTCATTCGGAGTTCATAGGATCCGGTTCGAGACCGGCCGGCTGGCCCGTCTCGCCGCAGGGTCGGCCGTCGTGTATCTCGACGACGAGACCATGGTGCTGTCCGCGACCACCGCGTCCAAGCACCCGAAGGAAGGCCTCGACTTCTTCCCGCTCACAGTCGACTGTGAGGAGCGGATGTACGCGGCGGGCCGGATTCCCGGCTCGTTCTTCCGTAGGGAGGGCCGCCCGTCCGAGGACGCGATCCTCACCTGCCGCCTGATCGACCGGCCGCTGCGGCCGTCGTTCACGCACGGGTTGCGTAACGAGATCCAGATCGTCGAGACGATCATGGCCCTGCATCCCGAGCATCTCTACGACGTGGTCGCGATCAACGCGGCCTCGCTCTCCACCCAGCTGGCCGGCCTGCCGTTCTCGGGGCCGATCGGCGGCGTCCGGGTCGCCCTGATCAAGGGCCAGTGGGTTGGCTTCCCGACCCACTCGCAGCTCGCGGACGCCACCTTCGACATGGTGGTGGCCGGCCGGGTGCTCGGCGACGGCGACGTCGCGATCATGATGGTGGAGGCCGAGTCCACCGCCAGCACGCTGCGGCTGATCGCCGATTCCGGCAGCGGGGCGGTCCGGCCCACCGAGGACACCGTGGCCGAGGGGCTGGAGGCGGCCAAGCCGTTCATCAAGGCCCTCTGCGAGGGGCAGCTTCAGGTGGCGGCGCACGCCGCCAAGGAGGTCGCCGAGTACCCGGTGTTCGTCGACTACCACCAGGACGTCTATGACGCGCTGGCCGGCGAGGTCTCCGACGACCTGGCCAAGGCTCTGACGATTGCCGGCAAGCAGGCCAGGGAGGCCGAGACCGACCGGGTCAAGGCCCTCGCGGGTGAGCGGCTGGGCGGCCAGTTCGAGGGCCGGGAGAAGGAGATCGGCGCCGCGTTCAGGTCGCTGACCAAGAAGCTGGTCCGGGAGCGGATCATCCGCGATGGAGTGCGGATTGACGGCCGCGGCCTGACCGATATCCGGCAGCTGTCCGCCGAGGCGGGCGTGCTGCCCCGAGTGCACGGCTCGGCGCTGTTCGAGCGCGGCGAGACCCAGATCCTGGGCGTCACTACGCTGAACATGCTCCGGATGGAGCAGTCGATCGACACGCTCAACCCGGAGCGCACCAAGCGCTACATGCACAACTACAACATGCCGCCGTACTCCACCGGCGAGACCGGCCGGGTCGGCTCGCCGAAGCTTATCCCGGTCCTGCCGACCCGTGAGGAGTTCCCCTACGCGATCCGGCAGGTGTCCGAGGCCATCGGCTCCAACGGCTCCACCTCGATGGGCTCGGTCTGCGCGTCCTCGATGTCGCTGCTGGACGCGGGCGTGCCGCTGAAGGACATGGTGGCCGGCATCGCGATGGGCCTGATCCACGAGGGCGGGGAGTACGTCACGCTGACCGACATCCTCGGGGCCGAGGACGCGTTCGGCGACATGGACTTCAAGGTCGCTGGAACTCAGGACGTGATCACCGCGCTGCAGCTGGACACGAAGCTGGACGGCATCCCCGCCTCGGTGCTGGGGGCCGCGCTGAGGCAGGCGCGCGGGGCGCGGCTGACCATCCTCGGCGTGATGCGCGAGGCGATCGACGCTCCCGGCGAGATGAGCCCGTTCGCGCCGCGGATCATCACGGTCAAGGTGCCGGTGGACAAGATCGGCGAGGTCATCGGCCCGAAGGGCAAGATGATCAACTCGATCCAGGAGGACACCGGGGCCGAGATCACCATCGAGGACGACGGCACCATCTACATCGGCGCCACCGACGGAACGTCGGCCGAGGCCGCCCGGGCGGCGATCAACGCGATCGCCAACCCGCACATCCCCGAGGTTGGGGAGCGGTTCCTCGGCACGGTGGTGAAGACGACCACGTTCGGCGCGTTCGTGTCGCTGCTCCCGGGCCGGGACGGGCTGCTGCACATCACCCAGATCCGCAAGCTGCACGGCGGCGCGCGGATCGACGACGTTGACTCGGTGATCAAGGTCGGTGACAAGATCCAGGTCGAGATCCGCGAGGTGGACGACCGCGGCAAGCTGTCGCTGGTCCCGGTCGAGGTCGTGGAGCGCGAGGCGGCCGGCGAGGACCTGGGCGGGCACGACGATCACCGCCCGCGCGACCGCGGGGACCGCGGCGGCTACGGCGGTGACCGCGGCGGTGACCGGGGCGGCGACCGCGACCGGGACCGGGGCGGAGACCGCGACCGGGACCGGGGCGGAGACCGCGACCGCGACCGCAGCGGAGATCATTTCCGCACCCGGGAGCGTCATCGCGGGCCGCGCAACTCATGACGGCCGACACGCGACACCTGGCCGGGGGCGACTCGCCCGTCACCCGCACCGTGCTGCCCGGCGGGCTGCGGGTCATCACCGAGTCGCTGCCGGCGGTGCGGTCGGCGGCGTTCGGGATCTGGGCCGGGGTCGGCTCGAGGGACGAGGACCTCGCCCACGCCGGCGCCACCCACTACCTGGAGCACCTGCTCTTCAAGGGAACGTCGCGGCGCTCCGCGCTGGACATATCGGCGGCGATGGACGCGGTCGGCGGCGAGCTGAACGCGTTCACCGCCAAGGAGTACACCTGCTACTACGCGCGGGTCCTCGACGCTGACCTGCCGCTGGCCATCGACGTCCTCGCCGACATGGTGACCAGCTCGCTGATCGAGCCGAAGGACGTCGATGCCGAGCGGGGCGTGATCCTAGAAGAGATCGCCATGAACGAGGACGACCCCTCGGACACGGTGCATGAGGCCTTCGCCGCCCAGCTGTTCGGCGACACCCCGCTGGGCCGGCCCATTCTCGGCAGCGTCAACTCGATCAACTCGATCACCCGCGCCCAGATCGCCGAGCACTACGCAGCGCGGTACAAGCCCGAGAACCTGGTCGTCGCGGCCGCCGGCAGCCTGGACCACGCCGAGGTTGTCGAGCTGACTCGATCTGCGTTCGGGCCGGTCCTGGCCGGGAACGCCGAGCCTGTCCCGCCCCGGCTGCCCGGGCCGGCTGAGCTTGGACCTACGGGGCGTGGGCGCCCGCGGGAGGCAGGTGCGGCACAGGCAGGCACGGGCGTGCGGCTGGTATCGCGGGGCATCGAGCAGGCGAACCTCGTCCTGGGCTGCGGGGCGCTGTCGCGGACCGATGACCGCAGGTTCGCGCTCGGCGTGCTGAACGCCGCGCTCGGCGGCGGCATGTCGTCGCGGCTGTTCCAGGAGGTGCGGGAGAAGCGCGGCCTGGCGTACTCGGTGTACAGCTTCAGCTCGCAGCACGCCGACACCGGCATCTGGGGCGTCTACGCTGGCTGCCTGCCGGCCAAGGCCGACGAGGTGCTGTCGATCTGCCGGGACGAGATCGACAAGGCGGTCTCCGGCGGGCTGACCGACGACGAGCTGGACCGGGGCAAGGGCCAGCTGCGCGGGTCGATCGTGCTCGGCCTGGAGGATCCCTCATCGCGGATGAGCAGGCTCGGCAAGTCCGAGCTTGTCTACCCGCGGCTGGAGCCGGTCGAGGAGATCCTGGCCTCGATCGAGGCGGTGACCCACGACGACGTGCGCGAGGTCGCCGCCGCCGTGCTCGCGCAGCCCAAGGCACTCGCGGTGGTGGGGCCGTTCGACGACGCCGACGCGTTCACCGCGGCGCTCGGCTGAGCGGAGGGCACTCGCCCAGCGCAGCGGGTTGAAGGGGGGTCGTCCCCCCAGGGCTAGCAGGGGAGCACGATGATCAAGGTCGGGGTGCTCGGCGCCCAGGGGCGCATGGGGTCGGAGGTGTGCCGCGCGGTCGGCGCCGCAGGCGACCTGGAGCTCGCCGCCGCCGTCGACGTCGGCGACGCCCGGGACCCGCTGGCCGAATGCGACGTGGTCGTGGACTTCACTCATCCGGGCGCGGTCATGGGCAACCTGGAGTGGTGCCTGTCGCACGGCCGGAACGTCGTCGTGGGCACCACCGGCTTCGACGAGGCCAGGCTGGCCCGGGTGACGGAATGGCTCGGGGGAGCGCCGTCGGCCCGCGCGCTGATCGTGGCGAACTTCTCGGTCGGCGCCGTGCTGATGATGCGCTTCGCGCAGCAGGCGGCGCGCTTCTTCGAGTCGGCCGAGGTCATCGAGCTGCACCACGCGGCTAAGGCCGACGCACCGTCGGGGACGGCCGCGCGCACCGCCTCGCTGATCGGCGCGGCGCGAGCCGCCGCGGGCCTGGGGCCGTCCCCGGACGCGACGGTGTCCGAGGTCGCTGGCGCGCGCGGCGCGGCCCTGGACGGGGTGCGGGTGCACTCGGTCCGGCTGGCCGGGCTGGTAGCACACCAGGAGGTGCTCCTCGGCGGGCACGGTGAGATCCTGACTATCAGGCATGACTCGCTGGACCGGGCATCGTTCATGCCCGGGGTGCTGCTGGCGGTGCGCGGCATCGCGTCGCTGCCGCCGGGTCTGACGGTCGGTCTAGAGGTCATGCTCGGCCTGGTCTGAGCGGGGTCGGTCCCCCCGGGGTTCCGGGGGCGTCGTCCCCGGGTGGGCACAGTGTTAGGGGGCAAGCAGGTCGATGAGCGCAATTCTCAATGTGATCTGGCTGGTGCTCTGCGGGCTGTGGATGGCGATCGGCTACGCGGCGGCCGGCCTGATCTGCTTCATCCTGATCATCACGATCCCGTTCGGCATCGCGTCATTCCGGATCGCGAGTTATGTTCTTTGGCCGTTCGGCCGGACGATCGAACCGCGCCGCAGTGCCGGAGCCGGGGCCCTGCTGGGCAACATCATCTGGATAGTCCTGTTCGGATGGTGGCTGGCGCTGGGGCACCTGGTGACCGGCGCGCTCCTGTGCCTGACGATCATCGGCATTCCGCTCGGCGTCGCCAGCTTCAAGATCATCCCGATCACGCTGGTGCCGCTCGGGGTGCGGATCGTTCCCACGAGCTAGCAGTGCTCCCGCATCGCCTGGCGATGCTCCCGCCGGGTGGGGTCGGCCATCGCGGCGAGAACCTCGTCCGGCGGGTACGCCATCTCGGTCACCGGGTTGGGTGCTGGCGCGGGTTCCGTGACGTCTCGCCGCGCAGCGGCCCGCGCGCCGGCGGATTTCCATGATCCCGGACTGAAACCCACGTATATGCTCGCCGAGGCGCAGCTAGCGGGTTGCACGTCTTTCGGCTGGGCAGAGCACGGCCGGCGGCGTACTGTCATCGGCGGACCAGGTGAGAGCGGCAGGCTGAGGAGGTGGCTGGTGGCTGGAAGCCGGAGCCGAGGGCCGGGGCTCCGGCAGCGAGTGGAGTCCGCGGCCGAGGCCGCGTTGCGTGAGTCGAAGTCGGTCTCGCCGGTGGACGTGTTCGGCAGGATCGGGTGGCTGCCCGGGAGTCTCGTCGACCTATGGCGCCAGGGACGGGTGGACAGCCTCGAGCAAGTGATGAACGTCGGCCCGGAGAAGCCGGCGGAGGCACTCGAGAAGCTCCGCGCCTGGGCCCAGGCCGGCGGGCTGGTACCGAGCGAGATCGGCTACCTGACCGCGACGCGCGACCGGCGGCCACTCAGGTTCACCGCGGGCGGGGACGACGCACTGGAGACGGCCTGTCGGACGCACTGGGTCTCGCCGGAGCTGTCCGAGGCGAGGCGCGGCCGGCTGACCGAGCGGCAGAGCCGGGCGCCGGACCTGGTCGTGATCGAGCCGCTCAAGGAGTTCACCTGCACGGGCTGCGGTGATACGGGACCGTTCCTGATCATGGAGGATCCCGGGCCGCTGTGCCTGACCTGCGCGGACCTGGACCACCTGGCGTTTCTCCCGGCAGGCAACGCGGCGCTGTCCCGCCGCGCGAAATCCGGGAGCGGCCTGTCGGCCGTGGTCGTCCGGTTCAGCCGGTCGCGGAAGCGGTACGAGCGCCAGGGGATCCTCGTCGAGGAGGCCGCCCTGGAGCGGGCGGAGGAGCAGTGCCTGGCCGATGCGGAGCTACGGCAGCGGCGCAGGGAACGCGACGCGGAGCGCCGGGCGGATCAGGACCTCGACTTCCAGGCCAGGCTGGCCGTCGAGATCACTCGGCTGTTTCCCGGCTGCCCGCCGGGCCGGGCGCGGGCGATCGCCCGGCACGCGGCCGCGCGGGGGAGCGGGCGGGTGGGCCGCTCCGCCGCGGCGCGCGCGCTGGACCCGGAGGCGATCAGGCTGGCCGTGGTTGCCTCGGTGCGGCACGAGGACACGGAGTATGACAAGCTGCTGATGGCCGGGGTCCCCCGGGATGCGGCCAGGGACCGTGTCCGCACCAGCATCGACAGCATCGTGGACGCATGGCTGACAACCCAGTGACCCGCACGCGCGCCGCGGTGCGCCGGGTCGCTTTCGGCGCGATGACCCGAACCGGCTCGGTGACGCTGATCGCCCTGTGCGGAACCCGCAGGTGGCCGGTGTTCGCGGGCCGGTGGGAGGCGCCGCTGATGCCAGCCGGCCTGCCCGCCCAGCCGTATCACGCAGCCGCCGACCTGGCGACCCAGGCCGCCGAGTCCGTGATCGGGCGCGGGGAGCTCGCCGCGGAAGAGGCGGCGCTGGCCGCGCTGCGTTCCGCTGCGGCCGACCTTCACCAGACGGCCACGATAACCGGCGTCGCCGTGGTGGTGAAGGCCGTGTCCGTGCCCGGGAGCGCCGGGGCCGTGCTCCGTTCGCACGCGTGGATGCATGCCGCCGAGGGAGTGCTCTACCGGGACGCGGTGCTGGCGGCGGCGCGGCGTGCCGGGTGGGCGGCGCATGCCGTGGACGCCCCGGCGCTGCCGCCGGCCGAGGAAGTCGTCACGGGCCTGGGTGCCATCGCCGGCCGGCCCTGGCGCCGGGCAGAGAAGGACGCGGCCCGCGCCGCGCTGACCTTGCTGCCCGGCGGCTGACCGCATATGAGCTGGACGCGGCTCCCGCAGGCCATGTCGCCACCGGGATCTTCCACGATCGCCTGAAGCTGCCTGTGCCCTTCCCCATCGACCTCGATCCCGGCGAGCTGATCACGTAGTAAGCGGGGGTGCGCCAGCGTCCCGGTCATGGCGGAGCAGACCGTCGTTGGCATAGCGTCGTGCCATGTGCCGCAGCATCAAGACCCTTCGTGAGCCCTACACCGAGAACGTGACCGAGCAGGACGTGCGGGCGGCCGCCCTCCAGTACGTCAGGAAGGTGAGCGGTTTCCGGCGCCCGGCCCGGCACAACGCCGAGGCCTTTGACCGTGCCGTGGACGCGGTGACCGGCGCTACGCTCGCCTTGCTGGACCAGCTGGAGCTGCGCACCGCAGGAGCGGCCCAGGCGCCCGCCGGCTGACGGTTCCACGGTGACCGGCTGCGTCGGCTGGATCACCCGTGGCGGAGCACCCGCGCCTGATCATCCGCGCCGGAGCAGCCGCATCGGCAGGCCCCGGCTGGGTCGCAGCGTGATGTTCGCGCTGGGCGCCGGGATCCCGCCCGCCGTCAGCTCCAGCCGGTACCGACGGGCGACCGTCGCCAGCACCAGCACGGTCTCCAGTTCGGCGAAGGATGCGCCGACGCAGGCGCGGCGGCCGCCGCCGAACGGGATGTAGGCGTAGCGATGCCGGGGACGCCCGGCCGGATGCCCGGGGCCAAGATCCGTGCTGCCGCCGTTCTGCGTTCTGCTTACAGGCGCCGTGCTGCCGCAGGGCTCCGGGCCGTGGGCATGCTCCGTTGCGGGCCAGCCGGGAGCCTCGCCCTCGGGCAGGAACCGGCGGGGGTCGAACCCGGCGGGATCGGCCCAGAAGTCCGGATGCCGGTGGACTAGGTACGGCGGGACCGCCACCAGGCTGCCGGCCGGAATGTGCACGCCGGCCACCTCATCGTCGGCCAGCGCGTTGCGCTCGATCGTCCAGGCCGGCGGGTAGAGCCGCATCGCCTCGGCCACGACCGCCCTGGTCCAGCGCAGCTTGTCGGCGTAGCCGGCGTCAGGATCACGGTCGCCGAGCACCGAGTCGAGCTCGGCCTCGAGCTGCCGCCGCGCTGAGGGATAGGCCGACAGCAGCGCCAGGGACCAGGCCAGCGTGTTCGCGCTGGTCTCATGACCGGCCAGCATGAAGGTGGCGACCTCGTCGCCGATCTCGGCGTCGGTGAGCGGCGACCCGTCGGCGGCCCGCGCTGTCAGGAGCACGTCGAGCAGGTCGCGGGGCGGGACGGCGCCCGGGCCCGCGGCGCGGCGCTCGGAGACGATCCGGCCCACGGGACCCTCGATCCCCTCGGGCGTGTGACCGACGCGGCGGGCGACCGACTTCAGCGCGCGAGTGGATGCCGGGCCCCACGGCAGCGGGAGGAAAGTGGCCAGCGTCGCGACGCGCTGGCCCGCGTCCGTCGCCCGGCCCATCAGCTCGGCATCGCGGCTCAGGTCGGAGCCGAACAGCGCCTGGCCCACGATGTCCAGCGCCACCGCGCTCATCTGCCCGGCCACGTTGATCACCGTGCCCTCGGCGAGCGATTCCCACCGGGCGGTCAGCCGCTGTGCCGCCTCCGACATCGCCGGGCCGAAGGTGGTCACGTGCCGCCGTGAGAACACCGGCTGGACCAGGCGCCGGTGCCGCCGCCACCGCTCGCCCTCGCTGGTCAGCAGGCCGTCGCCGATCAGTGCGCGCAGCGGCCGGTAGGTGAATGCCTTGACGTAGTTGTCCTGGTTCGCCGCCAGCACGTGCTCGGCGTGCTCGGGCCGGGTGAGCAGGTACAAGCTGTTCCCCGGCCGGTAAGGGACCCGAATCGTATCCCCGTACCGGGCGCTGAGCCGCACGTAGCCGTCGAGCGGGCTGCGAAACACGGAGGCGATGAAGGCCGCCGCCCCCCGGGCGTTCGGCCCGGGAGCGGCGTACCGGGAGGATCTGGCGTTCATGGTTCCATACTCCGCGCCGCCGGTGATGACGACCAGGGGCAGAACAGCTCCGGACCGTTGATAGCGGATCGAAAGCAACGTAACGACAGTTTCGGGCGTCTCTATAGAGAACCACCGAGGCGAGGAGGCCTTCGTGAGCCGAGGTGCCAGCAGCGGGCCACGCTGCGGAGCTGCGGGACCGGCTGACGGCGAGTGTGGCATGTCTGCGGATGTCCTACCGAAACACACATTGTATGCTTAGGTCCTGCTTAGCTAACTCTGGTTGTGTACTTTCAGTCTGCTCACTCTGGACACGGCGGTGGCCGGGCGAGTCGGCGCGCAGTCCCCTCCGTCCCGGGGGCGGGCTGCTGCTCCCCGCGCCGCCAGCCGAGCCAGCGCGATAGCCCCTTGCCCGAGCGCTCACCGAGAGGATCCGAGTCCTATGACCAGCCTGGCGGACACCGATGTCATCGCACCGATGACGCCGGAGCAGCGCGCCGACTTCGAGCAGAACGGCTTCCTGGTGATTCCAGGCGCGCTGAGCGAGTCGGAGGTCGCGTTCTACTCCGACGCGATCGACCGCGTGTACGCGGCGGAGAAGGCCGCAGGCCGGCTCTCGCCAGAGGGCGCGATGCACCTGCTCAGCGCGGTCATGCACTGTCCAGACGCGGCCGGGCTCATCGACCACCCGCGGACGTTCCCGCTGGTGTGGTCGATGCTGGGCTGGAACGTGCACATTTACCACTCGCACCTCGACGTGCATCCCCCGATCCGGGTACCCAAGCCGTTCCGTTTCGAGTGGCACCAGGACGGCGGCCGGCAGAACCGCGAGCTGGAGACCGATCCTCGGCCACGGCTGTCGGTGAAGCTGGCCTTCTGGCTCTCGGACGTCTCCGAGACCGGCCGCGGCAATCTCAAGGTCGTGCCGGGCAGCCACGTGCAGAACTGGATCGACGGCCCGCCGCGGCGTGACGTCGACTGGCCAGAGCCCGTGGGCGCGATCGAGGTCAGCGTCAAGCCGGGTGACGTCGTGTTCTTCGACCGGCGCCTGTGGCACGCCCGGTCGGACAACTACTCGGAGGTCACCCGCAAGGCGATGTTCTTCGGCTACACGCTGCGCTGGATCGCGATCCGCGACGAGCTTGAGGCACTGCACGCGAGCCCGGAGTTCGAGAGCCTGAGCCCGGTGCGCAGGCAGCTGCTCGGCGGGATCGGCCGGGGCATCGAGGGCCAGCCCGAGGGCGACCACAGCTGGGGCCACTTCCCGCAGACCACCCCGCTGCACGGTTTCCTCAAGGAGCGGCACCTGCTTGATCCGGCCAACCCGCCGCTGCGCCCCTAATCCGCCGCTGCGCCGGTGATCGCCCGTGCGCCAGTGATCGCCCGTGCGCCAGTGATCGCCCGTGCGCCAGTGATCGGCCGCTCCAGCGCGTGACGCCCGACTGCCTCGTGCCCGTGAGCTAGCGGCCGAATCTCACCGCGGTCGTGTTGGCGCCGCTGACCACCACGGCGACGCTCTCGCCCGGCTCGGGAACGTACCGGCCGGACAGCAGCGCGGCCAGCGCCGCGCAGGCGCCGGGCTCGCCCACCACCCGGAGCGTGTCCCACAGCGCCTGCTGGGCCCGCAGGATCGCCTCGTCGCTGACGAGAACCACGGAGTGCACCCGCTGCGATATCAGGGAGAACGTCAGCTCGCCCACCCGCCGCGGCGCCAGTGAGTCGACCGCCACGCTGCCCGTGGCGGCGTCGACCGGCCGGCCCGCCGCCAGCGCCTCGGTCATCGTCGGGGCGCCTTCCGGCTCCACGCCGACGACCTTCACCTCGCCGGGGCAGGCGGTGGCGATGCCGGACAGCAGGCCGCCCCCGCCGACGCCGGCCAGCACGGTGGTGACGTCTGCCGCCTGCCGGCTGAGCTCCAGTCCCAGGGTCCCGGCTCCGAGCACGGTCTCGGCCTGGTTGAAGGCGTGCACGGGCATCGCACCGGAGGCGGCCGACCACTGCTGGCAGACGGCCAGCGCGTCGGAGTACGTCGCGCCCTCGATCACCAGGTCCGCGCCGTACCCGCGGATCCGGCTGATCTTCGCCGCCGGGGAGACCTCGGGGACGAAGATTCGGGCGGGCACGCCCAGGACTCCGGCGGCGTAGGCCACCGCCGCGCCGTGGTTGCCGCCCGAGGCCGCGGCCACCCCGGCCGCCGGCACGTCGCGCAGCAGCAGGTTGGCAAAGGCGCCGCGCGCCTTGAACGACCCCGAATGCTGCAGCTGCTCCAGCTTCAGGGCCAGCGGCCCGGCCGGCAGGCCGAGGTCGGCCCGGTCGATGCTGATCACCGGCGTGCAGCGCACGTACGGCCGGATGCGGGACTCGACGGCCGCTACCGCCGCGCGGGTGAGCGCATCAGCCGGCGTCGGCGTCGTCGCCCGGGTCACCGCTCGCCCTCGAGCTCGCGCTCGATCAGGCCCATCGGATCCGCCGCGCGCCGGTAGAAGGTCCACTGCCCGATGCGCCGCGAGGTGAGAAGGCCCGCCCGGGAGAGCACCTGCAGGTGGCGGGTCGCCGTGGGAGCGGCCACCCCCAGCTTCTCGGCGATGAACATCACGCACACACCATCCTCGACAAGATCACCATCGCGCTGCGGCGGGAAGCGCCGTACCGGATCACGCAGCCAGCTCAGGATCGCCAGCCGCCTCTCGCTGCCCAGGGCCCGGAACAGCTCGGCGGCGCTCATAGTCATTTAGCTTAGCTAATCATCTACGAGCTGAAGCGCGCTAGTCACCGGCGGCCGTCACGGGCCGGGTTCGCCTTCCTCCAGGTGGTCGAGCAGGGTCCGGGCATGTTCGCGGTACCTGGCCGGGTACTGATACGCCATGCCGAGGACCCAGACCGCGGCCTCCAGTTCCCGGGCGCGGGAAAACGGGGCGAGCGCCTCGGGCCCCGGGAGCGGCTCCCCGGTCACGCCCGCGTACGCGGCCAGCGCGGCGGCTCCGTCCGCGGCCTGGCTATCGGGCAGTACGGCGAGGTCGAACTCGCGCGGGCCGCGGCAGGTCTCCTCCAGGTCTATCCAGAGCCAGCCACCGCCATCGCGGGCGGCGGCCACCGCCCCGGCTGCCAGGCATCCGCCCAGTATCGTGACCGGCCCTCGCCGTCCTCCACTGGGTTTCGCGCCGGATCGTTGCGGCTGTCCGGGGCCGATGCGGCGGAGGTTGTCCGGGCTGGATGCGCCGAGGGCTGTCTGGCCTGGATGCGCCGAGGGCTGTCCGGCCGGAGCCGATATCGGCTGTCCCGTTGCCTTGACGAGCGTTAGGGTGACGACGTGGTCTCCCTCGGTCAGGTCGCCGCATTCGCGGCCGCGGCTCTCGTCCTGATCGTCATCCCCGGCCCCGGTGTCCTGTTCGTGATCGGGCGGGCCCTGGCGCACGGCCGCCGCACCGCGCTGCTCTCGGTGGCGGGCCATGCTGCGGGAAACTGGGTCGTGGCCATCTGCGTGGCGCTGGGCGTCGGGACCATCGTGGAGCGCTCGGCGGCCGTGTTCACGGCGGTGCGGCTGGCCGGTGCCGCCTACCTGGTCTGGCTGGGCATCCAGGCATTCCGCCATCGCCACTCGCTGGCCATCGTGCTCGCCGGCGCCGCCGAGCCCCGTGGTGACGTGCGAGCGGCGCGGGAGGGCCTTGTTGTCGGCGTCACGAACCCGAAGGCCGTGATCTTGTTCGCCGCGGTGCTGCCGCAGTTCGTCGACAGGTCGGCCGGGCACGTCCCGGGCCAGATGCTGGTCCTGAGCGCGATATCCATCGTGATCGGCCTGGCTTCGGACAGCTGCTGGGGGCTGGCCGCGAGCACCGTGCGGTCCTGGTTCGCCCGGTCCCCGCGCCGCCTGGGGCTGGTCGGCGGCGCCGGCGGACTGGCGATGATCGGCCTGGGCCTCACCCTCGCCCTGACCGGCCGCAAGGACTGACTGGCGGAGGTCGCTGCTCCGGGGCAAAGCAGGCGCCAGCCAGTGGTGGCTGGATCACCCGGGGAACTCGCAGGAGAATAACCCGTCGCTCTGCCTCCAGGCGGTCAGCCTTGTGGTCGGCCGCCGCGAAGGGGGCGCGACGGAGCCCGCCCCGCCCGCCGGGAGCGGGCCGGCGCCCGCCCGGGAGCGGGTCGGCGCCGCGGCGGGTCAGGCGGTGCGAGTCTGGCCGGCGGCCTCCAGGCCCAGCTCGATGATCGACGTCTCGCGCATCTTGAACTTCTGCACCTTCCCGGTGACGGTCATCGGGAAGTCCTGGGTGAACCGCACGTACCGCGGGACCTTGTAGTGCGCGATCTTGCCGGAGCAGTAGGCCCTGACCTCCTCCGCCGTCAGCTCGGCGCCCGGGCGCACCTTCACCCAGGCGCACAGCTCCTCGCCGTATTTCTCGTCTGGTACCCCGATCACCTGGACGTCCTCGATCGCGGGGTGGGTGTAGAGGAACTCCTCGATCTCGCGCGGGTAGACGTTCTCGCCGCCGCGGATGACCATGTCCTTGATCCGGCCCACGATGTTGAGGTAGCCGGCGGCGTCCATGACGGCCAGGTCACCTGTGTGCATCCAGCGGGCCGCGTCGATCGCCTCGGCGGTCCTCTCCGGCTCGTTCCAGTACCCGAGCATCACCGAGTAGCCGCGGGTGCACATCTCGCCCGGCTCGCCGCGGGGCAGGACCAGCCCGCTGTCCGGATTCACGATCTTGACCTCGACGTGCGGGTGCACCCGGCCGACCGTCGACACCCGCCGCTCGGTGTCGTCATCGGCCCTGGTCTGGCACGAGACCGGCGAGGTCTCCGTCATCCCGTAGGCGATCGTGACCTCCGACATGTGCATCTCGCTGACCACGCGCTTCATCACCTCGACCGGGCAGGGCGAGCCTGCCATGATCCCGGTCCGCAACGACGTCAGGTCGTAGTCACCGAAATCAGGCAGGCCGAGCTCGGCGATGAACATGGTCGGCACCCCGTACAGCGAGGTGCACTGCTCGTCCTGCGCGGCGCGCAGCGTGGCGGACGGCTCGAAGCCCGGCGCCGGGATCACGATGCAGGCGCCGTGCGTGGTGCAGGCCAGGTTGCCAAGCACCATCCCGAAGCAGTGATAGAACGGCACCGGGATGCAGACGCGGTCCCGCTCGGTGTAGCCGCACATCTCGCCGATGAAGAAGCCGTTGTTGAGGATGTTGTGGTGCGAGAGCGTCGCGCCCTTGGGAAACCCGGTCGTCCCGCTGGTGTACTGGATGTTGATCGGGTCGTCGAAGGCCAGCGCCGCTTCGCGCAGCTGCAGCGCGTCTGATCCGTCCCGGCCGCTTGCGGCGCCCGCGTGAGCCGCGCCCGCCTCAGCCGTACCAGTTGCTCCCAGGCCGAGCAGCCTGTCCCACTCGGGCGTGCCCAGGTAGATCACCCGCTCGAGCTGGTCCAGGCCATCACGCACCTCGCCGATCAGGGCGCGGTAGTCGCTGGTCTTGAAGCTCTCCGCGCTGACCAGCAGCCGGACGCCGGCCTGGCGCAGCACATAGGAGAGCTCATGGCTGCGATAGGCCGGGTTGATGTTGACCAGGATCGCCCCGATCTTGGCGGTGGCATACTGCAGCAGCACCCACTCGGCGCAGTTGGGCGCCCAGATGCCGACCCGGTCGCGGGCCTCGACCCCGGCCGCGAGCAGCCCGCGGGCGAGCGCGTTGGTGTCGGCATCGAGCTGCCGGTAGGTCCAGCGGCGGCCGGTCGGCACGTCGACCACGGCCTCACTGCCGCCCAGCATCGCAGCAATGCGCCGCAGGTTTCCCCCGATCGTCTCGCCGAGCAGCGCGGTGGCCGAGGTGCCGTGGCTGTAAGAGAGCTGGGTTCCACCGGACATGAGATTCATCCTTTGGTCTGGATCACTTCATGCTGCCCGTTCTGGCCCCTAATGTGAAGGCCGCGACGGCCGGCGTCAGCCCGCCGTCAAGCCGTGATGCGGCAGTTACCGCGACGAGCTAGTGTCGGGGGTAAGTGCTCGTCATCCTCCCCGGAGCGACCATGGGGACCTGGATCATCTGGCTGATCGTAGCCGCGGTACTCGGCGTGGCCGAGATCATGACCGCGACTCTGGCGTTCGGCCTGATCGCGGTGGCCGCCCTGGTCGGGGCCGGGGTCGGTGCCGTCGGCGGGAACCCGGCGCTTCAGTTCGGCGCATTCGCCCTCGCCTCGGCGGCCGGCCTCGGGATCGCGCGACCGTTCGCGATGCGCCACATCAGGCATCCGCCGCTCCTGCGTACCGGGACCGCGGCGCTGGTCGGGCGCTCGGGGTACGTCCTTGACGAGGTCACCGCGCACGGCGGCCGGGTCCGGATCGGCGGCGAGGAGTGGTCGGCGCGGCCCTACGACGAGACCCTCACGATTCCTAAGGGGTCCACCGTCGACGTTATGCAGATCGAGGGCGCTACCGCGCTCGTTTACCCCCGGGAGTAGCCATGGAACTGGCTGTCCTTATCATCGGCGTGGCGTTTGTCCTGCTGGTGGCCCTGTTCACGGTCAAGACGGTGCGGATCGTGCCGCAAGCGCGGGCGCGCAACGTCGAGCGCCTCGGCCGGTACCGCAAGACCCTGGAACCGGGAATGAACGTGATCATCCCGTTCGTCGACCGGGTGAAGCCGCTGATCGACCTGCGCGAGCAGGTGGTCTCGTTCCTCGGCCAGCCGGTCATCACCGAGGACAACCTGGTCGTGAAGATCGACACGGTGCTGTTCTTCCAGGTCACCGACCCGATCGAGCAGCTCACCGCCACGATGCTGCGCAGCGTGATCGGGTCCATGGACCTGGAAGTGACCCTGACCTCGCGCGACAAGATCAACACGATGCTGCGCGGCGTCCTGGACGATGCCTCGGGCAAGTGGGGGATCCGGGTGACCCGGGTCGAGATCAAGGCGATCGACCCGCCGAAGAGCGTCATTGACGCGATGGAGAAGCAGATGCGGGCTGAGCGGGAGAAGCGCGCCGCGATCCTCAACGCCGAGGGCGTCCGGCAGGCGCAGATCCTGACCGCGGACGGCGACAAGCAGGGCAACGTGCTGCGCGCGGAAGGCGAGAAGCAGAGCGCGATCCTGCGCGCCGAGGGGCAGGCTCAGGCGATCAGCTCGGTGTTCCAGTCCATCCACGAGAACGACCCCGACCCCAAGCTGCTCGCCTACCAGTACCTGCAGACCCTGCCGCAGCTCGCCCAGGGCCCGGGCAACACGGTCTGGATGGTCCCGAGCGAACTGACCGGCGCGCTCAAGATGCTGAGCTCGGCGTTCGACGGGGCCGGCGGCGGCCGGGATGCCGCCGGCCGGGATGCCGCGGCCACGAATGGCCCGGGCCCGGCCGGGCAGCAGGCCCCGGCGCGCCGAGCCGAGGTGCCGGGCCAGGCTGGTCCTGCCGCGATAGCTGGTGCTGCTGCTGCGGCGGTGACTGACGCCGTGGCGGAGGCTGCAGCGAGTGCCGCCAGTGCGACGGACGCCGGTGCGGTCGAGATGCCAGGTCCTGCCGAGGTGCTGGCCGCTGCCGACGCGGCGGGTGCTCCCCCGCTGGCGGCGGGTGCTGCGGAGGCGGCGAGAGCTGCGAAGGCTGCTGCGGCCGAGGCGGCGGCTGCTGCTGCCGAAGGCCCGAGCCAGGGCGCTCCTGCCGAACTCGAGACCTGATCCTGGCTTGTCTCGCTGCCTGCTCCATGGAAGCCGCGACGACGGGGAATGCTCGCGGCGTGCGGCGCGCACGAGGGGGGTGTAGTGCCTCCTCGCAAGCGTCAGAGCCGGATCGCCAGGCCGAGGGTCAGCAGCACGCCGAATGCGAGCTGGAGCCGTCCGGTCTGGCCGAGTGCGGTGATCAGCCGCGGGCCCGAGGCGCCGTCGCGGACCAGCCGAAGCGGGGCCAGCGCGAGCGGCACGGCGGCCAGCGCGATCAGCGCGAGGGGCGTCGCGGCGGCGATCGCCGCCGCGACGCAGAACGGGATCACGATGCAGGCCACGTACAGCACGCGGGTCCGGTGATCCCCGAGCACCACCGCGAGGGTCCGCTTGCCGGTCACCGTGTCGGTCGGGATGTCGCGCAGGTTATTGATCACCAGCAGCGCGCAGGCGAGCAGGCCGACCGGCGCCGAGGCCACCACCGCGAGCCACGGCATCCGGCCCATCTGCACGTACGCGGTTCCCGCCACGGCGGCCAGGCCGAAGAACAGGAACACCGAGACCTCGCCAAGCGCCCGGTAGCCGTAGGGGTGGCGGCCGCCGGTGTAGAACCATGCGGCAGCGACCGCCGCGGCGCCGGGCAGCAGCAGCCACCACGACGAGACGGCCGCGAGGACCAGGCCGGCCACGCATGCCACCGCGAAACAGCCGAGCGCGGCGGCGAGCACCTGACGGGGCCGCGCGAGCCCGGACGCGACCAGCCGGACCGGGCCTACCCGGCGCTCGTCGGTGCCGCGGATCCCGTCGCTGTAGTCGTTGGCGTAATTGACGCCGATCTGCAGCGCGAGCGCGACGACCAGCGCCAGCACGGCGCGCCACGCCGAGAACCGGCCGTAGCCGACAGCGACTCCCGTGCCCACCACGACCGGAACGATCGCAGCGGGGAGAGTCCGGGGGCGCGCGCCTGCAACCCAGTCCCTCGCTGCGACCACGGCCATCCCTCGCTTACGTCACTCGCTGATCAGCGAACACAGATTAGTGCACGGACGGCCGGCCGATCCCGCGGGCCGATCCCGCGGGCCGATGCCGCGGGAGTCAGCGCGCGGGTGGCAGGGCGAGGGCGGCGGCGATGTGGATCTCCTCGATCTGCTCGGCATCCAGCCGTCCCACGCTGCCGGTCCTGGCCTGGCGCCTGAAGTACTTTCGCACCCTCTTGCCGGAGAACACGTCGACGCCGTCCAGGCTGGCCACGATCCACGGGATCGTGGGGCCGTAGATCGCCATCGCCGGGCGGACCGTGATCTTCTGGCCGAGCGCGTTACTCAGATGGAGGGCGGCCTGCGAGGACTCCCAGGCGGCGTGCTTCAGCCGCTCCTTCTGGCTGAACGGGCCATGGTAGAGCAGGTCGCCGGTGACGCTCCGGACGGGCAGCCTGCGGTCCCAGCGTTCGGAGTCCAGCGCGAACACCCCGCCGGGCCCGATCACGAGGTGGTCGATCACGGAGTTGCTGCCCGGGATCGCGCGGCTATGGAGTGCGACGTACCCGTGCGGCCTGAGCAGGAACAGTCGCCGTCCGGTGCGCCGCTGCGCCGACCCGACCCGGACCGCCGCCGGTATCACCGACGTGGTCTTCGAGCGGTAGATCGTGTCGGCGATGGCGACGAAGGCCGCGGCGCTCAGCCCGATCCTCCAGCCCTGCCAGGCCGTGATCGCGACGCCCGCCGCCACGGCCATCACCGCCCGGGCGATCCAGATCGGCCACCGCGGATCACCGGCCAGCCGCCCCCCGGGTACGGGGCGAGGGGCAGGGACGGGATCTCGGCGGGCGGCCTCCCCGCGCCCGCCCGCCCGCGGCTCAGCCGGGGCCGCCGGTCCGGTCCCGTCCGTATCCGGTCCGGTTTCCCGGTCCACGTCTCACAGCGTAATCGAGCCGATACGCTGCGGCCATTCTGACCCCCGATTCCGCACTGTCGCTGTTCACCGCCGGGACCTGACCCACCTCTGGTGACGGTGACGAGCCACATTCCATTGAGATGCCGGACCCAAATGCCAAGAAATACGCGGGTTTAGGTCTGAGATCATCAGAATCGGCCGGGACGCGGGCCGCTGCAGCCATCCGTACGCGGGATTGCGCGCCCGCCGCGTGATGGTCGGCCCGTGGGGTCCGGGCCGAGGATGCGCCCCGGGCCGGGTCGCTGCTGGACCCTGAGGTCCGGGCCGTCTACTGTTCGGTAGCGTGACGCAGATTCATGACATGACCGTGAACGAGCTCGCCGCCGCGATCCGCGAGGGCCAGCTGTCGCCGGTCGAGATCACCGACCATTACCTGGACCGCATAGACCGCCACGGCAAGGACGTCGGGGCGTTCTACACGGTGACCCATGACCTGGCCCGCCAGGAGGCCGTGAAGGCAGAGAAGGCCGCGGCGGACAGCAGGCGCGACGCGCACTCGGAGCTGCCGCCGCTGACCGGAGTCCCGATCCCGATCAAGGACCTGAACATGGTCGGGGGTGTCCGCATGACGTTCGGGTCCACGGTGTTCCAGGACAACGTCGCGGACCAGGACGACTACGTGGTCAGCGCGCTCCGGGCGGCCGGAATCGTGATCACCGGCAAGACGGCCACGCCGGAGTTCGGCCTGCCGTGCTACACCGAGACCAAGATCGGACCGCCGGCCCGGACGCCCTGGGACCTGGCCAGGTCCGCGGGAGGTTCCAGCGGCGGCGCCGGGGCCGCGGTCGCGGCCGGGCTGGCTCCGGCCGCGCAGGGCAGCGACGGCGGCGGATCGATCCGGATCCCGGCCAGCGTCTGCGGACTGTTCGGCATCAAGCCCACCCGGGGCCGCATCTCCGGCGGGCCGCTCCTTCCCGACCTGGCCGGGCTGTCCATCGACGGCCCTCTCGCGCGCACGGTCGCCGACGCCGCGCTGCTGCTCGACGCGATGACCGGCAACCACCCCGGCGACATGTACACGCTGCCGCCGCTGCCCTCCGGCGAGACGTTCCTGGCCCACGCCCGCCGCGAGCCGGGCAGGCTGCGGATCGGCCGGTCGCTGCAGCACGCGGTCGAGGGAGCAGAGGTTCACCCGGAATGCGTGGCCGCCTACGAGGAGGGCAGCGCCCTGCTGGCCGAGCTCGGGCACGAGGTCGAGGACATCGACCTGCCGTTCGGCCCCGATGTGGTCGCGATGTTCGAGACGCTCTGGTACTCGATGGCCACGCTGGCCCCGATCGAGCCGTCGCAGGAGGACCAGCTCCTGCCGATCACCCGCTACCTGCGCGGGCGGGGGCAACAGGTCAAGGCGGGCGAGCTGATCATGGCGCAGGCCTACCTGCAGGCCGTCATGCGCGCTGCCCTGGAGATGCTGAACGGTTACGACGCAGTGCTCTCACCCACGCTCGCGTCGCTCCCGGTCCCGGTCGGATACTTCGACGAGGTGGATCCCGTCGAGAACTTCGAGCGGCAGAAGCGGTTCACCCCCTACACCGCCCTGTACAACGTGTCCGGGCAGCCGGCCGTGAGCATTCCGCTGCACTGGACCGACGGCGGGCTGCCGGTCGGGATCATGCTGGCCGGCCGGATGGGGGAGGAGGCCACGCTGATCTCGCTATCGGCGCAGATCGAGGCCGCCCGGCCGTGGCAGCACCGTCACCCGCCGATCTGGTGAGCACCCAACGGGTCACCGCCCGCTCAGCAGCCGCCGGGCGGCCCCGTGGTGCCGGTCCCGAGTGACGGCTGGTCAACCACGCCCCCTGCGGCGTTGCGCAGCACCGCGCCGAAGTGGACCACGTACCAGCGGCCTCGCCACGAGATCAGGGAGGCGATCCCGAACGATCGCAGCTGCCCGTACTGCCGGTACACCACCCGGGCCCCGGCCACATGCCAGTAGCCGACCCCGTTGAAGCAGACGCCCGGGACGATCCAGCTGGCCTGCGCTGACGGGACGATCACCTGGACGAGCCTGGCCTTCCGGGCGCCGGGCCCGAGCAGCTGATGCGCCGCGGCGACATCGAGCCAGAAGTCGGCCACCAGGCGGTTATGCCAGTCGGCGGTCGGGTCGGCGATGGCCTTGACCTGCCGGTAGGCACCAAGCGGGAAGAACGCGTCCATGCCGAAGGCCGGCCGGCCGGCGACCACCGCGGCCCACAGGTCGGTCATCTCCGCGCTGAACACCCTGGTGTGCGCGCTGGGCAGGGCCATCGTCTGGTGCAGGTACGCGGGCGGCGGCGGCACCGCCATAACACTCGGCGCTGGGCGGGGCTTGCCCGACGGGGGACGCGCAGCGTCACGTGACGGGCGCGCGGGACTGGCCGCCTTCCGAGAACTCGCCGGCTGTGCCGTGGTGCTTCCGCCCGGCCCGGCCGTACACCCCGTCACCAGCACCGCCGCAACGGCGGCGGTGAGCGCGAAGGGTCGCCGTCCACGGCGCCAGCTTCCGGGGCGGATTTCGCGTGGCTGGCAGGCTGGCCGGCTCGGCGTGACGGTCACTCTTGTATCCTCGGCGGACGGGCAGGCCCAGAGCAGGCTTTCTTAAGCTAGCCGGCTCCGTCCCCGCGGTTGCGTCGTTCGGAACGTCGGCAGGCTAGCGCACCCAGCCGCGAAGCACCGGCGCTGGGAGGCGATGTCCCGGATTCGCCGGATCGCGACCCGGCGGGCTGCCCTGCGAGTCGGCGCGCGTCGGCCATATCATTAGGGCTGTGGCGCGGAGACCCTGGTGTTCAGCACGGGGCGGAAGCGCCGCGAGCGTCGCGTCTTTCCCACCGTTTTGTCGGCGGGCTGCTGTACGGTCGGTGCGTCGGCGGCGATAACCCAAGCCGCCGTCGTGCGGGACCGCCGCAGGGCATGCGGTGGCAGCGCGGGGAGTCTTCTTGCGCGGTAGGGCACGGCGATGAACCGCGAACCGACAGCACGACCGCGGGGTCGTGGCTGGAATCTCCTCCCTCTCGGGGCGGCGGAGGATGTCAGGGAGCATGGCTCACCCCACGCTGATCCGGCGGGCCGAGGCCGCTGGCATCGCGGCCTCTTACATGGATTGGCACGACCAGCAGGTCGAGGTGAGCGACGAGACTCTCATCGCGATCCTGGATGCGCTCGACAGCGCTCCTGGTGCTTCGGCGGAGCCCGGGGAAAACGGGCCGGGTCGCGCGGGCGGGCGGCTCGGGCCGGAGGGCGCGGGCGGGCGGCTCGGGCCAGCGGGCGCGGATGCCTTCGCGCGGCCCCGGGTCCCGAGCAGCCGGTCCTGGGGGTTCACGGTCCAGCTCTACTCCCTCCGCTCCCGGCGGTCGTGGGGCCACGGTGACCTGCGCGACCTGGCCGACCTGGCCGGCTGGAGCGCCCGCGAGCTGGGCGCCGGCTTCGTGCTGATCAACCCGCTGCACGCCGCCGAGCCGCTGCCCCCGGTCAGCCCGTCGCCGTACCTCCCGATGACCCGGAGGTACGTCAGCCCGCTCTACCTGAGGATCGAGGACATAGCCGAGTACCAGCGGCTAGACGCCCGGCAGCGGGAGCGGATCGACACCCTCGCGGCCCCGCTCCGGGGCCGGAACGCCACCGCCGACCTCATCGACCGGGACGCCGTATGGGCCGCCAAGCGGGAGGCCCTGGAGATCATCCGCCGGGTTCCGCTGAGCGACCGGCGGCGCGAGGAGTACCAGCGGTTCCGTCGGCGCGAGGGCCGCGATCTCGAGGACTGGGCCACCTGGTGTGCGCTGGCGGAGCGATACGGGCCCGACTGGCGGTCCTGGCCGGGTCCGGCCCGCGATCCCCGCCGCGCGGCGGGCGTCATGGCACCCCGCGGACCGGGCCTGGAGCCCGGCGGGCCGGGCCTGGAGCCCGGCGGGCCCGGCCTGGAGCCGGAGTTCCACGCCTGGCTGCAATGGCTCGCCGACGAGCAGTGGGCGGCCGCGCAGTGGGCGGCGCAGGCGGCCGGCATGGACATCGGGATCATCGGCGATCTCGCGGTCGGCGCGCATCCCGGCGGAAACGATGGGTGGGCGCACCAGGACCTGCTGGTCCGCGGTCTGTCCGTGGGCGCGCCGCCGGACGAGTTCAACCAGCGCGGGCAGGACTGGTCGCAGCCGCCGTGGCATCCGCGGCGCCTGGCCGCGGCCGGCTATCGTCCGCTGGCCGACCTGTTCGCCGCGGCTCTGCGGCACGGCGGCGGGCTGCGGGTTGATCACGTGATGGGGCTGATGCGGCTGTGGTGCGTGCCGGAGGGCATGCCGCCGGACCGCGGCGCCTACATCCGCTACGACCACCGGGCCGCGGTGGCCGCGCTGGCGGGTCAGGCGGCGCGGGCCGGGGCGCTGGCGATCGGCGAGGATCTCGGCACGGTCGACCCGTGGATCAGCCGCTACCTGGCCGACAGCGGGATCATGGGCACGTCCATGCTCTGGTTCGCGCGCGAGCCCGACGGCGCGCCGCTGGCCCCGCCGCACTGGCGCCGCAACTGCATGGCGACGGTCGGAACTCACGACGTGCCGCCGGCCGCCGCGTTCCGGACCGGCGAGCAGGTAACTATCCGGGCCAGGCTGGGGCTGCTGAAGCTCCCGGAGGATTCCGAGCGCGAGTCCGCACGCCTGATGCTGTCGCGCTGGCGGGATGCGCTCGCGCGGGAGGGGTTGATCCCGGCCGGCCCGCTGCCCGGCCCCGACGAGTTCACCGTGGCGTTGTACGGCTACCTGGCCCGGACCCCCGCCGCGCTGGTCGGCGTGTCGCTCGCGGACGCCGTCGGCGACCGTCGCCCCCAGAACATCCCGGGCACCAGCGATGAGTACCCGAACTGGCGGATCCCGCTCTGCAATGCCGAGGGCCGGGCGTTGCTGCTGGAGGACCTGAGCGACCTGCCCTTGGTCCGGGCCGTCGCCCAGGCCGCCGCGGGCGCATCGCGACCGTAAGGCGCCGGGATGGGCGCTACGCGGACTGGGCGTCGCGCTGGCGGCAGCGCAGCGCGCGGGCCACGTCGTCGCGACCCTCGGTCAGCAGCCGCCGCAGCGCCGCCGGAGGATCGGTCCGCTCGATGTAGTCCTCGGTGGCGGCGATCGCCTCCGGTGTGACGTTCCACGACGGGTAGGCGTTCTGGGCGAAGTACTGGGCCATGTCCGAGCTCCAGTCCCGCCAGATGTCGGCCACCACGTCGAAGTAGCGCTGCGAGTACGGAGCCAGCAGTTCCTCCTGATCCGGGTCGGCGAAGCCGTCCAGCGTCGCGCGGAACGTGGCATTCGACAGCCTGCCCCCGGTGATCTGACCCCAGGCTTCCTCCTTGGCCGCCGGGCTGGGGATCGCGGCGCGGCAGGTCGCGGCGTGCCGGGCCCCTGCGTCCGTGGCGTCCCTGGCCAGCTCGGCGTCGATCTCGGCCGGGCCGGCGGCGCCGCGGCTGGTCAGCCGGTACAGCAGCTGCCAGCGCAGGTCGGTGTCGATGACCAGGCCGTCGACCTGCGTCGACCCGTCGAGTAGCCCGGCCAGCAGGGCCAGGTCATCGGCGGCGGTGGCCACCCCGGTGAAGGCCTGGGCGTAGGCGAGCTGGTGGTCTGAGCCCGGTTCGGCGCGTCGCAGCAGGTCTCGCAGCGCGTCGGCGATGCGCTCCAGCGCGGCGCTGCGCCAGGCCGGGTCGGCAAACCGGCGGGCCGCCGTCCCGGCCTGGCGCAGCACCGTCTGCGTGACGCTGATGTCCTCGATCGCGGTCACGCCGGACAGGACCAGGCTCACGTAGTCACGAGCGGCCATCTCCGCGTCCCGGCACATGTCCCACGCGGCAGCCCAGCACAGGGCGGCCGGGAGCGAGTCGGCGAAATCGCCGATGCCGGTGACCAGCGTGCGCAGCGAGTGCTCGTCGAGCCGGATCTTGGCGTACGTTAGGTCGTCGTCGTTGACGAGCACCAGGTCCGGGCGGTCGCGGCCGACCAGCTCGGGCACCTCGGTACGCTCGCCGTCGATGTCGATCTCGACCCGGTGCTGCCGGGTCAGGCCCGCCTCGCCCCGGCGGTACAGGCCGATCGCGATGCGGTGCGGCCGGAGCACCGGGTGGCTCGCCGCCGCCTCCTGGATCACCGCGAACGCGGTGAACCTGCCCTCGCCGTCGTACTGGTACTCGGGCCGCAGCGTGTTCACCCCGGCTGTCTCCAGCCACTTCTTCGACCAGCCCGACAGCTCCCGTCCCGATGCCTCCTCCAGGGCCGCGAGCAGGTCGCCCAGCACCGCGTTGCCCCAGGCATGCTGCCCGAAGTAACGTCGCACCCCGGTGAGGAAGTTCTCCCGGCCAACATGGGCGACCAGCTGCTTGAGCACGGCGGCGCCCTTGGCGTAGGTGATCCCGTCGAAGTTCACCTCGACGGCCGCGATGTCGGGGATGTCCGCGGCGATCGGGTGCGTGGAGGGCAGCTGGTCCTGCCGGTAGGCCCAGGCCTTCCAGGCCTGGGCGAACGTGGTCCACGCGGTGGTCCAGCGGGTGGCCTCGGCCTGCGCCACGGTGCCGGCCCAGGTGGCGAAGGACTCGTTCAGCCACAAGCCGTCCCACCAGCGCATGGTGACCAGGTCGCCGAACCACATGTGCGCCATCTCGTGCAGGATCGTCTCGGCGCGGGACTCCCGGTAGGTGTCGGTCACCCGCGACCGGAACACGTACGCCTCGACGAACGTGACGGAGCCGGCGTTCTCCATGGCGCCGGCCTTGAACTCGGGCACGAACAGCTGGTCATACTTGCCGAACGGGTAGCGCAAGCCGAACGCGCCGCGGAAGAAGTCCAGGCCCTGCCGGGTCACCTCGAAGATCTCGTCCGGGTCCAGGTAGCTGGCCAGCGACTGGCGGCAGAAGATGCCGAGCGGGATGCCGTCGTGCTCGTCCCGCACCATGTGGTATGGGCCCGCCGCGACCGCGGTGATGTAGGTCGGCAGCACCGGGGTCGGCGGGAACCGCCACCGCGCCGTCTGCGTCTGCTCGGTGAGCTCGGTCGTGGTCGGCGCCATGTTCGAGATCACCTGCCACCCCGGCTCCGCGGTGACCCCGAGCTGGAACGTGGCCTTCAGGTCGGGCTGGTCGAAGCAGGCGTAGACCCGGTGCGCGTCGAACGTCTCCAGGTCCGAGTACATGTAGACGCCGCCGTCGGCCGGGTCGGTGAACCTGTGCAGGCCCTCGCCGGAGCGTAGCCCTATTCGGTTCCCGTCGAAATTCTCCAGGCCGAGACGGGTTCCGTTCAGGGTGATCTCTCGGACCGCGGGCGCGGACAGGTCGATGAAGGTCGGCGCGCCCGGGCGGGCGCAACGGAAGCTGACCGTCGTCACCGAGCTGAACGTGGCATCGCCCCCGGTCAGGTCCAGCTCGACGCGGTAGGACTCGACCTCGAGCAGGCGTGCGCGTTCCCTCGCCTCGTCGCGCGTCAGATTGCTAGCCACAGTGCTATCCCTCCCCGACGACCGTTCGGTGAATGATCGCATGCCGACGGTTGGAATGACCCCGCCAGCCCCCCGGTTGTCGGGAGCATCCCCCAGATTGAGGAGTGCGGATGGCGCAGCAGGAGCCCACCCAGGTCGATTTCTGGTTCGACCCGCTTTGTCCGTGGGCGTGGATCACCTCTCGATGGATGCTCGAGGTGGAGAAGGTCCGCCCGGTGAAGACTCGCTGGCATGTGATGAGCCTCGCGGTGCTCAACGAGGGCGCCGACGGAATGCCGGAGCGGTATCAGGAGCTGATGGCGCAGGCGTGGGGACCGGTGCGGGTCTGCATTGCCGCGGAGCAGAAGTTCGGCCCCGACGTGCTACTGCCCCTCTACACGGCGCTGGGCACCCGGTTCCACCACGAGAAGGCGCCGAGGGACCGGGCCACGATCGAGGCTGCCCTGGCCGAGGCCGGCCTGCCGACGGACCTGGCCGATGCGATGGACGACTCGGCCGGCTATGACGAGGCGCTCCGCGCATCGCACGCCGATGGCATCGAACGGGTCGGATACGACGTGGGCACGCCGGTGATCTCGGTGGACGGCGCCTCCTTCTTCGGGCCCGTGGTCTCACCGATCCCGCGCGGCGACGCTGCCGCCCGGCTGTGGGACGGCGTTCTGCTCGTCGCGGGAACGGACGGCTTCTTCGAGCTGAAGCGCAGCCGCACCCGGGACCCGATCTTCGACTGACCGTGCTGGCCCCGGCGGTTCTGACAGACTGGCGATCGTGCGCGTCTACCTCGGATCAGACCACGCGGGCTTCGTGCTGAAGGGCCGCCTCATCGAGTGGCTGGAGCAGGCCGGCCACGACCCGGTAGATTGCGGTCCGCCAGTCGAGCGCGATGACGACGATTACCCGCCCTACGTCATGCTCGCGGCGAACTCCGTCGTCCACGACCCGGGGAGCCTGGGCATCATCATCGGCGGCTCGGGGAACGGGGAGCAGATCGCCGCCAACAAGATCGCCGGGGTACGGGCGGCGGTGGCCTGGACCGAGGAGACCGCGCAACTCGCCCGGCTGCACAACAACGCGAACGTGCTCAGCCTCGGCGCGCGCATGTACTCGGTGGAGGACGCGGTGTCGTTCGCGCGGGTATTCGTGAACACCGGGTTCTCCGGCGAGTCGCGGCACGCCCGGCGGCTCGCGATGATCACGGACTACGAGACGACGGGGAAGCTGCCCCCGATTCCCGCCGAGGCGTAGCTCCTGCCGGGGCCCGACAGCGCGGTATCAGCACCGCCGTGCTAGCGCTCGGTCACCGTCCCGCCCGGCAGTGTGACACCGATGCCTCCCTGTGGCCAGCCGGGTCCGCGCGGGTGTTTACCCGGAGAGCCCCTTACCCGGCCAGGAGGGTCGCGAGGGCCGCGGCCGGGGAACCGGCGCCGATGCTGCCGTGCAGCAGCTCGGTCCGGTGCACGAGCCGCGGCAACGTTATGGGAACTCCGGCCACGCCGGGGAACTGCCCCGCGGCAGGCCCGGGCAGCACGGTGAGCCCGTGACCAGCGGCCGCGAGCGCGACCAGGGTGCCAGTGTCGGTGCCCTCGTAGCGGAGCGCGGCGCGGAACCCCTCGGCGCCCCCGGCCCGGCGCAGGTCGCCCAGCGGCGCGGCCGTGCCGGGAGCGTCGATCCACCGGGCGTCGATGAGGTCCGCGAGGCGCAGCCCAGTGCGCCCGGCCAGCGGATGCGAGCGAGGGAGTATCACCACGGGCTGCTCCTCGCCGACGCCGATCGCCGTCAGCAGGCTGACCTCGGAGAGCCGCAGCGGATCGCTCGGCGCGGCCAGGCCGTCGACCAGGCCGATGTCCAGCGTTCCGGACGCCACCTCGGCGGCCACCGTCTCGCGGGCGGCGACACGCACGGTCAGCTCCAGCCGCGGCATGGGCCCCAGCAGCGTCGCGAGGGCTGCAGCCAGGCCGGGCGCGGCCAGCGGCGACGTGCCGACATGCAGCCGGCCGCGCGGCGCTCCCGCCAGGCGCGTGACATCCGCGCGCGCGGCGTCCAGGCGCAGCAGGATCGGCGCCGCGTGCTCCAGCAGGCGGCGGCCGGCCTCAGTGGCGACCACCGGGCGCCGGGTCAGCAGCGAGACCTTCAGGTCGCTCTCCAGCGCGGCAATATGCTGCGATACCGCCGCCTGCGTGTAACCGAGATCCCGCGCCGCGGCGGAGAAGCTGCCGTGCCGGGCCACGGCCACGAACGTTCTCAGCAGGTGAGGATCCATGTCATCAGCATCGCTTATGGAACCACAAGAAATCATCGTTGGCGCTTAACGTCAGCGAGAGCGATGCTACCGGCATGACTGAATCACCCGCCCGCCCTCCCTTCACAGGCCCTCCCGTCACGGGCCGTCCCGTCGCCCGCCCTCCCTTGGCTGTGTCCCCTACCGTCCCCGCCCGGATCGCCCTCGTCGGTGACCGCTCGCCCCACGTGCGCGCGCACGCGCGCATCCCCGTGATCATTGAGGCCCTGCGCCGGCGCGACGGCCTGATACTCGACCCGTACTGGATCCCCAGCGAGGACGCTGCGCAGGATGACCTCGCCGGCTTCGACGCCATCTGGGTCACGCCCGGCAGCCCGTACCGGAACGCGGAAGGAGCCATCGCGGCGGCCCGTGCCGCCCGCGAGCGGGCGATACCCTTCCTCGGCACCTGCGGCGGCTTCCAGCACGCGCTCGTTGAGTTCGCCCGGGACGTCTGCGGACTGGACGTCGGTCACGCCGAGTACCTGCCGCACGACCGACGGTCGAACCTGGCGGAGTTCCTGATCATCCCGCTGGTCTGCTCGCTGGTCGGTCACGAGGCTGCCGTCCGCATCACGCCCGGCACCCTGGCCGAGCGGATCCTGGGCGCGGAGCGGACTATCGAGCGCTATCACTGCTCGTTTGGCCTCAACCCGGACTACCTGGGCGCGCTGTCCGAGCACGGGCTGCAGTTCACCGGCCACGACGAGGACGGCCAGGTCCGCATCGCCGAACTGCCCGGACACCCGTTCTTCCTCGCCACGCTCTTCCAGCCCGAGCTCGCCGGCGACGGAACCCGGCCGCACCCGATCGTCCGGGCCCTGGCCGCTGCGGCCGTCGCTCGCGCCGCGGCCGCCGCTCGCGCCGCCTGGGCGGTCCCGGTGAACGGCTGAGCGCTCAGGACCGGCAGCCGGCGCCCCGGGTCTTCGCCGTGGGCGACGTCGGGGCGGCCGACCACAAGATGGCCGGCATCGCCAACCGGCAGGCCCAGGTCGTCGCCGACAACATCCGGGCGCTCATCACCGGGAACGGCGATCTCAGGCCGCACGAGCCTACCGCTCCGGTCATCATCGTGCCGATCGGTCCGCAGGGCGGCTCCGGCCAGCGGCCTGGCAGCGACGATCTGGTCGCGGCCGAATTCGTCGCCCAGGCCAAGGGCCGCGACATGATGGTCGACCGCTTCGCCGAGCTGCTCGGGGTGGCCGGCCCTGCCGACGAGGCGGACAAGGATCGGTGACCGGCCCCCGCCCTGGACGACAAGCTCGACGCCATGACCGCCGGGAGTCGGCCCGGCATGCCCGCGACGTTCCGCCGCCTGAGTTCAGCGGCGTCTCCGGCGTCGCCGAGGCGATCTTGCCTTCGATGTACCACCTGGCGCCGCGCCGCGTGCCGCGGTAGCGGGCGCGGCCGCGGCCACGGATCCGGTGGCCTCCGCTTCGAGCGCAGTCTGGCCTTGCTCCCGGCCCCGGCCCGGCTGCGGCTCAGCGGCGTCCGCCAGGGCCTCATGCTCGGAGTGCGGCCTGGAGACGTCTCTGGCTCGCATCGCCGCGTCGACCGTTACCTTCATTCCCGGCATGTGCGTCCTCCCGCTCCAGTCTCGCACGCGGGCCAACGCTGCTCTGTGCCTGATTCCGGAGCGGCAGGTGCGAATATCGCGCTCTTTGCTCCTGCATCACTAAAAGCTTCGGTGGTCAGAAATTGCCTGGGCACCAAGGGGCCGGGTCCCAGGAAAAGGCAGCGGAAAGCGCTGCGACCGCGCCAGGTCGCGTTTCGGTGAGCAGGCCAGCGGCGGCCAGCGCGCCAAGCCTGGTGCCGCCCAGGTAGGCGGCGCCCAGCGCCCGGACCGGCAGGAACACGTCGGCCGGCGCCGATGTCCGCTCGCAGCTGGCGCCGGGCGCGTCTGCTGGGCCCGCCCCGTCCGCTGGGCCCCCCGCCTGCAGCCGCCACCGTCCGGCGTTCTCGGCGAAGAGCTCGTCGGCGACGTCGATGACGACGTCCACGGCGCACGCATAACGCCGCCGGGTGAGTGCCCCGGGCACGCTGACCAGCCTCACCCAGAGCCCGTCCAGGAGATGCGCGCGAGCCCGCCGGCTGTCGGCGAGCAGGTAGAGCAGCGGGTCGTCGGCGGGCCGCATCCGGGCGCGCACCTCCGCGACCAGGTCCCTGGTCAGCAGGTCGCCCCAGACCGCCGCGTGCGCCCCAGGGTCGGCGGCCATCAGCTCCCGTACCTGCAGCACGCCATCGGGTATCCCATGCTCGCCCCATTCCGGCTTCACTGAGAACAGGGCGTATCCGCGTGGGCCCGCGTCGTCCTCGGCGATCATGCAGCGCAGCGGGCTGCTGCCGGAACGCCGGTGCTCCGGATCCCACAGCGTGTGGTCCCACCAGTGGTCGTCCCGGGCGGGCATGCCGGGCCGTCCGCGCCGCACGCAGTCATAGACCTTGGCCAGCTCGGCCGTGGCGTCCCGCGGCTTGGCGCTCCGCAGCCGGAGGGCTCGGGCCGGGCGGGCCGGCCCCGGCGCGGCGGACTGCGCTGGCAGTATGCCCTCGCCGCGCCGGATCCTGAAATCGAGTTCAGCCGAGGCGATGCCGTATCCGTACCGTCCGTAGATGGCGGCCTCCGAGGCGAACAACGCCGCGACCGTCTCGCCGCGGTCGCGGATGTCGGCCAGCTGGCGGTTCATCAGGCTGGACAGGATCCCGCGGCGCCGATGCGAGGGCAGCACGCTCACCGCCGTGACCCCGGCCACCGCGAGGGCGTCGCCCGGCACCGTCATCCGGAACGTGAAGGCGCCCGCGGTCCCGACGATGTCGGGCCCGTCGAAAGCGGCCAGGCTGCGGTCCAACTCGAACGTCACGAGCTCATGCTGCAGCTCGGCGTCGGTCTGACGACTGGAGTTGAAGGCGTGCTCGAGCACCGCGTAGAAGGCGGGGAACTCGTCGGCGCTGATCGCGCGGATGGGGTAGGCAGCGCTCATGCTCTGGTTTGTACCCGGTACCCGGGGGGCATGGCGAGCGAATATCGGCTGCCGGGCCTGGCAGCTGGGCCTCAGGCCGTCAGGCCGGGGAGGACGTCAGGTGGCCGGCTCTGCCGCTGAGCAGATGGATCGCATGCTCGACGAGAGTGACGAGGACATCGCGGCAGGAGGCGAACCGGCGCGCGTCACACAGGATGACCGGTACGTCGCGGTCCAGGTTGAGCGCGGCCCGGATGGCGTCGGCGGGGAAGCGCCTCGCTGCGTCGAAGCAGTTCACGGCCACGATGAACGGCGTGCCCTGTCGCTCGAAGTAGTCCACGGACGCGAAGCTGTCGGCCAGGCGCCGCGTGTCGGCCAGCACGACCGCGCCGAGCGCGCCGAGCGCCAGCTCGTCCCACATGAACCAGAATCGTTTCTGGCCCGGCGTGCCGAAGAGGTAGACCACGAGGTCGTCCCGGATGGTGATGCGGCCGAAGTCCATCGCGACCGTGGTGGTGGTCTTGTCCTCCACGCCATCGGTCAGGTCGACGTGCGTGCCGGGCGCGGTCAGGTCTTCCTCGGTGCGCAGCGGCCGGATCTCGGTCACCGAGCTGACCAGGGTGGTCTTCCCCGCGCCGAAGCCGCCCGCGATAAGGATCTTGATCGCGACCGGCGCCGCCGGGGGGTAGCCGTGCTGGTCAGAGCCTGCGGAGCCCATCGGCCACCTTTCTCAGCAGCTGCGGGTCGGTCAGCCGGGCCGGGACCGGGTCGTGCACCGCGATGAGATTGCGCTGCCGCAGGTCGGACAGCAAGATCTTGACCACGCCGAGCGGCAGGTCCAGGTCGGCGGCGAGGTCAGCCACCGAGGTCGGCAGCCGGCAGCGCCGCAGCAGCGTCAGGTGCTCGGGCTCCAGTTCGTCCAGGCCGCCCGCCGCCCCGCGCACCGCGGTGATCATGGAGATCAGGTCGAAGGTCTCGCCGGCCGGCCGGGTCCGGCCGCCGACCAGCGCGTACGGGCGGACGACGGGCCCGGCGTCCTGGTCCAGCCACCTGTCGTCGCCCCCGGGCACGCCACGTCACTTCGTTTCCGCGCTCGAGGGGACCGGCCGGGACATGACCGACAGGTGCTCGCCGACCCGGGTGACCAGCACCGCCATCTCATAAGCCACCAGCCCCGCGTCCGCGATCGCGCTCGCCAGCACGGCCAGGCAGGTGCCCTCGCCCGCGGCCGTCACGAACAAGAACTTCGCTTCCATCTCGACGATGACCTGGGTCGCCCGGCCGCCGCCGAAATGCCGCCCGACGCCGCGGGCCAGGCCCTGGAACCCGGCCGCGACCGCGGACAGGTGATCGGCGTCCTCCTTGCTCAGCCCCGCCGACGCCCCGATGGCCAGGCCGTCCCGGGACAAGATGACGGCCTTGTCGATGTCGGCCACCCGGGCGACCAGGTCGTCCAGGAGCCAGTCCAGCTCGCTGGCCATACTCACGTGTCCCTCTTTCCCGGCCCGGACCCGCCGGCGGCGGGATCAGCCATCGTCACGCCGCCCGGCTCCGTCCCCGCCGGGCTCCGCGCCGTCCTCCGGGTCGAACGACGGTACCGGGGCCCCGGATATGTACCGGCCGCGCTCCCAGCCGCGCTGCAGCGCGGTCATCGTGCTGCGCGCCGCCTCCGGAGACGGCGCGCCGGCCGCTTTGCCTGCCGGCCCGGCGGCGGCCGGGCCGCCGTCGCGCAGCTGCGGCGCCAGGCTCGCCTGGCGGACCCGGACCGGCAGCCCCATCTCGGTCAGCCCCGCCGTGACCACCTGGGGGTCGGTGGTCTCGGCGCCGCCGGGATCGTCCTGCCGCCCGTGGCCGGAGAACCCGAACGCGCCGCCGCCCGCCGCGCCCGCCGCGCCCGCCGCGGCTTCACGCCGCGGCGTGAACACAGTGCCCGCCTGTGCGACCGGGGCGGCCGGGATGCCGGCGACCGGGCCGGAGGGCAGCTCGGCGACCGGCCCGGACGGCAGCTCGGCGACCGGCCCAGACGGCAGCTCGGCGACCGGGCCCGCCTGCGGGCCTACGCCGGCGGCCGATGCGCTGAGCTGCACCAGCGCCGCCGGCTCGGCGACGATGGCGTGGTTCAGCGGGCCATGCCGGCCGGTCAGCCGGATCGCCCGCTCGCCCGCCGCCGTGGCCTCGGCGTCGTCGATGATCAGCGCCTTCGGGATCAGCGCGATCGCGGTGATCCCCCCGTACGCCGAGAGCTGCAGCGTGATCTTGATGTCGTGGCGCCGGGCCAGTTGCCCGGCCACGAAAAGACCGAGCTGCTCACTCCCGGACAGGTCAAACTGCCCCGGGTGCGCCAGATCATGATTGATCCGGGCCAGCTTCTCCTCGGCCATGCCGAGCCCGCGGTCCTCGATCTCCACCGCGTAACCCCGGCCCACCATGTCACCATGGATCCGTACCGGGGCCATGGGCGGCGAGAAAATCGTCGCGTTCTCCGCCAGCTCCGCGATCAGGTGGATGACGTCGGCCACGGCGGGGCCGATCAGCGCCGCCTGAGATCCCGTGGTCACCCGGATCCGGGTATAGTCCTCCACCTCCGCGACCGCCGCGCGCAGCACATCCACAATCCGGACCGGATGCCGCCACCCCCGCCCCGCCGACTCACCCGACAAGATGATCAGCCCCTCCGCGTGCCGCCGCATCCGCGTCGTCAGGTGATCGATCCGGAACAGGTCCTCCAGCTCCGCCGGCTCGCTGGCCCGCCGCTCCATCGAGTCGAGCAGTGCCAGCTGCCGGTGCAGCAGCGACTGACTGCGCCTAGCCAGGTTCCGGAACACCTCGCTGACCCCCCGGCGAAGCCTCGCCTCGTCCACGGCAGCCTCGATCGCTGTCCGCTGCACCGCGTTGAAGGCCGCCGTGACCTGGCCGATCTCGTCGTTGCTCGATTCCAGCGGCGGTGCCTCGCTGGATACGTCCACTTCCTGACCCGCGCGCAACCGCTCCACGACGCTCGGCAGGCGCTCATTGGCCAGCTTCAGGGCGGACCGTCGGAGCTCGGCCAGCTCGCCCAGCAGGCCACGGCCAATCCAGAGCGAAATGATGATCGACAGGAATATGGCCATCAGCCCAATGCCGCCGACAAGTATCAGCCGCTCATACGTGGCATCCGCAACGGGCTGTGCGCGCGCCGTCAGCTCGTTGGCCGCCTGCGTCCCCGCCTGCAAGACCCCGGCCGCCACCGTACCGACCGCCGCGGTCCAGGCGAGCGGGGATACCAGCGGCAGCGGCCCGGCCCGGCGATCGTTGATCACCGTGTTCTCGAGCGCGGTCAGCGCGGCGGACGTCTGCGGGCTGACATCCCTGTCGTAGATCGCTCGGTAGATCGGATCCAGGTCCGGCAGGGTCTCGGCCAGCAGGATCCGGCGCGCCCCGACCAGCTCGGCGAATGTCTGGCGGTCGGCCGCAGAGAACGATTGCGCGGTGATGTCGCCCGCCAGCAGCGCGTCCTCTTGCAAGAGCAGGCCATTGGCCTTATACATGTCCTCCAGCGCGAGTCCCTGCGTCACTATCGGGACATTGGTCTCGCCGGTGATCAGCTGATTCAGGAGCGCGTCAGCGGTGGCGACGATATTGACGTAGGAACTTATGGTCTGCGGCCTGCTGATGGTCCGGGAGGCCACCCTGGAGCGCAGGGCCTGGAGGCCGGTCGTGGTCTGGATGACCAGTGCCGTGTCTGTCTGCTTCTCCTGCGCAGTGAAGCTGGTCGTCGCGGAGGCCGAGCGGAGAACCGTCGTGGCCGCGTCCGTTTGTGCCTCCTGTCCCCGCAGCGAGGCCAGGCTCAGTGGCGACGGGTTGGCCAGGTAGGTCACCGCAAACACACACTCGGTGTCGATCTGCTTCTCCAGCGTGCCGGTCGGCAGGCCGATGACGTTCTTCACAGTCTCGGCCCGGTTCAGGTTGATGGCATCACCCGCGGCGCTGCCGGCCGCAAGCACGTAGAGCCCGATCAGGGACAGGATCGGAATGGCAACGAGGAGGAAGATCCTCAGGCGTATGGACCAGCGACGCAAACCCATGACCGTGCCTCGGCGTGAGAAGTGACCTGCGGACTTCGCTGTGACCCGAGCAAATCCCGGAAGGTGTGGCGATAGTAACAACCCGTAACGAAGATCATGAGCAAAATCGGTGAACTCAGGCTCATAACGGGGTATTGGCGCACCTCTGGTCACGCCTAGCTGCCCGAGCCCAGGTGTTCGGGCAGAGCTTATGCCGGTACAGTGCCGGCAAGATGGTTGTTCTTGGCCCGCGCGGGTTCGCAGCCGCTGTGCTGGCGGTGGCGCAGCGTGCCCGCGGCCTGGTCCGGCGGCAGTTCCTGACCCGGAACCGGCGGCTGGCGTTTGTGCTGGCCGTGGTGGTGGCGGTCATCGGGGCGGCCGCGGTGCGGGTGTCGGTGTCGTGGTTCTCGCCCGGCGTGATGATCTTGCCGTTGCTAGCGGGCGGGCTGTTGCTGTGGCCGCGGGCGCTGCGCGTGTTGTTCGTGCTGATCGCGGGCGCGCTGGCGTATGACGCGGTGGAGGGGAAGGCGGGGCCGGGCATCATCGCGACGATCGCGGTCACGGCGGTGTTCGCCGATGCGCTGGCCCGGGCGCGCGCGAAGCTGGGGGTGCAGGGGCTGCGCGGGGATCAGATGCTGATTGAGCTGCGGGACCGGATCCGGGCTCAGGGCCGGCTGCCAGGGCTGCCGGAGGGATGGCGGTCGGCGTCGGTGCTGCGGCCGGCCGGGGGCGCGTCGTTCGGCGGAGATTTCGTGGTGTCCGCGTGTGACGGGAAGACCCTGGAGGTGGCGCTGGTCGATGTGGCGGGTAAGGGGATCGACGCCGGGACCCGGGCGCTGCTGCTGTCGGGCGCATTCGGGGGGCTGCTCGGCTCGGTCCCGGCGGGGGATTTCCTGGCCTCGTGCAACGCGTACCTGCGCCGGGGCCCCTCGGCGGACGGGTTCGTCACTGCGGTGCATCTGTGGCTGGACCTGGCCACCGGGGATTACGTGGTCGGCTCGGCCGGGCATCCTCCAGCGGCGCATTTCGAGGCGGGCAGCGGGACCTGGCGGCTGACCCAGGCGCGCGGGATTGTGCTCGGCGTCGTTCCCGATCTGCGGTCGGTGCCCGAGCGGGCGTCACTGCGGCCCGGTGATGCCCTGATGCTCTACACCGACGGGCTGATCGAGGCGCCGGGCCGGGATATCGACGACGGGATCGACCGCCTGCTCGGCGCCGCGGACCGGCTGGTGACCTCCGGATTCGAGGCCGGAGCAGGCAAGCTGGTCCGGGCCATGCAAGCCGGATCCGCCGGATCCGACGACTGCGCCCTGGTCCTCATCTGGCGGGGCTGACCCGGAGGCGGCCCGCGGTGGCGGCTGGCCCGTGGCGGCTGGCCCGGTGCTCGGCTCAGAACAGCTGACGGGCGCCAGGCCGGGCGACCGGGCCAGGCCGGGCCGCCACGGCTGGTTCTGCGCCCGTGGAAACGAACGTCGCTAACGGGATTAGGGTTAACCAGAACGGCTTGCGCGTCAATGCCGGGACATTTATCTGCAACATTTCCATGCAGGGTGGGCGATGCTGGGCCACGCCCATCCGTAACGCCGATCAGGCACCGGTCTGTGCCCTCGACCCGGTGACCTGGCATCGCCGCGGCCTGCATCCAGGCGCGGACATCCCGATCTGGCAGATCACCCCGCCCGGACCCGGTCCCCGCCCGACCGGCCCGCCCAGACCGGGCGTCCGGGCCTGCCGACTCCCGGCCGCCCAGGCCAAGCGAGGCCAGCCCGGGCGCCCCGGCCACAGGCCGGCCCGGGGAGCGCGGCGGCGGCACCGCCGGATGAACCTCGACGCCCTGATATGACATACACGTCAGCTTCCGGGGATATGACATGAGCGTCAGCTAATGTTTAGCGAACCCAACCGGATTTAGACCCGCAGCGCTGCGGAGCAGCGACTTAGGAGTCACCCGCCCGCCGACGCGCTCCTCTCGCCATCGCGAAGTGGCCGGAAAGTCGACGCGCACGTCAGCTGACGTGCGCGTCATTATTTGCATTTCAAATAAGACCTGTGACCAAATAGGGATCGTGACGCGCAACGGGACCGGGGCGAGCGGCGGGCTCCGCATGGAGCCACAGCCCCCCGCCGCGGCCGCCGACGCGGTGGACGAGGCGAATCTGCTGGCCGGCCAGGCGGCCGGCGAGAACTTCCCCGTCGCGCTGCGGCTGCTGCCTGCGCGCCGCCGACGGCACCTGATGGCCGTATACGGCTTCGCCAGGACAGTCGACGACATGGGGGACGAGGCACCGCCGGAGCAGCGGCCTCGCCTGCTCGACGAGCTCGAGGCCGATCTCCGCCGACTTTACGCCCGATACGGAGGAACTAGCTCCGGTTCCGCCGGTGACAGCGGTCCGGGAGGTGACGCCGAGGGACCTCGGAGCCGGGTGGTGCGAGCGCTCGCGCCGACCGTGGCCGACTGCGCGATCCCGATGCAGCCCTTTCTCGACCTGATCCTGGCTAACCGGCAGGATCAGGTCGTCTCCCGGTACCAGACCTTCCAGGACCTGCTCGGTTACTGCCGTCTGTCGGCCAACCCGGTAGGCCGGATCGTTCTGTACGTCTTCAACAGCTTCTCTCCGCAGCGGGCCGAGCTGTCCGATTCCGTCTGCACCGCGCTGCAACTCGCCGAGCACTGGCAGGACGTTGCGGAGGACCTGCGCGCGGGCCGCATCTACCTGCCGGCGGCGGACATGGAGGCCTATGGCTGCACCGAGCAGGACCTGGCGCAGGCCTCGACGCCGCCGTCGGCACGCGCGCTGATCGCGTTCGAGACCGGCCGGGCGAAGGCGCTGCTTGACGCCGGTGCGCCGCTGATCGGCATGCTGCAGGGCTCGGCGCGCCTGGCGGTGGCCGGGTACGTGGCCGGAGGCCGGGCGGCGCTGGCCGCGATCGCCGGGGCGGATCACGATGTGCTTCGCGCCACGCCGAGGCCGGCCAAGCGGCGCCTGGCCGCCGAGCTGATCCGGGCCTACGCGAGGGGACGGTGACGGCAGTGAGCAAGCCCCAGGCAGCCGAGGGAACCGGCGTCCGAGTCGCTTACCGGCACTGCGAGCAGGTGACCCGGACCGAGGCGAGGAACTTCTCCTACGGGATCCGGCTGCTGCCCGGCGGCAAGCGCCGGGCGCTCTCGGCGGTCTATGCCTTTGCCCGCCGGGTCGACGACATCGGCGACGGAACGCTGCCGGTCGCGGACAAGCTCGCCGCGCTGGGAGACGCCCGCGCGGCCGTCGCCGCGCTGCAAAGGCACGGCGCAGCGTCGGCCGGCGACCCGGTGCTGGTCGCGCTCGGCGACGCGGCGCGCAGGTACCCGATCCCGCTGGGCGCCTTCGGCGAGCTGATCGACGGCTGCGAGGCCGACGTGCGCGGCACCAGCTACGCGACCTTTAACGAGCTCGAGCACTACTGCAGGTGCGTGGCCGGCTCGGTCGGGCGGCTCTCGCTCGGCGTGTTCGGCAGCCGGGATCCCGGTACGGCGGAGCCGCTGGCTGACGCGCTCGGGATCGCGCTCCAGCAGACCAACATCCTGCGCGATGTTCGCGAGGACCTCGGCAATGGGCGGGTATACCTGCCCGCTGAGGACCTGGAGCGGTACGGCTGCACGCTAAGGCCCGAACGTGTGGACGGCCTGGACGCCGATCGCGGGCTGCAGGATCTTATGCGGTTCGAGGCCCAGCGTGCTCTGGGCTGGTACGCCACCGGGATGCGGCTGCTGCCCTTGCTCGACCGGCGCAGCGCGGCGTGCACGGGAGCGATGGCGGGCATTTATCTCCGGCTGCTCCAGCAGATCGCCGCGGCGCCCGCCGCGGCGCTGCGGCAGAGGCAGTCGCTGCCCGGGCAGGCGAAGGCCATGGTCGCGGTGCGGGCGCTCGCTGGGATCGCCCCGCGGATGCCCGCCGCCGTCCCTGGCGGGCCCGGGCCCGGCGGGCCATCCTCGGCCCCGGGCGGCCCTGCTGCGGAGAGCTCGGCGGCAGGGGGACGACCGTGACCGCCCGGGGCGTGGTGGTGATCGGCGGCGGCCTGGCCGGCATCACCGCTGCGATCGCGCTCCGCGAGGCGGGCGTCGGCGTCACCCTGCTCGAGGCCAGGCCCTGGCTCGGCGGCGCGACCTGCTCGTTCTCCCGTGGCGGGCTGAAGATCGACAACGGCCAGCACGTGTTCCTGCGCTGCTGCACCAGCTACCGTGAGCTGCTCGCCAGGCTCGGTATGACCGGGTCGGCGACCCTCCAGGACCGCTTCGATGTCACCGTCCTGTCACCCGGCGGCGGCCGGGCCAGGCTGCGCCGGTCCGCGCTTCCGGCGCCGCTGCACCTGAGCCGGGCCCTGGCCTCCTACGGCTTCCTTTCAGTGCCAGAACGACTGCGCGTGGCCCGGGCCGCCCTCGCCCTGAGGACCCTCGATCCGGCCAGGCCCTGGCTAGACGGCCAGCGGCTGGGGGACTGGCTCGCCGCCCGGGGGCAGAACGAGCGCGCCCGCCGCAGGCTGTGGGACCTGTTCATCGTCTCCTCGCTGAACATTGACGGGGACGAGGCCAGCGTGCCGCTCGCCGCGACCGTGCTGAAGACGGCGCTGCTCGGCGACAATGATGCCGCGGACATCGGCGTGCCCGGGGTACCGCTCGGCGACCTGCACGGGCAAGCCGCCGGCCGCCTGCTCGGCCGGCTCGGGGCTGACGTCCGCCTGGGGACGAAGGCGGCCGCGGTGGAGCGCGACCCCGCGGGAGGGTTCCGGGTCCGGGTGACGTCGGGCGCCGACGGCGCGGACGGCTCGGACGACAGTGCCATCGGCGGAGGGGCGATCGGCGCCGACGGCGTCGTACTCGCGGTTCCCGCCGGCCCGGCCGCCAGGCTCGGGGCCGCGGCGGGCATCGCGCAGGCGGCCCGGTGGGATGGTCTGGGCTCGTCACCGATCGTGAACGCGCACGTGGTCTATGACCGGCGGGTCACCAGGCTGCCCTTCGCCGCCGCCGTGGATTCGCCGGTGCAGTGGGTATTCGACAAGACCAGGACGTCCGGCCTGCAGGCGGGACAGTACCTGGCGGTATCGCTGTCCGCGGCGGACAGCTACGTGGACGTCCCGACCGCGGCGCTGCGGGAGCGGTTCCTGCCCGCGCTCGAGGAGCTGTTTCCCGCGGCCAAGGACGCTCGCGTGACCGATTTCTTCGTCACCAGGGAGCGCCGGGCGACGTTTCGGCAGGCACCAGGATGCGGCGCGCTGCGTCCCGGCGCCGGCACCTCGCTGCCAGGTCTGGTACTGGCCGGAGCGTGGACTGACACCGGGTGGCCGGACACCATGGAGGGGGCCGTGCGAAGCGGACGCACTGCTGCAGAAGAGCTGATCCAGCGGCTGGCCGCGCGAGAGCCGGGAGGCGCTGGCCTGCTCGCGGACACCCGCCCGGCGCTGGGCGGCGTTTCGGCCGAGGCCGCGGCCGGGTCGCCGTCATGACGGCGACGATCCCGGCGGGCGTGGAGACCGCCCGCGACCTGGTGGGCCCGGCGATCGCCGCGGCGGTGGACCGGCTGAGCGCCGACGTCCGCATCGTCGCCGCCTATCATCTCGGCCTGACCGACTCCGACGGCCGTCCGGTCGCCAAGGGCGCCGGGGGGAAGGCCCTGCGGCCGGCCCTGGCCGTGCTGTCGACCCGCGCCGCGGGCGCGGCTCCGGAGCGCGGCGTGCCCGCCGCTGCTGCCGTCGAGTTCGTGCACAACTTCTCGCTGCTGCACGACGACATCATGGACGGCGACACCGAGCGACGGCACCGCCCGACCGCCTGGACGGTCTACGGCATCGGCGCGGCGATCCTGGCCGGCGACGCCCTGCTGGCGCTGGCCCAGGACCTGCTGCTGGAGGGCCCGGCACCGCAGAGCCTCTGGGCCTCGCGCTGCCTGTCGGCGGCCGTGCAGCGGCTGATCGCCGGCCAGGGCGCGGACCTGGCGTTCGAGCGCCGCGATGACGTGACCCTCGACCAGTGCCGCCAGATGGCGGGGGACAAGACGGCTGCCCTGATGGCATGCGCCTGCAGCATCGGGGCCATCTACGTCGGCGCGCCTGCCGTCCTGGCCATGGGCCTGGCCGGATTCGGCGCCCACGTAGGGCTCGCGTTCCAGCTCACCGACGACCTGCTCGGCATCTGGGGATCTCCTGAGATAACCGGCAAGCCGGTCATGTCCGACCTCCGGACGAGAAAGAAGTCGCTGCCGGTCGTGGCCGCGCTGACCAGCGAGACCGAGCCAGGGCGGCAGCTCGGCGCAGTGCTGGCCCGGCCCGAGCCGCTCAGCGAGGACGAGCTCGTCCGCGCGGCCAGGCTGGTCGAGGACGCCGGGGGCAGGGAGTGGGCCGAGGCAGAGGCGGACGCGGCGCTGGCCGCGGCGGGCAAGTGCCTGGCGGAGACGGACATGCCCGACGACGTCCGGGCGGAGTTCGCGGGGATCGCCGAGTTCATCACGGCGCGCCAGTGGTGAGCCGGAGAGGCGGCCAGTGGTGAGGCGGAGAGGCGGCCAGTCGTGAGCCGGAGAGGCGGCCAGTGGTGAGGCGGAGAGGCGGAGTGGTGAGCCCAGAGACAGGCATGGGTAACCGTTCGGCTGCCCAGACGGGCAGGACTCACTCCTGCTCGGTGCTGAGCAGCGGTGGGGCGACAGCGAGGGTTGCCACATGACCGTGACCCAGGCCCGCACCGGCGGGCCGGGCGCGACCGTGGCGGCGCGGGCCGCCCTGGACCAGGCCGTCGGTCACCTGCTCGGCCTGCAGCACTCGCAGGGCTGGTGGCAGGGCGAGCTGGAGACCAACGTCACCATGGACGCGGAGGATCTCCTGCTCCGTGAGTTCCTCGGCGTGCGGACGGCGGAACAGACCTCCGCCGCCGCCCGGTGGATCAGATCCTGCCAGCGCGCGGACGGAACCTGGGCCAACTTCCGCGGCGGCGAGGCCGACCTGTCCACGACGGTTGAGGCCTACGTCGCGCTGCGGCTGGCCGGGGACGCGCCGGAGGCCGAGCACATGAGCCGTGCCGCGGGCTGGATCAGGGCCTCGGGCGGGATCCCGGCCACCCGCGTCTTCACCCGCATCTGGCTGGCCCTGTTCGGCGAGTGGTCGTGGGACGACCTGCCGGTCATGCCTCCGGAGATGATCTACCTGCCCGCCTGGTTCCCGCTCAACGTGTACGACTGGGCCTGCTGGGCACGCCAGACCATCGTGCCGCTGACAATCGTCGGCTCGCTGCGCCCGGTCCGGCCGCTGCCCTTCGGCCTGAACGAGCTGCGGCCGCCCGCATCAGGCTCCGAGCCGCGGGTCGGCTCGGCGGGCTTTGACGGCGAAGGGCCGCAAGCGGCCCAGGGCGGCCGGGCTGGGCAGGCAGGGCGGGCGGCCTGGAATACCGTGTTCGGCCGGCTGGACCGAGCCCTGCACGTCTACGAGCGGCGTGGCCAGCGGCTCGCGCCTGCGCGCGCGGTCCGGACGGCGGCGCTCCGCCGGTGCGCCGAGTGGATCATCGCGCGGCAAGAGCGAGACGGCTGCTGGGGCGGTATCCAGCCGCCGTGGGTCTACTCGCTGATCGCACTGCACCTGCTCGGCTACGGACTCGACCATCCCGTGATCAGCCGCGGCCTTGCGGGCCTGGACCGGTTCACCGTCTGGGAGGAGTCCGCCGACGGGCCGGTCCGGCGGCTGGAGGCCTGCCAGTCCCCGGTCTGGGACACGGTCCTCGCGATGATCGCGCTCGCCGACGCCGGCCTGCCGTCCGATCATCCCCAGCTGCGGACGGCGGCCGGATGGGTGCTGGACGAGGAGATTCACGGGCCCGGCGACTGGCAGGTCCGCAGGCCTGGGCTCGCCCCGGCAGGCTGGGCGTTCGAGTTCGACAACGACGGCTATCCGGACATCGACGACACGGCGGAGGTGCTGCTCGCGCTGCGGCGGGTGGCCTGGCCTCGTGACGAGGGCGGGCGGGCGGGCCAAAGTACCTCCGCCACGGCCCGCGCCGTGCGCTGGCTCACCGGCATGCAGTCCCGGGACGGAGGCTGGGGCGCCTTCGACGCCGACAACACGTCCACGCTCGTGACCAGGCTGCCGTTCTGCGACTTCGGCGAGGTCATCGACCCGCCGTCGGCCGACGTCACCGCGCACACGGTGGAGGCGCTGGCTGCGGAGGGCCTGGCCGGCAGCCGTGCCGTGCGCCGGGGAGTGGCCTGGCTGCTGCGGGCGCAGGAGAGCGACGGGTCCTGGTTCGGCCGGTGGGGCGCGAACTACGTGTACGGGACCGGCGCGGTGGTGCCCGCGCTGATCGCGGCGGGCGTGCGGCCCGGCAAGCCGCCCATCCGGCGCGCCGTGGCCTGGCTGCTCTCGCACCAGAATCCCGATGGTGGCTGGGGCGAGGACCTGCGCTCCTACGACGATCCCGGCTGGGCGGGCCGCGGCGAGTCCACCGCGTCACAGACCGCCTGGGCGCTGCTGGCCCTGATCGCCGCGGGCGGGCCGGACGCTCAGGCCAGCATCGAGAGCGGCGTGCGCTGGCTCGCCGGCAGCCAGCGGCCGGACGGGACCTGGGACGAGCCGCAGTACACCGGGACCGGCTTCCCCGGCGATTTCTACATCAACTACCACCTGTACCGCCTGGTGTTCCCGGTCAGCGCCCTCGGCCGCTACCTGAGCGGGCTGGAGGACGGCCCGTGAGCGCGCCGCGAACGACACCAAGGCGCCGGCGATGCCGTCATAGCGACATCAGCGCGTCGGCGATGCGGCTCGCCCCGGGGCGAGAGCGCCGGAATGCGGATTGGGAGACCGGGCGTGAGCGAGCGGGAGACGCGGGAGACACAGCATGAGCCCTGAATCCGGGCGCGACCGGCTGGTCGTCTGCTCGCCGCTGCGGCTGGAGGCGCGGGCCGTGCGGCGTGGCCTCGGCGACCGCGGCGAGGTGCGGCGCAGCGGCTACGGCGCGGCCAGAGCGGCGGCGCAGGCGGACCGGCTCCGCCACGATACGTTCGGGATACTGGCCGTGGGCGGTACGGGCGGGGGCCTGACCCCGGACCTCAGCCCCGGTGATCTCGTGGTGGGGACGCAGGTCGCCCGGGCGGACTCGGGTGCCTCCGTCAGCTGCCCGTCCGCGCCCTTGCTGGCGGGCGAGCTGCGCCGGGCCGGGCTGCGCGCCCGCGCTGGCAAGATCGTCACCGTGGACCGCCTGGTCCGCCGCGGCCAGCGGGAACGGCTGGCCAGCGAGGAGGCGCTGGCGGCGGACATGGAGTCGGCGATGCTGCTGGACGGCGCGGCCGGCCGGCCCGCCGTGGTGCTCCGGGCGATATCCGACACCCCGCAGCGCCCGCTGCTCAGCCCGTGGGCGGTGCCAGGCGGGATCGCCGCGCTGCGCTCCCTGCGGCTGGCCGGGCCCGCGCTGGCCCGGTGGGCGGCGGCCTGCGGGCCACGCCGGGTGCTGCTGGCCGGCCCGCGCTCGTTCTGCGCGGGCGTTGAGCGGGCGATCGAGGTCGTCGAGCGGGTGCTCGAGCAGCGCGGCTCGCCGATCTACGTGCGCAAGCAGATCGTGCACAACACCCACGTCGTGACCGGCCTGGAGCGCCGCGGGGCCATCTTCGTGGACGAGCTCGATGAGGTCCCCGACGGCGCGACCGTGGTGTTCTCCGCGCACGGGGTGTCGCCCGAGGTGCGCCGGGAGGCGGCGGTGCGCGGCCTCGACGCGATCGACGCGACCTGCCCGCTGGTCTCCAAGGTGCATGCCGAGGCGCGGCGGTTCGCCGCCGAGGGCTATCAGGTGGCGCTGATCGGGCACGGCGGGCACGAGGAGGTCGAGGGCACGCTGGGCGAGGCGCCGCAGGCGATGACCCTGATCGAGACCGCGGCGGACGTGGCCAGGCTGAAGCCTGCTGACCCGGGCCGGGTCGCCTACCTGATGCAGACCACGCTGTCCGCCGAGGAGGCCGGCAGCATCGCCGACGCCTTGCTGGAACGGTTCCCCGCGGCGCGCGGGCCCGGCAGCGACGACATCTGCTACGCCACGACCAACCGGCAGATCGCGGTCCGCGCCATCGCGGCCGAGTCCGATGTGGTGCTGGTGGCGGGCTCGGCGAACTCGTCGAACTCGCGACGCCTGGTAGAGACCGCGGAGCGGGCAGGAACCCCCGCCTACCTGATCGACGGGGCCGAGGACATCCAGCTCGGCTGGCTCGCGGGGACGTCGGTCGTGGGCATCACCGCGGGGGCGTCGGCGCCTCCCGCCGTGGTCGGCCAGATCATCGACGCGCTGTCCGGCCTCGGCTCGGTCGAGGTCAGCGAGCGCGTGGTCGCCACCGAATCCATCCGGTTCAGCCTTCCCAAGGAGTTGAAGCAATAATGGCCATGCCGTTGCGCCAGAGCCTGCGAGTGGGCGGCTACCTGCTGCAGCAGAAGCTGGCCCGCCGAGACAAGTTCCCGCTGCTGGTCGAGCTTGAGCCGCTGTTCGCGTGCAACCTCAAGTGCGCGGGCTGCGGCAAGATCCAGCAGCCGCACGACGTGCTGAAGCAGCGGATGCCGGTGGAGCAGGCCATCGCCGCGGTCGAGGAGTCCGGCGCGCCGATGGTGTCGATCGCCGGCGGCGAGCCGCTCATGCACCCGCAGATCGACGAGATCGTGCGCCAGCTCATCGCGCGCAAGAAGTACGTGTTCCTGTGCACGAACGCGCTGCTCATGCCGAAGAAGATCGAGAAGTTCACGCCGTCGC
>WNFJ01496048.1_pt1 | contig 53665 bp, 95 predicted proteins | sample 5400461 | NCBI WGS metagenome assembly WNFJ01 (sample SAMN13153349, study PRJNA577476) | soil metagenome | isolation source: 115 cm saprolite on Douglas fir-dominated hillslope | place: USA:California | collected 2013-09-17
ATACGCGCAATACGTTATGGATGATTGGCGTTGGAAGCACAATTTCCTAGCAAGTAATTCGGCGTATTCAGGTACGGCTGCGCTTGCGTTATCAAATCTACCATTGTCAAACTTTTAAACTATGAAATGCTCACTATGTAAATTCAAAAATGCTGCGCTTGAAGCGGAGAGGCATCCTAATGCCGTAACCATCTTCATTACTCAATCGCTACATGGCAAACTACGCGAGAATCGCCAGCGTGTGTGTGTAGAGCATGATCTACAGGATATCTACAGCAAAGACCTAGAGATAGGGAATAAGGCATATGCTAAGGCAACAGAGAATGGTTACTTACCGATGGACAAGGTATGGAACCAACCTATATGGATACCAAAAGGAGAGAGAGAATGAGATTCAGTGAAGCGATGATGCTAGGCTCAAAAGTAATTAAACCGTTAGCTTATAGTAGAGGCGATGACCAAGGCAGCGGCTGTGTTTTAGGGATGGCAGAGTTTGCCGTTGGTAGAACAAATTGGGGTGGTTATTTTGACGAAAAAGCTGCGGAGAATGTGTGGCCGTGGCTAACCGAAGCAATTAGCGTAACTCCCTGTGGATGCCACTATTACAAACAGTGCGGTACAAGTATCTTCCAAATTACTGCAAAGATATCCACTATTGTTCACTTGTTCAATGAACATGTCATGCAGCGCCAAGATTGGACAATGGAGCGGCTAGCAGATTGGATTCGTTCTGTTGAGCCTGAAGAACCGCGAGAAGAACAGAAAGTTATTGGCGAAAAGGAGATGATGTTATGCGGTTAAGTGAAGCTATTATTCTTGGAGACAGTTTGAAGTTGCCCACTAATATATGGTGGCTTGATGGCGAAGACGGGAATTACTGTGGTTGTGCCATTGGTGGAGCACTTCTTGCTGTTGGAATAACATTAAAAGAATTTCTTGACGATCCACAGTTTGAGGTATATGAAATGCAGTTCGTTAAATCTCGCTGGCCCTGGTTAAAAGCTGGTCATCTTGACGAAATTACATGGCTTTATCAGAGGGTAATCAGTGGTACTGGTACGATTGAAGATGTCGCGGCATTTGTTCGTTCCATCGAACCTGAAGAACCACAACAGGAAAGCAACGAGACAACAAAAGAGGAGACTGTATGCGTTTAAGTGAAGCGATTTTATTGGGCGATACATTGAAAATCGCCGATCCTACAACATGGATTAGTAGCAATGGTTCTTGTGGCTGTGCGCTGGGAGGCGCATTGCTTGCAGCAGGTTTTACTGCTGAGACTATTCGTGCTGAATGTATGAATGTAGGTGAATATATACGTACAACATATCCTTGGGGGCATATTGCAGAAACACCAAGTGTTAAGAAGTTTTGGCCGTGGTTGACGGTGAATCAAGCCAGAGAAATCTCCAAACTTTATTATAATGTGTGGCATGAACGAGCACATATTGAGGAACTTGTAGACTATGTGCGTTCGATTGAGCCTGATGAAGTGGCTGATGGTTGGAATGCACCTATGGCCGAATCTTCGGAAGTTGAAGAGGTTCGCTGGAAGTAAACAGTTGGGAGAGAATAGCAATATCGGGTTCCATAGTGCGGAAACGCGCTTAAAGCTGTCCTTGATGCGCAGGGGCAGTAAGAATCCTTTCTACGGCAAAAAGCACACACCTGAAACAAGAGCAAAACTCTCTGCGATTCTGCGTCAATATAGGAAGAATCGTACATATGACATCCTGCCATGTACGCTTAATGAAATAGGACAAATTGAGCTAGCATACATGGCAGGTTTACTAGATGGAGAGGGCTGTATTTGTCGTCATCGTGAACAATGGGAAGTAAAAATCAGCAATACACATGAGCAGTTGATATATAAACTTCAAGCGATTGCTGGTGGCTCTGTAAACTTTCCTAAAAAATTTGGTACTAATCCACGTAAAGTTTGTGGTTCATGGTATATTGCATCTGCCAGGAACGTCTATAAGTTCTTAAGGATAGTTAGGCCATTCCTAATAGTTAAAGCAGATACTGCTGATATTTGTATGGTGGCACTATATGCTAAATATGGGGAACGGCTTAATGGGTAAAAATAGTGCAATTGGATGGACGCACCATACTTGGAACCCATATCTCGGCTGTGACAAAATAGCTCCCGAATGCTGTCATTGTTACATAGATCGTGTCTTATTGCGTATGGGTAGGCGTCCGTGGGGGATTCTTTATAAGACCAAAACCTGGGATGATCCGGCACGATGGGAGAAGAAAGCAGCGAAAGAGAATCTATACTATCGTGTATTTACTTGTTCGTTGTCTGATTTCTTCCATGTACGTGCTGATGAATGGCGTCCTAGAGCTTGGGAGATAATCAAAGCTACGCCGCATATGATATATCTCATCTTGACTAAGCGACCTGAACTAGCCATAAAGAGATTGCCGCTAGATTGGGGTGATGGTTATCCTAATGTGTGGTTAGGAGTGTCTTCAGGGTGCGAACAGACATTGAACAAGATGGATTCTCTAAGAAAAATACCTGCCAAGCTACGCTTCTTATCTGCGGAGCCACTTTTGGAAGATATCTCATCGAAGATAAATCTTGATGGTTTTGGATGGGTTATAACAGGCGGGGAAAGTGGACATGGTGTAGAGTATATGTGGAATCGAAGTGTAGATTGGCGGAAGGAATTTAATACAGGTGGAAGACGTACAATGCAGTTAGAATGGCCAGCAGCTTTGTATACGATGTGTAAAAGGCGTAATATACCGTACTTTTTCAAACAAATAACAGCTATTAAACCGGGCCAGGGAGAAGATGCGCTTGGTGCAGTCATACAGCAGTTTCCTGAAGCACCTGGGACATGGGCCACAAATTACCTAAAGCAGCAATCTATCGCATAGAGGTAGCAACACGAAAGCAAATGCGCGAAAGGCAGAAGGACTCTGCCTTTATGCGAAAGAGTCTAAACATCTTTAACGGCCAATCCACAAGATGCGCGGACAGCAACATTCAACTTCCATACACAATTGAAGAATTTAGGGCATGGCTCAAGCCGTTTGTTGGCACACTATGCTCTTGTGGTAGACGATTAACGCTTAAAGCATTGGCAGTGGATCATCAGGTTCCTGTGTCGCGTGGTGGATTATGGAGTCTTGGCAATCTTGCAGCTATGTGTAGACAATGTAATTGGCGAAAGGGTAAGCTTCTCCCCTCCGAGTATGCTAGCTTAGTTGAACTGTTAATAGGATTTAGTGCCGAAAGCAGGGAAGATGTTTTTCGTCGCTTAACTCTGGGCGGTAAGTGGTCATTTAAAAGTTGAAAAATACGATTTTATTTCGCGCTTGTTTATAGCGTATATAATGAAAACCAAAATTCATCAAAATTATGTGCGTGATGCATGGAGTGCCAGAGTAGACTTCATTGGTCTACAAAACTGCAAAGCATGCAAGAAGCGGTGTAGGGAGTGTCACTGGCCATTCGCTGTGAGTACAGCAACAGATGAGAACAATTTCTGTTCGCTGTGGTGTGAAGATAAATACTTCAAAAGCCTGTAGAAACAAAAAAAGCCCACCAAGTGCTTTTTGGGCACTTGATGGGCTTATTTTTTAACTACACCAGTTTGATTGTGTGGGCTGTTCATTCTGTTAACTCAACAGTCTTCGCCTTGTAATCGACCTTCAGTGTGTGGAAGTTGTTCAAAAAATCTTCGCCCAAAATGCCATCGAATTTGACGCCGATACGCTGGTTCAATTCTTTTAGGCTGAGTACAGTCACAGACTGATTGAATTTGTAACTATCCAACTCGAAGGTGACATTACGGGCTGGCGTGCTGCCCGAAATGAACACGATGTTTTTGTTTTTGCGCATCTCGCCAACCTGCGCATCATTGATGGAGCCTGCCGCTTCAGCGGAAACAATTATTGAAACAGCACCAGTGTCCACAATCATAGTCAGTGGTTTCCCGTTCACTTTAACTGTGACCAACAGCAGCCCTTCCACACTCTTGAATGGCAGTGTGTACGTCTTGGCGGCGTTTTGCGTTGTGGCTGGCAGCGAGACGAAGGCCAGCACCAGCGCATACAAAATACTGTGTTGGAATTTCATTTTGTTTTCTCCTCTTATTCAAAGAATTTTTCAACTGCACAAATTGTTGCTGCTACCAAAAACGCTGCTATGTAAAGAACCACAACAGCAACGATTATTCCTAGTGCAATATTTAGTATCAATGTGTAAATACCTCCTGGGGCTCATCTTTGGATTAGGCGATCCTAGAGGTAGGCGTCACACTCGCCTGCCTTTACATGGCCTAGCTTTTGGCATCCTCAAAAACAAGGCTTAAAAAGCCGCCTCTGTCATCCTGGTCGATGTAATCTTTGCCTTTGATTACTTTTCTACCGAAAATTGAGTAGAGTACAGTACCATTAGGCAAATCACTGAAACAGTCCATGTGGACTAATTCAATTATTTTCCCTGCCATTGGGCCTCTTCGTATAGTCCAGTTCATTTGCTTACCTTCTGAAGTTTTGCTTCCCATTTCAGCCCACCAAAGGGCGAATGCATCTTGTGTTTGTTTCATGGTTACACCAGGATCATGTGCGCTTGCTTGGCAAATGCTTTGGCATTGTTGGCCATCTCTTTGATGGCGAGTGCATCGACACGATCAAGTAGGCGAAGTGGTTCGTAATCGACCAATTCTCCATTGTTGCGCAAGAAGGTAAAGATGATTTGATCATGGTGTTGTATCCCGCTGTGAGGCCATTTTCTTTTAAATCTGGCCACTTCATCAGGCAACACGCTAACAAATACCAGCTTGCCGCGTCTCTCTGCCTTGTAGGTTCCATTGTCTTTGATTGACTTAATGCTTGCCATTTGTCTGTTCTCCTAAAGGGGCTGATTGCCCATCACAGCACCAGGATTACAAGGTCTGGTGCTGTATCGGCAGTCATTCCCACTGAATCACGATATCCAGTAGTGAGGCAACAATAAACTCTACTGCTTTTGCTGCCAGTTCATGACCCACAAAGCACAGAACGATAACCACAAGTGCCCAATAAGCAATGCGCCTTTTTAGTTTCTTGTGCTTCTGTGCTTCTTTTGTTTGTTCCCACTGATCGAGCACCTGCTCAACCTGGGCGGGAGTTAGATGTTTCTGGTTACTCATAGTCAGCACCGCCGTTCTTGCCGACGTTATAGCTCAGTGCGGCACAGAGTGCTAACGTAAAAACTACTGCAACAAAGTGCAATAGAACATCAACAACTGCCATCATTTTGTTTGTCTCCTTTTTACAAACTGAAGATGAACTTCTGTTGTTTGTTATCTATTGTGTAATTTGAAAATTGTTTGAGAAGGTCTTGGCCAAGAATCCCCGAAATCTTCATACCAATACTTTCAGAAAATTTCTTAAGACTCCCATTGGCTTTGACAATCTCTGTTACCGTTTTACCCATCAAGTTGAACTTAGCCTTGACGCTGTGCGAGATCTCATTGCCGCCACATCCTGAAGAAATACTTATGCGATGTGGTTTGATGTTATTGATTAACTCTGGTGCCAAAATGGTTATTTCGGCCCCGGTGTCAACCAGAAAATGATGCACAATGACTTTGATGGTTAGGCTAACGAAAGGCAAGGCAGTTCTATTTTTGACAAGGTTTATTGCTGGCATGTTAGGCCAGCTTTCTGAGTGTGGCGCGTATCGCCACACTAAAAGCATAGTCAGTAGAAAACCGCTGTAAGGCATCCTGCATGGCTAGCTTAAAGCCTTTGAGGTTTTTAGACGCATCGCGCAGTGCATGATTAGGATCACGCCGATAGCTCTGCATCCACTGATTAAACAGTGTTTGGTAGTTCATTTGTCTGTCTCCTTGGAAGGTTTGAAGCTTCCATCGGAGTGCATGAGTTCTCCAAATTTTCATGCACCCTAGCAGGCTTCAGTCACTCCACATCCACATATTCAAAGCAAAGTTGTAGGACTTCATCATAGCTTTTCGATTTGAAAGCCTTATCTCTGAATTCCTTTGCTTTGTCTGGTTGGCCTTCACGTTCGAGAGTCTTGCTTACTTTCCCGATGATGGCAAAGGCGTTTCCATCAGTGCCGCTGAGTTTGCAATGTGGTTTTGATTGTTTACCGCTGGTGTCTCCATCGCAACAACCTTGAACGCATTCACCAGTTTCCATGTTTATTCCGTTGTCAATTCTTGGTTCCTTCATTTTCTGTCTCCTTGTTGTTTCCTTTGTTTGATATGTTGATACATCTTTTTCAGCCACTCGCCAACCATAGAAAGTGATTCAACATCATGGACACGAAAGCCACTTGATTTATTGATGATGTATCGTTCATTGTCATAAGACAGAGAACCACACAGTACTTGTAGGCTTTTTGCGTCTTCGGTGGAATCAACAGATATTACAGGTAGAGCGTTGGGGTATTGGCGATTTTGTTTTCCCTTCTCACGGAAGGAGATAGTTCCGTCCGCTCAAAGTGAAACAATTACATTGTCCATGTCTGTCTCCTTAGATTGAATCTACACTCATACGCTAATCGAACATTAGCGCATGATGATGATTCAAGCCTTGACCTTTTCCGTGATGCCGACAAAGGCTGCAAGCTTACGCATTACAGCTTTATCAACTTCTACAAACCTGCCATCGCTGCTATCAGAGAAGATGTCATCCTCAACGGACTCTATCAAGTCTCCTACCAGCTTAAGCAGCCTTGTTGGGTTTGGTACTTTGTTTTCCTGTGTCTTGCGTGCAATCTTCTGACCATTAGCTTTTGCCGCCGCTGCCTTTTCGCGCAGTGACTCAATTGCTTCTGGTGCAGCTTTCGTGCGCAGTTCATGCACTGCCAATGATGGCGTTACTGCCTGTTCACTGAGCAGGTGCTTGATTGCTTCAGGCGCATCAGCGAGTTCAAGTGCTTCATTGACGAACCTGAGAGAGTATCCAAGACGTTTGGAAACACTCTCTGACGTATCGCCGAAGTTGATGAGACGCTGAAACGCTGTGCCACATTCCCAGGTGCTAAGAGGCTTGCCAGTGTTTGCAGTGAGTGAAAAGTACAGACGTTCCTTTTCATTGCCGCCAGGAACAACGATTGCTGGCACAGTCTTAATGTCTGTACCATCTGCAATCAATTCCAAGCATGCACGTATTCTGCACTCTCCATCCACAAGGATGACTTTCCCTGTGGCCTTTTCTTGGCGCACCGAAATCGGCAGGCGAACACCATCAATGGCGATGCTGGCCTTCAATTCGTCAAGATGTGCGCGATTTTCAGGTAGATCATAGTTGCGTGGATTGTGGCCTTGTTCGATTTCCACGATGCGCGGGTCTACTTTGTACATATCGGTTCTGGTTCCATAGTCGCGCAGTGAGTTTGTTTTGGTTGCTGTTGCGGTTGCTGTTGACATTTGTTTTCTCCTTTGGTTTCGATTGCTTAAGGCAATCGCACCAGCATGCTCCAAATCACTAGCATGCTGATACATGGCCTAAAGTTTTTTTGCCCATTCCTTGGGGATGTCGGCTTTCCTTACTCTGTGGCACTTTTTTCTCAGGAAACTTAGGCTTATAGCTGTAGTGCATACACTGCTTACGTCATGTTTGATAGCAGTTGCACGTCCTTCCATTTGTGGTTTGCCGATATTCTTGAGGTAGTAATCAAGTGTAGAAGGGTTAATGCTCAAGTAATCGCCATTGTGCTCTTGATAATACTTCTGGCCATCAGCTTCGATGCCGCGTGGCCTAAATTGCTTTTGCATTTTTCATTCTCCTTTTTTTAAGGCAATCGCACACGAACATCCGAAAATTCGGATGCGCGTGTACATGGCCTTCAAGTTAAACTTGGGTCACATTCGCCTGATTCTGTTACGTAATCAGCCTCATCCTTACCGAGTGCATTACAAGCAATGCGCCTGATGTTTCCCTCTGCCGCCATAAGTTCATCTTCATAGATGCCCTTAAGCTGAAACAGAATTGCTTCGAGTGCTTCCTCGTAAATCTGTTCTTTAGTCTGTGGCATGGTTGTCTCCTGTTATGACTTCGATTTTGATGTTGGATGGCTCGATGCCATTGTCTAGCATCCACTGGATTTCAGTGTGTAAGTCTTTGCTGGCTACTGTGACTTCGCCACCGATGCCATTTGTGATGCGATACTTCAATCCAAGGAATCTATCTATTTGTGAATCTACCGATTCACCAATAAAGCAAGGGCGGAAATGGGTCAAGTGATAGTCATTGGCCATTCGCTTTAGTGCTTCAGAAAGACCATACTTGGCCGAGTACGTAATCCATGATTCTTGCATGATTTGTCTCCTTTTCTTAAGTACAAACTCATACGCCACACTCATGTATGGCGCATTGATTCAGACTTAAGGTTCTATTTCGAAGTTGTGTTCTCTTAGCGATAGGTCAAGTGACTGAGCAAACTTATCGGCGCAGTCTTTGGCGATTTCAGAAGCTAGACCTAGCTCTATTCCTTTTACACGAACAAGAGAAGAGAGAAGCCCTTGCGCAGCAGCTTGTGCGCAAGCCTTTATAAACTTTTCTTTGATTATCATTTGTTGTGTTATCTCCTGAAGAATTGAATTCTTCACAAGCTGCAAGGGCTTACAGGTTTCTTGCAGCCTAGTAAAATTCAGACTTCTACTCTGATTACTCGCCCGAATGGTGCAGGTTTTACAACGTCCAAGCCTGTAACCCACAGGCAAGGATAATCAGGTTCCTTCGGGTGGTCAAAACACTCTAAGTCTGTGAAGTACAAGAGTGCTTTTGGTGGTTCATCCCACTTTGCAACATGATCGAATACAGGTTGAAACTGAGTACCACCCCCGCCTTTAGGTTCGAGTTTCACATCTTCATCTGCTGGAATCTCTTGTACGTGCTGCACATGAGCGTCACAGTAAATGACTGTTACCTGTTCAGGTTTCAAATCTGAACAAATGGTGGTCAGTTCAGAGGCAAAGGCATTCAATTCTCTCTGGCCAATACTGCCTGATGTATCAACAGCAATGGCCAGTCGGCCGAATCCTTCTTTGACCATCCCAGGGAGATATATGTTTTGCGCCACATATCGCCTGTTGGGTGTTTGCCAGGAATAGTCAGAAGGTGTGGTTTGGGCCAGGAATTCGCGTAACTCTTGCTTCCAATCAACCTTGGATTCACGCGAACCTGTAATCATTCTTTCAATGTCGGCAGGCAGCTTGCCAGCAGCCTTTGCAACCTTGGTTGCTTGTTCTGCTGCAATCTTCCAATCTCTCTCCGACATGTCTTGTGGGGCTTTTTGCTGGCCATTTTTCGCTTCAGGTTGACCTGTGGGCGATTGCTGGCCATCTTGTGTAGGTTCACTAGGCGGTGGGTCTGAGAACGTCCCTGTGGGCTGCCCTTGACCATTGCCTTGCCCTTGCTGTGATTGCTTCTGCTGTTGCTGTTGCTGTTTGCGCAACTGTGCATAGATCACTTCAGCAGGTAAGCCTGCATACTTGGAATCGAGCAGGCATCCTTTAGGCAGTGTTAAGCCTGAGTTAATCAATTCCTGATTGATGGCATAATCGGCGGCTACATTCCACATGAATGGGTCACGATTGTTGCGCCTGTAGATGTGAAGCAATGCGCAATGCATTACTTCATGAGCAATAACGCCACTTAATTCTCTGTTGTTGAGACTGGCGGCGAACGTTGGATTGTAACGCATGCGAGTACCATCAACATCGAACGTCGGAATATGTTCCGACTGTTCAATCTTCAGGTTCATGGACAATGCGCCAAACCAAGGAAAGTCAAGAAGTAAATCGCTTCTTGCTTTGCTGATCCGTTTTTCGATTGTCATTTTGTTCTGTCTCCTTTTCATATGTTGGCCAACAGCAATAAGAAGGATTACCAGCAATTGATTGCTGATAACGTGTTGCTGTTTCTAAATCTTGCCAGCACTGTTTTTTCATTTTGGTTAGCTCCCTTAAAACTACACACTATTTCAAAGTGTGCAGAATTTAAACAGCTAAACATAAGCCTGCATCTTGGTCAGAATGTCATCGGCAGCTTTTGCAATCTGCATTCTGGTTCCGTCATTGTCGCGCAGTGTGTTTGCGTCATACTTCACAAGCTGTTTCATGTAGGACGCGAATTGAGCAACCTTCGGGTCTTCTGTCAAATTCAAGGCTGGAATGATTTCCAGTAAGTCTTTGATGTTCTGAATGAGTGAGTCTCTGAAAGGATTCTCTACGCCATCGGCAGTAACCTTGTAGGCTTTCAGTTTGTTCGCCGCCGCCTGAATCACGTCTTGCATGCGTGCCCAGATGTCTTGCATGGCATGCTTCACAGATTCCTGTACATCAGCAGTAATCTGCTGTTGTATCAGCGCGGTTTCTGTGTCTGACAGTTTCACGCGAAAGTCACCAGCGTCAGGCAATGGCCTAACACGCCAAGCGTAACGAAACTTGTTAGAAATCTCGGCTTGGGCTGGATAGTCGTCAGGATTAAACAGACCATTCAAATCTGTTTTCGCCTGTTCAACCATCTCAGGGTAGTTTTCGATTACCTCATCCTTTGCAGGCAGGAAATCGTTGTTGTGCTTACGCATCGCTTCTGCCAGCTTGAAGAATCCAGCAGAGGTAAGGATGCGCGTACCATTGTCATCCCATGGAAGTGAAAACTTGTGGAAATCAGCCCTTGCTGCTGTTGCAATCTTATTGATTTTCTCAAGTGATTTCTTCGCAACCAAAGACTTGTTATAACGTCCAAGGCTTGAATCTGACATACCATGTTTATCTGCAACTTCTTTGGAAACTTTCTTGTCGTATTTCTTTGCAGACCACACAGCGATATTCAGACTTGCCAACATCGCTTTTTCTTGCAGTTTCATTGTTTGTTCTCCTGTCCGAAATTTCGGATTGAATTTACATCAATACGCACTGTGTTAGAGTGCGCATTGTGAAGACTCAAGCCTTATCTTCTGGATATTCAGCATCAATGATTTTGTCATTGTCGCCGCACTTTTTACACCAGATACGCTTCAAGAATCGCGTGCCACGTCTATAGGGCACATAGATACGCGATTCTTTAGCATTGATTGGTTGTTTACAGTGGAAGCAAATCATGAGAATACCTCTTGATTCTTTGTGGCCCACTTGGTGAATTCAGGAGTGGAACCCAGCGAAGGATTCTTCTGTGTTGCTTCTTTGATGGCCATTACAGCGTATTCCTGTGGCAGCCGATCAAGGTAGGTTATGATTCTGGCGATGTTTGAGTCATTCGCACGTCTCGCCAAAGCAGAGGAAACAGCGTACATGGTTGCAGCACCTTCAGGCACAGGCGCACCTTTGGGATTCAAGAGAATGGCATCAATTGATGGCAGTTCTCTATAAAGCCTCAAGAATGCACTGTACTCAGTTGCAGCACCTTCGCCGACTGCGCCTTGATATAAGGCATCCTCAACACTGTTACCAGGATGAGCAGCAGTTATCTTGGAAACAAATTCCCAAGAGCGCGGCGTAGGATACGCATTTTCTGTTGTGTTGTGCTTATGCAGCAGTTCTGACCGAAAACGCAAAAAGGCAATGACAACGGGTTCAATGTTGTTGTCGAAAGCCCACTTGCACCAGTCCTGTAAATCTGCTTCAGCTTTGAGATGTACAAAGCGATTGCTCAGTGCATCAGACATCTTTGAGACGCCGCCGCCTGAAGGATTGCAGGCAGCAACAACAGACCATCCATCAGGCAATGTGTACTCGCCTAACTTGCGGTCTAACACAAGCTGAAAGCAGGCATTCTGCACAAGCTGTGGCGCACGATTCAGTTCATCCAAGAACAGGATGCCTTGACCATCGCGCGGCAGAAAATCAGGAATGGCCCACTTGGCGCGACCATCGCCATTGAGCATTGGAAGGCCGCGAAGGTCTACTGGGTCAAGTAGGACCGCGCGAATATCCTTCATCATAAGTTTGAGAATGTCTGCAAGCTGATGCACAACCTGTGATTTTCCAATTCCAGGTGCCCCCCAGACACAAACAGGTTGTTTTTGTTTAATGCAGCATTCAAGTGCTTTGGTTAACTCTGACGGTTTCATTGTTTGTTCTCCTAAAAAAGAATTGAATTCAAATTTGCCAACACGGGTTAGAGTGTTGGCTGATTCGCATTCAGTCTTTTGGAATCGTGACGCGAATTTCTTTGTCATCGCGCACAACAGGATAGGTCTTTGGTTTGGGTTTTGTTTCACTGAAGTCTCTGACTGCCTTGCAGAGTGCGATAGTGTTTTGAATTCGTTTGTCTTCATCCAACAGCGCACTAATGACGCCATTCATGTTGTCGGCTTTCAGTGAATCAAGAGCATTTTCAGTTGCAGCCTTAATCCACTTGATGTTTTTCAATATCTCTTTTCTTACTCGCTGTTCCATTTGTCTGTTATCTCCTTGATTGAATTTCCACTCCTGCACACTCAGCAAAGAATGTGCAGACATTGAAACTCAAGCCGATTATTTTGTTTTTTCTTCAAGACACTTAAAGGCAATTCGTGCCATCTTCGGCAATGAAAAGCTTTCAAGCAATTCTTGGTTCTGTGCATTGATTCGTTCATGTACTTGAACAATCGCTGAAGCACTGAACAAATCAAGAATTGTCCATCCCTTATGACTGCCTGTAAAAACTGGTTTGCAATCATATTCTCCTGATTCGTTTTTCCGTGGTCTGAAGAGATGAGCACTTTTGGTTTTGAAAACTTCTTGTGCAACCTGTATGCCTGTCATTGTCTGTTCTCCTGTTTGAATTCCAACAGATGCACACTGTTTCGAGTGTGCATGAATTGAGATTCAATCAAATTACAGCATGAGTCTGATGTCCTGTTGGGCAGCAATCGCGGCACATGGTTGCGTATGGAATTACATTACCAAGTGGCGAAAATCCGCAGCAATCAGGGCAGCGCATTAGCGTGCTTGTTCCTGTTTCATGTTCTTGAATAATCTTGCTGTCTTTCTTGATTGTATTTCGTGGCGTGGCATCGCATCCACATTTCGCGCATCTGAGGTATCTGGTATTGGTCATTTTGGTTTTCTCCTGTGTTGAATTCCAATAGAGACGCACTGCTGATTAGGAGTGCGCCTGAATTGTTATTCAAATTCGAGCGGTTCGCCGCGTGTTTGAACTGCCACTGCCAGCGATACAACGTTGAGATACAACAAAACCACGATAAGCGTAATCATTTTTTGTTTTCTCCTTCATGGTCTATTTCGAAACTCTCTGGACGTTCGAAGATCGTGAATCCATATTTCCAGAAGTTTTTGTCTGAATTTTGGCCAGCGATTTTTCCGGCGGCTTTGTCGGCGTCTTCTCTGGTGTCATAATCGCCAACAAACTTTCCATTGAGAGTGAGAATGTACTTCATTTTGTTTTTCTCCTTTGTAGTCCTGTTCAATTGCCAAGTGTTTAGATTAGCTTTTAATGGTGCGCCTTTTTTAGAGGTATCCACTTGAACAAGACTGCAAAGGAGAAATTCCTTTGCGCGAAAAATCAAAGTTGTTCGCCTGTTGCTTTTTCGTATTCTTCTGGCTTGCACTCTGGGCATGGAACATCTTTCCCATATGTTGACTTTTTGCCATTGATTTTTTTGACACGCGCTGGGTCCGACATGTCAGTGACAACACCAGTTCCATCGCAAGTGCAGGTAAGGTTGGGGATGTGCTTTGATTGCTTTTTGGTTGACATTGTTTTTCTCCTTTGTTCTGCACCAAAATGGTTCTAATGAAAGCTTGGCCACACACCAGGATTTGATTACCTGTTAGGTTGGCGCACCACGTTGGCGCAGAGCAAAGGAGAAATTCCTTTGACCACTCGTTAGAGTGGATTCACTTTTATTGTGACACGCCGATTCGAGACGTTCCCTCACTGTGATTCGTACCAGAATCAATTGACGTGTGCCGAACCTGTGCGAGACTTCAGCAGGCATCATACCTTCTGCTTGCGTCAATCAGCAGTCGTAATCGAAGTGAGTGCTTCGGGCGTGCTTTGTAGAGCAGCACTGTTACCAATGCTGCGTAGCTTGCGACCATATTGGAACCTTGCCCTCTGGCCTTGCGGCCATTTAATACGCCTGTAGGCGCGTCTTCCGCTTGGTTCGTGTGGCCCTCAGTTGTCAAAGAAACGATGTACTAATGACATGATAATTCATTGTCACAAGATGTCAAGTGAATTAATTATGAATAATCCTTTTGTATTCAATGCTTTAAAGTAATGCATAATTATATTTTATACACAACCACATTTTGGGCTGTTTTTTCTTGACAGGTGACAGAAAAGAGAGTATACGCCGCATGGGATTAGTGTACTTTTATAGCCTGCACCTATGGAGATGCACGATTCCATAGTCCGAAATTTCGGATATAACTCATGCGCATTTTTCCCGCGCCGTTTAGAGGGAACCTGTTGCAGCACTCGCTAAAAATCCGTCCACGAATGCCGCGAATCAATTTCTGTTTGATATCTCCACACGAATCTGAACTGTTACACACTGGCCAGAATATTTCTTGCCGAAATCATCGGCACATCTCACGTCATGAAGTATTGAAACTCACAGGCGGCGGCAAGGCGCGACCATTCTTGGAAGATGATAAAGACCTAATCAAAAAAGCACAGATCAATTTTAATTACCATCCAATCGCCGATTGGGCGATGTTGCCTGATGGCAGAGAGTCACAGCGTCATGTGGTCTTGAGGCATGCACGGGAATGGTTGCCAATTGGCGGCACGATGCAGCTTGTGCCATTAGGAGCAAAGGGTAGGACAACAGGCAATCGTTATAAGACGCACTGCAAACAACCACGTCCACCAAAATGCAAAGTAATTAACCGAGGGAACAATGGATAGCACAACGCTTTTATCTTTGCTTGGCAGTAAAGCCACTGTGTCATTGGTAATCATCTACTTGATCAATTGGTTTAAGCAGAGCAAATATTTTCCTATAATCAATTACGAGAGTGCCAAACTGAACCACTTTATTTCTGTGTTGCTAACAGGTATTGGCACACTTGGTATTCATGCAACATTTAATTCACAATCGCATGCATTGTTGATTACTGGCCTTGCTTGGAGCACAGTGCTTGCAGGCGCATGGAATTGGGTGCAGACATACATTATAACTAAGGTAGGCTATACAGTGCTTAAAGACAAATTGATGCCGTCACCAATGGGAATAGCACAGCAGATGAAGGCGACTCCAAGCACAACGATACAGGTTAAAGGATAAAGCATGGGGCTTAAAGATTTAATGAGCAAGTTTGGTATAACAGATTTAGAAGAGTCCGAAATTTCGGACGTTATTATGAATTCAGCAGAGCAACTTGGTAAGAATACTGGCCAGATGGCAGGTAATTTATTATCTCAGGCAGCATTGAGTACGCAATCTGCATATGGTTCGCTTGGCATATTAGGGCAATCATCATTCACAGCGGCAGGATTGCAGGTGCAACAGCAACAGGCAGCCCAATACAATCAACTATACCAACAACAGTTGCAGCAATATCAAAATTCTCTAGGGCAGACAGTTTTTCAATCTTCCCCAACGTATATTATTCCAGGAACACAAGTGACAAGCACATATCCTGGGCAAGTTATTAATATTCCAGCGTCTCACACACCTACAACGTATCATTTTGTTCCACCACCACAGCCTGATTTACGTACAGAAGTTGAAGAATTAAAGCAGCTTGTGTACTCAATGCGTCTTGAGATGGCAAAGCTTAAAGGCGAAGTAATGCGTTTGACCTTCCCTGAAGGCGAGGCTGCCAGGGCATCAGAAGAAATCTTACGTCAAATGGATGCGTATATCGGCGTAGCATGAGATGCCAGAAACAAAACACTCGCACGCAATATGGTGTGTTGTTACCATTCGTATGCTATTGTATTACAGTGAGCACATCAGGCTTGGTAGTTGATGCGCCGACAATAGCAAAGTGGATGTGTGGTAAATCAATCTTGAATATCTCACAATGGGTTTATAGGCATCATGGAACCATCAAGCGAGTTTGATCAACTAAAAGACTATTTTGTTAAGGCTGATGCAGAGGCTGCTATTCTTAAGCAGCGACAGGATGCGCAACAGCAAAGTAGTCCGGCATACGAAAGCCTGTTAAGTCAATACGCGACCACAACAGCGCCACTCAGCGCACGTCTAGGTGCAGGTGAAGGTCTTATTGGACTACCCAGGGCACTTGACATCTTGCGCCACGAATACCTCAATTGCCTATACGACATGAAACTCTGGAAGATTCGTACCAACGATGATTATCCATCTCGCCGTATCAAAGCAATGGAAAAGTTCTTGAAAGAATTCGATGAGTCAATCAAATGACCTTGAAGGAAGATATTCCTGATGGTTACGAGATTGTACCCGTAGACTGGTGTAGGCTGTGTTGTGATGGTCGCTTAACATGTGTTTGCGGCGATCCCGCATTTAGCTGGCAAAAACAAATCCTTGATGACATCAAACGAAACATTGATTGACGAAATGAACACTGAAGAACAAATGATTGCAGAGACAACGGCTAGACGCCTTGAACGTTATTATAAGGCGCAGAAAGCACTTCAAGAATGTATAGCCGCCGAGCGTGTCCTAGAGTTTGAATTGGATAAATGCAGACAAGCATCGAAACGTGCTAGAGATGAACAGAATGATGCACTCCTGCAATACTTAACACTTTCTCTTGGTTTCTCAGTCCAAGATATTTCTGATGCTATCTACCCTAAGTTTTGACCGCTTCCCTACCTATTCTCCTTTGATTGCTCATTATGGCCTCTAATCCAATCGCTAAATTGAATCCAAGAAAACAAAAATATGTGAGAGCACTTGCTAAGGGTGGAACTAAAAAGAGTGCTGCACTGGCTGCTGGTTACTCTGCATCTACGGCGAAGAATCCACACTTGATTGAAACGGCCGATGCGCGACAGGCATTTGTAGAGGTAATGCGTAAAGCAATATCACCCAATCGGCTAGCAAAGGTAGTAAGAGAAGGTACGGAAGCTATGGATACGCAATTCTTCAGTAAAGATGGCTTAGTTGTTGATTCTAGGAACGTTATAGCTTGGGGAGAACGTCGAAGGTATGCTGAACTAGGCGCACAGTTTGCTAACTATTGGTCGCCAAGACAAGAGATAGAGCACACACAAAAGCTAGATGAAGGTACAGCGCGGCGACTATCAGACATAGCTGAGAAGTTAGGTGTAATGGACTTAGAGTATGAGGATAGGCGAGAACTACGCAAGAGTCACGTAACACTCGATGCACAACAGTTGACTGTGGCACAAGTGGAAGATGGCGACCAAGAGGCTGAATAATAGGCATATTGAACCACATTCAGTGCATACTTATACAGAGCGCGATTTTAGTTGTTGATATTAAAGGGCTTATTGGCAAATGTCCGATAACCAGCATTATGTAAAGCGCGAATGTGTGCCAATGGCACTTTGGGATGTTCCATACAAACCACAACATATAGGCATCAACTAAGGTTAAATGCTCCAAAACGCGCCTTGAGACTCTGAAAAGGCTGTTTTCTTGTGGTTATGCCAATAATACTGCTAAGGCAATACGTAAATGTTCACCTGTGCCGCTTACTACTTCGCCACGATAGGCGCAAGAACAAGCTTAGTGCATCAAGGCAAGAGCGGGAATGCACACAAGGCCCAGGATGGTCAAACGATGAATGGCAGGCTCTCAAGGTCAAAGGGTGCTTGAAATGTGGCAGCAGCACGCGAATAGTGCCAGACCACATCATTCCACTGTGTAGGGGCGGGGCGCACCACATATCCAATATTCAGCCCTTGTGTTGGCGATGCAATCTTGTCAAAGGAATTCGTATAATTTGCTATTCAGGAGAAAGTAACTAATGCCAGACGTGAAACCTAAGCAGCCTGAGACGCTATTAGATCAAATCAACCATCAAACGTTTATTCGTTGGTTGCTTAACTACTCCACAGTACCTAACACACAGATGGATTTCTTAGGCTATGCCTTGACCACTGCCAGTAGCCGAGACGAATTTATGCACAGTGTAGTCATGAACATTCAAGACCAGGATCAGGTATCGGCCATCTCGGATGCACTAGATGAAGCTAGAGCACATAAACTAAAGACCGATAACGTAACCAAGTAGTAATCAACCGCCCACGCCCAACCATAGGCAGGCGCATTGCATTGTGCCGCATAGCAGAACTTGATGCTCACTCGCATATCAGAAAAAGATTGGATGAAAGGTACTACTCCTAAAAGGCTTGGACACCGGCAACCACCCCTGCCGGGTGCTCCGGCCACGGCCGGGCTAGGCTCACAATCCAACAAAAATTCCCATCCTGGGTTCTGACAAGAGAATTAATGGAAGAATATGAAATTAGCAAAGAGTAAAGATGGGTTCCAGATTTACTGGACGGGGACACGTATACCGATGAGTGAGCGTTCTAGGAATTTAACGAAGCGGCTATATGAGGACGACAAGTTATTGATGGAGTGTCGTAATGAGGGATTTGTAGAGAGTGTAATAGCGGCACAGGTATATGGAGAGCATGCACGAAATAGAGATAGAGAAGAGTCCGAAATTTCGGATATTCGCGTTACGTAATATAAAACGAATAAGCGTAGGGAGATATGGTAATGAATGTAGATATGACGAATGAAGAAATGGCTAAAAGTAGATTTCTTGAAATACTGCCAACGATAGTAGGACTTTTGGAACATAGTGAAGTTCTTTATGAACTTAAGCGGGCTGACAAGCGTATTGATTGGACTGCGCTTGTGGAGACGGCAATGGACGCATGTGGGTATAGGCCAAAGAGTCCAATCATAATTGATGGGGCAATCAAGGACATAAAGGAATAATGGTAGCTGATAAAAAGTGCAAATATTGCGGTTGGACGCTTATAGGCATTTTTGACCAAGATGGTAAGGAATACTGGATACATACGGCGGGGCCGTGGTTTGAGATTTGCCTAATGAAGCGTGTGATAATAAAGAAGATGGAAGTCCATAAAGACGAATCTGGACTTTCAGATGAGCTAACACGTCTTGGTATGTGGAATCCAAGCAAAGAGCAATTGACACCATCCTGCGACGAACCTGGGAAACCTGGGAAAGACGTACAGACGCTAGGAGTACCGTTGAGAAGTTGTGTACATTGTGGACAGTGGCCATGTGAATGTACACAGATGTGGGGCGTATGAAGAATTTAGGAGCAATGCAATCGGCGCTATCTGGTAAAAGGAATGGCGTGTCAAAGAAGATTACAAAGATTCCTAACACGCCAAAGGCTCCCTACGCAAAATAATGCAATTACACTTTGATAGGAAGAGATTAATTGTTGACAAGAGAATTTTTATGTGGTAGTAAGTCATTATGACTGAACATGATGAACTGCAAGATATCCTATCGAAAGCTGAAGAAGGCGAAGAATCAAGGGACAAGCTTGGTGCTCCTTGGGTAGCACAGACCAACGTTAGCGTAAAACAATGGATAGTTGAGGGTAATGACAGTTTTGCCGCCACCGGTGAGACGGTAAAGACTTTACCTGCGGGGATGTATAAGGTGAGTGTGGATGATCGTGGCGTTATGCATTTTAGGATGACGCCGGTGTTGACTGATAAGATCATTGATTTAAAGGATACGGCATCTGACGAAATTATAGCTGGCATTAGGAAATTCTGGGAATCACAAGCAGCATTCAATAAGCTTGGAATGTTATACAAGCGTGGAATCTTGCTTTGGGGGCCAGCGGGTTCAGGTAAGACAGTAACGGTTACGATATTAATGAGAGAACTGGTAGTGGCAGGTGGAGCGGTCCTATTCTGCGAAAACCCACATCTTACGGTGCATGCATTAGAAATGTTACGCAAGGTTGAGAATAATCGTCGGTTGATTGTTGTGCTAGAGGATATAGAGGAAATTGTCCACAATTTTGGTGAACATACCATCTTGGCTTTGCTTGATGGAGAGCATCAGGTTGCCAATGTTGTGAACATTGCTACCACAAACTTTCCGGAAAGACTTGGAGCCAGAATTGTTAATCGGCCTTCTCGTTTCGACCATGTAAGGAAGATTGGGATGCCGAATGACGCCGCGCGGCATGCGTATCTTGAAGCTACAGTTCCAAAAGGTTCACCATTCTGTAGCGATATACATAAATGGGTTGAAGATACAAACGGTATGAGTATTGCACATCTCAGGGAATTGGTTGTTGCAACCATGTGTCTTGGTGAAGATTATGACACTACAATAGATAGATTAAAGAAGATGGGAACAAAGGTTACTTCTTCTAGCGAGTTTAAATCACCAGTTGGTATGGCACCATCCCCAAAAGCAAATGGACGTACATCTATCGCCAATCCAGCAGGAATTTAATGACAGATTTTACATCTAGTAACTCAGGGTCGGCTAAAATGGCGGCAATGCAGGAAGCACTTGCCAATAATCCGAATGTTAAGGCAAAATTTAAGCTGAAGATCAAAATAGAGAAAAAAGAACCAAATAAAAATGAGCGCAAGCGCGAAGCAGATGATAGATGATGCTTTCAGGCTTTCTAAGCCGTGTTGGGATCATGTGGATGGTGCTAGCACCATAAAGGCTATTGAATATCTTCAATCATTTTCTGGAGGAAAGAATGTTCGGGGCAATAAACAAGACAGCGACAGGGATAAATAGGACTGCCGATGATACGCGAGAGCCAAGGTGCGATAAGCACAAGTTTGGTGTGTGGAGCGATCCGTTCATGATGGATACATTGATACAGGTTATGACTAGTGAGTATAGACCTGTCTCAAAGCTGTACCAAACCCGTCAATGTCTTGAATGTGGTGAAGCACAAGTTCGTAGAATTAATTAGGATAATTGAACCATGTATCAGTACGTTAGCGAAGCAGAAATCGAGAAAAAGATTCTTGCGCATTATCATGGTTCATCTGGTATTGTCAAACGTCATATTAAAATGGCAGCAAAACAGATGCAGCAAGGGCAAACCATCGGTAAGCGCATGACGCCTGTGGTAAGTTTTTGGTTTGACCGTCCAAAGTGGGCCAAGTGGGGTTATGCATGGGAATCTTTCGGGACAGATGGTGACGTTGAGGTTATAGATGGTACTCAGGTATTACCTAGTGTAATAAGATTTTGCTATTTTAAGACATATGGAGAACTTGTTTGCCAGCTTGCCTATATCACAAATGAAGTAAGTTATGAACATTCAAGATTGTCTATGCCGATAATAATTGACAAATATTATTCTCTTCCAGAAAGACAACAAAATGTAGCAAACTCTCCTGCCGATGAAATCTATAATAAGATGGCGACAATCATATGAATGAAACAAATTTACAAGAAACGGTTGTAAAATTAGAAATAAAGCTTAGGATGATGCGTGAAGAGTTGCAGCAATATCTAAGAGATTTAAGGATGTGGCAAACCGCGCATGGAGTTGAATATCCATTACGACGGATTAAAGAAGTTATGGCTAAGATGGAAGATATAGAGAAGGTATGAGCGATAACAAAGTAGCAGCTACTGCTGCTGACTTGCTGTGCGGTACTCTGAAGTTAGAGAAAATTATTGTAACTTCAGGTGGGCCAAGCATGGTTGACCCGCTGGGACTTGTATCATTATATGTTGGCTTCAGGGATAAAGCTAATCAGGGATTTTGGTTTGCAGTGAATGATGATGGCGTAATACTGAAGTTTGGGGCTACTATAGACCACAAGAGTTATGAATTTCCTACACCGACAACGGTAGACAAATTGTGAAGATTTTTATAACTGGCATCTCAGGATTTATCGGTAGTCATCTTGCCGACCATCTCATTAAAGCAGGGCATATTGTATCTGGGGTTGATAACTTCAGTACCGGCAACCAAACCAACCTTGCACAGCCAATACTACAGAACACACATAACTGTGATTGCCGTAATCTTCCAAAGCTTCTTTATATCATCAGAGAGAAAAGACCTGATTTCATTTTTCATCTTGCTTCTACGGTGGGGGTGGCGCGTGTTCTGGCAGACCCTAGAGAATGTATTGAAAACAATCTCGATTCACTTAGAAATGTTCTTAGCTTCGGTATCCCTGGTTTATATACGAGTACAAGTGAAGTTTACGGCAAGAATCAAGAGCCATTGGCCGAAGATTCGGATTTGATCTTTTCCGGCAAGAACAGATGGAGCTATGCGACTTCTAAGCTTGTGGGGGAATGGCTAGCTTTAACAGCGCAGTGGAAAGTAGTAAGGCTTTTTAATGTAATTGGCCCAAGGCAATCTAATGATTACGGTGCTGTTTTACCAAGATTCATAACACAAGCGGTTAATGGTGAACCTGTCACTGTGTATGGCACAGGATTACAGGTTAGGTCATTTATAGATGTTAGGGATTGTGTAAGAATCCTTGGCAGCCTCATGGACAAGAAGTTTGATGTGGTCAATGTAGGCAGATGTGATTCAACATCTATTATTGATCTTGCTTACAAGGTAAATACGATGTTTGGTAATGGAATAATTTCTTATGTACCATATAGGTTGGCGTACAAGGGAGAATTTGAAGAATGCCCATGTCGGGTGCCAGACCTTACCAAACTGAATGCACTTATCGGCTTTCAAGAAACATTGAAGCTTGAGCAGACCATACTTGATATTTCGAAGGGAGTGATGCCATCTGAATCCACAATTAGCACCACTGACACCCGCGCATCTAGCGTAGCGGTGCAAGCGGGGGAATAAAAGGCTACGCATGGCATTTTCACCATCATCAATTGTCTGTTCTGCTCCTAGTCTTGCTCATCAGAAAGTTGTATATCTGTCAAGAGCAAGTGGGTATGATGTAAGCATTATTCCATCGCCAAGTGTTGTAGACCCAGTAAGCGCAGGAGATTTTTCGGTTGTCATTGAAAGAAGCGATGGGCAGAAGGCTTCGGTAGGCTTATTTAAAGCGAATGATGACCTATCTCTTATTTTGAAGAGAATAAAAGAAGTTAAGTGGGCTAAACAAGAAACCAATGTCATACCAGCCGTAAATAAGAAACCATCTCCAGATATGGTTGAATATATTTTGAAGTTTAAGAAAGAGCAGGATGAAAAGAATGCCAAAGCAGGGCTATCTCTCGATTTCTGAAATAGCATACGATACTATGGGTTATCCATCTTTCGAAAAGCTTAAGAATGGATATATAGGGCAACGTCCCAATGGTGAACCATACGAAATAGTTAGCGGTATTCCAAAGACCGCGAGACTTAATATGGTTATTTATGTATACGAAGATGATTCTTTGCCCGAATCTGAAGGTAATGAATTCTTTGACCAACCATCGGCTACTGTCATGACAAGGAATTTAAAGACACAATGAACAGACGTAATTTTTTCAGGGGCGCTACTGCGTCCCTGTTTGCTTTTGTAGGTGCAAAGTTTTTACCAATAGAGAAGTCAAAAACTTTCTGGGATGGTACAAGAGTACCGCATAGCTTTCATGCTGGATGGAAGTACAATTTTATATATGGCAGAGATAGAGTAAGTGAAGGTATAATCAATACACGCCTTGATGAATTGGCGATTGGAATAAATCCTATATATGTTCACCGAAAGAGCATTACAGAACAAGCTTTTGAAGAAGTTCAGGCATCAGATATAAGAGTTTACAGTAACACAAGAAAGTGCGACCTAAATTCACTTAAAAATGAGGATTACACATGAGCAATTCAGATGACATGAAGCAAATGTACGATGAGAACGTGAAACCACAGCAACCTGATTGTCAGGGGCAGCAGTATGCAGATTCACCGCCAGCAGCATTCGGTGGAAGCACAAACAACAATCACCTATCTGTTACTTATGATCAGTTTGGTAACGAGATAGCAGCAGATCGTCCATCGCACACGAATACTACAGCAGAAGATGGCTCATGGTCTTTCGATGAAGCTCATTATGCTGATGGCCCGTGGAAGAGTGGCTATGGTTCCGATTACGGCGCAAGCGTTAAAGATCATGGCAAGAGTCCAGAGGTAGAGCGTACATCTGTTGATGTAAGTCGCGCCGATCGTGGCAAAGAAAGCTAAACGTCTAACAGGAGAAGCACAATGCCAATAAAGCCTAACGTGTCATCTCAGCTTATGGGTCAGACAGGTCTTGGAAGACCTGGGGGGATGATGAGCAGTGGGTCAGCACCTTCTATTATGCAAAGCACTAAAGGTTCTGGCTTTGCGGCTATGGAGAACACTCTATTGAAGGGGCCAAAGCCAGCACCTAAAGCTTTATCTGGCGGTAGCTCTGGTAGGCAGTATTTCACACAAGCCGCAGGTGGCGATTTATCAACTGGTTTACCTAAATCACCGAAGGTGTTCAAAACGAGAATGCCCAAGATGAAAATAAAATAAAGGAGAAACATATGTCAGACATTAAGGAAGTTTGGAAGAATGCAAAAGGCAATAAAGAAACCATTTGGTACGAATCTAATGCTACAAATGATTTCTTCAAACCAGAGCCAGGGCCGAGAATGAAAGAGATTTACAATCAAGATAAAGCTGCTGAACACATAGATCATTGGCCGGATTCTGGCGATAACTGGTCAAACAAGAAATAAAGGAGATTATATGGCCGATAACCCTAAGCCTCTTCAGAGAATGCAAGATGCACTTACGCAAAAACGTAAGTCAATGTTAGGACAAATTGGTGCAGGTAAGCCTTCTCCAAGATTTGATATGAGTGGCAAGCGTATGACGCCAAAAGGATTGGCTGGTGCTCCTTTCCCTTCATCTCCATCATTGCCTGTTCCATCTACAGAACAAAAACAAGGGGGTAAATAATGGCAAAACCTAATGCTCATGCACCTTTAGGTTCCGGTGGTAGATTTGCCGCTATGGAACAGAAGTTGTCTGGCAACGTAAGTAATCCAGCCGCTGTGGCAGCTAGTATTGGCCGCCGCAAATACGGAGCTAAAAAGATGGCTTCTATGGCGGCTGCTGGTAAAAAGTGAATAACGCCTATAGCCATCTGAAGGCGTTTCGCCATCCAGATGTGCTACATTCCATTTCTAGTGGTGTTCCTACAAGATTACCTCATGTAGAGTTGATTCTGGCCGATTTATGTCAACAGAGCTGTAGATTCTGCGCTTACAGGTTAGAAGGTTATGCAAGTAACCAGCATTTTGATGAGCGCAGGATGATGCCTTCGTCAAAAGCTGAAGAGATAATCAGAGATTGCGCAGAAATAGGTGTTCAGGCTATACAGTTTACAGGTGGCGGTGAGCCAACCCTCCATCAATATTTCCCTCAAGCAATCATTCTTGTGCATGAACTTGGGATGAAGTTTTCCTTGGTTTCAAATGGTGTGAGAATTGATTCTAAGCTTGCAAAGGATATTGCTAAAGGTTCATGGGTTCGTATTTCTTTGGATGCTGCTACTGAAGAAACCTACATCTCAACGCGCAGGGTACACAAAAGTCATTGGGAGAAAGCTAAAACAGCAGTAAGGAATCTACGGCAGGCCAAAGAATCTCTAGGGAGTGGCATTGTTATTGGAGTTGGATTTGTAGTAACTCCTGATAACTGGCGAGACGTGGTTGGTGCTGCTCGATTGGCTAAGGAATTAGGTGCAGATAATATCAGAATTTCTGCTCAATTCTCAAATGAAGACGAAAAACTGTTTGCAGGTTTCCATACTGAAGCAGTCTATCTCTGTAAAGAGGCTGAATCATTAAGTGATGAAAATTTTACTGTCTATAACAGGTTTGGCGACAGGTTAGAAGATCTTATATTAAAGCAGCCTGAAGATAGATTATGCGGTTATCAGTTCTTCACTACCTACATTGGTGCCGACCTTAATATATATCGCTGCTGTGGATATGCTTATAACGATAGAGGATACATTGGTTCTATAGCTCACCAAAGATTCAAAGACTTCTGGATGAGTCAAGAGCGATTTGATAAACAGATCAACTTTGATGGCCGTGGATGTGAGCGTTGCCAATTCCGCAGAATAAATTCATCATTAGCCTATGTTCTTGAACCTGGGAAGAGACTACATGAAGAATTTGTATAGCGATGAAAATAAGTATTTGCATTCCAAGCCGAGCACAAGTGCTAGGTTTGTGGGCAACTATATGTGGATGTGCTAATGCTCTTGGCGATATAGAGCATGAATTCATAGTTGCTATTAGTGGCAGGAAAATTGACGATGACGAAACCAGATTAATCCACGAATGGAATGATAGCAAAGTAAAGGTATTACATTCTGATGATGTACTATCTCCAACAGAAGCGCGTGATCTTGTGGCGAAACAAGCTACAGGTGATTTCATCTGTTTTTTCGATGACCATTGCATACCTGCTCTTTTTTGGTTCCATCGCGTAATCTTCAATGATAAAGATATACTGCATAGTAGCCTTTCTGCTGCTCCTGGTAGACCAAGAATGTTTCATTTTGTACGCTATGAAAAGACTTTGATTGCTGGAGAGTACAAGCACCATCCCGCTTTTAGTAAAACATATAGGGTATTAAGCGCCCCGGCTGCTGGATTCGCCGTTAAGCGTAGTGTATGGGAAGATATTGGTGGATATGGCGATCATTTTGAAGGTTTTGGCGGCGAAGAGGCTTTTATCAATATAAAAGCCCAAATGTTAGGATATGAAGTCTGGTTAGACCCAGAGATGACATATTATCACTTCTATACCACATCTGGCGTGCGCGGCTATGAAAGAGTTGAAAATCGTAATAACTGGACTAATGGAGCATATATTCTTGGTGGGCAGAAGTGGGCAGATGGTGAAGGTGGATCTGTTTATTCACCATCTGAGAAAATCCAAAAATTGCGTAGCGAATTTGAAAAACGTATTGTTCGCTCTCTTGATGAAGTTCTGAATAGCGTTCCTGCATATCAATGACAGATGTTTTCATTCGAGTTTTCTCATGCTCAGAGTTAAGACTGGGTTTCGCCATAGCTACCGTGGCTAGGTGGAAGATGCAGAAGGATTGCAGGGTGCATATTCTGTACTGGACTGATGGTATTCCCCATGATTGGTGGGCTGGACATAAAGAGGGTGAATGGATAGGCCATTCAGTGAATACCACAGAATTCCCATTTGCTACATTTAGCCTAGAGCAAGCGGAGAAAGTTTCTATTTCCGATCCCTATATCATCTGCAACGACGACAACCTACCTTATGGCCATGATTTTGTGAGCAAAGGATTAAGACTCATGGAAGAAAATCCTGAGTTTGGATGCGTATCTGGAATGGTAGTTAATGGTGATCCGTATCCTAAAGAATGGCCAGATGTACAAGAGATTCATGCTGTTGGTGGGCTAGTGTTTCTTCGTAAGGGATTAGTAACAGAGTTCAAAGCATTAGAGGATTGCTTTTGGGATGGTTACAGACATGCACAAGTTGTTGCTAAAGGTTTTAAAAGCGGAACAAGCAAGAAATTACCATACTTGCATATGGGCGCACATTTCTCTGTGGCTAATCCTGCATTTTTTGTGGGTGCATAAGTTATGACTCCGCGAGAAGCTTTTGAGAAGTATCTATATGATAAAGACTTAACTGACTGGATAGATACAAGGGATCATTTAGAAACATTCCGTCGAATGGCCAAAGGTGAAGTTCTTGAGATTGGAGTTCATACTGGAATTTCTACATCTGCATTGTTACTTGGAGTTGAAGAGAATGGTGGCAACTTAACTAGTATTGATGTCAATCCTGCATCGGCTAATACATGGGCAGGTCATCCTCAGTGGACATTTATATGTGGCAATAGTAATTCTTGTGTGCCGAAAAAAGATTGGGATTTGGTATTTATTGATGGTGGTCACGATTACGAACAAGTCAAAGCTGACATGAAGCATGTAACAAAGATTGGCTTGATGCATGATATATGTGCAATAGGTTCTTTTCCAGGTGTCCGACAAGCATTCGAAGAATGGCCAGGACATAAAGAAATTCTGTCTGAAAAGAGTTATGGACTAGGATTGATAACTACACTACATGGGCATAGTGATCGTGATTATGACATATTCAGCGGCCCAGGATATGGTAAGCGGCTATGCTGGGAACAAGAATGTATGCCCGGTGATAAGTGACCGTTTCTATAGTTATTACCACATACAAGCGCGATAGCTTACTTTGGAATACTTTGTTGTCTATTAAATGCGCTGATGAAATAATAATTGTTGATGATGCAAATGATACAAATACAAAAAACATGTGCATCAATCTTGTTGAATGTTTGCGTACAAATTCTAGTATCACATATATACCACGTATTGGCCGTCCTAACGTAGAATTCTCAAATCCTTCTATCCCTATTAATATTGGCCTAAAGGCTGCTACAGGAAACATTGTTATTCTCCAAAATGCAGAATGTAAGCATGAGTCTAATGTAGTTGAACAATTCCGCGAAAGAGTTAAAGAACATACAGTTACATTCGCTAAAGTAAAAGCATTGAATAAAGATGGAGAGTTTGATATGTGGTATACAGCACCGGAGATATCAGAACGCCCATATTTCTTTTGTGGTGCTATGTTTCGTAAGCACTTCTTAGAACTTGACGGGATGGATGAAGAATTTACTGGCCCTGGTTTTGATGATGACGATTTTGCTATTCGGATGCAGCAAGCTAATATTAGACGTGAATTTGCTGACGATATTTTAGTAACTCATCAATGGCATGAGCGTCCTGAATTAAACTCCACTCCATCATTAGAACTGTATCAAAGAAAGCATGGTAGCAAAATATGGGCGTAACTAGAGGATAACATGGGGCAAATTAACACAAGAGAAGTCTGTTTATTTAATAGTACCGCTACTACAAGTGGCACCGGGCCTGATATAAACCTTATCCAAGGATGGCAGGCAGCTACGGTTAGTGTTAACGTAACTACGACTTCTGGTACATCGCCGACGCTAGACCTTTTTATTCAAAAGAAGCTAGGGCAGGCTGCGGCAACAGATACAGCCGGTGGCTTTCTTACTGGCACAGCTATTTATGATGATTTACTTCATTTCACTCAAATAACTACTACTCCAATTCGTATTGCAAACCTTTGTACTGGCCCCGATACGCCTACCGCAAATGCCACAACTATTACTACTGCTGACTGGGCACAATCTGATGCAGCTTTGGGTGCTGCTACTATAAGAGTGGGGCCAATTGGTGGTTTATGGAGAGTCAAGTTTACAATCGGTGGAACTTCTCCATCATTTGCTTTCTCAGTTCAAGCACAATTGATTCCATTCTCTACATAACATGCCAGCCTTCCTAGAAAATATTCTCTCAAAACAAGCAGCTAAAAAGGGATTTACAGGTAAACGTAAGGATAGATACGTCTATGGCGGAATGAATAATTTAGGCGCAATGAGAGGTAATAAAGAAACAGCTAAAGGTCGCGCTATGGATTTAAAGCATATGCACGATACCCTAGCAAGGAGAAATAAATAATGCCTACAAATGGTGGGTCTCCAATTACTTTTATGATTATCAAATCTGGGCCAAAGCCTATGACTGAGGAAGAAAAGAAAGCAGCCGAAAAGGAATCAAAAAAAGATGAGATAAACCCAGCCTCGGTTAAGGGTGAACCTGGAACTGGCTATGAAGACCCAGGCGGTAAAGGTGAATTTGAGTGTGAAAATTGTTCGTATTTTGATTACGATTCTCTTTCCTGTGGCCAAGCTGACATGATGGATAAAAGTAAGAGAGCAAAACTTACCAACGGGCGGGTTGTTGTTCATCCTGAAGGCTGTTGTGAATACGTTAATCGTATAGGTAGCGATGACTACGACAAAAACGCAGACTAACATTTTCCGTTCTGTAATTAAAGCTGACCTTAATCGAGACGCAACTGTTGTCAAGAGCATGGCCCGTCAGAAATGCAGGACGGACATATTTGCTCTTGCTAAGGTACTTGGTTATCCAGATATTTGCCCTTCAATTCATCAGCCGATAGTAGATATTTTACCAAAGCTTCCAGGCGGTATAGATTATTATGATGCTAAAGGCAGATTTATAGAATACAAACCATTTAAGGAAATCTGGCAAATGGAAGGGCCACGTGAATTCCTTATTATGTATCCCCGTGGTCACTTAAAAACTACATTGATATCTCAAGCATATCTTATTCAATGTATTATCAACTGGCCTGATATAAGAGTTATGTTGTCTTGTGGTACAGGCGACCAAGTTGAAAGAGTCATTCGTGCAACAAAAGGTATATTCCAATATAACGAAGATTTTAGAATATTATTCCCTGAGTTTTGTCCTCAAAATGCCGATGATTTTGGAAGTAGTCAACAATTCATTGTGCCAGCACGTAAGCTACAACGTGGTGAACCTACAGTATTTAGCGTAACTGTAAACAAAACAATCTCAGGTTATCACCCGGACATGATCTTCCATTCAGACCTTGTTGATAAAGAAAACGTCAAAACTCCTGGTGGAATTAAAGATGTAATAGGTCATTTTGATTTCATGGGGCCGCTATTAGAAAGATACAGTGAGAAAGATGGATATCCTGCTACTAGAGGCTTCGTCTTTGTAGAAGGCACGCCGTATGATTTTGGCGATTTACACAACAAACTTATGAAAAATGACCAATGCATAGTATGTAATATGCCAAGGTCAGACCATTTTGGCGAAAACTATAAATGCAAGAACACTTCTGATTCGTCGCTTTATGCTCCTATGTGGCAAAAGATAATAAAACCAGCACAAGAAAACTATCCATATGGCAAGATTCTATGGCCAGACCGTTTCCCACAAAAAGAGCTAGACAGAATTTGCAGGGACAATGAATGGTTATTTTCTGCTCAATATTTAATGAAGTGTATACCGCAGGGTGATGGTTTATGTGACCCTAAAGATGTTGCATTCTTGCCGCCTCATATTATCGGTTCACTAATGCCCACACTTCGCCTGCACGCTACGGTTGACCTTGCTGGCATGGAAGAAAATAGAAGTGGGGACTACACAGTGTTGACTGTTGGCGGTTTCGATAGAGATGGAAGACTTTACATTATTGATATCCGCAGGGGCCATTTTCCGCCTGAAGAAGTAATTAGACATATATTTGATATCCATACTCGTTATCCTGGCATTATAGACTTCAAGATTGAAAAAGATGCTCATACTAGAGTTCTTTTGCCGTTCTTGCAGCGCGAAATGTCTAAAAAACAGCGATTCCCTGTTATCTGGCCTATTAAAAGAGATACACATAGAACAAAACAGGACAGAATTAAGTCTTTAAGGCCGTGGTTTAAGACAGGAATTATTCGTTTCAGTGATTTAATTCCACCAACTACCAAGATGGAACTGTTAGATGAAATTAGTCAGTTCCCTTCGCAGTCTTATGGCGTTCATGATGACGTGCTTGATACCTTAGCTGACATGATGCAAAACAGGGATGGTGGTGTTACTGACGATGTAATTGCTGATGCACCATACGAAGAAGTAACCAGAGAAGCAATGTTTGGACAGTTCGGCAAGCAGCGCGGCAGAGATAAGTTCTTAGGATTCGGCGAAGACGGCGTAGCTGAATGGTTGTACGGGCCTGATGGTAGTCCAAAAAAGAACGAATCAAAGACTGGATACATAACCTAAATGATATGTGAGCACGAATGGATTGTAACTGCAAAAGGAGATGATTGGGTAACAGTTAACTGCCTCAAGTGCGGACATGGCATAACAGGTGGTAATCCAGATAATCCAGACTATCCTTTACCTAGGCGTATGAATATAGGAGAAATTAATGATTTTCAAGCGTAGAGACTTTCTAAAAACTTCATTTGGAGCATTATTTGCAGCATCTATGCCGACTATTATATTAGCAGAGGCAGCCAAAGGCGAACAGATGCCAGATGGCCTAGCTGTGCAGATGAGCGTGATAGCGAGTGGCCCATTTTTATCGTTTAGGCACAAGTTTAAACTGCCGTTTGATCCTACGATATCTGAATATGTTAATTATGCAACGGTGAAAATTTCAGATAGAGTTTATGATTTCGATCAATGTGGGCATACTCAAGATTTATACAATGCAGAAGAATTTATGCGGCGTCTTGGGTACAAAGTATGGCTATGTACTGACGAAGTAAAGAACTTCAAACGTCCAGAAAATGACAAGAAATATCGTTCCAATGCATTTAAGTTTGGCGAAGCATTCGATGCATACAGGAAAAAGGTTAGCTAATGGCATATGCCGATCAAGGCTCAACACCAATCCCTGAGCCGTTAACACACGAACAACAGCAAAGAATCCTCCCCGATGACCAAAAATGGACAGATCAGTATGCCCTTAGTGTAATCAAGTCTGATTGGGCATATGCTGAGAGCTACAGAACAAATGCCCATGATTGGCGCTATCGTAATGCCAATGAACTTTATCTAGCCTGGGTAGGGCAACGGTATTGGGATGGTACACGTGTGCCAAGGTCTTCAATCGGCATGTACGTTATATTTGAGCAAATTGAAGCTATGTTGCCAAAGGTAGTTTCACCTGTAACTTCCACCAATTCTTATCACTTTACGGCAGAAATGGGAGAAGAGGATGAAAATATTCCTCTCGCCTGGAAAGAGATGGTAACGAATCAACTTGATGAGATAAATTTTCGAGAACAAATTCAGCAATGCGTAAAAAGCATGGTGGTCTACGGTAACGGTGTCATTGAAGTTGGGTGGGAAGAATATGAAGATGAATATATACATTTTGAAAAGAAGACTAGACCTGAAAAAGTAATCACACTCAATCATCCTACCGCTGGGCGTATGCAGATTCCAATGGGAACCAAGGATGAATTTAAGAGAATTATTACAAAAGAAAAAAAGGGAAGGCCATATGTTAGATATGTCTCGCTTATAGATTTTTATGTTGATCCTGCATGTGAATCAGTAATTATTCAAGAGGGTGCTGGTTATGTCATTAAGCGTGTTTACATGTCTGCTGGTAAGATTAAGTCATTTAGAGGGCAAGAAGGTTTCAGGATTCCAGATGACTACTATCTGACAAATCTTGCACGTTCTAAATCTACTGCCAACCAAGATGTATCTAAATTATCAACTGAACTATTCCGTTACAATATGTGGAATCCATCTCAAGATTACACATCAGACCCTGCACAAAGAAGAATAGCAGTCATAGAATATACAACTCCTTCAAGAAAGTTATGGTGGTTGCAGGGTGGTGACGATAGCCAGAGTATAATTTATAACCGAATGAATAAGTATGGCATGATTAATTATTTTGCAGTGCCATACGCTAATGTGCTTGACAGATGGCATGGATTATCTATTTCAGATGTAGCCGAAGGAGAACAAAGGCTTCAAACTGCAATCATTAATGCACGTGTTGATGAATTGGCTTTGGCTATTCACAAGCCAATGGTAAAACGCCGTGGTGTAACGATTCCTCAGTATCAATTAAAGGTTCGTCCAGGTGTTGTTCTTGAAACAGAAGACCCAGAGGGAGATATCAGACAGCTTGAGGCTAGCAACATCACACAGCAAGCATTTGTTGAAGTTGAAGCTAGTGATAGACGTGTTCAAAGGGCTACAGGTATGTCTGATTTGGCATCTTTGGGCAGTCCTAGCAGTGGTGGTAACAGCGCCAACAGAACAGCTACAGGAGTTAACACACAGGTAGGTGCTACACAGGGAAGGGTGACTTACATTGTTGAGAATGTAGAAAGCATGATAGTCGAGCCTGCTGTTAATTTTGTAATAAAACTTAACCGTAAGTTCATGGATATGCAAACTGCCGCCAATTGGCTAAAACTAGACCCAAGATTCAAAGGTCTTGATCCTTTGAAAGTTATGAATACAAGGGTTTCAGCCGAATGTAGAGCATCGGCTAAGATGGCGGCAAAATCAAGTTTTCTTCAGATGCTTCCATTGTTGGCTCAGGTATGGTTAAATCCTGAATTGATGCAGATGATGGGACAACAAAGGCAAGAGACGCTGGATGCTGCCGAATTCATGCATATGACTCTCGATGCTATGAATTATTCACCACGTAATCCATTAATCATACCGCTAACACCTGAACAAATACAGTCACAACAGCAACCTCCACCAGAAGCACAGCTTAAAGCACAACTGGCACAAGGCCAGCAACAATCAGATCAGGCTATCAATGATAAAAGAGTTCAAGCAAAAATGTTGGAAGCTGTTCTTGTTGAGCTTCTCAAGGCTCATACAGAGCATAGCCGCATGGATAACGAGATGCAACAGCATGGCGATAAACATGGTTTGGATATCGCCGGTTTGTTGGCTGAATTGCAAAAGAACCAAAATGAGCATCAGGTGGCGTTACAGCAGACACAAAACCAGAATCAGGAGAGTGATTGATTTTATGGGCAGCATGTTCCCACCTTGGCTGACTGCTAGGCTTCCATATTATTCTCAACAACAATATGAGACAGCAGAAGCGCAGCGTAAGATACAAGAAAAAGCTTCCCGGTACGATGCAGTAATTAATCTTGTTGGATATCATGAGTTTCTAACTGTCATGATGTTAAAGATTCAAGCCGAAATTTCGGAGGCTACAAAATGTTCAGATAAACCAAAAAAGCAGACACTCCATGTAATCAGATGGAATGCAATGCGAGAACTTCTGGATGCCGCACAGAATGATGTTATTGATACAATAAAAGAACGTGACAGAATTAAAGAAGAAGAGTTGGAATATTTAAGATCAATACAGCAACCAAAAGAACAAGGGGAGGAAGTAAATGGCTGATATATTTGCGCGTATTCATAACTGCCCAAACCTTGAAGAAATAAAGACTTTCCTTGGTGTCTCAGAATTACATTTTGAGAAGTTTGAGCATAAAGATTCGAGTAAGGATTTTTCTTGTATTTCTATAGATGCCGGAGGTAAGCATGTTGGCGTTTTTATAGAAAATGGAAATATCGTTAAAGTTAAACAGTATGATTTGGAGGATAAAAAGTAATGGCAGAACAGATTACAGTTCCTAAAGAGGGAGCAATAGAAGTAAAACTCGGCGATAACAGTGTAGTTAAAGGTGAAGACCTTGAAGATGCTTTCAAGAATCTTGCAGAGATGAAGGTCAATGCTTCGCGGGCAATAAAAGAGAAGTCAGACCTTTATGAAACAGAGAGAGCAGAACGTACTCGTATAGAAGGAGAACTTACTGCTGTTAGAGCCGAGCTAGACAAGACAAAACAGCCACCGCCACCACCCAAACAAGATGATGGTAAAGGATTCAATCGTGAAACATATTTTGCCCTTCTTGGCGAAGACCCAATGAAGGCGCAGGATTATGTTGATTCGTATCGCTTCGGTATTGAAAGCCCTGATAAAGTGCGCGACACATTTAACAACATGCGTGAAGGTCTTGACCGTGTTAGTCAACAGGTTGATAGTTTCACACAAGAATCAGTTACTGCTAGATTTTTGGCGCAACACCCTGAGTATCCACAAGGTGATCTTGACGCAGCTAAAAAACTAACCGCACAAGTCAGTGAATTGGTAAAGCAGGGTATGCCGTATAGCCCAACAGTGGTTGAATTCGCATTTTTTCAGCTTGTGAATTCAGATCAAATCAAACTTCTTGAACCAGAAGAAGAAAAGAAGCCAGAAACACCAGAAATGCCACCACCATCACTTAGTGGCGTAAGTGCTGCTGAAATGGGTGAAATAACGAAGGCTGAGAGCATGTCAGACAAAGACCTTCTAACTCTTTTGCAATCAAAAGGTATGTTTAAGTAATGACACGCGGCGAATTCGTCGCTGAACTCATCAATATTTGGGAAGAATCAGCCAAAACAATAGAAGCGGAGGGGCATGATATAGCTGCTAGAGAAATGAAAATAGCTATAGCTGTACTTAAGCGTACATATGCAGCCAATGAAGTAAATACATGATAGAAGTTTTTCTTTCCTTTTTTGATGAATGCCAAGCGCAACTTCTTTTGGATACTGCTGAACGGTGGAGAAAGTGCCTAGACGCCTATCCGACGATCATCCAGATTCCAGAACAAGGATTCGAGATTAAGCGGCGTGTTTTGGCAGACAAATTAGCCAAAACAGATCCGTATATCATTGCCGATATCCTTTGTGTGCCTGCACAGCCAAAATTCATTCAATCTATATCTGAGAGATTTAAAAAAGAAGGTATGGTTGGCTTAGGTATGGTAGGCGATACAGACAAACCTAAATACCCAACAGGGGTTCGCGTATGTCGTAAGGGTATAATTGAGAAATGGCCTACGCAAATCACAGAAGAATATGACCAAGAACATGCTGAAGCTATCAGAAGTGCAGGTAAGAGAGTAGAAATGTGGCCGGATATATTTTATTTGTGTTTAAGTGGTCAGCAAACCGATGCCTAACATTCAAGCTGCACCATTACATTATTACAAACCATTTCGCCAATATGTTGATGCAGAACCTGGGGTGATAGTTATTCTTGCGCGGCATGGAGCTACAGAAGCAAATGAAGCTAAGGTTCCATTGGTTAGGGGTTGGGAAGATTTCTCGCTTGATGACCACGGGAAACTTGAAGCACAACTTTTGGGATATCGTTTAAAGAAGTATGACCCAAGAAAAATTATTCACTCTGATTTTCTTCGTGACACAGAAACAGCTAACATAATTGCTAACATTATTCCAACTAATGATATCGAAGTTGACTATAACTTACGCACCTGGGATGTTGGTAGATTTTCAGGACAATCACTCAAACAGGCCAATCCTGCCATTGAACAAATTTATAAAAATCCCTGGACTAAACCACCCGGTAGTGATGAATCTTTCAATGATTTCAGTACAAGATTTATTGGATGCCTTGAGAGATATTTATCGTTAGGTTCTATTGAAGCATATAGACCTATATTGCTTGTTACGCACGGTAAAAATATAGCATTAGCTAAGACTTATGTTGATGGTGGTAATGTTTGGGAATCTATTATGCCGGGGGCAGGTAAGATGGCTATAATTAGTGTCAATAATGATAGAACATTGAGTATTGAACTGGAAAAGCCAACAGAAAATGTGATTGAGGATGTATGATTAAAGATGCACCTGATTCAATTCCTAAAATCTTGATTTGTATTTTATGTGGCTATGAACGTCATTATTGGATTGCTCCGCAGTTACTAGATTTCGTAATTTCTTTGAAATATAGGCAGGATTATTCTACGCATGTGGTTAAAGCATACAATTTTATTCCGGCTGCTGGTGCTCGTAATTTTTTTGCTGCACAGGTTTTGACTGCGGTTCCACAGCCAGATTGGGTTCTTATGTTGGATGCTGACATGGGGCCACCAGATAACCTTCTTGATACAGTTAAGGATGTACCCAAGGATGCTGATATCGTTGTGCCTATGTTTCATCTTTGGGATGGCGATGCCCACAAAACCAAACTATGCTGGGGTATGGATGATTCAAAAATGAAGACATACAATGGTAAAGCTGGCTTGATTGTAGAAAAAAATAAATACTATGAATTGAATAAGTGTGGAACAGGGGCAATATTTATCAAGCCAGAAGTTTTTAAGAAAATTCAGCCGCCATGGTTTGAATACAAATTTGACAGCTTGGGGAATATGACAGGAACCGAAGACATAAGTTTTTGTGAGAAAGCACTTACTGCTGGCATTAAAATATATGGATGGGGTGGTTGTACAGTATCCCACTTCCATACAATTGATATTGCTGATATCCATAAGATATTACATCCAGAAGTTGAAATTCCGTCCGAAATTTCGGATGAAAAACAGGTTGCAGCGGATTAATATGCTTGACTGTGTAATAGACCTTTCCCACTTCAACGGCAGCCCAGACTTCTCGCGGGTTAAGGCGGCTGGAATTGAAGCTGTAATCCTGAAGGCTTCACAAGGAACAGCTTGGATTGACCCAATGTTCCACAGAAATCTTACAAATGCTATTACTAATAATCTGTTAGTTGGAGCATATCATTTTGGAACAGGAGACGATGCAACAATACAAGCTAATCATTTCCTGTCAGTAGCCGGGAGTGTACCACTAAAGGTGCTTGACTTTGAAACCAACACATCTGGCCAGTCGATGACTGCTGTGCAAGCTAATGAATTTATTCAGGTGGTGACATCAGGTAAATTCCCAATACTTTATGCCGATATTGGGCATATTCAGCAGCTAGCTATATTTCCATTGATATCGCAGGATTGTCCTCTATGGATTGCCCAATATAAATACGAACCAGAGCCACATATACCTGATAACACATGGTCAAAATGGACTCTTTGGCAATATACAGATAGCGGAACTGTGCCTGGAGTTAATGGGAAGGTTGATAGATCATATTTCAACGGCGAAATTGAAGATTTGCAAGCACTTTTTGGGCTGTAAGGAGTATTAATGTTAGCACCAGACCTTGATTGGATTTTCACGTATCATCTACCAAAGCCAGAGCAACTTGAGGCTTATAACGAACTACGCAGGGCGGCTTGGGTATTTGCCGAGACGATTATTAGGCTTACACCACCTTCGGCAGACCAAAGTGCAGCAATTAGACACGTAAGAGACGCCTGTATGACAGCAAACGCAGCTATAGCATGCGAAGGGAGACAGTAAAATGCCACATTATGCCGATGGAAAGCAGGCTTACGTTGGAGATTTTATCCTTGGTAAGCCATATAACACACCACATGAGATTGTTGGACAGATTGTTAGTATCACTTCAAATAGTGATGCCTGCAACTGTATTGTTGCTTTTGTAATCGAAGACAATGACATATTTTGCGAGAGCAAGCCTACATATGCCTTACCGCCAGCGGTGATTATCAATGATTACAATAGCGAAACTGCCACATATACCAAGAAAGCTTACAGAGTTTCTACCGATTATGGTGCAATTAAGGAGTACAAGCTTCTAAAAAGCGCCAATCAAGAAATAGTTGTTGCAGCTTAACTTTTTTCTTGACAAGCTGTTTAATTAGTGCTAGTAATTAATTTCTACTGGCCAAAATGACCTTTTGGCTAAAGGTGATGCCGATACGACCTATCCCTTAAGCGCATCAAGGCGAATGAAGGTGCCTACCAAATACCTTCCGTGGCAGCACAAGACCTGGGTTAGTTGCCAAAGTTGCAGTATTCAGACCGATACTGATCAACGAGCATAATTCCATAACTTGAGGCAATAAATATGGCCTATAGCCCTAGTCCTAATGCGACTACGGCAGCAGGGTTAGCCCATTTAGCAACTGTCTGGTACAATCGTAGGGCGCTTGATCAGCTTAAAGCGCGTTTCCGGTTCTACAATGCGTGTGAACCAGATATGGTTCCACGTAGGTCTGGTAAGACAGTTCAATGGTTCCGTTACACCCTTCTTGGTGCTAACATCACGGCTGCCGCCGAAGGTACTGTTGGCGTATCTAGCACGCTAACAACCACTACTGTTTCAGGAACAGTTAGTGAATATGCCGACTTCGTTACAGTTTCGACACTGCTTGACGAGACCGCAATTGACCCGATTGTGCAGAATGCAGCAGAACAGCTTGGTTATGCTGCTGGCCTATCGGTAGACACAATTATCAAGGCAGAATTTGACACCAACTCTGGTGCAGTTCTTTCGCCTGGAACACTTGGCACGTATGCCACAGTTGATGACTTGCGCCGTTGCAAGGCTCTCTTGGAAGGCGCAAACATTCGGCCAAAAGACCAGAAGTTCTACTTTTGTGTCATGCACCCTTACATTATTTTCGATATAAAATCCGACTCAACAGCCGGTGGATATATTGACTTGATGAAATGGGCAAAGCCTTCAGAATTCATCGAAACTAACAACCCATTCGATGAGCCTGTAGGTATGGTTGAAAACATCAAAATTTGGGCAACGACAAACGTTACCACATCAGGTTCAGCCCCTAACGTTCTGTATTCAACTTATGTAGTTGGACGTGGAGCAGTTGGAGCGGTTGACTTACAGGGTTCTGGGCCTTCAAAGGTTGAAGACCCCAGCAAACAGCAGTTCCGTATTAATGTCATCCGTGGTGGCCCTCAGATTGCCGACCCCGCTGGCATGATTGGAGCGGCTGTGAGTTATCGTTATGTATTCTTGGCGAAAACTTTAGACTCAACAAACTTCAGGTATCGCATCTTTAAGCCGGATGCTTCCTTAGTATAAGAGGTTATACGATGGTTGAAACGTGTGCAGAACGAGATGTTCAGTCTAATGGAACATTGACGGACTATGCCTATATTGCAGGCTTGCTTGATGCAGACGGTACTATTTGTATGCATAGGATTAACCCCGGCAAGTCGTGGGAAAGCTGCAATTTCATTGTAGATATAGTCAACAAAGACTTGCAAGTTTTGCAGTGGGTTCAATCGCTATTTGGTGGCTTCATTAGAGAGCGGAAGTATAACAGAAAGAAAAAAGAGGCTAAGAATTGGCAGGTCATATATGACTGGGTAGCCGAAGTTAGTACTTTCGAGTTTTTCTTGATGTCAATACTCCCATTCATGCGAATCAAGCGGCGTCAGGCTGAATTAGCTTTGATGTTTCGCAAGACAAGCTTGGATTACCGTAAGAATTTTCGTCTTACCTCGGAACAGAAGCAGCATAGAGAAGTAATCTATGCTGAGATGAAAAAGCTAAATAAGCCGAATTATCAAACTGTTCCTATTCTATCTAAGGAGGTCATGTAATATGCCCAATGCAAACACAATTTCTCGTCTCGTTGGTGGCCCAAGTCCTTCTCAGGGTTCATTGGCAATCCCTTCAGTAGTGCCTACAGGCACCAGCGCGTTCATTGTTCTTAACCAATTGGCAGGTGCCGCAGTTCTTACTGCTGGCAATGCGCCAAGTCAACCAACAGGTGCTCAAACCTTTGGCTCTTATTTTGATGGGTTCCCGTTCAAGGTCAGAGTTTCATGGAAAGTTACAACAAAAGCATCTAACAACTTGACGATAGCTATTGTTCAAGGATCAACTACAACATATGCCGCTGGTAACGTAATTGCGACCACTGGTGCTGTTGCTAATAACACTGGTAACTATAATGGATGGCTTGAAGCCAACGTACTTTGGGATTCAACTGTTCAAAAACTATCAGGATATTACGTTGGGTACACAAATGCTGGAACCCCAGCCATTGTGGATATTACGACATTAACAAACCAAGTAGCGGTTACGTCACAGGCAGGTCTTGTTTTTGGTATCGCTGCAACATTCTCTGATACTACTACTGGAACCACAATGACAATAACCGAATTTGAATCTGAGGTTGTGTAATGAAGAAAATATTCATTATTACAGCCTTCATTCTAGCATTTACATATATAAGCAATGCTAGCGATCCAAAATTTACAGGAATTGTGGTATCAAAGCAATTTCTCGGTGTAACTACAGACATATCTAATGCGGTAATTTATACGCCAGATAGTGATGGAGTATTCCGAGTAACAGCTTATGGCCAAGACAGTACAAACGGCGGCGATCCGTTCACAGTTTCATGGACAGATACATCTTCCGCTAGTCACTCAATTACGCTTAACATGGCTAATAACAACAATCACTTTACTGGATCGTCTCTTGTAATTAGAGATGCAGCTAGTTCCAGTATCACGATGAGTGTTAGTAGTATAAGTGGTGTAACGATTGACTTGTATCTGACCGTAGAGAGGATACAATAACCATGCCACAATTTGGAATGTTAATCAATCCGGTAACTCTGTTAGCTCTGGCTACACAGACTACCAATGGTACAAGTGCCAACCTTACACTGGCTCCTGCTTCTGGATACCGTTTCTTCTTAAAAGTGAAGACCGTAAGCGGTACTACTCCAACCCTGCAAGTAGCATTGGCTACATCATATGATGCTACTGGTGGTGCTGGAACAGACTATGAAACTTTCATTCAATTTGCGAACGCAACATCAACTGGTCTTGGCCGTCAAATGACTTGGCGACCATACTTAAGTGCTGGTGATGTGGCAACTGAATCACAATCGGCGTTCTTTGCTGGACAAACTGGTGGTGCTGATGGTGCTTCTGGTGCTGTGGCACAAAATGGCCCTGTAAACAACTCTGCTATTAAAGTGCGTTGGGTTCTTGGTGGTACTTCGCCATCCTTCGCGTTTGAAATAGGCTACGTTGCTGTATCACAGGATTTGTCGGATTAATAATGCTAGTTCTTGACAGTGAGGGCCAACAAGCGTGGCGGCAAGAGGAAAAGCAAGAAAGTGAACAAGAACGCCGCCTTCGTCTGTTGGCCCATGATTTAGAGACAAACAGTATTTCTGTGGCGAATGATGATCGTTTTGATGTCTCAAATGTACTCAATCAAATGGGTACGCCGATGACAGCAGAACAGGTTCAGCAGAGGCTAAAGAAGTGCAATTCACGTCTTCATTTCATTCGTTCGCCACAATTCCCAGAGCTGACTGGCGTATATCTCATGCTTGATGAATGGGAAGTTGACCCTAATAGTCCAACTGAGTACAAGAAGAAATTAAAGCATATATGCGGCATGGAAAGTTGTGTTGCACCAGAATTTTCTGTACTACATAAAACTAAGAGGAAAATCCCCAACAAGGAACGTTTTGACAAGAAGAGATTCGATAGAGATATTGATTGGGTTGAAGTTGATACCTTTGCTAGTGAAACTCGCGGCTGGCGTACTGTGCTTGTTAGGCTTTTACATGCTGGCCTTATCAACATGAAACAAATAAATGATAACTTCCCACCCCCCAGTAGGGATTCATACAAATGGTGGGCTTTTACACATTGATGCCGAAATTTCGGCAGGAGAATATATAACATGGCACAAACGCCTGGGCAGGAAATAAAAGAAATCAAGAAAGCCGACGAATCTAAAGAATCATTTAATATTACTAAGGATGATCTTAGAGAAATTTTGCTAGCTGTAGTTGGTGCAAGTAAGCAAATGAATCCTCTTGAGCAAAAGAAATACGAAGAGGAACTTAAGAAAGAACAACATCATGCGGCTATGGTTCTGGAAATGGGCAGAGCCGAAGAAGAGAGTATAAGAAGTAAGCGCAATGCTTGTACGCACCGAACTGATAAGACTTCAGGTGATAGTGTTTCTCTAACAGACGCCAATGGCTGGTGGTGTACACAGGGGCAGGTTCATTCTAATGATGTGATTTCGTTGATTTGCATGAGATGCAGTACGGTATGGTACTGGAAAGGTACACCACAGGAGCGGGAATACGCAGTTAACGCAGAACATGGACTTCTCCATTATCCTCCCCCTCCCAAGGAGAGACTACTCCCTGAAACTGGCATTGTTTAAGTAATAAAAACATTTAGTTTACCGAAATGCCGACGCCTTCTTACACGCCGCAGCAGGCGATAAATCTTGTACAGCAATTCGCTCATGGTGTGCCTTTAACTGGCACAGAAGCGAATATATGTGACATGGTTAACTCTTGGATGTGGACGCAATATCCTTGGTCATGGAGTATTGCTAGCCTTACTCCTATAACATTGACCGATGGTGTACAGGATTATACACCAACTAACACGGATATCTTGCGTCCCTTGAGATTCCAGATAGCAAGAACTGATACTACTCCTATGGAAGTTAGAGAACTTTCACTTCTTGCCAATTTATCAATTGAATTGACTCGTAGAGGCGGCTTAGATATGAATACTGCCTGTGGATTTTATGCTGGCCCAAACTTCATAAGATTGATGTATGCTGCCAGTGTAGGCCCAAATCAAACTCTTCAACTTCAAGGACAATATCAAAAAACTCCTACTAGAATCACTGATGCTACAATGACTAATCCTTTCCCATTTGATGATAACTATTTTTCTGTGTTTGTAGAAGGCATAAAATACTACATATATAAGTTATCTGATGACCCAAGGGCAGGTACAATTCAGATGTCAAAGAATGGTAGATTCCAGCAAGTATTTACTGGGCAACTGGGTATTTTTATGTACCATTTAAACTACATGGCATCACGCGAAGAACTACAAACAGGGGATCAATTCCAGTTCCCGGAAACGGGACTTGGCCAGGGGCGCTCATATTGGCCTGGGCTCTTCGGATTGTGAATGTTTTTAATAGCAAGAATCTCAAACTATAAATTAAATGGCAATCAGAGCAACAGATACAACCCTTACAGGCACACTTACAGATAGCCAAGGGAACACAGTCAACGGTACTTTGACGATGACGTTGCAGGGTTATGGTGCAACTGTACCTTTGATTTCAGGTTCGCAGGCGTTACCTGGATTAACGATTACTACGGCTGTATCTTCTGGTGTATTTTCTATATCTTTCTATAGTAATCAAATTATTACACCTGGGCCATTGGTTACTTTCTATAACATCAGTTTCCAGCCAAGTATAACAACGACTACCATCTTTGCATTCTCTGAGAACTTCCAATTTAGCCCTGGTACATTTGATTTCTCTCAGCTTGTACCATTGGGTGCTGTTGTTCCTGGTAGGGCTTCACCAACATTTGTTGCACCTAATGTCTTTACGGCGCAACCTGGGCAATTCTTAACTGGATTAACATCATCTGGAAACTTCACTACTGGCCCAACAAATCTTACGCTTATACAGGCTAATGGAGTAAGAGGATGGAGTAGTGGTAATACTTCTCCATTAGCTGCTGCTGATACAGGGTTAAGTAGAATAGTGGCGAAGACGATTGCGGTTGGGAACGGGACACAGGGGGATGCGAGTGGGACGCTTCAGGCCAGCACCGTAAACAACCCCGGAGGTAATGTAAATATTACTCCAAGTGCTCAGATACCTCGGATCGGGAGTGGGTCGGGAAACGGCGACCTTTGGGGAACGCAGATTCAAAATTCAGGGAACACAGATATTTATATCTTGGCGGCCTCTTCAAGTGCGTATACCACTGGTGGATTAATCAACTGGATTCCAAATAGCTCTCTTGCTCTCTATCACAGCAGCCAGAACTTTTTGGTTGGTGCTGGTACTTCTAGCACCGGAGCGGTTAATTTTGATTCCACCGGACGTAACATTACGTTTTCCAACTTAGGTGTAGCTGGATGGACTTCTGGTAGTCCATCGAGTGCGGCTGATTCTGGCTTCTCCCGCACCGCTTCCGCAACCGTAGCGGTTGGTAACGGCACCCAAGGCGATGCCTCTGGCACACTCAAGGCCGCCGCAATTACCAGCGCCTCTCTTGTCGGAGCCAGCAATGGCAACACGGTCACGCTGCTGAATGTGCAGGACGGAACCGGCTCCATCGCTGGCACGGGTGCTGAAGTTGTAATGTACACGTACACACTTCCGGCGAATACAGTGGCTGTAGGTAAAGTGTTGCGTATCACCGTTGCATATAACCACACGACGGGGTCGGCAGGCACAACAATAAATTTCAAAATAAACGGACAATCAGTTATCTTCACAAATGGCCAAACGGACAATAGTGTCACTGGACTTCCAGCATCTAGCGTCTTAACTGCAGAGGTACATGCAAATGCCGCCACGACCAGCGTTGGAATGGCGCGAGTCATCAAGTCTGACGGTAGCGCATTTGCGGGAAGTAACACCGCTAGCAGCCTGACGTGGGGATCAAACCAGACTGTTACTGCCACTTTTACCGTAGCCAACACCGATGCCTTCACAGGCCGCATGTTCATGGTGGAATTGATTCAGTAATTTAAATGCCATCGCCAAAGAACGTAAACAGTTCACAGCCATTCGTTAATGCATTAAATGTAGCCTTTGCCAATGGTTTGCTTACATTTGATCTAAGTCAAACTGCAAACATAATTGGTACAGGGCAAGTAGCCCCTAGACGTGTATCTATTACACTTGATGGTACAGGCAAGGCTCCAACTACCGCAATATGGTTTAATGACCAATTAAATCCAAGCGGTACAACATATTTGATGCAATTATTTGATTCAGGAGGTAATTTCGCTGCTAATTTTGGGCCTATAACACTTAGTGGTGCTTCTGTTGATTTATCAACTTTAATTCCCATAATAGCTTCTGGCGGGATTGTAAGTTTCCCTAATCCAATAGTGTTAATGACAGGAAATAGTCTTGCTGCTGCTTATGCTGCATTACCATCTACTGGCGGAACAATATGGGTTCCCCAGAATTACAACGAGACACTATTAGCCAACATTACCATGAATAAGGTAGGTGCTGGATTTCATTTCACCGGCCCCGCGCATATCACGATGAACGGCTTTAGCTTTGTGATTCCAAGTGGTACAAATGGTGCTTTCATTACAGGTGAGGTAGTGGGTTCAACAACTCCGAAGCCTACGGTATGGCTTGACTTCGGAGCTTCGGTAGGCACCGCGATAAAGATTGGCGACACATCAGGGAGCACAGGCGAAATAACTCTTAGCAATTTCTCAGTTGTCGCCACGGTTGGAACATGCATCGCCATTACTAGAGTGTTTGGCCTAAACGCTTACGGTATCAGGGCCGACAACGCAACTCCCACATGCGTAATTGATGGCAACAGCAACGGCGATACTTTTGAGATTAACTTTCATGGCTGCCATTGCACTTACCAGATCAAGGGCGGCGCACGCAGCGTCCACCACTACGGCGGATTCATGGAATCAATCAACGCCAATGCCTGCATCGATATTCAGAACGGTTACGGCTGTGTATTTGACGGCGTTTACATTGATCTAGGGCAAGCGGTCAATCTTGCTAACTCTTCCTCAGTGTTCGGGAACCGGCTCCGGATTAACAACACCGGACTCACTACTCTAGCGGTTATAGGAGCGTCGGCTCACGATAATTTCCTTGACTTTACTGGAGATACGTCTGGAACTGTCACGGATAATAGCCTTTTAGCACAAAACAATGTAGTTAATATTCAGGGGCGTAAAGGTGGCTATGGGCGAACAATTCTGAATCGCCAATTACTTTTCGGGGCGCTTACTGGAAACAGTGCAGATCAGGTGATATATCAGTTTACAATCCCTGCAAATACCGTAGGCCCAGGAAAGGGAATTCGTATCTATACGCAGTGGCTCCACAATACAGGTACGGCCAGCATCACCTTTAAGATCAATTTTGGAGGTTCAATCGCTGGTGGCAATTTGAGCGGCGGGACAGCATGGGCTACTGAATCGACTACGGGGGTTGACAATTCATCACGGGAAAGCCTCGATGCAACCATCACGAACAATGATGGGGTGCAGAATGCGCAGAATGGTTTTTATCATCGGCGGCTACGAACGGCCAATGTCGCCAACGTGGATACCAACACAGTCGGAGATAGACCAACAACGAACCCCGCAGTAAATTTTGCTAATTCCGTTTTGCTAACCGTCACCGGCAACGTTGCGAACACAGATACCTTTACAGGCGCATATTTTTTAGTGGAGCTGATTCAGTAAATGCCACAAACAAATCAACTTGCGCATCGTAACATCACATCAACTGCGCTAGCTTATCGCTCAAACATGAGTCCTACTGATACTACTCCATGCTTTGTGACTGGCTCATCTGACATAGTTACAACTATAGCTGGATATGCTGAAAGGCGACCTGGATTTAGTCTTACTGTTGAACCATCTCCTACTAGTTTTATAAATCTAAATAGGCTATTTACATGGAATAGATTTGATGGCAAGTTCATAACAATGGCGTGCCAAGTTAATTCATCTAATCAATCAGTTGTTTATAAGATGGTATCTGGTGCTGATAATAGTTTTGTATCTGTATTTACAGATACAGGAAGCTCTAATCTGTTCGATTTTGCAGTTTCAAATAACACTGTATATTTCAGCAATGGTAATGTTGCTAAGGCATGGGAACCTATAAATGGAATTAGAAATTGGGGTATAGCTATAGGTTCTGTAAACAATGCTTCCGGCCCAACAATTGCAGGTACTGGTGCAAACCTTAATGATGGCATCAATATTGCCTGGATAAATCCGGCTAACGTCAATTCTACAGTGAGTTTTGCTACAGCGTCGGTTCCGGGATCACAGGCTACACAGTTTGACCAAGCATCACAGTTTGGCTTTGCGCTTACTGGAACAACAACGATTATTGGGATTCAGGTAAGTGTTGTAGCCGAAACATCTGTGATCGACCCGTCAGTTACTATCATTGTACAACTAATGAAATCAGGTGTTCAGACCGGTAATATTAAGACAGCAAATAATATCACTAGCAGCCCTGTGACATATACATTCGGCGGAACTTCGGATTTATGGGGAACCACATGGACAGCCAATGATATTAATCAATCTACGTTTGGTGTCGGCATTCGCATGACGAATGATGCGGCAACCAGCCCGATTTTTAGTATCCGCAATGTCCAAATCACAGTTTTTGGAATTGGTGGGCCTAGTGTTGCAGTTAGTGGTTCGGCAGGCTCATTTTCTGCAAACATTGGATACCAATATGTATTCTGTTATGGTAACTCTAATTCAGGGCATATTAGTTCTCCGACTCCTACATCTGCTAGCACAGGGGCTTTTGGTGGAATAATATCTAATTCAGTATTGGCTGCTGGTGGTTCTGGATATGTTGCTAACGATACAGGAATTATTTCTGCTGGTAGTTTTAATGCTACATATACAGTTAATACTGTCACGGGTGGTGCGGTTACAACATATACCATAAATGCTGGCGGTTCTGGATATGTAGTAGGCAACAATGTCGGCACACAAAGGGGCGGTGGACAACCAGGAACAGGAACAGGATTTACTATCAATATTACAGGGATTTCAGGTAAGGCTAATGTTTCTATTTCCTTGACTGCATCTACAGACACACAGGTTAACCAAATACGTGTTTATCGTTCAACCGATAGCGTAGCAGCAGGAATATCCTCTGGCACATTCTTTGAATTACCAACTTCTCCATACTCTAATACAACACAGAACGTTACAGACAATGCGGTAGACACGTCTCTGAATATATTTTCCTTAGCCCCGTTCCCAGGATTTAATGACCCGCCAACACCAGGACAGCAGGTTTCATATTTTTCTGGAAGAATGTGGTTATTTAATAATAATCAAGTAGTATTCTCTGGGCTTGAGGAGACTATTGCAGGTGTTCCCGAAGAAGCTTTTCCATCTGGGCCTGCTGGTAACTTTTGGAAGTTCGATCAACCTGTGCAGGGACTTGCAGTAGCAGGCACAGGCTTAAGCCAAACATTAGCAGTTTTCTGTGGCGGCAGGTTATATGGTATTGTTGGCAGTAGTCTTGATACATTTAGAAGGTTTCTAGTTACAAATCGCCGAGGATGCAGAAATCTTAATACGATAACTACTCTTGGCGGTGCAATAGCATGGTTTGATAGTAGTCAAACCGTTTGGATGACGGATGGCCAATCGCTACAGGAAATTTCGCTTGATATTCGGCCAGATTTAGCAGGCTTATCGCCAACAGGAGCTAATTTTACATTTCATGTATCTGGTCGCTTTCATTGGTTAATATGTGCTTTCCCAACCAAAATTTTTGTGTATGACCTTGATCTTAGCCAATGGCTCCCGCCTTGGAGTGTGAATAACAATACAGTATTTTCTGGTGAAACATCTGCTGGTGTGTATGAGCTAATGCTTTCTACTGGCACAAAAGCTCTTAAGATGAATCAAACAGGAATAGTTGGAAGTTTTAATGATAACGGTAATACATATTCGCCTGTGGTTAGAACTAATAACCATGCTGTAGTACCAGATTTCGGTAAGAGGTTTTCATACAATTCTATGGGGTTATACGATCAACCTAGCAGGACAGGAACTGGTTGGTATATTCAGAGTGATACTAATTCATTGGTTACTTTTGGTGATGTAGGAATTCTTGTTGATGACGATCCATTAAACGCTAATTCTGCATACACATCAATAGTAACAAATAAAATTACTCCACAGGTTGCGTGGAACCGTGGCCAAGGTCAGTTTCTAGTCCAAAACATATACAGTATGAATGGCCCAGTTGGGCGTTGGTATGCCATAAAGTTTACACTACCAAGCGCCGACCAAGTTGATAAAATCTATGATTGGTTTTTGGCTTACGAAGACCGCAAATGATAAATATAATTAGTTGTTTGCGTAATGAATTATTAGAAGCACAAAAAGTTAAAGACATGGTTCGCGTTATGCAACTGATGCAAGAAATACGAATGGTCACTACACTACAAGCCGATATACGTCAGAAAGAAGTCCCAAATATTCCATATGGAAAGGAAATTATAAATGGCAGAGAATAAAGCCACTACTCCTGGCTCTGACATAAATCAACAATTACCATCGCCAACTTCTGGCATAACTGATTCTACTGTAATTTCTAATCCATCTATGTCGGCTACTGTTGACTTATCGCCACAGCCTGTCTTTCGTGAATATGCTAATAATTCTGTTCTCGATTTGATGTATGGAGCAAACGACCCAAGCGTAATGGCTAGTCAGTTTATCCAAAGCGGAGAGGTATTTAGATTACAGCGCGGTACGCCGTATAAGCGTGCTGGTCATATGGTGCCAGTGTTCCCACAGTTCAAGACACAAAACGTTACATTGCAAAATCTAGCCAGCCAGCCGCAGGCCAATAGAAGTGTAGCACAGATTTTAAAACCAACAGCAGACACCAGTACCACTGATACGTCTGTGGGCACTCCATTTATTGGATATCCAGGTTTTAATAAATTAAATCTAACGTAAATGGTACAACTTAAGTTACGTTTTGCAAAGCCAGCAGAAGCGGAACAAATAGTAGACTGGTTACATGCCAGCGATTACAACGAATATAATCCAGATACGTTAAATAGTTCTTCTCTCCGTATTTTTTGCTCCTATGATGATTCTGGGCCACAGCAATACATCCTTCTCAATAAGGTTTTGATGTTGGATTCGTCTGCTCCTAAGCCTGGGCTAGATAAACTTGTCGCTGCTCAATCGTTCAGAGATTTCACTAAAGCCGCATTATTATTGGCTTCGGCTGAAGGATTGCGTGAAGTATATGCATTGGACTGCGGCGGCGGACTAGATAAAATGGCACAAAATAATCACTTCAAACTTCTAGGTAAGGAAGTCGATGGAAAGTTTGAGCCATATCGTGTTTACCGGATAACAGTTTAATCCGAAATTTCGGAGTAATCATGAGAATCTATACTAAGATAGTTTATGACAAAAACATACAATTGATAGAGGCAGAATGCGATTGGTACGAGTATTTTGGTAAAATTAACCACTGCAAGGGCAATGCAAGTAAAAACGAACAATCTGCTGCCGATACTCAAAGAACACAAGAAAATCAGCTTATGCAGCAGCAGCTTGCAATGCAACAGCAACAGCTTGCAGGCGTCAATGCCGTGGCTGATCCTGCTATTGCCGCAGGTGGAATGTTCCCTGGGCAAGAAGCGGCCATGACAAGTTTATTAACTAATAATTTAGCTAATACTTATAGACAAGGAATTGGCAATGTCAATCAGGGTCTTGTTGCGCGTGGTTTGTCTGGTGGACAAGGCGGTGCTGGTGGTGGTGCTGTAGCTGGGAATCTAGGTATGATGAGTGCCATGCTCGGCAACCAACAACAACAAGGATTGAGTGATATTCAACTTGCTAAGGCTCAACAAATGCAGGGATTACTAGGACTTAAACTTGGTATTGGTAGTCAGTATGGTGGTAATGTAGGCGGTTTTAACCAAGGTGCTTTGAGTGCTCTTGGTCAAGGCGTGCAGGCTGCTAAAAATGTTGATGAAGCCCAGACATCATGGATGGGGCCAGTATTTGGTGCTCTTGGTGGTATGGGTAGCTCACTTATGACTGGTGGAATGAGTAATCTTGGTAAAGGTACTGGATTTTTTGGTTGTTGGATCGCTAGCGAATGCTTTGGCGGTATGGAAATGCCAAAAGTACAGTTTATTAGGATGCGTCTATTCCACAATGCTCAACAGGATTGGAGATTCAAGGTTATACTTGCCGCTTATGCTGTATTTGGCAAGACAGTTGCCAAGCTTGTTAGGAGATTTGCTTGGCTTAAGAGAAAGTTTACCAATGTATTTGATAAGTTTGTCATAAATGAAATTGATAAACTGTTAAATGAGGCGATCAATGGCTGATGGCGATGTACCCCCTCAATTCGATCAACCTGTTGATCAACAAGTCATAGCTAGTTTGATGGCTGGCAATGGGCCTGGGCAGACTCCGCAGCATGCCGAACCTACTGGGCAGTTACCGCCACAGCTAATGAGTGCTATTGGTGGTGCTGGTTCAGCAAACCCTATTGGTGGAGTTGCGGCTGCTGGTGCTGGTGGAGCGCAGCCACCACCGACAGTAACAAATAATAATCCATCTATTATTCAACCACCACCTGTAGCACCACCGCCTGTAGGTACTGGCGGCGATAATATTTCTGGCCCACTAGCTAACATAATTTCGGCTATTAATAAGCCAACAGCACAAGCTAAACAACAGCAGCAAACACAACAGGCGGCAGGCAATGCGCAGATTGCTAGTGGCGTACCAATGCCACGTCCAGCTATTCTTGATTTAATCAATGCTGTAACCGGGAAAAATATTGGTGGGGCTGGAACAAACATTCCAGGTTATCAGCCGCCAACTAAACTAGATCACTTCGAAAGATTTCTTGGCAATTTTTTGACAGCTTTAAGTTCTGGGTTCGCTAATGAAGGACGTGGCCCTGGTGCTGCAATGCGTGGAGCAGGAGCAGCAATGCAAGCGCCTTATCAGCAAGCATTACAGCAGTATCAGTTGGGAATTCAACAGCGTTCTCTTCAGTCACAAGAGCAATTAAGGGCTGCACAGGAAGAGTTTAATCGTCAGAGAGCACTTGAATATTCATCTGTAACAGTCCCACAAATTGGGGAAGATGGAAAGTTTCTCAGGGATGCTAATGGGAATCTTCAAATGATAAGTATGCCAGCTAAACAAGCTGGCCCGTATATGGCACGTGTAGGCGCAGGAGAGATAAGAAAGACCACAGAACAAGAGAAGATTCCGCCTCAAGTTAGAGCCTTGAATGATGCTGCTGAAATATATAAACGAGAAGGAGATTCGCCTGCATATCGTGCGAAACTGAAAGAAGCAACCCAAATGAGTACGGCATTGAAGCCTGGGGCTGCTTCGCCATTTGGTAAGTTGAGTCCTGAGATGGCAGCAGTAGGCATGCCGCCAAACTTTGCTGATTTGGATAAATACCCTGGTGGATTGAAAGACCCTAACTTTCTAAAAGACGTAAGGGAATATGGTAGCAGAGTTACCGCACTAAAGCAGAAGAACGCTATAGAACTAGCTAAAGCTAGAGGCGAGAGCTATGCATATGGCAGAGCTAAGTACCTTCAGGTTCCAGTATTGAATCAAGAAACTAATTCTCCTGAGTATAGAACACCATTAGAGATTGCAGCTAACCCAACTGCATTAACGCCTCTTGCTGAGAGTGATAAGCTAATGATGAAGAATGCTATCTTTGAGGACATTAGGGGTGCATCTGGTAACTTAAGGAAAGCTATAAATGCTAATAAAGATGGTTTTTCAGCAGCACAGGTAGCTCAAATGACTGCTGCAATGGATGCCGACCCACAGGGTGGAATGTTACGCAATGTTATTGGTAACTTAGCACGTGCAGGGGCTAAAGATTCGCTTAATCCTGCACAAAGAGCACATGCTGTTGCTATCGCGCAGGCAGTTGAGAACGCTTATGCTCTCCGTGGTGTTGCAGGATTTGGTACAGGTAGTGATGATTTGCGGGCGGCTATTAAAGCTACACTGCCTGGGCCAGCATCGCCGCCAGAATTT
>WNFJ01574797.1_pt3 | contig 53301 bp, 46 predicted proteins | sample 5400461 | NCBI WGS metagenome assembly WNFJ01 (sample SAMN13153349, study PRJNA577476) | soil metagenome | isolation source: 115 cm saprolite on Douglas fir-dominated hillslope | place: USA:California | collected 2013-09-17
CGCCCCGGACCGCAACCTCGCCCTCGAGCTGGCCAGGGTCACCGAGGCCGGCGCGATGGCCGCGGCCCGCTGGGTGGGCCGCGGCGACAAGAACGGCGCCGACGCGGCAGCCGTGAACGCGATGCGGCTGCTGATCAACACCGTGTCGATGGACGGCCTGGTCGTGATCGGTGAGGGCGAGAAAGACCACGCGCCGATGCTCTACAACGGCGAGCAGGTGGGCGACGGCAGCGGCCCCGCCTGTGACGTGGCGGTGGACCCTATCGACGGCACCAGGCTGACCGCAAACGGCATGCCGAACGCGATCTCCGTAATCGCGGTCAGCGCTCGCGGGTCGATGTACGACCCGTCTGCGGTCTTCTACATGTCCAAGCTGGTCACCGGCCCTGAGGCCGCCGACATGGTGGACATCGACGCTTCGCCCGCCGACAACATCATGGCGGTCGCCCGGGCCAAGCACTGCTCCCCGCACGATGTCACCGTGATCATCCTGGACCGGCCGCGCCACCAGGCCCTGATCGAGGAGGTACGCGCGGCGGGAGCGCGGATCAAGCTCATCACCGACGGGGATGTCGCCGGCGCGATCATGGCCGCGCGCGCGGGCACCGGCATTGACCTGCTGCTTGGTATCGGCGGCACCCCGGAAGGCATCATCACCGCGTGCGCGATCAAGTGCCTGGGCGGAGTCATCCTGGGCAAGCTCGCGCCTCGTGATGAAGCAGAACGCGATCGGGCCGTCGATGCCGGCCATGACCTGGACCGGGTGCTGACCACCGATGACCTGGTCACCTCGGACGACGCGTTCTTCGCGGCGACCGGGATCACCGACGGGGAGCTGATGGCCGGTGTGCGGTACCGGTCCGGTGGCGCCACCACTCACTCGCTGGTGATGCGTGCGCGGTCGGGCACCCTGCGCAACATTTACAGCGAGCATCAGCTCTGGAAGCTCAACGTCTACAGCGCCGTCAACTTCGACGGCGACTGAGTGCGTCGCGCCACCGGGACCGCCGCGGCCTGACAACCTTGACCCGGCCGCCCAGCGCCAGGGCGCGAACCTCGATCACCGGAGACCCGGCCAGCACCGGCGCGCCAGCGGACTTCGTGCCCGCCTGGCCGGTCTTCGTGCTCAGCACCGCCGTGCCAGTCACCTCGACCGCGACCCCGTCGGGAACGATCAGCTGCAGGGTGCCGCCCACCACAGTGGCGAGCACGGTGACCCGCTGGCTTTGCAGCAGCGCCTCGCGCAGATCCAGCACGACCTCGCCGAAGATGGCGGTCACCGCGAGACGTTCCGGCACTACCCAGCGCCCATCGCGGCGTTCCCGGCCGAAAATGCCCGCCACCGGCCTTCTGGTGTCCAGCCGGATCGGCTGGGCCGACGGCACCGCGAGATCCGCGGTCAGCACCGCGAGCTCGCCAAGCGTACGGGCCGAGTAAGCACGCTCCGCTCGTTCTGAATGTTCGCCCAGAGTCAGCCGCCCGTCCCCTGCGGCCTCCGTGAGCAGGGCAAGCACCCGCTCCCGGTCTGCATCGGAGGCACGCAGATCACGTGGCGGTGGTCGCGAGGTCACAGAACCGCCCCACGCGGGATATCTGCTGCGTGCGGTGCGGGCTCGCTGGCCCTGCCGACCACATCGCAGCCCGCAACATCGCGGGCCGGGCTGCCGTCATGCAGCCAGACGCGGCACGACGAGTGGCAGCCAGCTACGCGGCGTGACCCGCGAGCCTCTTCTTTGAAGGAGAGGTTCATGATATCCAGAAGATACCCGTCGCGTCGTCTGGCCCGAGTCCTGGGCGCTCATGAGCTGCACGTGTTCTGCGGCGTCGGCGTATTAGAGCTGACCTTTCCCGGTGTCCCAGGCCAGCAGGCCCGGCGCTCCGACCCGCCTTGGCCTGGCTGATGTTGTGCCATGGCTCCCGGCGGCTGCCATCCCACCGGGTGGCCTGGACGGAGCCGTCGGCTAGGACCGCGGCCGCCCCCGGGCGAGGTCACCGGAGCAGGTGGGCTTAGATTGGCGAGCTACATCGTTCGGGAGATCATCTGTTAGTTTTGACTAAGCAAATATGCGGCGGGAGAGGGAGACTGCGCGGTGGGTGAGCCCGCAGACGGCAGCAGCCGCACGGGACCGGCAGCAGGCACCGGAGGCGCGGCCGGCACCGGAGCGGCGAACGGCGAGGCAGACCCGGCGCCGGGCGCGTCCCGGATCCAGACGAGCGAACGCTACAAGTGGATCGCGCTCTCCAACACCACGCTCGGCATGCTGGCGGCTACCGTCAACGCGTCCATAGTGATCATCTCGCTGCCGGCGATCTTCCGCGGGATCAAGCTGGACCCGCTGACCCCGGGCAACGTGAGCTACCTGCTCTGGATGCTGATGGGCTACCTGCTCGTGTCGGCCGTCCTGGTGGTCACCCTCGGCCGGCTCGGCGACATGTTCGGCCGGGTCCGCATGTACAACGCGGGCTTCGCGATCTTCACTCTGGGTGCTCTGGCGCTGCCGTTCGACCCGCTCACCGGCCCGGGCGGCGCGCTCTGGCTGATCGGGTTCCGGGTGATCCAGGCCATCGGCGGCGCGATGCTGATGGCCAACTCCCCCGCGATCCTGACCGACGCCTTCCCCTCCGACCAGCGTGGCATGGCCATGGGCATCAACCAGGTGGCCGGCATCTCCGGCCAGTTCATCGGCCTGATCCTGGGCGGGGTGCTGGCCGCGGTGGACTGGCGCCTGGTGTTCATCGTGTCCGTGCCGATCGGCGTGATCGGCACCTTCTGGTCTTACCGCAGCCTGCGGGAGATGGGGGTCAGGAACAGGGCCAAGATCGACTGGCTGGGCAACATCACGTTCGGGGTTGGCCTGGTCGGGCTGCTGGCCGGGATCACCTACGGCATCCAGCCGTACGGCGGGCACACCATGGGCTGGACCAGCCCCGTGGTGCTGACCGGCATGATCGGCGGGGTGGCGCTGCTCATCGCGTTCTGCTTCATCGAGCTGAGGGTCAGCCAGCCGATGTTCGACCTGAAGCTGCTGCGGATCCGGGCGTTCGCGGCCGGGAACGTGGCCACCCTGCTGGCCTCGATAGCGCGCGGCGGGCTGCAGTTCATGCTGATCATCTGGCTGCAGGGGATCTGGCTGGTACTGCACGGCTACAACTTCAAGGACACGCCGCTCTGGTCGGGCATCTACCTGCTGCCGCTCACCGTCGGCTTCGTCGTCTCCGGGCCCATTTCCGGGATGCTGTCGGACAGGCACGGCGCCCGCGCCTTCGCATCAGGCGGCCTGCTGGTGTCGGCCGTGGGGTTCGGCGGGCTGCTGCTGTTGCCGACGGACTTCAGGTACCTGGCGTTCGCCGGCCTGATCTTCGTCGCGGGAGCAGGGATGGGATTGTTCTCCGCGCCGAACGCCGCCGCGATCATGAACAGCGTCCCAGCCCGGCAGCGCGGCGCCGCATCCGGCATGCTCGCCACGTTCCAGAACTCGGGCTTCGTGCTGTCCATCGGCGTCTTCTTCTCCCTGATGATCGCCGGGCTGGCCAGCACCCTGCCGACCACGCTCACCAACGGCCTGGCCGCCCACGGCGTGCCGCACGCGATCGCGCACCAGGTCGGGCAGGCACCCCCGGTGTCCAGCCTGTTCGCCGCGTTCCTCGGCTACAACCCGGTGCACCAGCTGCTGGCCCCGACCGGAGTGCTCGCGCACCTGCCGGCGGCCCAGGTCGGCGTACTTACCGGGAGGCAGTTCTTCCCGCAGCTGATCTCCGGCCCGTTCCACCACGGCCTGGTGATCGTGTTCAGCATGGCGATGGCGGTGCTGGTGATCGCCGCGTTCGCGTCCCTCCTGCGCGGTGGCCGGTACGTGCACGAGGAGCAGGCCGCCGCGGCCGCCGCCGGCGCCCAGCCAGCGGCCCGCGATCGGCAGTCAGCGGGCGACAGCCAGCCAGCCTCGAGCGGCAGCGCCCAGCGCGCAGCCAGCGGAGGCTGGCCAGAGGCCAACGCCAGCCAGGCAGCCCTTAATGGCGGCCAGCCCGGAGCCGACCGGAGCCAGCCCGCGGGCAACGGAACCCAGCCCGGAGCCGACCGGAGCCAGCCCGCGGGCAACGGAACCCAGCCCGGAGCCGACCGGAGCCAGCCGGCTGCCAACGGCGGGCAGCCCGGCGACCCAGCCGAGCGCGGAGTGGGCCCACGACCCGGTCGGCCAGACGCCTGACGCGATCTCGCGGTGCTTGAGTGTTGCCGAATGCTTTGTGGTCGCTGGCGGCCGTGCGAGCAGCCGCCAGCGACCACAAAGTGGCTGACATGCGCGCCGCGGTCGGCGACTGGCGCGGCCCGGCCGCTACAGTACAGTTAGCTCTGTGAACGATATTGCCGGCGTGCAAGCGGCGGCCGGCGCGCAAGCTGCGGTCGGCGCGCAAGCTGCGGTCGGCGCGCAGAGCGGGCGGGCGGGTCAGATGGCGGCCGCAGACCTCATGACGGCGATCAGCGTGCTCCGCAGGGCCGCGCGGCGGGCCGCCCGCCAGGCCTGGGCGCGGCAGCCGCTGCCGCCGGCCCAGTCTGAGCTGCTGCGGCTGGCGGCCGCGCGGCCCGGAATCACGGTTGCCGACGCGGCCCACGAACTCCGGCTGGCGCCGAACACGGTCAGCACGCTGGTGGGGCGCCTCACTGGCGCGGGTCTGCTGTGCCGGGAGCGGAGCGCCCAGGACGGCCGGACCGCGCTGCTCACTACCACTGAGAAGGCTGGCAGGCGGCTCGCCGAGTTCCGCGACCTGCGGGCGGAGCTGGCCGACCGGGCGCTGGACCGGCTACCCGAGCAGGACCGGGAGGCGCTCGCCCGCGCCGTTCCCGCGCTGCTGCGCCTCGCCGAGCGCATGGAGGAGAGCCCGTGAGCCCGCAGCCTGATGCCTCGCCCGTGTCAGGCGGGGGCCCGGTATCGGAGAGCGCGGTGGCGGTGGGCCACGCGGGCCCGGCGGACACCGCGCCCGGCGACAGCCTCACCGACGGCAGCACCAGCGGCGACTCCAGCGGCGACTCCAGCGGCAGCGCGGTCCGCTGCGCCGGGCTGACCTACCGCTTTGGCGACCATGTCGCGGTCGACCGCGTGGACCTGGAGATCGGCCGCGGCGAGACGTTCGGGCTGCTCGGGCCGAACGGCGCGGGCAAGACGACCACGATCCGGATGCTGACGACCTTGCTGAAGCCGGCCGCGGGCACGGTGAAGGTGTTCGGCACGGAGGCGGCGGCATATCCGATGCGGGTCCGGCGGATGATCGGCTACGTGCCGCAGCTGCTGTCCGCGGACGCGACGCTCACCGGCCAGGAGAACGTGGAGCTGTTCGCCCGGCTGTTCGACGTCCCGAGGCAGATCCGCAAGCAACGCGTCGACGGCGCGCTCGCGGCCATGGGCCTGACCGAGCCGTCCCGGCGCCTGGTCAAGACCTACTCCGGAGGCATGATCCGCCGCCTGGAGCTGGCCCAGGCCCTGGTCAGCGCGCCCAGGCTGCTGGTGCTGGACGAGCCGACCGTCGGGCTGGACCCGATCGCGCGCTCCGACGTCTGGGACTACATCGCCGGGCTCCGCGAGTCGGCTCCGATCACCGTCCTGATGACGACCCACTACATGGACGAGGCCGATACCTACTGCGACCGGGTCTCGCTCATGCACGCCGGGTCGATCCGCGTCACCGGTACCCCGGGCATGCTCAAGGCCGTGCTGGGCAGCGGGGCCACGCTGGACGACGTGTTCCGCCACTACACCGGTGGCACCCTCGATGCCGAAACAGAGAAGGGAGGCATCCGTGACGTCCGCCGCGCCCGGCGTACCGCCCGGCGTCTCGGCTGAGCCCGGTGTTCCCGGACGCCCGGGCCCGGGCCTGTCCGGCCTGCCGGAGATCCCCAGTGATACCCCGCTCGCCGCGGCACGCCGACTGGCCAGCCGCGTCATCACGCTGTGCTGGGTCGAGCTCCGCAAGATCCGCCACGATCGCACGGAGCTGTATACCCGGGCCATCCAGCCCGCGCTCTGGCTGCTGATCTTCGGCGAGACGTTCACCAGGATCCACGCCATCCCCACCCCGGGCCACATCCCCTACCTGGCCTATCTCGCGCCCGGCATCCTGGCCCAGTCCGCGCTGTTCATCGCGATCTTCTACGGGATCCAGATCATCTGGGAGCGGGACGCGGGCGTTCTCACCAAGCTGATGGTCACCCCCACCCCGCGGGCCGCGCTGATCACGGGCAAGGCCTTCGCCGCCGGGGTGCGCTCGATCGTCCAGGCCGCCGTGATCGTGGTGCTGTCTGCGCTGCTCGGCGTGGCGCTCACCGGCAACCCGCTGAAACTGCTCGCCACGGCCGCCATCGTGGTGCTCGGCTCAGCGTTCTTCTCCTGCCTGTCCATGAGCATCGCCGGGCTCGCGCTGTCCCGGGACCGGCTGATGGGAATCGGCCAGGCGATCACCATGCCGCTGTTCTTCAGCTCGAACGCGCTGTACCCCGAGCGCCTCATGCCCGGCTGGCTGCAGGCGATCAGCCAGGTCGACCCGCTGTCCTACGAGGTGGACGCGCTGCGCGGGCTGCTCATCGGCACCCAGGCCCACGTGGGCCTGGACGCCATCGTGCTGGTCGGCGCCACCGTCCTCGGCGTTACCGCGTCGGCGCTGCTGCTGCCGCGCCTGGCGAGGTGAGGTACCGCTCCCGGGCGGCGTTGCCCACCGGGCAGCCTCCCGCCGCGCCGCGGCATACGCCGGTGTCGCACAAGCGGCACATCCAGCGCGTCGCGCCGGGTCCCCTGATCAGCCCGACCAGCACCTTGCCTGCGAGTTGCTCGAAATGCTCGCGCTCGTCCGGCGACAGCACGGCGAGCGCGCCCTCGAGCACGCCCGCCCGCGAGTCGGCCACCCGCTGCGCTGCCCGTCGGCCCTGCTCGGTAAGAATTACCGACACCGAGCGCCCGTCGGCGCCCGGCCCGCGCCGCACGTAGCCCGACCCTGCCAGCCGGTCCACCAGCCGCACGGTGCCTGATGAGGTGAGCCCGAGGACCTGGCGGAGCAGGTCGACCGGCGGCCGGTCGAGGAAGTGCAGCAACGCGCAGAGCGCGGCCGCTCCCGACTCCGGCCGGCCGCCCTCCTCGGCCATGGCATCCGCCATCCGGTCCGCGATCATCAGGGACAGCGCGCCGAACAGGTTCGCCGCCCGGTCCAGCCGACCCGGCGCTGCGGGCCGATCCGGCTCGGGATCCACCACGGCCCCCCCGGTCAGCCGAGCTCGTAGTCGAGACTGAACGTTCCGCCCGGCGCGCTGGCCGAGACCGCCGAGCCGGTCCCGCGCAGCCCGGCTAGCTCGCCGGTGCCCGTGCCGTCCACGACCTGCCAGGCGCTCCTGGCCTCGCCGCCCTCGAACGTGCCGTCGGCCCGCAGCACGAAGCTGCCGGACCTGCCGCGGAGCTGGCCGACCATGCGCTGCATTCCGGTGAAGACCGCGGTGCCGTCCTCGCGGTAGCACATCACCGCATCCCAGGTGCCCCGGGCCTGCAGGTCGCCGGTGAAATCGAAGGTGACCCGGGCCCTGGTCAGCTTGCCCTTGCCGTCAAGCTCCTGGTAGGTGTCCTCGTCCCAGGATGCGACGCTGAACGTGCCCTCCGTGCGTTCGGTCATGCGACTGCCTCCCCTGCGCTCGGCTCAATTGATGTGTGACTCACACACTAATTGATCGGGGCCGCAGTGCCCAGCCTCAGCCCTCCAGAAGCCGGGCCCTTCCCGCGGCTATCACCAGGCAGATCGGCCGAGTTCCGGATGACCGACATAATCGGCCAGGTTCGGGGGACCGTGGCGGGCCACGGGCCCGGCAGAGCGCCGGGGCGTGCCGTCACTCGTAGCTGACGGGGTTGGCCCCCGGGCCCAGGGCGGCGCGTAGCACGGCCTCGGCGGCGTCGGCCGCGGTCCGCGCCGTGATCGCATACGTGTGGGCCCGGTCGAGGTCGCCCAGTCCCATGCAGTCATAGGCCACCTGCGCGTCATGAACCGCCAGTTCCAGCTGCCGCACGGCCTCGCCCAGGTCGACATCGCGATGGCTGACATCCGGGATGCTCATCATCTTCAACCTCCGTAACGTCATGCCCGGCCGAGCCAGGACGCTGAGCCAGGACCGGCCCCCAACTACCCCGGAGGGCTAGCAGCATGCCGCCCGCCGCTGTATCTCCCGCTCCCCTCCGGGCGCCCTTGCCCCTCCGGCCATTCCCGCTGGCGATCTACGATGGGACAGGCCTGAACACCGCCGCGCGAGGATGTGCCGCCAGATGCCCGAGTTTTCCTATACCGACCTGCTGCCGCTCGGCGAGGACACCACGGACTATCGATTGGTGGCGGCTGACGGGCTCACCCGGCGGCACGCGTTCGGGAAAAATTTCCTCGAGGTGGATCCGGGCGTGCTCACCCTGCTCACGCAGACCGCGATGCGGGACATCGCTCACCTGCTCCGGCCCGGTCACCTGCGCCAGCTGAGGTCGATCCTGGACGACCCGCAGGCGTCGGCGAACGACCGGTTCGTGGCCCGTGACCTGCTCCAGAACGCGTGCATCGCGGCGGGCGGCGTGCTGCCCATGTGCCAGGACACCGGCACCGCGATCGTTATGGGCAAGCGAGGCCAGCAGGTGCTGACCGACGGCCGCGATGAGGAGCACATCGCCCGTGGCGTCTACGACGCCTACACCACGCTGAACCTCCGTTACTCCCAGCTCGCGCCGCTGACCATGTGGGATGAGCGGAACACCGGCAGCAACCTGCCCGCGCAGATCGAGCTGTACGCATGCGACGGCGGGGAGTACAAGTTCCTGTTCATGGCCAAGGGCGGCGGCTCGGCGAACAAGTCGTACCTGTACCAGGAGACCAAGGCCGTGCTCAGCCCCGCCGCCATGCTGGAGTTCCTGGAGCAGAAGATCCGCTCCCTGGGCACGGCCGCCTGCCCGCCGTACCACCTGGCGATCGTCGTCGGCGGCACCAGCGCCGAGTTCGCGCTGAAGACGGCCAAGTACGCCTCGGCCCGGTACCTGGACACGCTGCCGACCGCGGGGTCCGGGGCCGCGCACGGGTTCCGCGACCCCGAGCTCGAGCAGCAGGTGCTGGAGATCACCCGCCGGGCCGGGATCGGCGCCCAGTTCGGCGGCAAGTACTTCTGCCACGACGTGCGGGTGATCCGGCTGCCCCGGCACGGCGCGTCCTGCCCGGTGGCGATCGCGGTGTCGTGCTCCGCCGACCGGCAGGCGCTCGGCAAGATCACCCGTGACGGGGTGTTCCTGGAGCGGCTGGAGACCGACCCGGCGCAGTACCTGCCGGACGCCGACGCCGGCGAGCTCGACTCCGAGGTGGTGCGGATCGACCTGGGCCGCCCGATGCCGGAGATCCGGGCCGAGCTGTCCCGGTACCCGGTCAAGACCCGCCTGTCGCTGTCCGGGCCGATGGTCGTGGCCCGTGACATTGCGCATGCCAGAATTTCCGAACGCCTGGCGGCGGGCGAGGCGATGCCCGGCTACCTGCGTGATCACGCGGTGTACTACGCCGGGCCGGCCAAGACGCCTTCCGGGTACGCGTCGGGGTCGTTCGGGCCGACCACCGCGGGGCGGATGGACTCCTACGTGGACGCGTTCCAGGCGGCGGGCGGGTCGCTGGTGATGCTGGCCAAGGGCAACCGGTCGGCGGCGGTCACCGAGGCCTGCCGCAAGCACGGCGGGTTCTACCTGGGGTCGATCGGCGGCGCCGCCGCCCGGCTGGCCCGTGACTGCATCACCAAGGTCGAGGTGATCGAGTATCCCGAGCTCGGCATGGAGGCGGTCTGGAAGATCGAGGTCCGCGACTTCCCCGCGTTCATAGTCGTCGACGGCAAGGGCAACGACTTCTTCGCGGATGTCACCGCGCCGAAGCAGCCGCTGCTGACGATCGGCTCTGGGCCTACCAGCTAGGAGGCAGGCCAAATGCCTGAGGGCACGGCCGGGTTCCGCACCGAGCACGACTCGATGGGCGAGGTTCTCGTCCCCGCTGAAGCCTTGTGGGGCGCGCAGACGCAGCGGGCCGTCGTGAACTTCCCGATCTCCGGCACGCGGCTGCCGCGGACCCTGATCGAGGCGCTGGCGTCGATCAAGGGCGCCGCGGCCCTGGTCAATGCCGAGCTCGGGGTGCTGGACGTGGACCTGGCCGAGGCGATCTACGACGCGGCGACGGAGGTCGCCCGCGGTCGCCACGATGACCAGTTCCCGGTCGACGTGTTCCAGACCGGCTCGGGGACCTCGTCCAACATGAACGCCAACGAGGTCATCGCGACGCTTGCCGCACGTGAGCTGGGCCGTCCGGTCCATCCGAACGATCACGTCAACGCCTCGCAGTCGTCCAACGACGTCTTTCCCTCGGCGATTCACATCGCGGCGGCGCGGCTGATCAAGCGGTCGCTGCTGCTCGGGCTCGATCACCTGGCGGACGCCCTCGAGGCCAAGGGGACGGAGTTCGCGGATCTCGTCAAGAGCGGCCGGACTCACCTGATGGACGCCACGCCGGTGACGCTCGGCCAGGAGTTCGGCGGGTATGCGGCGGCGGTGCGGCACGGCGCCGAGCGGATCGCTGCCGCCCTCCCCGACATCGGTGAGCTGCCGCTGGGCGGCACCGCGGTGGGCACCGGCCTGAACGCGCCGCCCGGCTTCGCCGCCGCGGTCATTGCTCGCCTCGCTGACTCCGAGGACCTGCCGCTGACCGAGGCGCGTGACCACTTCGAGGCGGCCGGGGCGCGCGACGCGCTGGTCGCGGCCAGTGGCGTGCTGCGCGCGATCGCGGTGTCGGAGTTCAAGATCTGCAACGACCTGCGGCTGATGGGGTCCGGCCCGCGGACCGGGCTGGCCGAGATCCGCATTCCCGACCTGCAGCCCGGGTCGTCGATCATGCCCGGCAAGGTCAACCCGGTGATCTGCGAGGCCGTCTGCCAGGTCTGCGCCCAGGTCATCGGGAACGACGCCGCGGTGGCGTTCGGGGGCGCGGCCGGCAACTTCGAGCTGAACGTGATGATGCCCGTCATCGCGCAGAACCTGCTGACCTCGATCAGCCTGCTGTCGTCGGCGTCCCGTGTGCTCGCCGACCACTGCGTCAGCGGGATCACCGCGGATCCGGCGCGGCTGCGGCGGCTGGCCGAGTCCTCGCCCGCCATCGTCACCGCGCTCAACCCGTTCATCGGCTACGAGGCCGCGGCCGCCGTCGCGCGCGAGGCGCTGCAGACCGGCCAGACGATCAGGGAGGTCGTTATCGGCCGGGGGCATGTCGCCCGCGGCGACCTCACCGAGGCGCAGCTGGACTTCGCGCTCGACGTCCTGGCGATGACCCGGCCCTACTCCCGCGGATAACCCCGCCGACCGCCCTCGCCTGTCCCGCTGGTGCGCCCGGGTGCGCCGAGGCGGCGGCGCCCTGGCCAGGCCAGGGGCCGCCGCCGTTACGTCACAGGAGATTCGTCGGCGGTTATCAGTACCAGCCGTCCGCCTGCTCGTGCGCCCAGGCGCTGCATGGCGAGCCGTAGGTTCCCTGGATGTAGCCCAGGCCCCAGCGAATCTGCGTCGCGGCGTTCGTCTGCCAGTCGGGCCCGGCACTGGCCATCTTCGAACCGGGCAGCGCCTGGGGGATCCCGTACGCTCCCGAGCTGGAGTTACTAGCTGCCACGTTCCAGCCGCTCTCCTGGTTCCACAGCGAGTCCAGGCAGGAGAACTGACTCGATGACCAGCCGTAGGAGCCGAGCATGCCCATGGCGATCTGCTGCGGCGAGCCCGAGGGTGCCGACGATGCCGGCGGCGCAGACGATGCAGACGGCGCTGGCGCGGGCTGGCTCTGCTGCTGCGCTTGGTGCTGGGCCGCCTGCTGCGCTTGCTGCGCCGCCTGCTCCGCCGCCTGCTCCGCCGCCTTCCGGGCCGCCGCGGCGACGGCCCTTTGCTCGGCTCGGCGGCGGGCCGCGGCCAGCCGGGCGGCGGCCTGCCGGGCGGCAAGCTGCCGCGCCTGGGCAGAGTCGGCCTTGGCGATGTAGACCTGCGAAGCAAGCATTCCGCTGCCGTCCGGCTGGAGCTGGCCGTCGGTTTGCAGGGCTGAGCTGGCGCGAGCTGCCGTCAGCGAGCTGGCCACCGACAGGCCCGGCGCGGCGGATGGCCAGAGCGCCACCACGCCGGAGGCGACGGCTGCCGTCACGACGGTCGAGCCGGCCACCGCGGTCGTGATCTTAGAGGGCCTCCTGTGGCTAGGGGATTTACGGCGTCGTTGTAGGCGGGTCAAAGTAAGCCCTTGGTCGGGCGCGCGGCGCGCGCTCGGCTTCCACCCGGTGGCGCTGCCGGGCCGCCGGCGAGGCCGGGGCGGGCAGCGGCGTACAGACGTGACGCGGGTCAGGGCGACGAGTTGCCCGGGGCAACCGTCACGGACGCTGGGTGCTGTCAGCCATCCACATTGCCGGGAATCGTCTCGCTCTGATGCCGGAACGAGCTTAAAATCCGTATGACGTAGATCACAGCTGATCGTCCCAGTTGTAAATATTCGCCGTAATCCTGCCTCTCACCTCCTGTTTCATAACGGCTGCCCGGTTCGGGCTTCGGCCATGTGAGTCACATCACAACATGACTAAATCTGCACACTAAGTAACGCTGCGCTATCGGCGTTACCAGAGAGCAGAAATTCGCCGTCGGCATTAGCGCTGGTCATATCAGCTGCACGTAGCAGTGCGACTACTGACAGCTAATCCCGGCTTACCTTGCGGATGGGCCGCGATGGGGGGCAGATAGGGCCGTAGCAGAGGCGGCAATAACCCAGGCCGGGGCGCGCGATCAGTACCAGCCGTGCCCCTGCCAGAACGACCACGCGTCGCAGGGCGTACCGTACGTGTTCTTGATGTAGCCCAGGCCCCAGCTGATCTGCGCGGCCGGGTCGGAGCTGCCCCCGGCCGACGCCGGCCAGGCGGCCTGGGGCATCTTGTTGTACGGCAGCGCCTGCGGGATGCCGTAGGCGCCGCTGGCGTTCTCGGCGAACTGGTTCCAGCCGCTCTCCCGGGAAAAGATGTTGTCCACGCAGCTGAACTGGGTCTTTGGATCGAATCCGAACTGGGGCATCATGTTCCAGGCGGTGCTCCGGTTCGTACCTGGAGTGGGCGCCGTCGCTGTGACGACCGGGGGAGGGCTTCCGCCGCCCGTCGGTGAGGACGAGGACGGGGAAGGGGAAGTGGAAGAGGAGGATCCGGAGGACGGCGTCGGGCGCGTGGCCAGCTTCGGGCTGCCGACCAGGCTGAGGGTCTTGGACGCGGCGTCGACGAGGATCATCTGCTGGCGTTGCTGCTCCAGCAGGGCGGCCGAGCGACTGCCCGGAATCGCGGCCAGGGCGGCCGCCGTCGGATCGGTGCCGCCGCCGACCCTGGTCATCTCCACCAAGACTCCGGCCGCAATGGCAACCAGCACAGTGAGGCTAGTGACCAGGAGAAAGCTGACCCGCCTGCGCGCGCGGCGCTTGGCGTGAGCCCGTCTCCGGTGCTGTGACAATGCAGTCCTTCCGTCGGCCATGCGCGCCGGGCGGAACGCCCAGCGCGCGGACCGCTGCGGTACAGGGCAGCGAGTCGCGTGACGGTCGGGCCAATGCGGCGCCACTAAGCTAACGAGGCAGAACCCGCCGCAAGTGGGGTCCAGCACCGTCGCCGCACTACGTTGCCAGAAGCGAAGCAGCGGCCGAAGCACTTCCGCAGAAAAAGTTGTGCCGCAAACCCGGGAATTGTGTTCCGCAGATCACAGTTTGGCAACGCGTAATGTATCAATTACTACGCGTAAGAATGCCAAGTTGTGATCACAGATGCTGTGCAGGTGCCCGCGGCGACACGCCGGCCGCTACCATCCGGCCCCGGATGCGGCTAGCTTTCAAGCAGGGGCTGGTGCCAGCCCCAGGGGGGACGGACCTCCTTCAACCCTCATGAGCGAGCCGGAGGGGCTTAGGGGTGCCGCGCAGGCGAGCAAGAAGTACAGCCGCGGAGCAAGCTCCGCGAGCAGTGACAGCCGGACAGGAGTGATGATGAGCAGCAGTCCGGGATCCACGCCGGGTGCGGGGGCCACGGGCCCGGAGACCGGCCGGGCCGGATCCGGCTCGCTGAGAGGCAGGAGTGCCTCCCCGCCAGCCGGCAGTGCGGCGCGCGGCTCTACCGGGCGCCGAACGTGGGACCTCGGTAGCGGCGATGCCGAGACGGTGCTGGCCGAGGCACGCAAGGCGCTGTTCGTGATGGTTGGCTTCATCGCCCTCATCTGGGTCATCCAGATCGCGAACTGGGCCGATCACTACCATCTCACTGTGGACTACGGGATCCGGGCCCACGATGTCGGCAGCCTCCCGGACGTCCTGAGCGCGCCGTTCCTGCACTTCAGCTGGGCCCATATCGAGGGGAACTCGGGCCCGCTGTTCATCTTCGGGTTCCTGGCCGCCTACCGGGGGGTGACCAAGTTCCTCGGCGTGACCGTCCTGGTCATCCTGACCAGCGGGCTCGGGGCCTGGCTGACCGAGAGCTCGGGAACGATCGGGGCCGGCGCGAGCGGGGTCGTCTTCGGGTACTTCGGCTACATCATGGTCCGCGGGTTCTTTGACCGGCACGCGATCGACATGCTGCTCGGCGCGGTGATGGCGCTCTGCTTCGCGTATCAGTTCACCGTGCTGCTCCCCCACGCCGGGATCGGCTGGCAGGCGCACGTCGGCGGCCTGGTCGGGGGCGTGGCGGCCGGCTGGGTGTTCCGCGACCGCCGGGCCGGCGCACCGCGCGGCCCGAGGTCCGGGTCGCCGTCCGCGCCGGGGCGGGCCATCGCCAGGTCTTACGGCGACGGCCCGCGATCCGAACTGCACCGTCAGATCGACGACCTGGGCCTCTGACGCTCCACGGCGCCGCTCATGACGATCGTCGATGCTCGGTGCCGGTCCTCGTCACTCGTCGTCCGGGGCCGCGGCCGGGCGGTCGGTCAGGCCGAGATGGCGCTCGATGGCGGTCAGCCGGTCCGTGATCGTGGCCAGCGCGCTGCGGATCTCGGCGAGCCAGACATCACGGGCCAGCGCGCTCTGATGCGGGAGGGCCTCTCCCGCCTCGCCCTGGCCGCCATCGAGTAGCTGGAGGATCTGCTGCCGGACCCGGTTCAAGTCAGCGCCCAGCCGGACGAGCACCTGAGCGGCCACGCCCTCGCCCTCGCGGAGCAGGCCGAGCAGGATGTGCTCGGTGCCGATGTAGTCGTGGCCGAGCTGCAGCGACTCGCGCAGCGACAGCTCCAGGACCTTCTTGGCCCGGGGAGTGAACGGGATGTGCCCCGACGGCGCCTGCTGCCCCCGGCCGATGATCTCCGCGACCTGCTGGCGCACCGCCTCCAGGCTGATCCCCAGCGACTCCAGCGCCTTGGCGGCCACGCCCTCGCCCTCGCGGAGCAGGCCGAGCAGGATGTGCTCGGTGCCGATGTAGTTGTGGCTCAGGATCCTGGCCTCTTCCTGAGCCAGGACAACAACGCGCCGCGCCCGGTCGGTAAACCTCTCGAACATCTCGCACCGCCTCCGCTCCAGTGTGCACCCGTCCGCCCGGTGTGCAAGCCCGGGGGGTTCAGCCAGGGTTCGGCTACGCGGTCACCGAGGGACAGCTCGCCGCACTGGGCGAGCGGGCGAACCAGCAGCGCGACGAACGGCTTGCTGGCGCCGGCCCGCTATCCAGCCGTCCGGCACGTTTGCCGGGGCCTAAGCGAGCCGGCGCTGCCGCGCGCATTCGTACAGCACGACCGACGCGGCCGTGGCGGCATTCAGCGAGCTTGCCGTGCCCAGCATGGGAATCCTGGCCAGGTGGTCGCAGGCATCGCGCCAGGCGGCACTGAGCCCGGCCGCCTCGTTACCGACCAGCAGCAGCGTCGGCTGCGTGAAGTCGATGTCGGTCACGTTCAGGTCGCCGTGCTCGTCGGTCCCGATCAGCCGAACCTCGATACCGCCGGCGCGGATGGCCTTAGCCCAGTCCAGAACGGGCCGGTGCGAGGGAACCCGGACCACCGGCACGGAGAACAGCGAACCGGTACTGGCCCGCACCGACCTGGGGTCGTACACGTCGGCGGCATGACCCGTGACGATCACGCCGGACGCCCCGAAGGCATCGGCCGACCGGATCAGCGTGCCGATGTTGCCCGGGCTCGCCGGGCGGTCGAAGATCACCGTAAGCATGCCGGGGCCCGCCGGGATCCGGTCCAGGTCGTCGTCGGGCAGAGCCGCGATGGCCAGAAGCTCCGGGGAGGTGTCTGTCTTCCCGCCCAGCTCGTGCATCAGCTCGGCCGACACGGCGACCTTCGTCGCGGCGACGGCGTCGAGCGTCTCCCGCGCCCACCGCGACGCCGCGCCGTCCGCGTCGTACAGCAGCACCCGGATCTGCCACCCGTGACGCACGGCCAAGGTGATCGGACGCACGCCCTGAACGATGAACTCGCCGCTGCGCTGCCGCTTCGCCCGGTTGCCCAGTAGCGCCTGCCACTGCTGGAACCGCGCGTTGCGGCTGGTCACCCGCTGTGCCGGCCCGGGGGGACACAGCGCCCCCTGGGGACACCCCAGACCCCGACGGCCCGGATCCCCCCGCTGCGCTGGCCCGGGAAGCTGGGACATGACACGTCTCCTCCTGGGCCGGGCCCGCGTTCCGAGTTCGGGTGAGACTGTCTTGCTGTCCGGCCAGAAGCGGCGTCGACCAGTTAAGGCGGACTCGGTCCTTCCCGCGGACCCCGCGGTGCCCTCCCGCACCGCTGCCAACCTACCGCGGGCCCGGGCAAAAGGTCTGTCGGAGGAGACCGCCGGGCAATGCGGGCCGTGCATGTTCGGCCTGCCGGCCCTGGCCGACGCGATGATCGATCTCGCCTACCACGGCGGCCGCGGGCACGCGGCTGAGCAGGTCGCTGCGCTGATCCCGCTGGTCGAGGGCCGCGGCGCTTGCCGCCATCCCGACGGGGCGACGCAGCTGGCGGCGAGCGCCCTGGCGGCGTTCGGGCCGGACGCCGCCCGGCATGATCGCGTCGGCCCGTGCCGCGGCGTACGCCGCCGGGCGCTGCTGCCCGTGCCGGCCGGCCAGGAGGGCCCGTGACCTACCGGCTGCGGGTCAACCCGATCACCTGCGATGCGCACAGAGTCTGCGCCGAGCTGCTGCCGGAGGTCATCGGGCTCGACCCGTGGGGATACCCGATCGTGCCAGGCGCTGACCTGCCTGACGATCTCATCGAGCACGCCAGGCTGGCCGCGGCGGCCTGCCCGACGCTGCCGCTGCTGATCGAGAAACCGCCGCGGCGCAGCTAGCCCGCTGCCGGCCAGGCCCCGTGGACCAGGCCCTCAGATGGCCGGGCCCTCAGACGGCCAGGCTCTCAGGCGGCGAGGCCCGGACGGCCAGGTCCGGCCGACGTTAAGGCGAGGTAAGGCCCGCCTCAACGGTAAGGTGGCGAGGCCTCTCGGCTCATAACGCGAAGCGCGTTTCGGATCTGTCCGCCTGACCAGCCTTGACCCGATAGCGTCCCTATCGTGGCGCAACTATTGCTCGTTGAGGATGACGCGGCGATCCGCGGCGCGCTGATCCGAGCGCTCTCTGACCGCGGCCATGCCGTCGCCAGCACGACCAGCGCGATGGAGGCGCTGCAGCACGTGGTCGACTCACCACCGGACCTGGTCATCCTCGACCTGGGTCTGCCCGGCCTCGACGGCTATGAGGCGCTGCGCATGCTCCGCGCGATCAGCAAGGTCCCGGTCGTGGTGGCCACCGCGCGGGACGATGAGGCCGACATCGTCAGGGCCCTGGACGCAGGCGCCGACGATTACCTGGTCAAGCCGTTCGGCGCCGGGCAGATCGAGGCCAGGATCCGTGCGGTGCTGCGGCGGGCGGCCGACGACGACGACAAGCGATCAGGCCCGATCTCGGTCGGCGCCCTGCAACTGGACCCAGAGGCGTACGAGGCCACCCTGGCTGGCCATCGGCTCGACCTCAGCAGGCGCGAGTTCGAGCTGCTGCACTATCTCGCGCTGCACGCCGGCCAGGTGGTGACCAAGCGGAACCTGCTGACGCATGTGTGGCGGCTGCCTTACGGCGGCGCGGACAAGACCGTGGACGTGCACGTGTCATGGCTGCGCAGGAAGCTCGGCGAGAGCGCGCAGCAGCCGAGGTACCTGCATACCGTGCGGGGCGTCGGCATCAAGCTGGCGGCACCCCCATGAGGCTCACGGCGTCCCCATGAGACTGCGCATCATCCTGCTCGCGGTGGCGATCAGCTCGATGATCCTGGTCTCGTTCCTGGTGCCGCTCGCGCTGCTGCTGCGGACCTTCCAGGCGGACCGGGCGGTCAGCGCCGCCACCGCCGAGGCTCTGTACATGGCCGGCCTGGTGGACACGCTGCCCACCCCGCAGCTCGAGACCGCCGTGGCCAGGGCGAACGTGCGAGAGCCAAACCAGCCTGTAACGATCTTCATGCTGCCGGGCCCCCAGACCATCCCGGCGCGAGCTCGCTGGTCTTCCGGCTTCCTGCCGGCGGCCAAGGGATTCAGCCGTACCGACCAGGTCCCCGGCGGGACGGAGGTGCTGGTCGCCGTTCAGGGACTGCCGGATCACCGCACCGCGGTGATCCGTACGTTCGTCTCCGAGGCGCAGCTGAGGCACGGCGTGCTGCGCGCGTGGCTGCTCCTCGGCGGCGTGGGGCTCGGCCTGATCGCGCTGAGCGTGATCGTCTCCGCCCAGCTGGCCCGGTCCCTGGTACGCCCGCTGCGGGCGCTGGCGCGCGCCTCCGAGCAGCTCGCTGCCGGTGACCTGTCCGCTCGCGCCCCGTACGAGGGAGCACCAGAGATCCGCAAGGTGAGCCTCGGCCTGAACCGCCTCGCCGTGCGGATCGGCGAACTGCTCGCCCATGAGCGGGAGACGGTCGCCGACCTGTCACACCGCCTGCGTACGCCGCTGACCGCGCTCAGGATCGACGCGGAATCCCTGCGAGACGAGGAGGAGATGGCCCGGGTCATCGCGGGCGTGGATGACCTGTCGCGCACGGTCAACGAGATCATCAGCGAGGCCAGGCGGCCGACCGTGCCCCGCGGAGAGCCCGCGTGCAACGTGGCGGGCTTGGTCGCCGAGCGGACGGCGTTCTGGCGGCCGCTCGCCGAGGATCAGGACCGCCGCATGACCGTTGACCTGCCCGACGGGCGTCTGCAGGTCCTGGTGCCGACCCAGGACATGTCCGCCTGCCTGGACATCCTGCTGGAGAACGTGTTCGCGCACACCCCGGAAGGAACCGCCTTCTCAGTCCGGGTCAGCAGGCGCGCCCGAGGGGGCGCCTGGCTGGTCGTCTCCGACGACGGTCCGGGTTTCACGCACCCCGATCCGGTGCGCCGGGGCCTGTCCAGCGGCGGCTCGACCGGCCTGGGCCTGGACATCGTGCACCGGATAGCCGAGGCTTCCGGCGGCACGCTGACCCTCGGCCGTTCCCCCGCGGGCGGGGCGGCCGCGACCGTGGGCCTCGGGCCGGCGGCCCAGCCGGAGCGCCAGGCGAGACGGCATGTCCGGGCGCGGCCGCACCTGCCCCGGCGCCGGGCGAGGGCCGAGATGGACCAGCAGCTGTCGGCCGAGCTGGCCGCCTGGGCGGCTATCTCAGGACGCGAGATGGGCGGCCGCTAATCACGACCAGGTCGGGTCAGCGGCCGGCATGACGCACCCGGCTCGCCCGAGCGAGCGAGTCGATCCGAAGCGAGCGGCCCGCCGCTGCCCTGCGTGCAGGCGCGGGCCAGAACTCAGTAATGGTCCGGTGAGGCAATCGCCTCAGATCTCCTGGGGCGGGCGGGCATGAGGGGGATCTCGCCACTGCGGTGTAGAGAAGCGCCGGCCCGCTCCGACCAACCGGTGAGCGGGCGCAGAAGGCGACCGCACGGACGAAGGAGATGAAGATGACCAAGGTAGTCCTGGGCATGTCGATGTCGCTGGACGGGATCGCGGGCGGCCAGTCGGCCGACGCGGAGGGCTGGGCGCTGCACGAGGCGATCCTCGGCTGGGTGTTCCCGCTGCGCAGCTGGCGCGAGGCGGCCGGCCAGGATGGCGGCGAGGACTCGGTGGACTCGCGGGCGTGGGCCGAGGACTTCGGCCGGGTCGGGCCGCAGGTACTCGGGGTATCCAGGCGGTCCAGGGCGAGGGCGCTGTGCACCTGCGTTATGAGGTCCGATAACCGCGCCTGCCATCTGGCCGGCTAGCGGAACCGGCCCGGGACCAGCGGCAATTAGCGCAGCCAGTACCACGCGGGCTCAAGCCTTAGCCAAGCCTCGGTCCGCGCCGGCCAACCTCTCGGCGACCTTCCGGGCTGCTTCGATCGCAGTTCCAGCGTCGGCTGCCACCCTCAGATCTATGGCATCGACGAAAGGATCTCAACGAATGTTTTCCCGCAAGCTCACCAGATCCATCGTTGTCGGCGTCGCGGCCATCGCGATCGGGGGCACCTCCTACGGGATCGTCAGCGCAACTTCCAGCAGCGGCTCAGCCCCTGCCAGCAGCGGGTCAGCCGCTCCCAGCAGCGGTTTCGCTGGCGGTCGCGGATCCGGCGGCGGGGGATCCAACGCTCGGTCTGGACCGGCCGCAGGGGGAGCAGTCGGCACGGTCGGCAGCGTGTCCACGTCGGGCTTCACAATCTCGACATCCGCGGGTCAGAAGGTGACCGTCAACGAGGCGCCCTCCACGACATACCAGAAGGGGACGAGCTCGGCCTCGGCGAGTGCCATCACGGCAGGCGAACCCGTCCTCGTACTTGGGACGACCAGCGGAACGGCCATCACCGCCCAGCAGGTCGTCGTGCAACCGGCTAGTGGCGGATCTGCGGCTTCCTCAGCGGCCAAGGTGATCCCCTTCCAGCAGGGCGCCCCAACCACGTCAAAGCAGGTCGGTCAGATCCCGGCGAACTACAGTCAGGGGTCGGGGACGATCGTCAGCGGAACGGCAGCGAATAAGGCGACGGAAGCTGCGCTGGCCGCCTACCCGGGGGGCATCGTCGACCGTGTTGTCAAGCTGGGCAACGGCGAGTACGAGGTCCACAACATCGGCGTCAACTGGCCGCATCACGTCTTCGTCAACCAGGACTTCAAGGTCGTCGGCGCCGATTAGCCGCCCCGGCCGCTTCGAGAGGTGCGGCCGGGCTGCTACTTCAGCAGCTGGCGGGCCATGACGACGCGCTGGATCTGGTTCGTCCCTTCGTAGATCTGGGTGATTTTGGCGTCCCGCATCATCCGCTCGACCGGGTACTCGGTGACGTACCCGTAGCCGCCCAGCAGCTGGACCGCGTCCGTGGTCACCTCCATGGCCACGTCCGACGCGAAGCACTTGCACGCCGACGACATGAACGTGAGATCCGGGGGCGCCTCGCCGGACATGGCCTGCTCCGACCTGGCCGCGGCCGCGTAAGTCAGCTGCCGGGCCGCCTCGACCTTCATCGCCATGTCAGCGAGCATGAACTGCACGCCCTGGAACTCGGCGATCGCCTGGCCGAACTGCCGCCGCTCCCGCACGTACCCGGCGGCGTAGTCCAGAGCGCCCTGGGCGATGCCCAGCGCCTGGGCCGCGATCGTGATCCTGGTGTGGTCCAGCGTGGCCAGAGCCGTGCCGAAGCCGCTGCCCTCCTCGCCGATCAGCCGGCCGGCTGGGATCACGCAATTGTCGAAGTACAGCTCCCGGGTCGGCGAGCCCTTGATCCCCAGCTTGTGCTCGGGCGCCCCGAACGAGAATCCCTCGTCGCCGGATTCCACGACGAACGCCGAGATCCCGCCGGATCCGGCGGCCGGGTCGGTCACCGCCATGACCGTGTAGTAGCGGGAGATGCCGGCGTTGGTGATCCAGCGCTTGACCCCGTTCAGGATGTAGGTGTCCCCGTCGCGGACCGCGCGGGTCTTCATCGCCGCCGCATCGGAGCCCGCCTCGGGCTCGGAGAGCGCGTAGGAGAACATCGCCTCGCCGCTGGCGACCGGCGGCAGGTAACGCTGCTTGACCTCTTCCGATGCTGCGAGCAGCAGCGGCACGGTGCCCAGCTTGTTGACCGCCGGGATCAGCGAGGACGACGCGCAGGCCCGAGCCACCTCCTCGATCACGATCGCGGTCGCGATCGCGTCCGCGCCCGCGCCGCCGTAGCCTTGCGGGATGTGCACGGCGTGCATCCCGGCCTTGACCAGGGCGTCGTGCGCTTCCTGGGGAAACTCGGCGGCCTGATCGACCTTGGCCGCATGCGGGGCGATCTTCTCGTCGGCCAGGGCCCGGATCGACTCGCGCAGCGCATCATGCTCGGGCGACAGGGTGAACGCGGCAGACTCGAGGCTCATGGCCTCGATAGTAGGCCGTCCAACTACCTTCATTTTCATAACGGATAGTCGCGGGCCGACCCGCACGCGGCGGAGCTGATCAGCGAGCCGGGCCGGCCGCGACCTGGACATCGCCGGGCCTCGCCGGCACCAGCCGGCCGGCTTCGCCCGCAGCCTAGGATCCCGGCCCGGCCAGCCTGTCGCGCAGCGCGGCGCCCTTGGCTTGCGCTGTCGCCCTGAGCTCGTCCTGGAACCTCGCCATCCGCGTCCGCAGGTCTTCGTCCGCGGCGGCCAGGATCCGGACCGCGAGCAGCCCGGCGTTGCGTGCCCCGCCGACCGCGACCGTCGCCACCGGAACCCCCGCGGGCATCTGGACGACCGACAGCAGCGAGTCCATCCCGTCCAGGTGCGCCAGCGGAACCGGCACCCCTATCACCGGCAGCGGCGTCACCGCGGCGAGCATGCCCGGCAGGTGTGCCGCTCCGCCGGCGCCCGCGATGATCACGCGGAGCCCGCGGCCCGCCGCCTCGGATCCGTAGCCGAGCATCTCCCGCGGCATCCGGTGCGCCGACACGACGTCAGCCTCCCAGGGGACGCCGAACTCCTGCAGCGCGGTGACCGCCGCCTCCATCACCGGCCAGTCGGAATCGCTCCCCATGACCACGCCCACCACCGGCCGACCGTCCATCAGAACCTCCTGCAGGGACTGCCGTCTTCAGGCGGCATCCGAATCGCGCCGCACTCTCCTCATCCGCGGACGCGGGGCTGATCTCGCTCCGTGCCGCGGCTGAGGTAGCTGGCCGCGCGCCCGGCGCGATCGCGAAGCACGTCGACGTCGTCGCCGAGCGCGGTGACGTGGCCGACCTTCCGCCCCGGCCGGACCCTCTTGCCGTACAGATGCACCCGCAGGCCCGGATCGGCCGCCATCACGTGGACCAGCCGGGAATGCAGGTCGGGATTATCGCCGCCGAGGACATTGACCGTGACGGCCTGCGGCGCCGCGAGGCCGGGCGCCCCGAGCGGCAGGTCGAGAACGGCGCGCAGGTGCTGCTCGAACTGGGAGGTCCTGGCGCCCTCGATGGTCCAGTGGCCGCTGTTGTGGGGCCGCATGGCCAGCTCGTTCACGAGCAGCCCCTGGGGCATCTCGAACAGCTCGACCGCGAGCATCCCGGTGACCCCCACCCCGGCCGCGATGGCCAGCCCCAGCCGCTGCGCGGCGGTGGCCGTGGCGCTGGCGAGCCCCGGCGCGGGCGCCAGCACCTCACGGCAGATCCCGTCCCGCTGGATGGTCTGCACGACCGGGTACACCGCGCCCTGTGCGCTGGGCGAGCGGGCGACCAGCACGGCCAGCTCGCGCTGGAACGCCACGTGCTCCTCGACGATCAGGTCGATCCCGTGGGCGAGCACCTCGGCGGCCTGCGCTGGGGTTGCGCAGACCCACACGCCCTTCCCGTCGTAGCCGCCGCTGACCGCCTTGAGGACGACCGGCCATCCCGAGTCGGCGGCGAAGGCGGTCACGTCGTCGAGGCTCCGGGCCGGAGCGAATCGCGGGCATGCGACGCCCAGTTCGGCCAGCCGCTCGCGCATGACGCGCTTGTCCTGGGCGTAGCGAAGCGCGTCCTTCCCCGGCCGGACCGCTGCTCCCGCCCGCTCCAGGGCCCGCAGATGCGGCCCGGGCACGTGCTCGTGGTCGAACGTTATGACGTCGCAGCGGCCGCTGAAGGCGGTCAGGTCGTCCAGGGACCGGTGGTCGCCGATCTGCGTGCCCGCGCAGACCAGCGCGGCGCTCTCGTCGGATGCGGCGGCGAGCACCCGGAATCCGATGCCCAGGCTCACCGCGGCCTGGCAGGTCATGCGGGCGAGCTGCCCGGCTCCCACCATGCCCACTACCGGGGGGCCTGAACGGGGTGGCGCGGGGCCAGTCATCAGCTCGCTGGCCTTCTCGTGGTGTGTCATGGCAGAAGCAGGCTAGTCGCTGGGCCCGTCAGGCCGGGCCGCTCACTGCGGGCTTCTCCGGCGCCCCGGGTACGCCATGGGGGAGGAACAGCGCGAAGACCGCCGGCCTCGGCCGCACCAGCACCACCCGGCCGCCGTCCGCCGCCGCGACCGCCCGGGCGAGAGACAGCCCGAGCCCGGTCCCCCCGGGCGCCCCGCTGACACTGCGCTCGAAGATCCGCGGCACCAGTTCCTGCGGTACGCCCTTCCCCTCGTCCCTGACCTCGATGACCACCGACCGCGGCGTCAGCGACGTCCTGATCGTGACCGTTCCGCTGCCGTGCACGAGCGCGTTGTCCAGCAGCGTGGCGATCACCTGAGCCGCGCCCCCCAGCGTGACGTAGGCGTACAGGCCCTTCTCTCCCGTCACCTCCAGCTTCCGGCTCAGCCGCCGGAATGCCGGCTCCCACTCCACGACCTGCTGCGCGACGATGTCGTCGACGCTGGCCAGGGCGGGCGCGCCCGACACCGACCTCCGGGCCCGGCCGAGCAGCTGACCGACCACCTCGGCGAGCCGCTCGGTCTGGGCCAGGGCGGCCGCCCCCTCCTCGCGCACGACATCCGGGTAGTTCGCCGCCGCGACCATCTCCTCCAGCCGCATGGACAGCGCGGTCAGCGGGGTCCGCAGCTGATGTGACGCGTCCACGGCGAAGTCGCGCTCGGCGGTCAGCAGCTCATTGATCCGCTGGGCGGAGCCGTCCAGTCCCTCCGCCACCCGGTCCAGCTCCGGCACGCCGTACCTGCGCCCCAGCGGGCTGGCATCGCCGGAGCCGAGCCGGTCCGCGGCGCCGGCCAGCTCCTGCAGCGGCCGGGTCAGCCGCCGCGCCTGCAGCAGGGCCAGCCCCACCGCCACGGCAATCGCCAGCAGCGCCAGCGAGCCGATCATCACGAGCCCGCCGGTCACCTGGCCGACGACGAACGAGTCGTCGGCGGCCACGGTGACCGTGAAGTCCCTGGTGGAGTACCTTCCCGTGATCGTGTCGAGCGCCGGGGGCCTGCTGCCGACCACGGTCCGGCCGCCGCCCCGCTGGGTGATGATCACATAGCGGTCGGCCAGCGACTTGGCGAATCCGGTGGTGTCCGGGGGCAGCCCGTATTCCACCCGCTCCTGCAGCCCCCGGGCGAGCGTCGTGGCATCATGCTTCAGCTGCTGGGTGGCCTCGCTCCTGCGCAGCTGGCTGACCACGAAGGCCAGTGGCACGCCGAGCAGCAGCACCGCGGCCACGGCGACCGCGAGAGTGGAGACCAGCAGGCGGCGCTGCACGGCTCAGCCTCCGCGCCCGCCATCAGCCGTCACGCCGACCCTGGCGCCGACGCGGCCTACGGCGGTCCTCGGCGCGCACACGTCAGCCACGTCAGCCACCGTTCCCGGCATCAGTCGCCGCGCTCGAACCTGAAGCCGACGCCGCGGACCGTGGTGATGAACCGCGGGCTGTGCGCGTCGTCCCCGAGCTTGCGGCGCAGCCAGGAAACGTGCATGTCCAGGGTCTTTGTGGACCCCCACCACTTGCTGTCCCAGACCTGCCGCATGATCTGCTCGCGGGTCACCACCTTCCCGGCCTCGGCCACCAGCAGCGAGAGCAGGTCGAACTCCTTGGAGGTGAGGTCGATCTCGGCTTCGCCCAGCCAGGCCCGGCGCGCGTCGGCGTCAACCCGGACTCCCTGCACGACCCGGCTCTCCGTGGCGCCGCGGCGCAGCAGCGCCCGGACCCTGGCCAGCAGCTCGGCGAGCCGGAACGGCTTGGTGACATAGTCGTCGGCGCCGGCATCCAGGCCGATCACCGTGTCCACCTCGTCCGCGCGCGCAGTGAGGATGAGCACCGGGATGGCGTGGCCCCCCGACCGGATCTGCCGACAGACCTCAAGGCCATCGAGCTTGGGCAGGCCGATATCGAGCAAGATCAGGTCGACCCCGCCGGCGCGCGCGGCCTCGATCGTGGCTGGCCCGTCGGCGGAAACGCCGACCTCATAGCCCTCGCGACGTAGGGCGCGCGCCAATGGCTCGGAGATGGAGGGATCGTCCTCGGCAAGCAAAACGCTGGTCATGCTCAGATCGTATGGCGGCCGGCAACTATTTCCCGAACTCCACGCGCCGGAACTGCCTAGATAGCACTCCGTAACCCTCTGGCGACCTCTCGCCACGGCCCCGGGATCCGGCATCGTACACCGAGTCCTGACACCGAGTCGCCACACCGAGTCCTCACACCGAGTCCTCACACCGAGTCCTCACACCGGGTCGTCAGACGGGCGTGACGCCGTGGCGGCGCCGGGAGAACGACCGGTCCTTGCCGCGCGCCGCGTCGAACCTGCGGATCAGCTCGGCCCTCAGGTCCTCCGGCTGCACGACATCGTCCACCACCAGTTCTCCCGCCAGCCTGAGCACGTCGATGTCGGCGTCATAGGCCGCGCGCAGACGCTGCGTTTCCTGCTCCCTGCCGGCCGGGTCGGCGATCGCTGCCAGCTTGTTGTAGTAGACGGCGTTGACGGCAGCCTCCGCGCCCATGACCGCGATCTTCGCGGTCGGCAGCGCCAGCGTCGCGTCGGGCTCGAACCCGGGCCCGGCCATGGCGTACAGGCCGGCCCCGTAGGCCTTTCGCACCACGACACAGATCTTGGGTACGGTGGCCTCGGCCACGGCGCTGATCATCTTGGCGCCGTGCCTGATGATTCCCTGCTTCTCGACCGCCGTGCCGACCATGAAGCCGGGCACGTCGGCCAGAAACAGCAGCGGGACGTTGAACGCGTCGCAGAGCTGGATGAACCGGGTGCCCTTGTCCGCGGAGTCGACGAACAGCACGCCGCCCTTGAACATCGGGTTGTTCGCGACCACGCCGATGGCCCGCCCGTCCAGGCGGGCGAAGCCGACGACGAGCTCGCGGGCCCACAGCGCGTGGATCTCGAACAGCGAATCCTCATCGACCAGGCCGCGGACGTACCGGCGCATGTCGAACGCCTGGCGCTCGCTGACCGGGACGAGCCTGCGCAGGTCGGTCGGCTTCGGCTCCCGGGCGGCCTCGGCGGGCGGCGCGTCCCGCCAGCTCGCGGGCAGGTAGGACAGGAACCTGCGGACCACCCCGATCGCGTCGTGCTCCGATTCGGCCAGGTAGTGGCCGCAGCCCGAGATCGTGCAGTGGATGCGCGCGCCGCCCATCTCCTCGAGCGTGGTCTGCTCCCCGACCACCATCTCGACCATCCGGGGGCTGCCCAGGTACATCGACGCGTTGCCGTCCACCATCGCGACGTAGTCGCAGAACGCCGGGATGTAGGCGCCGCCCGCGGCCGACGGGCCGAACAGCGCGCATACCTGCGGGATGGACCCGGAGGCGCGCACCTGGGTGTGGAAGATCTTGCCGGCTCCACGGCGGCCCGGGAACATCTCCACCTGGTCGGTGATCCGCGCGCCCGCCGAGTCCACCAGGTAGATCATCGGGATGCCGGACGTGTAGGCCTTCTCGATGATCCTGATGATCTTCTCGACGGTGCGCGCGCCCCAGGAGCCCGCCTTGACCGTAGAGTCGTTGGCCATCAGCGCGACCAGGCGCTGGCCGACGGTCGCCGTGCCGGTAATCACGCCGTCCGCAGGCAGCCCCTCGGCCAGGACGTTGGCAAACGCGCCGTCCTCCGTGAAGCTGCCCTCGTCGACGAGCAGGGCGATCCGGTCCCGGGCGAACAGCTTGCCCTGGGCCGCCGCTGCCTCGTGATACCTGGCCGCGCCGCCCTTGTCGATCCTGGCCCGGACCTCGGCCAGCTCGGGATGGCCAGCCTCGCCGTCGAGGGCGGGCGCCGCGTCCTTCAGTTCTTCGCTCACGCTCGCGAGCCTAGCGAGTTTCCGCCGGTGCCCCCATCGCCCCGCAACCCGCCCGGACGCTGCACGCGGCGCCCCGCGACCCCCGGCCCCGCCCAAGCTCCGGCCGCCCGCCTGGGGCCTCGGGCCCACCCACCCCCAGCCGCCTTTACGTTAACGGGGACGTTTGTCAGGCCCATGTGCTGACAGAAGTCCCCGTTAACGCGATCATGACGGGCGGGGGAGCATTATGCCGGGATTGTTCGGGTTCTCGGGCCGGCCCGGAGGACCTGGGACGGGAGCTGACGGCCGATGATGCGCTCGGCGTCGGCGGCGGCGTCGATCAGCGCCTCCAGCTCGATGCCGGTCGCCACGCCCATGTCCTCGACCATGTGCACGAGCTCCTCGGTGGCGATGTTGCCGGTGGCGCCCGGCGCGTACGGGCACCCGCCGAGCCCGCCCACCGAGGCATCGAAGTCAGACACCCCGAGCTCGAGCGCGGTGAGCACATTGGCCAGGCCGGTTCCGCGGGTGTTGTGGAAGTGCAGGTTGAGCGCGACGTCGGGATGGGCCGAGCGGAACGCGCCGACGAGCTCGCGGACGCGCCGTGGCGTGGCCATGCCCGTGGTGTCTCCGAACGAGACGCAGTCAGCTCCGTCGCCCACCGCCCGCGATGCCACCCGGACCACCCGCTCCACCGGCACGTCGCCCTCGTACGGGCAGCCCCAGGCGGTCGACACGATCACCTGGCAGGTGGCGCCGCGCTGGTGGGCCTCGTCGATGACCACCGCGATGTCGTCCAGCGACTCCTCCGTGGACCGGTTGACGTTCTTGCGATTGTGGGTATCGGACGCCGATACCACGGCCTCGATCTCGGTGAGACCGCGGTCCAGGGCCCGCCGGGCGCCGCGCAGGTTCGGGACCAGGGCCGAGTACCGTACGGACGGCGCCCGCTCGATCCCGGCCCACACAGCGTCGGCGTCGGCCATCTGCGGGATCGCCTCGGGCCGCACGAACGACACCGCCTCGATCCGCTGCACGCCGGTCGCTGACAGCCGGTCGATGAGCTCGATCTTGGCCTCGGTCGGCACCGGATCCTCGTTCTGCAGCCCGTCGCGCGGGCCGACCTCGCGCACCGAGATCCGCTCCGGAAGATCACTCACTGCTGCCTCCTCATGCGCCTGGCCACCGTGGCCCGCGCTCGTCTACAACGCTGCGATGCCCTCCTTTCTGTCCGCCCATAACGCAGCGGCCCGCCGCCGGCACGAGGTCCGCGGCCGGGCCGAGGGCCGGGGCGGCGCGGCGCGGGCTGGGTTCCGCCGTCGGGCGATCCGCGGCCTCGCGCCCCGCCGCCAGCCCCCCGGCGCTCCTTCGCCCCGGCTCAGCGCTCCTCGCGCGCCAGCCGCGCCTGCTCGTCCTCGACCAGCTGGAACAGCGTGGCCTGCACGTGCTCGACCTGGGGAATCTCGTCAAGCACGAGCTGGCCGTGCTCGCCCGCGGACTCGACGACGAGCCGGCCAGAGCCGAGCAGCCGGTCGAGCAGGCCGTGCGAGAACGACACGTCGCTGATCCGGATCAGCGGGAAGTCGCGTCCCGTCCTGGTCAGGATCCCCGCGCGCAGCCGGAGCCTGCGGGTGGTCAGCTCGTAGCTCGTGGTCTTCCAGCGCAGCAGCGGCACCCCGAACCAGACGATCGCCGCCAGCAGGGCCACGACGCCGATCCCGATCCGGACCGCGGCCAGGTTGTGGCCCGTCGGCAGGAGCACCAGCAGCGCGATGGCCGCGGCGGCGATCACCGCCAGGAGGAATGAGGGGCGCAGCAGCGTCTTCCAGTGCGGATGCAACCTCAGCACGAAGCGCTCGCCCTCGGACAGGGACTCATCACCGGCCATAAGCCACATCGTGGCACGTATATCGGCACTATGCTGCGCGCGCGCGTTACCGGACGTGGACCACGTCGCCGGCGCTGACCGAGACGTGGCCGGAGGCCGAGCGGACCACCAGCCGCCCGGCGCCGTCCACCTCGGACGCAGTCCCGGCCACCGTGTCCCCGCCGGGCAGCGATACGCGGACCTGCCTGCCGAGGGTCGCGCACAGGCGCTGGTATTCCTGGCGGAGCCCGGACTCGCTCACATCCCCCCGCCTGCGGGTCCAGGCCAGGTACCAGCGCTCCAGCTCGCTGAGCACGCGGACCAGCAGCAGGCTCCGGTCCGTGCCCGCCGCGCCCACCAGCGCCAGCGAGGTCGCCCCGGGGACCGGCAGCTCGTCCCGGCTGGTGGACACGTTGATCCCGGTGCCCACCACCAGCGCGTCTCCGGACTGCTCCGTCAGGATGCCAGCCAGCTTCGCCCCGTACACCAGCACGTCGTTGGGCCATTTCAGCCGGGCATCGACTGCCGCCTCGGCGCGCAGCGCGGAGGCGACCGCGACCCCGGCGAGCAGCGGAACCCAGCCCCGCATGGCTGGCGGCACGGCCGCGGGACGCAGCAGCACCGAGAACAGGAGCGCCGCGCGCGGCGGGCTGACGAACTGCCTGCCCATCCGGCCGCGACCGGCGGACTGGGCCTCGGCCGCGAGCACCACGCCCTCACCGACGCCGCTCCTGGCCTCGGCGAGCAGGTCCGCGTTGGTGGACCCGGTTTCCGCTACCACGCGGACGTCGCGCCAGAGCCGGCCCGGCGCCACCAGGGCCTCGCGCAGAGCGTGCACGTTCAGTAGCGGCCGGGTCACCGGGCTGTCACGCATCACACTGGCTATTGTCCGGACCGGGGGCTGGCCTGTGTCGCTCAGGGCGGCCTGACCGCGCCTGAAGTATGCCGGGCTGCAATCTTCGAGGCGCAGGCACGCGCCAGCTCGCTGCTCAGCGTCTTCGCGCGGTCTCCGCGCCAAGGCGGACTGTGTCGCCGAGGAGCCGGCGGGCGTTACGAGGAATCTGACGGAGCCGGCCGCCGTGGGCCCGCGTGCTGTGCGCGAAGCACGAGCGCCAGCTCGAAGCGCGCGTCCGGGCTGTCCAGCTGCTCCCCGAACAGGTCCTGGAGCTTGCGCAGGCGGTAGCGGGCCGTCTGCGGGTGTATGAACAGGCGGGACGCCACGCTGCTGCTCTTGCCCGTCTCCAGCCAGGCCAGGAGGGTGTCGGCCAGCATGTCCTGGCGGCCTTGCGCCATGCCCCGCAGCGGTGCCAGCCGCTTGGCCCGCAGCCGATCGAGCAGGTCCCCGCCCCGGCGGAGTACCAGGTCGGTTAGGTGGTCGTCGCAGTGGATCACCGAGTTGGCGTCGAAGATGCCCTGCTCGGCCAGGCAGAGGGCTTCCCGCGCCCAGTTCAGCGACTTGGCGGTCTCGCGTAGCCCGACCGGGGGACCGACGGCGGCCCGGAACCCGCGCAGGGCGACGTCGATCATCTGCCGTCGGCCCGGGCCGTAAGGGTCCGGAACGATCAGCACGGGCGGGGCGTGATCGAGGTCCTTCAGGACCTCCCCGGGCACCGCCGGTTCCCGGCCGCCGTACAGGTCGTGACCGGCGAGCACGATCACGGACACCAGGCGCGGCGGCCGCCATTTGGCCAGCCGCGCCAGTTCGCTGACCGCTTCCACCGCGGCCGGGGGCTCAGCGAGCAGCAGCCCGACGAGCCGCCGTCGCCGCCGCTGCAGTTCGCCGGCCACCCGGCCCTGGGCCTGCGCGTACCCTTCCGCCGACAGCGCGGCGATCTTGTCCAGGAAGACGAACAGCGCCTCGGCGAGGAAGCCCAGGGTCTCCACCGGGGCGTCCGAGAACTGGGACGCGCGGGTCAGCCAGCGCAGCGCCACCCGCGCCCCGGCCCGCAAGGCCGACTCGAGGGCCTCCAGGCTGCGGCCTTCGCCGGCCTCGCCGCTGCCCAGGCTGCGGAACACCGAAGCCGCCCGGTCCCACGGGGCGTCAGGGTTGGCGATCCGCTCGAGGAACTGGTGAGCGGCCTCCTCCGCGCCACGGCGCACGGCGCGCGCGTACCGGTCATCGTCCGGCCGCGCGTACTCCGCCACGGTCAGGTGGATCTCCGCGGCCATCTCCTCCACCAGGTCGGGCAGCAGTGGCCGGAGCTGATCTGCGATCTCCGCCGGGATGACCGGCCATGGGTCCGCGGCCTTCCGGGCGGGCTGGCGTGCGCGTCTTCCTGGCCCATCCGCTCGCGCGGGCGTGGCGGAGATGGTCGCTGCGGCAGATGCCAAAGACATACGGGGGCGCCTTCAGGCTACTCGCGAGTAAGTTAGTACCTGCGACCGTAGTGACGTTCCGGACGTATGTCTAGATGAAGACGTATGTCGAGATGGATGTGACCCCTTTGTCCGGGGCGGACGTGCCGCCGCCCGCGCCCGGACGCCGCCGCCCGCACCCGGACTCCGCCCGCACCCGGACGCCGCCCGCACCCGGACGCCGCCGCCCGCACCCGGACTCCGCCGGCCTCGCCGCGACAGCCCGCCCCCATCCGGGCCAGGTGCGCCCGCTACTTCCCTTCCTGGGCCGGCCGGCCGACCCGGCCGGCCAGGGTCCTGAGCACGGCCAGGGCGGCCCCGGCGATCGCCGCGGCCGCCAGCGCCACGCAGGTCACCGACTCGGCGTGCGCCGACAGCAGGCGGAATGCCGCCGCGCCATGGTGGGCCGGCAGGCGGCCGGCCAGGTTCAGGTACAGCGTCCCGAACGTGGCGACGCCTACCACGAGCGCCAGCTGGACGACCGTCACGATCACGCCGGTCGCGTCGGCGGCGTCGGCGACCGGCACGCGAAGCAGGGTACGGGCCATCAGCGGGCTGTACGCGGCGGCCATCCCCCCTCCGAACGAGGCGGCGAGCAGGTAGGTGGCAGCGCCGCCGTCGCTGCCGCCGCGCAGCAGGGCGGCTAGGCCGAGCAGCGTCGCGGCGCAGGTGGCGAAGCCGGCGATGATCAGGCCCTCGTGCAGCTGACCGGGAAGCCGTCGCCAGTTGAGGCTGACCAGGGCGAACGTCGCCGCGGCCGGAGCGAAGGTCAGGCCCGCCCGCAGCGCGGACTCACCGAGGCCGCCCTGCAGGTGCAGCGCGAACGCAAAGAAGTACCCGCCGAACACGGCCATGGTGACGAACAGGGCAGCGATCGCCGCGCCGACTCCCGGCAGGCGCATCACTCGGCCTGGCACGATCGGTGACCGGCCTGCCCCAGCGGCGCGCCGCTCCACCAAGACGAAGCCGGCCACGAGGAACGCGCTCGCGGCCAGGCTGGCCCATCCCCAGGCGGGCCAGTGCTCGGACGGGCCGAGCACGAGCGGCACCACGAAACCAAGCACTGCGGGCGACAAGGTCGCCAGGCCGACCAGGTCGAGGCCCCGCCCCCGATCGGCCCGTCCCGCGGGCAGCAGCCGTGCGCCCGCGGCCAGCAGCACCACGCCGATCGGGACGTTGACCAGGAATATCGGGCGCCACGAACTGCCGAAGAGATCCGCGCTGATCAGCAGGCCGCCCACCACCTGCCCGACCACGGCACCGCCGGCCAGCACCGCGGAGTAGATGCTCATCGCGCGGGTCCTGGCCGCGCCCTGGTAGGTGCGCTGGATCAGGCTGAGCACCTGCGGGATCATCACGGCGGCGCCCACACCCTGCACGAAGCGCAGCGCGATGAGGGAGCCCGCTGTCGGTGCCAGTCCGCAGCCCAGCGAGGAGAGGGTGAAGATCGCGAGCCCGGCCAGGAACACCCGGCGGTGGCCGAGGATGTCGCCCAGGCGGGCACCGGTCACGAGCAGCACCGCATAGGCGATGGTGTAGCCGGCCACGACCAGCTGCAGGCTGGCCCCCGAGGCGCGGAGGCTGGCCTGCATGGTGGGAATCGCGACATTGACGATGGACGCATCGAGCAGCGCCATGAACTGGGCCGCCAGGACGATCGCCAGCAGCACACCGCGGCGGGACGCCGGGCCGCCCTGGCTCTGACGCCCGGGAGCCCGGGTAGCCGGAATGTCACGGGAATGAGCGGCCGGGCCCTGGCCGCTGACCACTGTGTCTGTCATGTCATCCAGCCTCGCGCCGGGATGATGCCAGTACCAAGAGCCCGCTTATCCTGGTACCAGCACCACCTGGCAAGACCGCAACTGTCGCGCCATGATGGAGGCATGAGCGAACCGAGTCGGGCTGGGCAGGCGGCTGGGGCCCGCAGGTGAGCGGGGACAGCGCCGGAGGCGCGCAGGTGCGCGGGGACAGCGCCGGAGGCGCGCAGATGAGCACCGTAGTGGCCGCCGATGGCCGCGCCCGTAGGTCCGAGCTCGCCGCGTTCCTGCGCAGCCGCAGGGAACGCATCAGGCCGGAGGACGCCGGCCTGGCCCCGGGGATCCGGCGCCGCACCGCCGGGCTGCGCCGTGAGGAGGTCGCCCAGCTTTCGGGTGTCGGCGTCACCTGGTACACCTGGCTGGAGCAGGGCCGCCCGATCAACGCCAGCACCCAGGTCCTGGACGCTGTGGCCCGTACGCTCAGGCTCGACCATCCGGAGCGAGAGCACCTCTACCGGCTCGCGGAGGTGCCGGCCGCCGCGCCAGCGCCCGAGGCCGGTCTGCTAGCAGTCCCCGAGATCCAGCAGATCCTCGACGGGCTGACCACCCTGCCGGCCTCCGTCGTGAACGAGCGCTTCGACCTGCTGTCCTGGAACGCGGCCTTCGCCGTGCTCTTCCCCACCGTCGTCAGCGTTCCGAGGGCAGACCGCAACACGCTCTGGCTGTGCTTCACCCATCCGCCCTGCTGCCATCCGTACGTGAACCGCGCCGATCAGCTCGGCCGGATGGTCGCGCAGCTGCGCGCCGCATACGGGCGGCATGTCGGCGAGCCGGCCTGGACCGGGTTCGTCCGGCGGCTGCAGGCGGCCAGTCCCGAATTCGGCCGGATGTGGGCCCAGCACGAGGTGGCGAGCCCGGCGAGCTACCTGAAGATCTTCCGGCATCCGGCGCACAAGCGCCTGTCCATGACGACGAACTCGCTGGCCGTGCTCGCCGCGCCGGGCACCCGGATGGTCGTCTACACCCCGGCGGACGAGACGACCCGCCGCGCCGTCGCACGGCTGATCGCCGGCGAGGGCACCGACGCCCGCTTCCCGTGCTGGCCCGCGCACCACTGCTCCGAACTCGACCAGCCGGAGGCGGTGGCGGGCAAGACACCTCAATTGCCCCGCGAGCCGGGCACGCCGACCCGCGCAACCGCATCGATGTGCCGTTGATGCTGTCCCAGCAGCATCGATGTGCCGTTGATGCGGTCGGCCAGGGCAGGGGGCAAGGCGGGCGGCCCGTTCGCCACCCGGCCGGGGTTCTGGCCTAACCTGAGCCGCATGGCCACCGAAGCTCCGCTGCCCTCCGCCGCGCACACCGCCGATGACGCCGACGCCGGCGCCCCGCACACCACCGCGGGCAAGATAGCCGACCTGGACAGACGCAGGCACGAAGCAATCCACGCAGGATCTGAGCGAGCGGTCGAGCGGCAGCACGCGCGGGGCAAGATGACCGCGCGGGAGCGAATCGACGGCCTGCTCGACCCCGGCTCGTTCACCGAGTTCGACGAGCTGGCCCGGCACCGCGGTACCGCCTTCGACATGCCGGCCAACCGGCCTTACGGCGACGGCGTCGTCACCGGCTACGGCACCATAGACGGCCGGCCGGTCTGCGTTTTCAGCCAGGACTTCACCGTGTTCGGCGGGTCGCTCGGCGAGGTCTACGGCGAGAAGATCGTCAAGGTGATGGACCACGCGCTGAAGACCGGCTGCCCGATGATCGGCATCAACGACGGCGGCGGCGCGAGGATCCAGGAGGGAGTGGTCGCGCTCGGCCTGTTCGCCGAGATTTTCTACCGTAACGTCATCGCCTCTGGCGTGATCCCGCAGATCTCGCTGATCATGGGGCCATGCGCCGGGGGTGCCGTCTACTCGCCCGCGATCACCGACTTCACCCTGATGGTCGAGGGCACCTCGCACATGTTTATCACCGGGCCCGACGTGATCAAGACCGTGACCGGGGAGGAAGTCAGTTTCGAGGAGCTCGGCGGCGCCCACGCGCACAACGTCAAGTCCGGAGTCGCGCACTACCAGGCCAAGGACGAGGACGACTGCCTGGGCTTCGCCCGTGAGCTGCTGTCCTACCTGCCGTCCAACAACCTCGAGGACCCGCCGGTGCTGGGCCGGGGCGGGGTGGCCGCGGCCGGTGACCGGGCGGAGAGCGGGAGCAGCGGCGACCCGGCCATCCTGGAGATCACCGACGTGGATGCCGAGCTCGACCGCCTCATTCCCGACTCGGCCAACCAGCCCTACGACATGCACGGCGTGATCACGCGCATCCTGGACGACGGGGAGTTCCTCGAGATCCACGCCGGCTTCGCGCAGAACATCGTGGTCGGCTTCGGCCGCGTCGAGGGCTGGTCCGTCGGCGTTGTGGCCAATCAGCCGATGCACTTTGCGGGCACCCTGGACATCAACGCGTCGGAGAAGGCCGCGCGCTTCGTACGGACCTGCGACGCGTTCAGCATCCCGGTGCTGACCTTTGTGGACGTGCCTGGCTTCCTGCCCGGCACCGACCAGGAGTGGGGTGGCATCATCCGCCGCGGCGCCAAGCTCATCTACGCCTACGCCGAGGCCACGGTGCCCAAGATCACCGTGATCACCCGCAAGGCCTACGGCGGCGCGTACGACGTAATGGGCTCCAAGCACCTCGGCGGAGACGTCAACCTGGCCTGGCCGACCGCCCAGATCGCGGTGATGGGCGCGCAGGGCGCGGTGAACATCCTCTACCGGCGCGAGCTCGCGGCCGCGGGCAGCCCGCAGGAGCAGGCGGCGCTGCGGGCCGCCCGGGTCACCGAGTACGAGGACACGCTGGCCAACCCCTACGTGGCCGCGGACCGGGGCTACGTGGACGCCGTCATCCGCCCTGCGGAAACTCGCTCCCAGGTCGTCCGGGCCCTCCGCACGCTCCGGACCAAGCGCCAGACGCTGCCGCCGAGGAAACACGGGAATATACCGCTATAGATCTGCCCCCTAGACCCTATGGCTCTGAGTCCCGGCCCGAAGCGCCCGGCCCGCACGGTGAAGGGGGTCGGGGAGACGCGCGGGGCTTCCGGAGAAACCCGCAGGCGAGGGCGGTCGGAGGGATCAACGGCGGCGAATCGTGCCGTCAGCCAATAGAGTCGTGAGCATCATGACCGAAAACGGATCACCGCTGCCGCTGCTCTCGCGCTACGCCATCATGGTCGACGTCGGGTACATCTACGCGTCCGCCGGCGAGCTGCTGTTCGGCGCGGCCTCGCGCCGCGAGTACAAGGTCGACGCGGACAAGCTGATCCAGGCGCTCACCCGGCACGCGGACGACAGGGTGCGCGGCGAGCTGCTGCGGGTCTACTGGTACGACGCGGCGAGGGACCGGGTGCCCACCATCGACCAGCGGGTCATCGCCCAGATGCCGTGGGTGAAGCTGCGCCTGGGCAACCTGAACGCGCGCGGCCAGCAGAAGGGAGTGGACGCCCAGATCCGCGCCGACATGGAGGCGCTGGCCCGGCACCGCGCGATCACCGACGCGATCCTCGTGGCCGGCGACGAGGACATGGTGCCCGCGGTGGAAGCCGCGCAGGCGTTCGGCGTCCGGGTCCACCTCTGGGGCATCGAGCCCCCGTACGGGACGAACCAGGCCGAGCGCCTGGTCTGGGAGTCGGACACGGTCGAGGTACTCGAGCGCTCGTTCCTCGAGCCCTACTTCATCAGGCAGCTTGCGCCCGAGTCCGCCGCCCCGGGCGGCGGGGCGGCCCGGACCGGCGTGGGCGGGCTCGGCCAGGCGCTGCTGGGCCATGGGGCGCTCGGTCACGGAGGGCCCGGCCCGGCCGGGTCCGCCGCGCCGTCGCCCGCGCAGGTGTTCGGCGACCGGCACGGACCGCGCCCGGCCGCGGCGGCCAAGCCAGCGATCGGCCAGGGAGGGCACGGCCCGGCCGCGGGCTACGGGCCGGCCAGGCGCGGCCCGGAGAAAGAGCGGGTCGAGGAGGCAGGCGAGCATGTGGCGCAGAAGTGGATCCTGACCCGGGGCGAGGACAACATCCGCGACCTGCTGCCCGGGCCGATCCTGCCGCCGGTCATCGACAAGGAGCTGCTCGTCGACGCGGAGAAGGAGCTCGGCCTCTCGCTGCGGCCGTACCAGGAGGCCCGGGAGTGGCTGCGCGACGCGTTCTGGGCCCGGGTGCACCGGCAGTTCGGCATCGGCGTCGGCAAGTCGAGGAGCTGACCTCATGTCCGCGGCAGGCACGTCAGGACCAGCCCAGAACGGGAGCACCGGGCCGCCCTCCGCGGCCGGGCCCGGTCCGGCTCCGGGGCCCGGGCTCGCCATCGTCAGGGGGAACCCGTCCGCCGAGGAGATCGCCGCCGTGGTGACCGTGCTGTCCGCCCGGGCCGAGCCGGCCGGCGCGGCCAGAGCGCGCGCGACCACCCGTTCTGAATGGTCGGCAAGATCCCGGCAGCTGCGCGCGCCGTTGTCGCGCGGCCCCGGCGGCTGGCGCGCGAGCGCCCTACCGCGCTGAGCCTGCTCGCTGACGGCGGCCCTTCTGACCCAGCATCGGCCGGCAGCCCCAGGGCGGCGACCGCCGCCAACCCAATAGACTCCTGCCCAGTTGAGAGGAGCCGGTTTCGTGCGCAAGGTCCTGATCGCCAACCGGGGCGAGATCGCGGTCCGGATCGCGCGCGCCTGCCGTGACGCCGGCCTGGGCAGCGTCGCCGTGTACGGCGAGCCGGACCTGGACGCGCTGCACGTGATGATGGCCGACGAGGCGTACGCGCTGGGCGGGCAGACGGCGGCCGAGAGCTACCTCGACATCGCCAAGATCCTGAAGGCGGCCGCGGAGTCCGGCGCGGACGCCGTGCACCCCGGCTACGGCTTCCTGGCCGAGAACGCCGGCTTCGCGCGCGAGGTCATCGCCGCCGAGCTGACCTGGATCGGGCCGCCCCCGGCCGCGATCGAGGCGCTCGGCGACAAGGTGCGCGCGCGGCACATCGCCATGGCCGTCGGCGCGCCGCTAACGCCCGGCACCGACGGCCCGGTCTCCGGCGCCGACGAGGTCGCGGCGTTCGCCGCCGAGTACGGCCTGCCGATCGCGATCAAGGCGGCCTTCGGCGGCGGCGGGCGCGGGCTGAAGGTGGCCAGGACCGCGGCCGAGATCCCGGAGCTGTACGACTCAGCGGTCCGCGAGGCCGTCGCCGCCTTCGGGCGCGGCGAGTGCTTCGTGGAGCGGTACCTGGACCGGCCGCGGCACGTGGAGACGCAATGCCTGGCCGACTCCCGCGGTAACGTCGTCGTGGTCTCTACCAGGGACTGCTCGCTGCAGCGTCGGCACCAGAAGCTGGTCGAGGAGGCGCCGGCGCCGTTCCTGTCCGCCGGGCAGGAGCGGCTGCTGCGCGAGTCGTCCAAGGCCATCCTGCGCGAGGCCGGCTACGTGGGGGCCGGCACCTGCGAGTTCCTGGTCGGGCAGGACGGCACCGTTTCGTTCCTCGAGGTGAACACCAGGCTCCAGGTGGAGCACCCGGTCACCGAGGAGGTCAGCGGCTTCGACCTGGTCCGCGAGATGTTCCGCATCGCCGACGGCCAGGAGCTCGGCTACGACGACCCGCCGCTGCGCGGGCACTCGATCGAGTTCCGGATCAACGCCGAGGACCCGGGCCGCAATTTCCTGCCCGCCCCGGGGACCATCACGGCCTGGCGGCCGCCGTCCGGGCCAGGGGTCCGCCTGGACGCAGGCTACGCGGCGGGCATGACGGTGCCGCAGGCGTTCGACTCGCTGGTGGCAAAGCTCATCGTGACCGGCGCCAGCCGCTTGCAGGCCCTGGAACGCTCCCGTCGTGCGCTGGCCGAGTTCGAGATCGCCGGAATGCCGACCGTGCTGCCGTTTCACCGGGCCGTCGTCGACGACCCGGCGTTCACCTCGGAGCCGTTCACGGTGCACACGCGGTGGATCGAGACCGAGTTTGGCGGCAACCTGCCGCCGTATTCGGGTGCCCCCGGCTCGCCGGACTCCGGGGCCGCGCTGCCGCGGGAGCGGATCACCGTGGAGGTCGGCGGCAAGCGCCTGGAGGTGGTGATCCCGGCCGGGCTCGGCGGCCTGGCCGGCGGCCCGGCCGGTAGCCCGGGCGGGCGGGCGCCGTCGTCCCGCCCGCGCCGCGGTCCCGCGCGCGGCGGCTCCTCCGGAGGCGGCGGCGCGGTGGGCGGCGACGCCCTGGTCAGCCCCATGCAGGGCACGATCGTGAAGATCGTGGCCACCGAGGGCCAGCGGGTGTCGGCCGGCGACACGATCGTGGTGCTCGAGGCGATGAAGATGGAGCAGCCGCTGACGGCGCACAAGGACGGCACCGTGACCGGTCTGGCCGTCCAGGTCGGCCAGACCGTCCCGGCGGGAGAGATCATCTGCGAGCTGCGAGACTGAGGTCGTGACTGCTCTGACGGCTAAAGCCGTCAGCTTCGCCAGGCCACTTCCGCGACCTGACCCAGAGCCCAGCCCGGCCCTGGTCGTTTATGCAGCAGTTATACGCAGCCCGCCTGTCGGTGTAACCGCTGCCACACGCCCGGCGGCGCGATTCCCCTGCCGCCTGAAGGCGGCAGTCCCCTCCAGGAGGTCCTAATGGCGCGCCTGCCGGGTGACCCCGGCGTGTTCCGCTGGCTCTGGTTCGCGATCGGGTTCCGGCTTCCGCCCGACAACCGGGACTGGGTCCGGCACGAGCTGACCGACGCGGGATGGCGCAGCCGCACAGTGCGGCGTCACCTGGCGGTCATCATCCCGATCTGCGTCGTGCTCGTGGTCGTGCTCGGCACGCTGCTGCCCGCTCCGCTCTGGCTGAGCCTGACGATGGTGGCGCTGATCCTGTCCGGCAGCATCTTCACGGTGGCCGCGTACGCGGACGACATCCGGGCGTCCAGGCTGCGCCAGCACGGCCTCGACGTCCCTGACGACCCGGACCTGGGCCACCCGGCGCACTAGCCTCGGCGGGGGCTCCGGGGGTCGGCTCAGTCGGCGTCGGCCGGCTGCATCAGCCTGCGCGCGGCTTCGGTGATGCTGCCGGACAGGCTGGGGTACACGGCGAACGTGTGCGCGATCTCGTCCACGGTGAGGTGCTGCTCGACGGCCAGCGACACGCCGAGGATCAGCTCGCTGGCCCGGGGCGCGACCACGACGCCGCCGAGCACCATCCCGCTGTTCCGGCGGGCGAACAGCTTGACGAAACCGTCGCGGAAGCCCTGCATCTTCGCCCGCGCGTTGGTGGCCAGCGGCAGCTTCACCACGAGCGCGTCCGCCTCGCCCGACTCCACGGCCCGCTGCGACACGCCGACCGTGGCGATCTCCGGCTCGGTGAAGACGGTCATGGCGACGTGGCTGAGCCGGAGCGGCTGGACGGCCTCGCCCAGCGCGTGCCACATCGCTATCCGGCCCTGCATGGCCGCCACCGAGCAGAGCATCATCACGCCGGTGCAGTCGCCTGCCGCGTAGACGCCGGGTGCCGACGTCCGGGACACCCGGTCGACAGGGATGAATCCCCCGCCGTCCAGCGTGATCCCGGCCTCCTCCAGGCCGAGCCCGCCGGTGTTAGGGACCATCCCGACCGTGAGCAGGCAGTGTGAGCCCCGGACGGTCCTGCCGTCCTCGAGGGTGACCGTGACGCCGTCGCCTGTCCGGCGCGCCGACGCTGCCCGGGACCGGCCGAGCACCGTCATGCCGCGCCGCCGGAACACGTCCTCGACCACCATCGCCGCGTCCGCGTCCTGCTGCGGCAGCACGCGGTCGCGCGAGGAGACCAGGGTGACCTGCGAGCCCAGGGCCTGGTACGCGCTGGCGAACTCCGCTCCGGTCACTCCCGAGCCGACGACGATCAGCTCTCGGGGCAGTTCGCTCAGGTCGTAGAGCTGCCTGGCAGTCAGGATGCGCTCTCCGTCGGGCACCGCGCCGGGCAGCACGCGGGGCCGCGCTCCGGTCGCGACGAGCACGATGTCCGCGCTGACCTCGGCATCCCCCACAGCGACGGTCCGCGGGCCGACCAGTCGCCCGGCCCCGGACCGGACCTCGACCCCGTCGGCCGCCAGCCGCCCGGCCACGTCCGCGGACTGCGCGCGGGCCAGGGCCAGCACCCTCGAATAGAGCCGCGGCGCGTCCACGGTGGCCGCCGCGGCGCCGCCGGTGCCGTAACGGATGCCCAGCGCCGCCGATCCCGCCAGCGCGGCCATCATCTCGGAGGTCGCGATCAGCGTCTTGGAGGGGACGCAGTCGGTCAGCACGCAGGCGCCGCCCAGCCCGTCCCGGTCCACCACCGTGACCTGGGCGCCGAGCTGCGCGGCCACGAGCGCCGCCTCATAGCCTCCGGGCCCGCCGCCGATGATCACGATCCTCGCGCACGGCATATCCACGGTGCCCCATTGTGGCGCATCGCGGCCGGGAGAGCGCACGCGGAGCCGCCGAGGCTCGTACGCTAATCATCCGTGGCGTTGTACGCGGCCTACGGCAGCAACATGGATCCGGCGCAGATGGCCGAGCGCTGCCCGCATTCCCCGCGGCGCGGCAGCGGCTGGCTCGAGGGCTGGCGGCTTGCCTTCGGCGGCGAGGACATCGGCTGGGAGGGTGCCATGGCCACGGTCGTCGAGGAAGCAGGGCAGCGCGTCTTCGTGGTGCTCTACGAGTTGTCAGCCGCCGACGAGGCGTCGCTGGACCAGTGGGATGGCGTGAGCCTCGGCTATTACCGGAAGACCAAGGTTCGGGTGGCGACTCCGGACGGCGAGGTGCTCGCCTGGCTGTACGTGCTGAACGCCTACGAGGGCGGGCTGCCCGCCGCTCGCCATGTGGGCATCATGGCCGACGCCGCGCAGGTCGCCGGCGCGCCGGACGATTACGTTACGTCACTGCGCCAGCACCCCTGCGCGTAACGCGACGTGCTGGCCCTAGGGGGGACGACCCCCCTTCAACCCCCCGCCGCGGAGCAAGCTCCGCATGCAGTGTTAGCCCTAGGGGGGACGACCCCCCTTCAACCCCCCGCCGCGGAGCAAGCTCCGCGAGCAGTGTTAGCGGATCAGAGCGACGACGAGCGCCAGGGCGATGGCGGGCACCACGATGGCGGCCATCGGGCCCCAGGCCCAGCTGACGACCCGAGGGCCTGCGGCCGCGCCGCGCTCCCGTGCGTCCCGGGCCAGCTGGTCAAGCTGCACGGCCATGATCTGCGCGGTGCTCTGATTCGCGATGGCCTCCGTGGCGCTGTGCCCGTAGGACTCGACAGAACTGCGCGGCAGCCGCCTGACTCTGCCCTGCCGGACGAGCTCGGCCCTGAGCCGGTTCCGGCGGCGGGCGTACAGTGCCCAGCTGTGGATGACCTTCTCCCGCGTGGTGCCGGCTTCTGGCGTGCAGTGCACCCGGACTGATTCTGCGAGGTCCACGGCGGTCACTGAGCCCCACGGAACGCGGTGATCGCGGAGCGGGTTCATCACGGTGATGCCGCCCGGGTCGGTGATGATCCGCGGCCGCAGGGCGCAGGCGTACACCAGCCCGGTGATGACGGCCAGACTGACCGCGATCTCCGCCGCCGTGTGGCTGCGGCCCTGGATCGCCAGGTCGACCAGGTTGGCTGCCGCGAAGATCACCCACGCCCACCAGGCCACGATGGCCCCCGGCAGCCGGAACACCTTGCTCTGGCCCGGCGTTAGGGCTCGATCGGACGACACGGCAATTGCACTCCAGTGGCTGGGGCCGGACGCCATCCTGGCGGCCGCGTGTCCCACTTTAGGACGAACTGGTCACGGCCCGGTATAGCGCGGGGCTTGTCGCACGCTGCTTGTCGCACTCTGCTTGTCGCACGGCTCAGGCCTGCCGACCAGGCCCGTCAGGCGTGCGCGACTCCCGGCAGCGGCTCGGGCGCCGACGCGCCCCCGCGTATCGCGGTCAGCGCGGTGGCCGCCATGAGCCGGATGCCGACCCCGATCGCGCGCTCGTCCACGTCAAACGTCGGCTGGTGGATGTCGAAGTCGTCCCCCGAACCCGGCTTCCTCGTGCCGAGCCTGACCAGCGCGCCCGGGATCGACTCCAGGTACCAGGCGAAATCCTCGCCGCCGAGGCTCTGCGGGGCCGGAACGACGGCATCGGTGCCGAGCACCCGGTCGGCGGCGGCCTCGACCATGGCCGTCGATATGGCCTCATTGACCGTGGGCGGCACGTTCCGCACGTAGCTGAGGTCCGCGACCACCCCGTAGGCGCTGGCGACGGACTCGATCAGCGCCTTGAGCAGGTCGGGCGCCGCATGCCAGGCGTCGTCGTCGAGGCAGCGCACGGTGCCCTCGGCGAAGCCGTCGTCCGGGATGGCATTGGCCGCCGCGCCCGCGTTGACCCGCCCCCAGACCAGGCTCAGGCTGGATCGCGGGTCGACTCTGCGCGACAGCGCCGCCGGCAGCTCGGTGATGATCTTTCCGAGGGCGTAAACGAGGTCGGCGGTCAGGTGCGGCCGCGCGGTGTGCCCGCCGGGCCCGGTCACCCGGACGGTGATCTTATCGCAGGCCGCGGTGATCGCGCCGACGCGCGTCCCGATCTTGCCGACGTCGAGCCGCGGGTCGCAGTGCAGGGCGAAGATCCGGTCCACTGACGCGATGCCGCCGACCGCCAGCACGTCGAGTGCCCCGCAGGGCACCTCCTCGGCGGGCTGGAAGATGAGCCTGACCCGGCCCGGCAGCGCCTTGGCCGCCGCCATGCGGGCCAGGAACAGTCCCGTGCCGAGCAGGATGGTGGTGTGCACGTCGTGCCCGCAGGCGTGGCAGGCGTTGGCCACGGTGGACCGGTAGGCAACATTCTTCTCGTCGCTGATCGGCAGCGCGTCCAGGTCGGCCCTGAGCGCGATCACCGGGTCGGTGCGCGACCCGATGTCCACGATCAGCCCGGTGCCCTTGGGCAGGATCGTCGGCCGCAGGCCCGCGGCCTCCAGCCTGAGCTTGACCCGGCGCGTCGTCCGGTGCTCGTGGTAGCCGATCTCGGGGTGGGCGTGCAGGTCGCGTCGGAAGTCAACGAACTCGGCCTGGTGCCCCGCAAGGAACGCGTCGAGCTCACCCTCCAGGTCACGTTCGGCCATGCGCCGCCTCCCCCGGGACAACGAAACGATCCTCGGTGAACTCGGTGGCCAGCGCGTCGACCACGTCCTCGAGCCCGCCGCCGTCCGCGACGACGGCCCGCTGCCGTGCATAGGAGGCGCCGTGGTCCAGCACCTCGGAAATGACGTCGAGCTCCCCGGCGCAGCCGAGCCGGCCCGCCACCGGCCCAAGCTCCCGCACCAGCTCGAACAGCTCGTCCCGGAGCGGCGCAGTGGACCCGGAGTCATCGGTGATCACGATCGCGTCCAGCCCGTACCGGGTAGCACGCCACTTGTTGTCGCGAACCACCCACGCCGAGGGGCTCGGCAGCCGGTAGCCACGGTCCAGCTGGGTGTCGAACTGCTGAACCAGGCACTGCGACAGCGCCGCGACCATGCCGATCTCGCGCAAGGTCGGAACGCCGTCGAACATCCTGATCTCGACCGTGCCGAAATCTGGGTGCGGCCGGATGTCCCACCACACCTCTTTGATGCTCCGGATCGTTCCGGCGCGAAGCAGCGTGTCCATGTACTCCTCGAACTCACTCCAGTCCGCGAGTGGCTGCGGCGGCCCCGAGGTCGGCAGGCCGCCGAAGATGACCGCACGGCTCGAGGCGAGCCCCGTGTCATGCCCGCTCCAGAACGGGCTTGACGCAGTCAGCGCCAGGAAATGCGGCAGGTATGCCGCAAGCGCGTTGACGATGGGAATCGCCTTGCGCCCTTCCCTGATCCCCACATGGACATGAACTCCGAATGTCTGAATCCTGCGGGCAAGCCATTGCAACTGCTCGACGAGTTCTGCGTAGCGCTGAATGGGAGCCATCTTGGCATCTCGCCAGTCGCTAACGGGATGCGTTCCGGCACAGGCCAGCATCGTACCGCGGCTGCCCGTGATTCGCTCAAGTTGCGCGATTGTCGCAGCGAGATCCTCCTTCGCCTCCGACACCGTGTTGCAGATGCCCGTGACCACCTCGACCGTCGATTGCATGAGCTCGTAACGGATCTTCGGGTTCTCACTGACCTCGCTGAGCGCTGGCAGCGCCGCGAGTACTTCGCGGGCGTCCTGCCGCAGCATCCTGCTTCTGCAGTCGATGAGCTGCAGTTCCCACTCGATACCCAGCGTCGCGCCGCGAGATGGGTTCCAGCTTATGGCCACCGTGAGCCTCCATGGGCTGTCTTTCCGCGCGCCGCCGGCGCGCAGCGAACTCTGCCGGGGAACGGAGCAGGCCGGAGCCGGCTTCAGCGTCATCGCCGCGGCTGAGCCGTAGGCTCGGTCGGTGCGCGCTGGGCGCGCGCCTGGTGGTGCGCCGCGATGCGCCGCACAGAAACGCACGGAACCCGGGGAGGTGTCCATCCGCGTACCAGCGGGCGGCCGATATGTCCGCGAGCCTGCCGCCACTGGCGCAGGATCGGGCGCAGCATGCTGCATCCCGGTCGCGCTCATGATCAAACCGTCCCGCTCCGCCACGCCGTTCCTTACCCATGCGGACGACGCACAATGCTGCGCCAGGCGCGCAAAGCCGACTGGGCCGCCGAAAAGGGGTCGCCGAAAAGAAAAGGGGGCGGGTCAGTAGACGTCTGGCGGCTTGTACATGCCCCAGACATCACGCAGCGCGTCGCACACCTCACCAACGGTGGCGCGGGCGCGCAGGGCCTCGCGCAGCGGGTAGAGCAGGTTCTCCGTGGTGCTCGCCGCCCGCCTGAGGTCATCGATCCGGCGGGTGAATCCCGCGGAGTCCCTGGTGTCGCGCAGCGCGGCCAGCCGCTCCGCCTGGTCCCGCTCGATCCCGGGATCGACGCGCAGCGGCTGGTACGGCTCCTCCTCGGCGATGGCGAACCTGTTGACGCCCACGACCACGCGCTCTCCCGCATCGACCTGCCGCGCGATCTGGTACGCGGACCGCTCGATCTCGGTCTTCTGGAAGCCCTGCTCGATCGCCGCGACGGCGCCGCCGAGCTCCTCGACCTTCGCGATCAGCTGACCGGCCTCCTGCTCGATCTCACTGGTCATGGTCTCGATGGCGTAGGACCCGGCCAGCGGGTCCGCCGTCGCGGTCAGGTCGGTCTCGTAGGCGAGGACCTGCTGCGTCCGCACCGCCAGCCGGGCGGCCTTCTCGGTGGGCAGCGCGATCGCCTCGTCGTAGGCGTTCGTGTGCAGCGACTGGGTACCGCCGAGCACGGCGGCGAGCGCCTGCACGGTCACCCGGGCCAGGTTCACCTCGGGCTGCTGGGCAGTCAGCTGCACCCCCGCGGTCTGGGTGTGGAATCGGAGCATCTGCGATCTGGGGTCGGCGGCGCCGAACTCCTCACGCATGATCCGCGCCCACAGCCGCCGCCCGGCGCGGAACTTCGCAACCTCCTCGAGCAGCGTTGTCCGCGCCACGAAGAAGAACGAGAGGCGCGGCGCGAACTCGTCCACCGCCAGGCCGGATGCGATCGCGGCCCGCACGTACTCCTTGGCGTTCGCCAGCGTGAACGCGATCTCCTGGACGGGCGTCGCGCCGGCCTCGGCCATGTGATAACCCGAGATCGAGATGGTGTTCCACCGGGGAATCTCCCGGCGGCAGTACGCAAACGAGTCGGCGACCAGCCGGAGCGAGGGCTGCGGCGGATAGATGTAGGTGCCGCGGGCGATGTACTCCTTGAGGATGTCGTTCTGAATGGTGCCGGTCAGCTGGTCCGCGCTGGCGCCCTGCTCCTCCGCCACGAGCTGGTACAGCAGCAGCAGAACGGCAGCCGGGGCATTGATCGTCATCGACGTGGAGACCGAGTCGAGCGGGATGCCCTGCAGCAGCACCCGCATGTCCTCGACCGAGTCGATCGCCACGCCGACCTTGCCGACCTCCCCGCGCGCGGGGGGTGCGTCCGAGTCGTAGCCCATCTGGGTGGGCAGGTCGAAGGCGACCGACAGCCCGGTGGTGCCGGCGTCGATCAGCTGGTGATAGCGGCGGTTCGAGTCGGCGGCAGTCGAGAACCCGGCGTACTGCCGCATCGTCCACGGCCGCCTGGTGTACATGCCCGGGTACACGCCGCGGGTGAATGGGTACTCGCCTGGTTCCGCCAGCTCCCTGGCCGGGTCAAAGCCGCGCAGAGACTCGGGTCCGTAGACGGGCTGGATTGGCACCCCTGACTCCGACATGCGCGTCATGGCCCAAGACTACGGCGCACCGGTCTAGCGGCTCTCGTGACGTACATCACGCTGCGGCGACACCCGAATGGCCTGCCCAGCCGGCCTACGACATTGCCCGGTATGCACATGGAGCTCTGCCTCTCGCCAACCTTCCTGCTCGCGACTCATCGCTTCCGCCCTCGACCTGCCCCCGACACCACCACGTCTGGCCACCGACGCGGCGACAGGCGCTCAGGCGGCCCGCAACCCCAGCTTGCTGCGACGAAGCGATCACCGATCGGGCGGCTCCGGCTGGCCGCCGCCGGAAATTGATGCTGTCCCGGGTGAGGGAGTGTTCCCAGACTCTGCGCAATTGTTGGCTTCCCGTTACCGGCAATTGACTCCGCGTTTTGGCTCTCGACCCAAGCTTTGGCAAAGTCCGCGCAGGTCATCCCGTATGCACGTCATGGCCCACGATTGTGCCGCGTGTGGGTGCCGGCCGAGGCGGGGAAAGTCACATTCAGTAATTTGGCTGCCGCGACGAGCGCACGACCGGCTCAGATACAGCCATCGGGGATTGATGCCGGGGATGCTCCCCGGCATTGTCGGGGGAACGGGGATCCAGCAACAATGAAGCTACGCGCCCGCGGGCCCTCGGTCGTCCTGGCCGGGATAGCCGCCGTGGTCGGCCTGGCTGCCGCCGGGGGACCTGTGGCAGGTGCCGCTCCCGCCGCATCCGCCGCCCACGTTGCGGCCGGTGTCGCGGCGGCGTCAGCGCCGCCGACCGCCGGTTCCAAGGCCAGGGCATCGGACCGGTCCCGCGCCAAGGCATCGGACCAGTCCCTGGCTAAGGCGCGCGATGACTCCGGGGCAAAGGCGTCGGGCGGCTCAGGAACGAAAACGTCAGGTGGCTCAGGGACGAAGACTTCGGGCGACGCGGGGACAACGGCGTCGGGCTCTTCGGATCTGATCAGGCAGGACGTAGGCGGATCCGAACTCGCCAGCCCCGGCGTCGCCGTCCATTACCCGGCCACCGGTGCCATTCCCCTGCCTGACGTGCCCGCGTCGGCGTACGTCATCGCGGACGCTGATACCGGTCAGGTGCTGGCCGCCGTGGACGCGCACGGGCTGTTCCCGCCTGCGAGCACGCTCAAGGTGCTCACCGCGGTCACGCTGATCCCGCTGCTCAACCCGAACGCCGCCGTGCTGGCCACCCCCGAGGCGGCCCAGACGGCGCAGTTCGACGTGGGACTCGTCGCGGGACGCCGCTACAAGGTCTCCGACCTGTTCAACGCCCTGCTGCTGATATCGGCCAACGACGCCGCCGTCGCCCTCACCCAGGCGACAGGATCGCTAGCCAAGGGCATGGCTCTGATCAACGCCGAGGCACAGCATCTGCAGGCCTACGACGTCGTGGCCAAGGTACCGAACGGCCTGCCCGCCGACGGGCAGGTAGTGTCCGCGTACGACGAGGCGCTGATCGCCCGCCAGGCGCTCACCATGCCCGCGTTCATGACGTACGACTCGACGCTCACGGCCGAGTTCCCGGTCACGCCGCACATGGTGGTACCGCTGGTGAACCAGAACAGGCTGCTGACCGACTACCCAGGCGGCATCGGCGGGAAGATCGGCTGGACCGTCGCGGCCGAGGCCACCTACATCGGCATGGCCAGACGGCACGGGGTGACACTGATCGTCACCGTGCTGCACTGCACATCGCTGCAGGAGATCACCGCGGGCGAGCAGTTGCTGAACTGGGGCTTCGCCATGGACGGCAAGGTGCGCCCGGTCGGCGAGCTGGTCCGCCCGCTGCCCGTCCTGACGGCCAGCCGCCGCAAGCCAGCGAAGCCCGCAGCCCGGCCCGCCCCGGCCCGCCCGGCCACGCTGCGCGCGGTCCCGGTGGCCGTGGTCCCGGTGGGCGCCGGCGTCGTCATCGTCATCGTGCTCGGCGCCGGCTGGCTCCGCTGGCGGCGCCGTCGCGCCGCCACCCTGGACCGCCGCCCGTCCGTCGACGTCAACCGCTACACAGCCGCCGACCCTGCCAACCCGGACCGGCACCCGCCGACCTGACGCCACCCGCGGGCCCCCCGTGCCCCCGCCCCGCTCGCCCCCGGCTGTCGGCCCGCGACCCGCCACCCGTCGCCACCGGCCCGCGACCCGCCACCCGCGGGCACCGGCGCGGTGCCCACCTCTCCCCATAATTACATAAATAGGGCACTTCTCAAGATTGGTCACGGCGCGTTCCATGAGAGCGACCCGAGCGCGCTGTCGACCGGCAAGACGCGCGGGGGGATGGGGCGCGCGGGGGGGCGCGGGGGGGCGTTAGGTGGCAAGCAGGAAGCCGATCCGGTCCTTGACGGCGGCCATGGTGGGGCCGGCGACCTGCCGGGCCCGCACGGCGCCGTGCGCGAGCAGTCGGTCGAGCTGCGCCTCGTCGGCGAGCATCTTCTCGGTCCGCTCCCGGATCGGGGCGAACGCGCTCACCACCACCTCGGCCAGGTCCTTCTTGAACGTGCCGTAGCCCGTGCCCGCGTAGCGCTCCTCCAGGGTCGCCAGCTGATCCCCGGTCAGCGCCGAGTAGATCCGCAGCAGGTTGGTGACGCCGGGCTTGGCAGCCTCATCGGCTCGCACCTCGGTCCCGGCGTCGGTCACCGCCCGGCTGATCTTCCGCCGGATGGAGGCAGGCTCCTCCAGCACATCCACGATCCCCTGCGGGGACGAGGACGACTTGCTCATCTTGATCTCCGGATCCTGCAGGTCAGCGATCTTGGCCACGTCGGCCAGGATGTACGGGCGAGGCACCGTGAAGGTCGGCCCGAACCGGTGGTTGAACCGCTGCGCCAGGTCCCTGGTCAGCTCCAGGTGCTGGCGCTGATCCTCGCCGACCGGCACCTCGTCGGTCTGGTACAGCAGGATGTCGGCGGCCTGCAGGATCGGGTAGGTGAACAGGCCCACGCTGGCCGCGTCAGCTCCGGACCGGGCCGACTTGTCCTTGAACTGAACCATCCGGCTGGCCTCGCCGAACCCGGTCAGGCACTCAAGCACCCAGGCCAGCTCCGCGTGCTCAGGCACGTGGCTCTGCACGAACACCGTACAGCGATCCGGCTCAAGCCCGGCGGCGAACAGCTGAGCGGCGGCGATCCTGGTCCGGCGGCGAAGCACCGCCGGCTCCTGCGGCACGGTGATCGCGTGCAGGTCGACGACGCAGTAGAACGCATCGTGGCTGTCCTGCAGCGCCACCCACTGGCGCAGCGCGCCCAGGTAATTGCCGAGATGGAACGAGTCGGCGGTGGGCTGGATGCCGGACAGCACTCGGGGTCGAGACATGCCGGAAGTCTAGTTCGGTGCTAGCCCGGGGGGACGACCCCCCGGACCTCCCCCGCGATCCATCCGCTCCGGGCCCGGCTCAGACCCAGGACCGCTCCGGGCCCGGCTCAGACGCCGACTACGCCGTTGTTGACCACCGGCACGATGTCCGGGGCGCCGAGCCTGATCGCGTCGGCGTCCTGGTCGGTCTCGGCGTCCTGCGAGGCCCGCTCGGCCGCGACGCGCGCCTGGTAGTTCTCGACCTCGCGGGCGACCTGCCGGGATTTCCACTCCATCGGGCCGGCCATGAGCCCGGCGGCCTCCCCGGCGACCGACAGCCCGCGGTCCCAGGTCTCGATCGACACGTGAGTCCGGCGCGCCAGCACGTCGTCCAGGTGCCGGGCGCCCTCGTGCGACGCCGCGTACACGACCTCGGCGCGCAGGTAGTCGTCGGCGCCGGCCAGCGGCTTGCCCAGGCTGGGCTCGGCGGCGATCAGGTTGAGCAGCTCCCCGGTCAGCGCTCCGTACCGGCTCAGCAGGTGCTCGATCCGGGCCACGTGCAGGCCGGACGACCGGGCCAGCGAGTACCTGGCGTTCCAGAGCGCGATGTACCCGTCGGCGCCGACCAGCGGGACCGCGTCGGTGCAGGACGGAGCCACCCGACCGTCCAGGCCGTGCGCCACCGCGTCCACGGCGTCCCGCGCCATCAGCCGGTAGGTGGTGTACTTGCCGCCCGCGATCATCACCAGGCCCGGCACCGGGTGCGCGACCGTGTGCTCGCGCGAAAGCTTCGACGTCTCGTCGGACTCGCCGGCCAGCAGCGGCCGTAGCCCGGCGTACACGCCCTCGACATCGTCCCTGGTCAGGGGCACGGCGAGGATCCGGTTGACCTGGCCGAGCACGTAGTCGATGTCGGACCTGCTCGCGGCCGGATTCTCCTTGTCCAGCGACCAGTCGGTGTCGGTGGTCCCGATGATCCAGTGCCGCCCCCACGGTATGACGAACAGCACGCTGAACGGGGTCCGCAGGATGATCCCGCTCGCCGAGTGGATCCGGTCCCGGGGCACGACCAGGTGCACGCCCTTGGACGCGCGGACGTTGATCGTGCCGCGGCCTCCGACCATGGCCTGGGTCTCGTCGGTCCAGACTCCGGTGGCGTTGACCACCTGCTGGGCCTGGATCTCCAGCTGGGCCCCTGACTCGAGGTCGACGGCGCGCACGCCGGTGACCCGCTCGCCCTCCCGCAGGAACCCGGTCACCTGGGTGCGCGACGCCGCGTGCGCGCCGTATGCGGAGGCGGTCCGGACCAGCGTCATCGTGTAGCGGGCATCGTCCACCTGCGCGTCCCAGTACATCAGCGCCCCGGTGAACGCGGACCGCTTCAGCGCGGGCGCGATCCGCAGCGCCCCCCGCCGGGTCAGCTGCCGGTGCCGGGGCATGCCCCGGGTCTGGCCGAGCGAGAGCCCGAGCAGGTCGTAGGCGGTGACCCCGGCGCCGACGTAGGCGCGCTCCCAGGCGTGATGGGTGAACGGGAACAGGAACGAGACCGGGTGCACCAGGTGCGGCGCGATCCGCTGCAGCAGCAGGGAGCGCTCCCCGAGAGCCTCCCGGACCAGGGAGATGTCGAGCTGCTCCAGGTAGCGCAGGCCGCCGTGGATGAGCTTGCTGGACCGCGACGAGGTCCCGGAGCCGAAGTCCCGCGCCTCCACCAGGCCGACGGACAG